>Ga0182741_1004843_pt1 | contig 12903 bp, 10 predicted proteins | sample eDN5th37CBELigOP_FD_128874 | JGI IMG/M metagenome (GOLD analysis project Ga0182741, IMG submission 128874) | Enriched Organic Plus compost microbial communities from Emeryville, California, USA - eDNA 5th pass 37_C BE-Lig OP (version 2) (version 2) ...
CACGACCCGCTTGCTTGCCGAAGAAGCCTTCGCCGCCGTGCAAGACGTCGGCCTGCCCGCCGCGACGGTGCAACTGATCTATCGGACCAGCCACGAGGACGGCGAGCGATTGGTCTCGGACGAGCGCATCGGCGCCACCGGCTACACCGGCAGCCGCTCGGCTGGCCTCAAGCTGAAGAAGGCTGCCGACGAGGCGGGCAAACCGATCTACTTGGAGCTATCGAGCGTCAATCCGGTGGTGATTCTGCCGGGCGCGATCACCGAGCGCGGGAACGACCTGGTCAGCCAGTTCACGTCGAGCTGCCTGATGGGAACCGGCCAATTCTGCACGAATCCTGGGCTCGCAGTGCTCATTGCGGGCGATTCCACCACCGCGTTTGTCGATCGGCTGAAGCTGGCGTTCCAGGAAGCTCCGGTCGGAACGCTGCTGAGCAAGAATGTGGCCGACTCGCTGACGCGCGGCATCTCGGAACTCACTTGGGCGGGGGCCGAAGTGCTCGTCGGCGGCGCCGGTGGCGGCGGACGCGGCTATAGTCACGCCAACACGCTGCTCCGCGCGAGCGGCAAGCAGTTCATCGAGAACCCGCGGGCCCTGCAGACCGAGGCGTTTGGCAACGCGTCGCTGATTGTGGTGGCCGAAAGCGTCGACGAAGCGGCCCAGGTGCTCGAGCATCTCGAAGGAAACCTGACCGGCTGCATCTATAGCGACACGCAAGGGAGCGACGACGCGCTCTACGACCGACTCGAGCCGATTCTGCGTCGCAAGGTCGGCCGATTGCTCAACGACAAGATGCCGACCGGCGTCGCAGTCAGTCCGGCGATGAATCACGGCGGCCCCTTCCCGGCGACCGGTCACCCTGGCTTCACCGCCGTCGGCATTCCGGCGTCGATCCATCGCTTCGCGATGCTGCAATGCTACGACAATGTCCGCCCACACCGTCTGCCGACGATTTTGCAGGACAAGAACCCAACCGGCAAAACGTGGCGGTTCATCGATGGCCAGTGGTCGCAAGCCGATGTGGGGCCAACGGTGTAGCGGGCAGCGCTTGGCGTTGGTCGTCGCTTAGAAGGGGAGAATTCGGACCCGACTGCGCTCGGGCTCAATCACGACTAGCGCGCCGGCTAGAAGTTCCGTTTCATGCCGTTTGATGGCAGCGATGATGGGCCCGGATTCTGCGCCCGGCAAGACATCATCCGCCCGAAACTGGATGACGCTCGGACCATTTTCGTGCGTCAGGGCCAGAATGGCGCTGAAGTCGAGGTCGAGTGTGAAAACGGCGTGATTATTGTCCGCCGCCCACTTCATGATCTCGGCGTCGAGCGCTCGAGGATCTCCTACTGTCGACCAGTGAACGGCGGGAATGCCGGCTTCGTTCAGCAACGGAACCCAGCCCGGCGAGAGGTTCATGTCCACGACAATTTGCAGTGTCATGGCGCGGCGAGGGGCTCCTCGCGCTCCTCTAATCGCCAGGCGGCATAGGCCAGAGCCTCGTCGATGTCCGCCGGCTCAAGGTAGGGATAGGCCGCGAGAATTTCTTCGCGACTCTTGCCGGCGGCAAGTAGGCCAACAATGGTGCTCACCGTGACGCGCAGGCCACGTATGCAGGCCTTGCCGCCCATTTGGTTGGGATTGAGCGTGATTCGGGAGAGCTTTTTCATGGTCGCACCATCCCGATTATACCTCAGCCGATTGGCCGAGGCACGTTAAGCCAGCCGCAGGTGGCTTTCCACGCGTCGCAGGGCGTCTTCCACGCTGCACGTGCCGTGCGCCAGCGGAAGTTGTTTGCCTTCAGCCAGCCATTGCTCGACTTTGTCGTTGGCGGAGAGCACGGTGGTGTGGCTGCGGCGGCCGAAGTAGCGGCCGATTTCTGAGAGGGCGGAACGCGTGTACTTGCGGGCGAGGAACATCGCCAGCATTCGCGGATGGCTGACCGCCGGACTCTTGCCGCCAGTCTGCAGTTGATCGGCTTCGACGCCAAAAATCTCCGACACTGCCTCGACAATGTCGTTCAGCCGAACCGCCTTGCGGCTGGTGCGGAGCAGATCGTTGAGCGCCATCTGGGCGAAGTCGGTCGAAATGGCCCGGCCAAACGCTTCGCTGGCGGCTTGCAGGCGATTGAGCGCTCCGGCCAGTTGCCGGGCGTCGCCGTCGAGCTGGCTGGCCAGCCAGCTGAGGCAATTCGGCGCGATGCTGAGCGACTGCCGGGCCGCCAGGTTCTGCAGAATCTGCAGCCGAGTGGCGTAGTCGGCCGGCTCGATGCCGACGGTCAAACCGCCGCTCAAGCGTCCCACAATCTCCGGCCCCAGCGAACGCAGCTCCGCCGGCGGCCGATCGGCTGCGAGGACCAGTTGGCGTCCTTCGCGCACCAGCGTGTCGAGCGTGTGCAGCAGTTCGACCAGCGTCGATTGCTTGCCGGCGAAGAACTGCACGTCGTCGATGAGCAGCATCTCGACGTCGCGATACTTGCGGCGGAAGTTCGGCAAGCCCGAACCGCGCAGAGCCTCGATGAACTGCGTCGTGAACTGCTCAGCCGACAGATAGATCACGCGCTTCAGCGCGCCGGTGCGGCGGGCCTGCACCCAAATGCCTTCCAGCAGATGAGTCTTGCCGCAACCGCTCGGTCCGTGAATGAGGAGCGGCGAGAACGAGCCGGGACGCGTCACCACGCTGCCGGCAGCCGTGTGGGCCATGCGATTGCAATCGCCGACGACGAACGTGTCGAGCGTGGCGAATTGCCGCCGCTGCAGACGCGGCTGGGCCAGCGCGGGCGCTGGTTCGTCGCTGCGGATCGCCGGAGCAGCCGCAGTAGCGCCTTGCGGCGATGCGTGCGACGGCGTGGCCGCGCTTGCGTGCGGCAACGTCGTCGAGGCATCGGCCGTGGCGAAGAGCGGCATGTCGTGATCTTGCTGCGGGTGCGGCTTCGAGCGGCCACGCGAAGTGCGCACAGCGGGCGTTTGTGGCGCCGGCGGTGCGAGCGATTCGTCGCGGACAATCTCCAGAGTCGGCTCAAAGCTCAGCGCTTCGCGCGCAGCTTCGAGCAGATCGGAGCGGAAGCGGCGAATGCGCTCCAGCTTGAAGTTATCGGCCGTTGCGACGATCAGGCTTTGCTCTACCAACCGCAGTTCGACGCCAGCGCCGAACCACAAGTCGTATCGCTCTTGCCCGATTCGCCCAAGCAACGCTTGGCGCACGGCCGTCACGATTTCCTTATCGTCCCTGGTCACCCTACGGCTTCCTCAGCGCGCAATCTTAGCGCGGTTTCTCTAACGGGGTTTTGCGCTGCGGGTGAAAAACGCCCGACACGCGATGCCGACGAACAGGCGCGATCATTGCGCCACAACTAGATTCGAAGATCCATTCGGCTCGTGTCTGAACCGCAAACGCGAGGGCCGATTCTATCTGCGCCAGCAGTGCTGTCAAACCACTGAAGCAGCGGCCGCGGAAGTTTTCTTCATGCCTCCTTCGTCCGCTGCCGAAATAGGCCGCGTTTTGCTAGCAGCGGGGGCGAAAAGTTTTTTCCAGGACACGCGCCGACCGCGTCGCCGGGGCGCGTGGAAAACCTGTCAGAGCGAGCGGCGACGCCAAAGTTGGCGTTTCGTAACCTGTTTTGCGTTAGGTGGTTGTGAGTTTCTGCTCGGGGCTGCGCGACCCGAGTGACACCTTTGGTCACCGGCCTTTTTCAAGCTGCGCCGGTTGGTCAAAGGATGCGGCGAGCGGGCTCGCCGCGGCGGGCTGAAAAGGGACTCGTCAGGCGTCGCTGGTGAGTTGTTTCCAGTAGACGCTGCGCTGGTCGAAGACCGCGAAGCCGGTGGCGTCATACAGTCGCAGGGCAGGGCGGTTGGCCGCGTCGACGGCGAGCACCAGCCGCTCCCGTCCTGCCTCGCGCGTCATCCATTGAGCCGCCCGAACGAGTGGTCCGCCGAGGCTCCGTCCCCGCGCTTCGGGGGTCAGCCCCATGTAGACCAGTTCGAAGTGGTTTTGGTCGGGATGATCGGCCAGCAGCAGGCAGCCGATATCGCGTCCGTCGAGCTGGGCGAGCATCCAGTGCTCGGGACGGTGTTCGCCGATCGCCCGATAGCCTTCCACGACGTCGGCGGTGTCGCGCATGCCGTCGAGCTGCGGGCAATCCATCGATCCGACGTAGGTTCGGTCGATCGTCGCGACCAGTCGCGGCTCGCTGCCAGGCGGAAGCGGCGTTAGCTCGAACGGGCAATCCGGTTTCTCCGCAGGAAACGCCTCGCGCGTCGCTTGCAGGTAGAGCAGATCGGCGAGCAGCGAAAAGCCGCCGGCCTGCAGATGTTCGGCGTCGAGGAGCGATTCGGGCCCCAGGAGCGATTGGGCAAGGACGACGTCGCGGCGCGTCAGCTCGCGGCCAAGTTCGTCGAGCAGCATGGAGGTGGTCACCAGCGGTTGCGGTTCGACGAGCTGCGGCGGCCAGACAATCGCCGCTTTGCCGGGGACGCACTGCGCCACGACCGCGCCGCTCAGCACAGAGCCCCGCCGCGCTTCGACCAGCACGAGCGGCGAAGTTGACCCAGGCGCAGCCGTCGCGAGGGCTTCGAGCAGCGCCGCTTGATCGGCTTCGGGCCAATTGCGAAGCGCGAGGCGTAAAGCGTGGCTATCTGGGCTAAGTGGAACGCTGCCGACATGCAGCGCCGTGGTGCTGGTGGTCATTCTGAAGGCTTCAGCGAGAGGCGATGGTGGGAGCGTCAAATTTCGCGCAGTATACTGCACATGATGTGCCCGCTTGCGGGGCGAGATGGAAACGATCGGGCGGACGCGACGCGCGCTGAAGGAGTCGACTGGCATGCGAACCGCAACCTGGATGTTGCTGATCGGAATGGGAATGGTGCTCGCGCCTGCCCAGGCCGGCGCACAAAACCTGGAACGGCTGGAGCAAGGGCTCGATCGCCTTACCGCGCCCGCAGTTCCGAGCGACGACGCCTTGCCGGAGCCGGACGACTCGCAGCGCCCCACGCTTGGGCTGAGCGCGAAGGTCGACGGCGAGCCGGGGGGCGGCGTCTTGATCGATTCGATCGTTCCCGGTGGTCCCGCCGCTCGCGGCGGTTTGCGCGCGGGCGATTTGATCACCAAGGCCAACGGCAAGGTCGTCAATTCAGCCAACGACCTGGCAGATATTCTGGGTGGTTCGAAGGTCGGCGATCGCGTGTCGCTGACGATTCGCTCAGCCGGCCGCGATCGAACGGTGGAGCTGACGTTTGCTCCGCGCGGCGCTTCCGCCGCTGCAAATGCTCCAGCGCCGATGCCGCCGGCGGGTGACGCGGGCTTGCCGCTTTTGCCTCCGGAGTCGCCTGCTTCGGAGCGTCCGACGTTGCCGCAGCTTTCGCCGCCGACCCGCGATCCGGCGATGAGTCGTGATCCTGCTCCGGGGCGCGAGCCAGCCTTGGAGACGCCAGAACTGGGAGGCCGACCGTCGCTTGGGGCGAGCGTTACTCCGCTGACGGAAGAAATGGCCGCGCGCTACGGCGCGCCGACTCGGCGCGGCGCGTTCATCGCCCGCATTACTCCGGAAGGCCCCGCGGATCGCGCCGGCATTCCGGTGGGCGCGGTGGTCGTCGATATCGACGGCGTGCGGATCGACACCGCCGATCAATTGGTCGACGCCATTCGCACGTCGCGCGTCGGGCAGGAAGTCGAACTTTCGTACTACAACGGCGCGAAGCTGACGCGCAAGACGGTCCGCCTTGGCTCGGCCGGCCCGGCGCCTGCCGGCATTGGCGAGCCGTCCCCCCGGACCAACCGGATCGATCTCAGCCCCCCGGCTGCGGAAAATCCGCTCTCGCTCACTCCGCCTGCTGCGGCTGGCGATGGCGGGGCACTCGCGGCGCTGCGGGCTGAAGTGGAGCAATTGCGCAGCCAATTGCGCGAGCTACAGGAGCGGCTCGACCGGCTCGAAAAGGCGTCTCCGGCTGCTCCGGGCAGCGCCCCAGCCGGCGGGCGGGATGCTCCGGCTGGACGCTTTGGCGCGGACGACGACGGTCCGGCTCCCCTTCCGCCCCGATTTTCTCCGCCAACTCCCTAACCTGATCTTTCGTAGTAAATGGGGCCTTGTAGCGCCTCGGCCCAGCCGACGGATGCTACTTTGGCGGTAGGAAATGCGGTATTCTGCGTCTGGCTGACGCGGTTCCAGGCCGCTATTGGGCAGGGATGTCTCTGGCCTATTCCATGCGAAACGCGCACCTCGGCAAAGGATTACACCGGATGAAACGGATCTCCTGTCCTCTCTCGCTGGCCCTGCTTGGCCTTGTGGCAAGCGCGCCAATGCTCCCCGCCGCTGACGACGCAACGAAGGTCGGCGCGGCGACCGCTCAGAAAGCTCCGACCACCATGGACGAAGTGCCGCTGATTCCTCGCGAGAAGTTTTTCGGCAATCCGGAGAAGGCTCGCGCCCGCCTGAGCCCCGACGGCAAGCGGCTGGCCTTCGTCGCTCCGGTCGACGGCGTGCTCAACGTCTGGGTCAGCCCCAACGACGATCCCGAGCAAGCCAAGCCGGTCACGTTCGACAAGCATCGCGGCGTGACCGCCTATTCCTGGGCCTACACGAACAAGCACCTGCTCTACACGCAGGACAAGAACGGCGACGAGGACAATCACGTCTACGTGATCGATCTCGAAACGGGCAAGATCACCGACCTGACGCCGCTCGACAAGATTGCCGCCCAGATCGAAGGGGTGAGCGAGAAGTTCCCCGAAGAAATTCTCGTCGGCATCAACGATCGCGACGAGCGTCACTTTCACGACATTTATCGCGTGAACATCGTCACCGGCGAGCGCAAGCTGGTGCAGCTCAACCCCGGCTTCGCCGGGTTTTTGACCGACGACGACTATCGCGTTCGCTTCGCGATCAACTTCACGCCCGACGCCGGCCAGGTTTGGCTCAAAGCCGAACCGGGCGACAAGTGGGAAGAGTGGGTGAAGATCAATTCGATCGACGCCATGACCACCTCGCCGGCGGGCTTCGACAAGACGGGCGAAAAGCTGTACCTGATCGACTCGCGCGACCGCAACACGGCCGCGCTTGAAGTGCTCGACCTGAAGACCGGCAAGGAAACGCTCATTGCCGAGAACCCCAAAGCCGACATCAGCGGCGCGCTGGTTCATCCGACCGAAAAAACAATCCAGGCGGTCAGCTTCACCTACGACAAGACCGAATGGATGATCCTCGACGACGCCGTCAAGGCCGACTTCGAGTTTCTTAAGACGGTCGACGACGGCGAGATTCAGATCACTGGCCGCACGCTCGACGACAAACGCTGGACCGTGGCCTATCTGAGGGACGACGGCCCGGTGAAGTTTTACATCTACGATCGCGACGGCGGCGAGCGGAAGGTGAAGTTCCTCTTCACCAGCAATCGCGAGCTGGCCAGGTTGCCGCTCGTGAAGATGCACCCGGTCGTCATCAAGTCGCGCGATGGGCTGAACCTGGTCAGCTACCTGACGCTTCCCAAGTGGGCCGATCCGGATGGCGATGGCCGGCCGAACAAGCCTCTGCCGATGGTCGTGAACGTGCACGGCGGCCCGTGGGCCCGCGACGATTGGGGCTACGATCCCGAACATCAGTTGCTCGCCAATCGCGGCTACGCGGTTCTTTCGGTGAACTACCGCGGCTCGACCGGTTTCGGCAAGGATTTCATCAATGCCGCGAATCGCCAGTGGGGCGCGAAGATGCACGACGACATCATCGACGCCTGCAATTGGGCCGTGGAACAGAAGATTGCCGAAAAAGGCAACATCGCGATCATGGGCGGGAGCTACGGCGGCTACGAAACGCTCGTCGGCCTCACGTTCACGCCCGACTATTTCAAGTGCGGCGTCGACATCGTCGGTCCGTCGAGCCTGATCACGCTGATGCAGAACCCGCCTCCGTACTGGATGCCGTTCATGCCCGTGATGAAGGCGCGCGTCGGCGACGTCAGCACTGAGGAAGGACGCGAATTCCTCAAGAGCCGTTCGCCGCTCTTCTTCGTCGACAAGATCAAGAAGCCGCTACTCATCGGCCAGGGGGCGAACGATCCCCGCGTAAAGCAAGCCGAAGCCGATCAGATCGTCGCCGCGATGAACGAAAAGAAGATTCCGGTGACCTACATGCTCTTCACCGACGAAGGGCACGGCTTCGCCCGCCCGCAGAACCGCTTCGCGTTCTACGCGGTGACGGAAGCGTTCCTCGCCGAAAACCTCGGCGGCCGCTACGAGAAGATCGGCGATGCGTTCAACGGCGCAGCCTTCGAGGTGCCCAGCGGGAAGGATGATGTCCCCGGCCTGGCCGATGCGCTGAAGACGTACGAAGCCCAAAAGGCTGCGAAATCGGATAAATAACGTCCGAGTCTCCCAGCGATCGAATCTCCGTCCCAGGCTCCAGCCTGGGACGGAACGACCGCGCGGCTCTGCATCGTCGCCCCGCGAGTGGACCTCGCCCATCAACCAAGCCGCCGCGCGACGACCGCCAAAACCTGCCGGTCGCGCGGCATCAGCAAGATCACGGCGGACTCTTCCGCTTTTGTCTGCAGCTTCTTCTGCACTACGAGCGGATCAATCTCCACGCCCCGCTTCTTCACCTCCACGCGGCCGATGTTCCGCTCGGCGAGCAGCCCCGCCAGCCGCTTCAGATCAAACGGCAGCGTTTCCAGCACTTCAAAGCCAGCAAGCACCGGGCTGTCGATCCGCTGATCGCCGGTCAGATAGGCGACGCGCGGCGCCACGGTGCTCAAGCCATGAACCTGAGCGACGTCGCCCATAAGCCGGGCAGCCAAGATGGCTGCGTGAGGTTCGTACAAATAGCGACCCAGGCTGGCCGCCACTTCAGGTTCCAAGTCGGGCTCGCCGCGCCACACGCTTGTTTGCCGCTCGTCGACAATTGTCGCCTCGCGCACGCCGGACTCACCGAGCTTGCCGTGCCAATAAACGAGTTGTCGGCACTCGCCTCGGCTGCCGATCCATTCGCAATGGCCTCGCTCGGCCCAGCCGGGCGGAAGGTCCGCCGCGGGGGCGAGTTTGATCGCACCGTTGGGATTGGCTGCGAGCATGTGCTCGAGCGTTTCCAGTGAAGGCTCGTGCAGCTCTACCTTCGTCGTGCGTTTGCCGGCCGGCCGACGGTCGGGGTCGATATGCCAGGCGTCGTATTCCGCAAGCGAGATCTCTTCTGCCCGCGCGCATTGCACTTCGGCAAAGGGGATCGAAAGGACTTCGCAATTCTTTCTCGCGATCGCCGCCACGATTTCGCTGGCGTCAACGCCGGTGGCTGGCCCGCGTTGCCCCAATAACAGCAGGTCTCCGCCAATGCCGCAGCAGAGGTCGGCGACGCGGCCATCTTCGGCAAATCGCTTCGCCTTGTGGGCGGCGATCCGCTCGTCGGTCGCTTGTTCCAGTCCAACGCGGGTGAAGAACATTCGCTCGGCCTGCGAAAACTTTTCCTTCGCGCGGCGGCGCAGCTCGACCTGCTCGACGATCAGGTGGGCCCGCTCCGCCGAGAGCGATTTTCGCAGCCGCTGCACCAGGCGGACCATTTCGCCGCCGCGCAAGGTGTCGGCGCCGGCCGCCTCAGCCAGCCAGGGTTCCGCCGCGGGGCTCAAAAGCCAGTGGTAATCGTCAATTGCAGCAGTCACGCAAACCTTTCGCCCGTCGCTAAGAAAAACACCGTTGCCTTATGGCTCCGCGGACGCAATGATGGCCATTATGACTTGGGGCGTCGAGACGTTGGGACTCTACTTGCATCTGGCTCGCGCTGCGGAACGTCGCAGCCGGCCGCTGGTGCGCGACCGCATGCTGCTCATGGGGGCGGTTATCGCCAGCCAGTTGAACTTAAGTCCCATTGCCGCCTACTGCCGGCACCGGGTGTTGCAGCACAACCCCGGCCACATGGTCGCCCGCTGGCCGACGATCGAGGAAGCGCTCGATCAGGAAGACTTTCTCATTTGGCTGAAGCAGCTCACGCGCAAGTACGGCCCCGAAGTGGCCGAGCAGTGGGCCGAAACGCTCGGAATTGTCCGCAAGGGTGAGCGGGCCACTTATTTCAGCGACGGAGAATATGCCGCCGCGGTGCTCGGCATGGGCTGGGACGATTTGCAGGCCCAGTTCGGCCCTGCCGACGCCCAGCCGTAGCGACTGGCCGCGTCTCAAAGTCCGGCCCGCGCGGAACATGCCGGCTTCGCGCTCTGAGCGCAAACTGACCGTCTTAGCGAATGCTCGGCGCACCGCACTGCGAGCAAATTCTCTCGGCCTCGCGCGACGATGCTAGACACGACTGAGGTGTCCGGCGCGCCGAGAGCTCTGCACGATGTTTTCACGACCCATGTTGCTGATTGGGGTTCTCGCCGCGGCGGTCGTCGTCCCTTACGTGCTCTTCAACCAGAATCTGTCGACGACGACCAGCACCCAGTGGAACCAGCTACTCGGAAAAGGCGAGCCCGGCAAAGCGGACGAAGCATCTTGGTTCGACCCGAATAACCCCATCGCTACGCCGACGAATTTTCCGAGCGCTTCTGAGCCGGTCCCCTTGGAGCAGGTGTTTCGCTTCGATTTTTCTCCCCGCACCGTCACCGACCTTTGGCCACGGGTCTCGACCGTGCTGGGAGGCAGCGATCTGATGGGTCTGCGCGTCGCGCTGATCACCGGCACGCAGCCTGACGATGTGGCGGGATCGTTGACCTACTACTTCGACGATCATCACCAGGTACAGCGAATCACGCTCCAGGGGACGACCGGCGACGAACGGCGGCTGGTTCATCTGCTGACGACGCGGTTCGGTCTGCAGCCGGCGCCGACGACGCGCGCCGGCCTCTACACGCTCGACGGCCCGGCTGGCATTCAGAGCAGCCTGCAAGTGATTCATCTTCCGGTGGTTCGCACCACCGCGCCGAACAACCGCGTGGAAATCGCCGTCGATCTGCAGCGCGCGGCGATTCGCACCGTCGTCACCACGCCTCCCTCAGGCAGTGCCAACGCAAGCGGGCAGCCGAATAACGCCGGAAGCGCCTCGAGCAGTTGGTACCGGCTCAATCGCCCGCTGAAGTCCTGGTAAGCGGCGGTGCAAACTCATTTGCGCTGACGCTTGCTCTCGGCCCATCGGGCAAAAACCACAACCAGCCGATCGCCGAAAGACGCAGCGCGAACCCGCCCAGAAAGAAGAGCTGAAAGCGGTCGATCCTCGCGCTCCCGAGCGTTACATGCCAGTCCCGCGGCAACGCGTCGAACGCCGCGCCGAAGACAACGGAGCTGATCGCCGTCGCCAGTCCACCCAGGGCAAAGTACGTCGCAATGTACGGCGGCGAATTCTCGCCGGGGGACAAACGCAGCATCATGTGCGGCAGGCAGACGTTCAATCCCGCATACGCAATCCACAAAATCCAGGCGCCGACGATCCAGTACGGCGCCTCGCGCGTCGCGGGCACGTAGAAGAGCAGGGCAGCCGATACCAGGATTTGCGAGCCCATCATCAGCCGGCGACTGCCCAAGCGGTCGGCCCAGCGGCCGATTGTCGGCGACGCCCCAGCCTGGCCGACCTGCATCCCCGCCTGTAAGGCGAGCATTGCGAGGACCGGCAGCCCGAGCGCGAACGGAAACAGCCCCTGCGCGGCTTGCGAAAAACCGTTCGCCACGCCCGCCCAGCACCAGAAGCCGAGCAGCGGAAGGAAGCGGCGGTCGGTGAGCGCTCGCAAGCCGTCGCTCACGCGTCCGATCTGTCGGCGGTCGAGCGGAACATTTGGCAGAGCGACCAGCGGAATCACAGCCAAAAGCATGCAAACAGCCCCAGCCATGGCTGGGAATGCCAGCGGCTGCCAGCGAGGCAATTCAGGCATCGCTCGAGCAAGCCAATAGGCGAACAAGCCCGCGGCAAGCATGCCGATCACTTGCCCCGCCATCAGCCAGCCTTGTCGCCGGCCAATGAATTTCCCGCGGACCTCTCCCGGCACAAGATCGCCGAACCACGACCAAAGCGAGATTACTCCCAGGAACATCGCCAGATGCCACAGGCCCCAGAGCGTGACGAGGACTGTGAGCGAAACAGCCTGCGCCGGCATCAGCCCCGGCCACGCGAGCATAGGCAGCAGGAGGAGTAGCACGCCGCTGAGGGAGAACGTGGCGATTGCGAACGTCTTGCGGCTGCCGATCGATCGCAGCAGCGGCGGCGCTGCGAGGCGCAATATGCCCGCCAGATTGGGACTCGCTACTATCAAACCGACGGCGAGTCCTTCGGCGCCCAGTTCGCGAGCGAGATAGGTCGCCAGCGTCGTACTGGTCAGGCCGTTGCCGAGCCCCCAAAACGCCGCGTTGGCGTGGGCTGGCCAGAGCGAGGTCGTACGCGGCGATTGCAGCATGGGGGCAAACTTCGCGAACCGGGCGGTGGAAGTTTGCCCATGATAAAGGGCCGAACTCGTGACGTCACGTTTGAGTAGCGTCCAACAACCGTTCTCCGGAAACGGTTAGTTTCCGGCCAAGCGATCCCTTCGCCCCTTTGCCTCTTTGCCTCTTTGCCCCTTCGCCCCTCCCACTCACCGCACCACTTCCGAGTCGACAATCTTATAGAGCGACCAGGTGTTGCCGTCGGCGCCGGTGAACGGTTCGATCTTGAGCGTGCCTTCGACCTTGATCGGATCCTTGCCCGGGTAGTGCGTGGTGAGGCCCGGCTTCATATAGACCTGGGCCAGGTGGTCGGCCTGGCCACCGGGGCCGAACTTGCATTCGAGGTTGCGCAGGAGGACGAACTCTTTCGTCTTCACCGGTTCGGCGCCGGCGTGCATGTAGCCGGAGATGCGGACTCGCTTGCCGTCGAGTTCCTTGGGGCGGTCCCCCATCATCCAGGGGCGATAAACGACGTCGGCTTGCAGGCCGATGACCAGATCGTCGAACGAAATGTTTTCGGCTTCGCCCGGGCGGGACGGGGC
>Ga0182741_1004844_pt1 | contig 12900 bp, 12 predicted proteins | sample eDN5th37CBELigOP_FD_128874 | JGI IMG/M metagenome (GOLD analysis project Ga0182741, IMG submission 128874) | Enriched Organic Plus compost microbial communities from Emeryville, California, USA - eDNA 5th pass 37_C BE-Lig OP (version 2) (version 2) ...
GCTTCCACCACCGCGGGATCGTTCGGCGGGCGGCCGTTGATCAGGTGCAGCGGGTACGCGATGTGCTGCGTCATGCCACCGAGCACCGACGAGTCCCCGTGCCCGGCCGAGGTGATCTGCTCCGCCACCGAGGCGTCGGCGTCCGTGTACTCCGCCACCGCACCACCGTGCCCGCCGTGACCGTGCCCGGCCACCTGCGGGTTGAGCGCGGCGATGACCGCGTCGGGGGTGGTGCCCAGCCCGTCGACCCAGTCATCGAGCACGAGCACCGCGTCGGCGTCCGCGCCGGTCGCGTCGTTCGGATCCTCGATGATCATGGCCCCGAACAGGCCGCGGTCGGCCTGCAGCCCGCTGTGCGAGTGGTACCAGTAGGTACCGGGATCGGGTGCGACGAAGTCGTACTCGAAGGTGCCCCCGCCGGCGGCGATCGGGTCCTGCGTCACCGGAGCGGCACCGTCCATGTCGTTGCGGATCCGGATGCCGTGCCAGTGCAGCGTGGTCTCCTGCGGCAGGCCGTTGTCCACCGACACCCGCACCCGATCGCCTTTCGACAACCGCAGTTCGGGTGCGACGGCGGCACCGCCGTAGGTCCACGTGTTCACGATCCGCCCACCGAGGTCGACGGCCCCGACCCCCGCAGCGAGCGCGAAGGAGGCCGTCGCCCCCGAGGTGGGGCGGGCCGACTCGGCCGCCGCCACCTCGGGATCGGTGGGAAGGATGTAGTCGAGCTCGGCTGCCGCCGCCTGCGACCCGGAGGCACCGGAGCTGCAGGCGGCGGTGCCGAACCCGAGAACGCCGAGCCCCACCGCCCCGGCCCCGAGGGAACCGAGGCGGAGGAAGCGTCGACGGTCGAGCACGAGCCCGGTACCGGGTCGTGTCATCGGATCACCTGCGGCGTCAGGAGCGAACGGATGTCGTCGACGGTGCCGGTGACCTCCGCCGAGCTCACCTGGTTGCCGTCGCTCGCCGACACACCGACGATCCGCTGGGCCGACTCGCCGTCGACCTCGGGGCCCGAACCGACCACGTACAGGATCTTCCCGTCGACGGAGAAGGCCATCGAGTCGATGCTCGTCAGGCCCAGCGCCGCCAGGTCGAGGCTGCGGATCGGCGCGAAGTTCGCCGCGTCGAACAGGTCGATCTTCACGGTGTCGCCGCCGCGAATCGAGTGCGGGTGGATGTCGGTGTCGGTGTACCCGATCGCGATCCGGTCGCCGGTGTTGTTGATGGCGTTCTCCGCGAACCGGCCGCTGTCCTGGCCGGCGTTGCCGATGGCGGCGACGGGCTCGGACGGCAGACCGTTCGAGAAGTCGAAGACGAACACGTCGCCGGTCGCGCTGACCAGCAGAGCCTTCTTCGCGTCCGCCGCCCAGGTGACGGTGCGGTTGCTGACGAAGTCGTCGGGCAGCACCTTCGAACGCGCGGTCTCCTTCGGGACACCGGAGTCGTCGATGGAGATCTGGATCAGCTCGCGGGTGTCCTCGCAGACGCTGTAGAGCTCGTGACCGTCGAGCCAGGTGAACGGACCGCAGCCGATGATCTGCAGTGCACCGCTCTCCTTGCCGGCCTCGAGGTCGACGACGCGGACGCCGTACAGGCCGTCGTCCCACGACACGAAGTACTTGCCGTCGGAGGTGACGGCGCTCGAGCCGTTGCGCGAGTGCAGGCGCGCATAGTCGGGCAGTTCGATCTCGGCGGGATCGAGCAGGTCGCCCGAGTAGGTGGTGACGGTGAAATCGGCCTGGCCACGCGAGCCGCGGGGACGCCACACCTCGCCCGCGATCACCGCGGGATCGGAGGAGGACTCACCCACGAAGCCGTGGATGACCGGGCTCCAGATACCGGGGCCCACCACGATACGGCTGCCCGCGACACCGGTCACCGGGTCGAGGATGTTGACGCCGATCTCGAGTCCACCGGGGGTCCTGAGCACCGCGAACAGATCCTGCTCGCTCGCGGGCTCGATCTCCGAGACGTGCACCGGCTCCGGGATCGTGTCGCCGATCTCCTGGTCGTCGTGACCGAGCGAGATCCCTTCCCCCGGAGTGGTGTACGGGACGGTGGGATAGGTGACCTCGCCCGATGCGGCGGACGAGGTGCTGTCGTCGTCGCTCGAGCACGCCGCGAGGGACAGTGCGAGAGCGAGGGGGACGGTCGCGGCGACCGCCCGTGAGGTGCGCTTCATGATCCGGCGCCCACCTTCGGTCGTGCGGCGGGACGGGTCTGGCAGTCCTCGCCGATGATCGGTGCCATCGTGCAGGTGTACGACTGGGATTCGTCGGACACACACCAGATGATCTCCTGGTCGTAGCTGCCGGAGACCGGGTTGTACATGATGGCCTGCATGTCGGGCTCGCCGCAGAACGCGTTGGAGCAGGAGGGAGCGCCGCAGCAGTCGTAGTAGGCGATCAGGTAGGTCTTGCCGGTGTCGGGATGCGTGCAGCAACCCACCCAGAACTCCGCTCCGGGACGGCTTCCCGGCGCACAGGTGGTGACACCGCCACCGTTGCAGGCGGCACACGAGGTGCCGTCCATGTTGCACCAGCGCCAGTACTCGCACTCGGCGGGATCCTTGCCGTCGTAGACCGGAACCTGCGGTTCGGGTGCGGACGGCTCCGGAGCCGGCGGCTCCTGGGCCAGGGCGGTGCGGGTGACGGGAAGCGAACTGATCAGTGCCACACCGGAAACGCCCATCGTCCACCGGCCGATCTTGCTGATCAGCGAGCGGCGGGAGACCCGCTCGGACATCCGGCGGCCGGTGCGTCCGATGAAGGAGCCACCGCGGCCGGCCATCCACTCGGCCTGTTCCTTGACGGTGGCTTCGTCCACCGGATATCGGTTCTCGTGCATCTCCGGTTCACCGGAGGAGTGTGTGAATTCCAAGGACGTACTCCGATCTCGTGAGGGTGATGAGATTCCGCCCGTGTCGACGGCGCGGTCGGCGCCCGCAGATCACAGACCTGCCGCGGCGCGAGCCTTGGTCGCCTCGTGCAGGTGCTGCAGCGACGGCGTTCCGGATTCGAGTGCGTTGAGGAGGGATTCGACCTGAGCCATGTGGTTGCACAGACCCTTGGCCTGGATCTTGCCGTGCTCGTCGAGGATCACGCCGTAGGGAGTGGTGCCCACCTGGTAGGCGATGCCCACGTCACGGGCGTCGACGTAGCTGAGCTCGGAACCGATACCGGACCCGGCGAGGAACGCCTGGTGCTCCTCGGGGGTGCCGTCGGAGATGATGACGACCTCGAGGTCCTTCTCGGCCTTCGCCATGGCCTTGATGCCCGGAAGCAGGCTCTTGCAGGTCGAGCAGGACGGCGCGGTGAACAGCAGCAGCTGCGGCTTGTCGCGGTGACCGCCCACGCCGACCTCGCGGCCGAGGTGGTCCTGCAGACCGCGGAAGCTCGGTCCGACCTGCGCGATCTTCGGGCCGGTGTCCATCATGCGGGCGCCGAGGGGACCGAGACGCACCTGCACACGGCCGATTTCACGGGCCAGGGCGAGCAGCATCAGGAACAGCGCCGCGACGGCGACGGCCAGCACGATGACCGCGATCAGGAGGAAGGTGTCCACTGTTTTTCTCCGTTCGGATTGTCAGTACCGCGACAGGGTCGATGCGGCGCGGAGTTCGATCGAGGCCTTCGTCAGGTGGGCGTCCACCGGACGTCGGCCCGGATGCACGACCGACCGCAACTGCACCGCGGCGACGACCACGGCCAGCACCAGTGCGGCGAGCGCGACGGCGAGGAGGTGTTCCCCGAGGGACGGGTCGCCGGCGGGGACGACGGCCAGACCCACGGAGACGAGCACGAAGGCCCCGGCCCGCAGAGCGTGGAACCAGCCGATCCGCGGCACGTCGTGCGACCCGAACGCGAAGCAGCCGCAGTCCAGATCGCGGCGTCCACGCAGGAGGTTGATCGACAGGCCCGCGAAGAAGCAGGCGAACAGTGCCGTGGCGCAGGCCGCCGCGATCCGGCCGGCGATGCCGGTGATCAGGGCGAGACCGAGGACGATCTCGACCCAGGGGAGGGCGAACGACACCGCCTGTTCGAGCGGCGCCGGCAGCAGCTTGTATCCGCGGACGGTGCGCAGCAGGGCCTGGCGGTCCCGGACCTTGGGGGCGCCGGCGAGCAACAGCGTGCCGCCGACGATCGATGCGATCAGCACCCACAGCATGTGCGCGACCACTCCTTCCGTATCGCTTCGGGACCTCGACGACGGCCTCGGTGACGCGTCGCAGGTGGGGATGGACACATCGTGCTGTGTTCTCGAGTCGCACATGCGACGGCCGGGAAACGAAACACCGCACCCCGAACGAGAACGCACAGCACGGGTTTGCGGCCGATCGCGAGTCTGTGACGTGCTTTTTTCCGGAGAGAGGAATGTTCGGGGGAGGGTGGCGTGACGCCCGTCGCATCCTTCCGCCGAGCGGATTCCCACTCGGGACACGTACGCCGTTCCCACAGGTAACCCGGATGTAACAGAACGCCATTAGCGTCCCGGAACACCGGGTCGGCGAAAGGACTCAGATCGTGACGGCAGCACTTCGGGCGGCGATCGATCGTGCACAGGCCGCGGAACCCGCCGCGGATCAGGTGTTCTCGCCACTACGCGCCCTCGGGCGTCGGCAACTGTCCCAGCTCGACCTCATCGGGCAATCGCTGTCGACGATCGCGCCCGCGACCGGCATGGTGTTCATCGCGCTGTGGATGACGGTGAGCGGACCGGGATTCGGCGGTGTCGTCACCATCGCGGTGACCACCGCGGTCGTCGTGCTCGTCGCGCTGTGCATCACGGGCTTCACGCGGCGACTGGCCGCCGCGGGTTCACTCTACAGTTTCGTCTCCCAGGGGCTCGGTACACGCGCTGCGCTGGTGACCGGAACCGCGCTCCTCGCAGGATATCTCGGAATCGCGATCTCCGTGCTCGCGCACGGCGCCCTCACGGTGCTGGACCTCGCCGAACTCGTCGGGCTGCATCTGCCCGGCGCCGGGGCCTGGCTGATGGCGGCGGTGGTGCTCGGCGGGATCGTCGCGCTGATCGCCGTCCGCGGCGTGCGATTCGCGACCCGGGCGATCCTGCTCGTCGAGACGTGCTCGCTGGTACTGATCGTCGCCACGATGCTGGTCGCGCCGTCGGGGAGTGCGACCGGCGTCGAACCGTCCGCGTCGTCGCTGAGCCTGCTGCCCTTCCTCGCCCTCATGACGGTGCTGTCCATGGCCGGCTTCGAGAGCGCGGCCTTCTTCGGTCCCGAGGCGCGGCGTCCGCTCGTCACCGTCAGCCGCACCGTGCTCGTCACCCCGCTCGTCGTCGGGGCGCTGTTCGTCTTCGCCGCGGTCGCCTCGCTGTCCGGGCGCGGAGAGCTGATCGTGGGGGCGTACTTCGACGGCCTCGACTCCGGTGCGTCGTGGTCGATCGTGCTCGCGGTGAAGGTCGGCATGGCGTGTTCGTGGTTCGCCTCGACCCTCGGCTGCGCCCAGGCCGGGTCGCGGCTGCTGTACTCCATGGGGGTCGAGCGGGTACTGCCCGCTGCGCTGGCCCGGGTCCACGGGACGCTGCGCACCCCCTGCGTCGCCGTCGCCGCCTTCGTCTCCGCGAACATCCTCGGTGCGTGCCTGTACCTGCTGTTCCTGCAGGACGAATCGACCGAGTTCGACGCAGTGGTGGAGGTCGCGCTGGTCACCGCGTACACGCTCGTCGCGGTGGCGTCCCTGCGGTTCCTGCACCGCATCGGTGAGGACATGTGGTGGACCCGCGGCGCGTCGGTGTTCGTCGCGCTGCTCGGCGGTGGCCTGCTGGCCTTCTCCGCCGTCGACGGCAGTATCCACGGATCGCTCGCGGTGCCGGTGGCACTCGTCGTCCTCGGGGCGGCGGGTCCGCTGTGGCGTGCGGTGCTGCGCCGGCTGCGGCCGCAGAGCCTGGCGACCATCGGTGTCTTCGACACCGTCGAGACCGCGGATCTGCTGCCCGGAGCGGGCACACTCATCGTCGACGAGCAGGGACGTCGGCGGATCGTCGCGGGGGATGCACCGGAGGAGCGGATGTGACCGCCCACGTGCCGATCCGGTCCTCCGAGGCGACCTTCGGAGGACGGCAACCCCATGCCGTGCAGAAGGCGCTGGGGATGCTCGAGGCGGTCGCGCAACTCGGACCCGGCACGACGGCGAAGGAGATCGCCGCGTTCGCGGGGGTGCCCCCGGCGACGGCCTACCGGATGCTGAACCTGCTCGTCGCCGACGGTTATCTCGTGCGGGTACCGGACCTGTCGGGTTTCGCGCTCGGCCGCCGCACCGCCGAACTCGCCCACGCCGCAGCGGAATCGAATCCCTCGGAATCACTCCACGACGTGATGGAGGACCTGCGGGGATGTACCCGCTTCGGTCTGCACGTCGCGTCGTTCGCCGGGGGCCGGCTGCGGTTCGTCGACCAGGATCCCGACCACGAGATCGTCGCGATCACGACCCTGTCGAAGACCCTGCACGCCAATGCCATCGGCAAGCTGATGCTCGCGCACGTACCGGGGGTGTGCCCGCAACCGGAGCTGCGGCGGCTCACCGAGTTCACGATCTGCGACCGTGATTCGCTGAGCCGCGAACTACGCGACGTGGTCACGCTCGGTTACGCGCACGAACACCAGGAGACCCGCCCGGGCCGGTCGGCGCTGGCCGTCCCGGTCCGCGACTCGTCGTCGTTCGTGGTGGGCGGGCTCTACCTGCACGGGTCGGCGGCGAAGGTGCAGCCCGATCCGGAACTGGTGCGTTTCCTCGTCGAGGGATCGTCGCGGCTCACCGGCCTGCTGTGAGCCGGGCGAGCGCCTCCACGAACGAACGTGCGCGTTCCCGGAGGCCGGAACCGCCGGGAACGCGCACGGAGTAGCAGACGCGTCCGCTTACCGCGGGGCCATGCGCAGGGCGCCGTCCATGCGGATGGTCTCGCCGTTGAGGTAGTCGTGCTCGACGATCATCTGCACGAGCTGCGCGTACTCGGCCGGCTTCGCCAGACGCGACGGGAACGGCACGCCCGCCTCGAGGCCCTTGCGGTACTCCTCGGTGACCCCGGCGAGCATCGGGGTGTCGACGATACCGGGGGCGATGGTGTTGACGCGGATGCCGAACTGCGCGAGGTCGCGGGCGGCCGGGACCGTCATGCCGTGCACGCCGCCCTTCGATGCGGAGTACGCGATCTGGCCGATCTGGCCCTCGAAGGCGGCGACCGAGGCGGTGTTGACGACCACGCCGCGCTGGCCGGACTCGTCGACCGGCTCCGTCTTCGAGATGGCGTCGGCGGCCAACCGCATGACGTTGAAGGTGCCCAGCAGGTTCACGGTGATGACCGTGCGGAACAGCTCGAGGTCGTGCGGGCCGTTCTTCGACAGGATGCGGCCGGCCCAGCCGACACCGGCGCAGTTGACCACGATGCGCAGCGGCTCGCCCGCCTCGACGATGCGGTCCACGGCGGCCTGGACCTCCTCGCCGCTGGTGACGTCGGTGGCGATGAGGGTGACCCCCTCGGGGGCGGCGTCACCGACGCGGTCGATGGACTGCTGGAGGTCGAGCCCGTAGACCGTGGCACCGGCTTCGACGAGACGGCGTGCGGTGGCGGCGCCCAGGCCGGAAGCGGCCCCGGTGACCAGCGCGGCGGATCCCTGAATCTGCACTGTTCGAATCTCCTGTAGTCCGAGCCTTTACGGCATACGAGTGTCGTACGCCACGCACACTAGCCGGTCGCGGGCGGCAGAGCCGCGCGGGTGGGGACGCGGGGGCGCAGGGCGAACACCCCGCCCGCCGCGGCGACGAGGCACGCGACGGCACCGAGCAGCAGCCCGGCGCGGCCACCCCACTGCTCGCACACCCAGCCGGCGATCGGGCCGCCCACGGCGGTGGAGCCGAGGAAGGCGACCGACCACAGAGCCATGACCCGCCCGCGCATGGTCGGCGCGGACGCGAGCTGCAGGGTGCTGTTGGTGGTGGAGGTGAAGGCGGTGCTCACCGCACCCACGACCACCATCGTCGCGATCACTACGGTCAGATTCGGGGCGGCGGCCGCGATGCCCATGGCCACGGCGAACGCGAGAGCCGTGACCACCAGCGGTTTCGTGCCGGTGCGGCCCCAGGTGGCGATCACCAGGCCACCGACCACCGATCCGGCGCCCATTGCGGCGGTGAGCAGACCGTACGCGCCGGCACCGGCGTCGAAGGTGTGGTCGGCGACGATGGGCAGGACCACCTGGAACTCGAAGGCCAGGCAGCCGACCAGCGCCATCATCAGCAGCGGCACCGCGAGGGCGGCGTCGTTCCGTACGTAGGCGAGACCCTCGCGCAGTTGTCCCTTCGCGCGGGCGGCGGGCGGGGAGGGCTGCAGTTTCGACACGTCGAGGGTCACCAGTGAGGCGATGACGGCGACGAAGCTCGCGGCGTTGAGCAGGAAGCACACCCCGAGGCCACCGGCGGCGATGACGATGCCGGCGACGGCCGGGCCGATCATGCGCGAGCAGGAGGCGAGCACCGACTGCAGGCTCACCGCGTTGCGCAGGTCCTTCGGGCCGACCATCTCGAGCATGAACGACTGCCGCGCCGGGTTCTCGAAACACTGGTTGAGGCCGAGCATCACCGCGAGCACGTAGACGTGCCACAGCGCTACGGTGTCGGTGACGACGAGCAGGCCGAGGAGCAGGGCCTGCACCCCCATGAGGGACTGCAGGAAGATCATGAGCCGGCGTTTGTCGGTGCGGTCGGCGACGACCCCGCCGTAGGGGCCGAGCAGCAGCATCGGCACCGTCTGCAGGGCGAGCACGACGCCGATGGCGGTGGCCGAGCCGGTGAGCTCGAGGACGAGCCAGGACTGCGCGACCGTCTGCATCCACGTGCCGATCAGCGAGACGGCCTGGCCACTGATGTAGCGGCGGAAGTTGGGGCCCTTCAGGGCGGCGAAGGTTTGTCCGCGTATGTCGTCGAGCACCGTCACGGGCGTGCCCTTTCACAGCAGCGCGCGCCGGCGGGGCCGGAGTCGGCGACGTGCTGCGACAGGGCCTCGAGGGCGGGCAGAGCCTCGTGCAGGGCGGCGAGATGCCGGTCGCTCAGATCTGCGAGGTGCCGGGCGAACAGGGCGGTGCGCCGGTCGCGCAGCTGGTGCGAGAGGGCTGCGCCGGCGGGGGTGATGTGGACGCGGACGACGCGCTTGTCGTCGGCGTCGGGGGAGCGGGTGAGCAGACCCGTCTCCTCGAGTTTGCCCACCATGCGCGAGCACATGGTGGGGTTGAGCCCTTCGATCTCCGCGAGTTCGCGGACGCCGATCGTCTCGTGGCGCGCGACCGTCGTGAGCAGCGTCGCCTGGGATCGGGTCAGCCCTTCCTCGGACGCGAACATCCCCATGCGGCGGGAGATGCGGCCGAGTGCGATGCGAAGGCGATGTATGTCTTCGGCGTCGAACGGGGGAGCGTCGTATCGAGGGGCGGGGTCCTGATTCGTGGACACGGAACCACCTCCGGAATTCATTTGCCTATCGGCAAGCATACTCCCGTTCGTGGGCGATCGGCAGGGATCGCGCGAGTGATCAGCGACGCACGGGCTCGGGGGAGGGGGTGGGCTCGACGGTGCGCGAACGGCGCTGGAACGCCCACATCGCCACCGCGGCGACCAGCAGCGTCCCGGTACCGGCGACCGGGCCCACGACGGGCGCGTCGGGGAAGATGCCCTCACCGAGCATCCAGGCGCCGAACCCGAAGAACAGTGCCGAGGCACCGAGCCGGATGGCGTTCTCGGGCAGGTGACGACCCAGGACGGCGCCCACGACGATCGCGAGGGCGTCGGCGGCGACCATGCCCACCGTGGAACCGACCCACACACCGGCCCAGTTGTTGTCGGCCGCCAGGGTGATGGTGGCGAGCATCGTCTTGTCGCCGAGTTCGGCGAGGAAGAACGCCGAGCTCACGGCGAGGAAGGCGGAGCGGGTGACCTTGGCCGCCTTGGACTGCTCGTCGTCGTCGAGGGAGTCGCCGCGCAACGTCCAGGCACCGAAGAAGAGGAAGGCCGCGCCGCCCACGATCGACATCGCGGTGGCGGGGATCGCGAGCCCGAGATAGTGGCCGACGGCCACGGAGACGAGGTGCACCGCGGTGGTGGCGAACAGGATGCCCGACAGCACGACCCACCAGCGGTAACGCAGGGCGAAGGTCATCGCCATCAGTTGCGACTTGTCGCCGAGCTCGGCGACGAAGATGACCGCGAAGGACAGCAGGAGCGCGGACCACATACGACGTTTCCTCCTCTCGACGGAGGAAAACGGGGGCTTCCTCCGGACGTCCGGCGCACGGTGCGTCGAACGGCCGAAGGTCTCGCCCACCGGATGTGGATTCCGGTCCGCCGGGCCGGGAAGCGCGATGACGCGCCGCCAGTGTGTCGACCCGGCGATTGGGGGCTACTCCCCTTCGCGGCCCAGAACATTACCTCGGGAAACGAGTTCTGTAAACGAAATGCAAAAATTCGGAAAACCGAATTCTCGTTTCCCGGGCGTCCTCACGCCGCCAGCAGCATGGCCAGAATCGCGGTGTCGGGATCGCTGTTCGGATCCACCCCGACCTTGCTCACCAGCGACGTCACCGTCCCGTCCGGCTCGGCCTCCACCCACGCCGCCCGGTGCTCGAGACCGAGATGCGGAATGCCGGGCAACAGCACACAACCCGATGCCGCACCCACGTTCTCCGGCAGCGACGGCGTCGTCTCCGAGGGTGGGTGCAGCATGATCAGTGCCGGTGGCTGATGGCCGGTGAAACGCCCCGGTCGAACGGCCTTCTCGCCCAGCACCGGGCCCTCCGCGACGACGAGCCCGACAGTGCCCGGCATCGGGTCCTCGGGTAGTTCCTCCTTGACCTCGAAGACCGTCGAGGTCGGCAGCAGTCCCGGAAGCGACGCGATCCGCACCGTCATCGCCAGGACCTGGGCCCACTCGCGGGTGGTCGCGGGCCATCGCCCGGAGACGACGAACCCGCGCAGAGACCCGTCGGAATGGAATGCGGCCAGCTCGATCCGGCTGTTGTCGTTCATCTTCGTCACACCCCTCCCGTTGGGTCGAAAGGAAATTTCCTCAGGGTCGGTAAGTCGAGAATGCCCGTTTTCTCCGTTGGCACACAAGTGGTGTGGAGTGCCAGACAATTCGCTACGGAATTCGTCATCCGCAGCGGGAATTTCTGCGGCGGACGACGAACCGGCGCGCGGATGCGGGGAGGGGTGCGCCGGTGACAGGCCCCGAGACGCGCCGAGGGGCGCCGGTGTCCCGGCGCCCCTCGGAAGGTGGTCTCGTCGACCGCCGGCCGGATCTAGACGATCAGGCCGTTGGTGGCGGTGCGAGCGCGCTCGAAGCGAGCCTGCACGTCCGCCCAGTTGACGATGTTCCAGAAGGCCTTGACGTAGTCGGCCTTGACGTTCTGGTACTGCAGGTAGAAAGCGTGCTCCCACATGTCGAGCATGAGCAGCGGGGTCAGGCCGATCGGAATGTTGCCCTGCTGGTCGTACAGCTGGACGATGAGCAGACGCTGACCGATCGAGTCCCAGGCCAGGATGGACCAGCCGGAGCCCTGGATGGAGTTGGCGTTCGCCGAGAAGTGATCGCGGAACTTGTCGAACGAGCCGAAGGCGTCGTCGATGGCAGCAGCGAGCTCACCCTCCGGCTTGTCGCCGCCCTCGGGGGAGAGGTTGTTCCAGAAGACGGAGTGGTTGGTGTGACCACCCAGGTGGAAGGCCAGGTCCTTCTCGAGCTTGGTCGCCTGAGCGGCCAGGGTGCCGTTCTCACGGGCCTCGGCCAGCTTCTCCAGAGCGGTGTTCGCGCCGGCGACGTAGGTCGCGTGGTGCTTGGAGTGGTGCAGCTCCATGATCTTCGCCGAGATGTGCGGCTCGAGCGCTGCGTAGTCGTAGGGCAAGTCCGGAAGCGTGTACTCAGCCACGAAGGGTCCCTTCTCTGCGGGCCTCGAGGGCCCGTGCGGTTATTTCCGTACCTTTTGGGTTTCCACCCAAACCCATAAGTACACCGTGCGCAAGATCGACCGTCATCCGGACACGCCGCAACGCCGGGGACCGTGCACCGCCCCGGAAACGGACCCGGCGGCCGCGCCACCCCGTCCACCTGCACAAACGTGCGTGCTGCAGGACCGTGGGCGACCCTCGTGTGAACGGCACCTTAACATTGGCGCGTGTCTCGGCCCTTCTTGAACGAACCGACACGCGGGGCCGAGGCACCGCGGGTGGGGATGCCGGGCGTCGACATCATCCGGTTCGTCGCGGTCGCGGCCGTGCTCTATTCGCACATCGCCTTCTACCTGATCGACGACCTCGGCACCGGCTGGTGGGGCATCGACCTCGTCTACGACATCTTCGTGGCGGGCGCCCGCCTCAACCAGCACCTGTCCTTCGTCGGCGTCGCCGCGTTCATGATGCTCACGGGCCTGCTCGTCACCCGCTCGGCAATCCGGCAGGACCGCGGGAAGTTCCTCGTCGCCCGCGCCGCGCGTCTGCTGCCGGCCTTCTGGGCGGCGATCCTGCTCGCGATCGTGCTCGTGCGGCTCGGCATCAACGGCATGTTCAGCGGGCACACCACGGTGTCGAACTCCGAGGCGTTCCTGTCCTTCTTCCTCGGGGCGTTCTTCCTGAAACCGCAGGTCGTGGTGCTCGGGGTGGTGTGGACGCTGGCCGCGCAGATCACCTTCTACCTGTGGTGCATCGCCGGCCGGTCGCTGCTGCGGACCGTGCCGGTCGCGGTGCCGGTGATCGGCGCGGTGCTGTGCATGCTGGTGCTGCTCTACAACCTGTACGTCCCCGAGCCGTACACGGTGCCGTTCCTGTCCCGGATCGCCGCGACCCTGCCCACCCTGTTCCTGGGTCAGCTCGTCTACCTGCGGTGGGCCGCGCTGATCAC
>Ga0182741_1004845_pt1 | contig 12894 bp, 6 predicted proteins | sample eDN5th37CBELigOP_FD_128874 | JGI IMG/M metagenome (GOLD analysis project Ga0182741, IMG submission 128874) | Enriched Organic Plus compost microbial communities from Emeryville, California, USA - eDNA 5th pass 37_C BE-Lig OP (version 2) (version 2) ...
CCCATATCTGATTTTGGTGTTTGAAGTTCTTTTCAGTGAGATGGAATAAAAATCAAGCACCCAGCTCATCGGGCTATTTCCCGGCAGATTTTTGATTGACGTATAATCAATTACACTTATCAGAGGATGTTCGGGCTTTGGTAAATTCCGGAAATGATGAAATTCACTAATCGTTTTTATTCTGTATGGTTTTTTGTTTGCCACGCTTTCAAGATAATTATTGCTGATTGTATATTCCGGCAAACTCCTTTGCGAAATCAGTGATTTTTATTTTGCCCCATACAGCAGGTTTATTCTGTTCATAATCTTCCGCCAAAATTCCGCTGTGTATCGCCAACCCCAATTCGACCAGGCTCTTTGCTGTATTTTCAGGGATGCCATTACTCAAAAGCGAATTTAATACTTGTTCTTCAGATAGTGTTTTCCATTGCAAACCAGGTATGCCGATAGCCATTCCCAGGCTTTGGGCAACTTCATGGCAGCTCCGTTCATCGCTGACTACATAACGAACCTTTTTATTGCTGTTCAGTTCTGTAATTTCTTCGGCCACGGCACCGGCAATATCCTCTGGCGAAACCAATATCAATTTGTCGTCATTTCCGTAAACCGAACCGATAAAACCTGCTTGCTTTATCATTCCCATGAAAGAAAAAAGGTTGTAGTAGAAGTATCCGGGTCGGATATGGGTCAGGGATATATCCGGAATGCCGTTCAAAAGGTTTTCTGCTTTGTAAGAGCCTGTGATTATTCCTGTGCCTTTTTCCAAATGGGCGCCATAGCTGCTCAAATGAACGACCCTTTTTACGCCCGATTGCCGAATAGCATTTACATAATTTCTACCCGTTCTTTCATAATAGGCGATTGGGTCCGGCTCACTAAAATTGGGTGGAATCATACCATAAAATGCGTCTGCGTTTTTAATGGCGGATGCCAGGAAATCCACGTTTTCCACAGAACCGATCGCCGCTTCTGCACCAATGGCTTCAATGTCTTTTTGTTTTTCCGGTTTACTGCTAATGACAGTTACCGAATGCCCTTTTTGCACCAATGTTTGAGTAAGTGGTCGGGTGATGTGTCCTAACGAACCTGTTACTACGATATTCATCTTTGCTGTTTTAATTTGATGGTGCAAATTGCAAAGAGATCAAAAAACAGACTTAGCCAAATCTGCTTTTGTCATAGCCGGAAATGAGGGGGTCGTTGTAAAAAACAGGAAACGGTCAATCTGCACTAAATCGAAAATGCGCAGGGTAGCCCGGATTCATTCGGCTGCCAAGCGGGAATAGTCTGTTTTGAGCGCTGCCCCCTTTTGTGCCATTAGGCGAAGCCTTTCCCAGCTGCCGGGGCAGTAACCCCCTTTTCTGCCTGAAGCCTTCCTGGGTCTAAGGCGCATATAAAAGTACCGGCCTGCTTGTTATACCCGCCCGTTTTCCGGTGCAGGTGAGGCAGGAAACGGGCTGCGGCTTTGCGGAAGAGTATTTTTTTAATGAAATTATTTCCTATGTATGATGCGTTCCCCGCTGCTGCATCAGCGTTTAAACATTAAAATTTTTATCCACAATACCTTTGCTTCCGGTACTTTGTAAAAAATTGGCATACTTTTAGATAGCACATTAAAGTGCCCCTGTAAACAAGGCGCATTTTTTAAAAACCTAAAATAACACAAATTATGTCAATGAACATTGTTGATCTCATTAAGGGATACATTTCCCCGGATCTGATTTCCAAAGCCGGTTCCTTCCTGGGCGAAAGCGAAGGAGGTATTTCCAAAGCCGTATCCGGATTAGTGCCGGCGCTCCTGGGGGGCGTTTTTTCCAAGGCTACTTCAAACGAGGCTGGTGCAGAAGAGGTGCTTGGTGCAGCGAGAGAGGCCAACAGCAGTGGCATATTGGGTAATTTAAGCTCCTTGTTTGGCAACGACGACCTGCTTACCAAAGGCACCCGCCTGTTCAATGGCCTTTTCGGGGGCAAATCGGGCTCCATTATCGACAGCATCGCGAATTTTGCAGGTATCAAATCTTCTTCTTCAGGCTCATTGATAAGCATGCTGACGCCCGTGGTTTTTGGCCTCCTGGGCAAGCATGCTTCAGCGAATAACCTGGATGCAAAGGGACTTTCGAACTTTCTCTCCGCGCAGAAAAACAATATTGCGGGCGCCTTGCCTTCCGGCCTCGGCGGCTCTTTAAGCTCTTTGCTGGGCCTGGGCGGGCTGGCAGGCGGCGTGGGCGCCGCAGCCGGAAGCATAGGTTCCGCTGCCCGGGAAGCGGCGGGCGATGTCCGGAATGCTGCTTCATCCACTTTGAACTATGCAGGCAGCAGGGCCGGGAAAGCCGGAGGAGGCATGAAATGGCTGCTTCCCCTGTTGCTGCTGGCGGGCCTGGGCCTGCTCTTATGGTGGCTGATGAGCAGCAAAGGCTGCAATAAAGCCGATACCGGGGCCGCAACCAACGACAGCGCTGCCGTGTACAGCGACGGCGCCGCAGCCTCGGGCGCTTCCGATACCCCCACCGCAGCGGCAACAGGAGGCGAGCGAACGCTGGCAGAAGTAACCCTGCCCAGCGGCAAAAAGCTGCAGGCTTACCCCGGCGGTGTGGAAGATCAGCTGATCAGGTTCATCCAGTCGGATGAATACAAGAATGCCACGGAAGACCAGCTGAAAGGAAAATGGTTCAACTTTGACGATCTTAACTTTGAATTCGGCACCACTACGCTTACAGCCGCTTCCCAAAGGCAGGTTGACAATATCATCGCCATTTTGCAGGAATTCCCCGATGTGAAGATAAAGCTGGGTACCTATACCGATAAAAAAGGAAGCGATGCGGCAAACCTGCAGCTCTCCCAGAAAAGAGCGGACGCCGTTAAAGCCGCCTTCTCGGCAGTAGCGTCCCAGGTGGCGGGAGCCGAAGGTTATGGAGAGAAATTTGCCACCGTAGACGAAAATGCTTCCGATAAGGAAAGAGAAGCCGACAGGAAAACTTCCGTAAGGCTGACGAAATAGCCGGGCTCCGGTTGTAATAAACATAAAGCCGCCTCATCCACGAGGCGGCTTTATGTTTTATGCAGGTCTTGTGCTGCAGTCGCAGGCAGGTAAGCGCAAGCGCCATTCTTTTATAATAAAAAAGCGGGCCTGGCCGGCCTTATGCCCCTGCTGCCTTTCTTCCCTGGTTCTTAACCATAAACAAAACATGGTTATCCCCATTTTATTTTGCGCCCTCTGCAGGGCTTCCGCCTCCGCAAAATGAAATTTGCCGGCCGGCAACAATTAGCCCGAAGCAGTTGTTGAAGATGGCTATGGAATATACCAAGCACACAGGTTACCCTTTTCCGTTGGGTGCCACCTGGGACGGCAACGGAGTAAATTTTTCACTGTTTTCGGATAACGCCACTGGCGCAGAAGTATGCCTTTTCGATCATAAAGACGATAAAGAGCCTACGGCCTGCATCCCCATGACGGATCGTACCTACAGCGTATGGCATGTATATATCCCGGGGCTGAAACCGGGGCAGCTTTACGGATTCAGGGTACAGGGACCGTACAAACCGGAAGAAGGCATGCGCTTTAACCCGCATAAGCTGCTCATAGACCCCAACGCCAAAGCGCTTTCGGGCATAATAGAATGGCACGACTCGTTGTTCGGCTATGATCTGAAAAGCAAAGACGAAGATCTCCGGATGAGCGAAACCGACAGCGCGCCTTATTTGCCCAAATGCATCGTGATCGATCCTTCCTTTGACTGGGAAGGGGACCGCCCGCCGAAGATTCCCTACCACCGTACCATTATTTACGAGGCGCATGTAAAAGGGTTTACGTACCTCCATCCCGATATACCCGAGGAGATACGGGGTACCTATGCGGCCATTGCGCATCCCGCTTCTATCCGGTACCTGAAGGAACTGGGCATTACCGCGATCGAGCTCATGCCGGTCCATCACTTTGTAACCGACCGGCAGCTTTGGGAAAAAGGCCTGGTCAATTACTGGGGATATCATACCATCAACTATTTCTCACCGGATATACGCTACGCCGCTTCCTCAGAGTGCGGCGGACAGATACGTGAGTTCAAGCAGATGGTAAAGGAGCTGCACAAGGCGGGTATAGAGGTGATACTGGACGTAGTATACAACCATACCGCCGAAGGCAATCACCTGGGGCCCACGCTTTCGCTCAGGGGTATAGACAATGCTTCATACTACCGGCTGCAGGACGATAAACGGTATTATATGGACTACACCGGCACGGGCAATACCCTGAATACAGTGCAGCCCAATGTGCTGCGTATGATCATGGACAGCCTGCGGTACTGGATACTGGATATGCACGTGGACGGCTTCCGTTTCGACCTGGCCGCAACCCTTGCCCGCGAGCTGCACGAGGTAGACCGGCTGGGCTCTTTTTTCGACATCATCCACCAGGACCCCGTTATCTCCCAAGTAAAGCTCATAGCAGAACCCTGGGATGTGGGCGAAGGCGGGTACCAGGTAGGCAAGTTCCCGCCGGGATGGGCAGAATGGAACGGCATGTACCGCGACTGTATCCGGGACTACTGGAGAGGCGCCGACAGTATGCTGGCAGAATTTGCAGGACGCTTTACAGGTTCTGCTGACCTTTATAAAGACGATCGCTATCCCACTGCCAGCATTAACTTCGTGACGGCGCACGACGGGTTTACCCTGCAAGACCTGGTAACCTATAACGAAAAGCATAACGAAGCCAACGGCGAAAACAATCAGGACGGAGAAAGCCATAACCGCTCCTGGAACTGCGGGATCGAAGGCCCTACCGACGACCCGGAAATACTGAAGCTGAGAAAGCAGCAGGTGCGCAACTTCATGGCTACGCTCTTTCTCTCGCAGGGAGTGCCCATGCTGCTGGCCGGCGACGAACTGGGACGCACGCAGCAGGGAAATAACAACGCCTATTGCCAGGACAACGAAATATCCTGGATCGACTGGAACAATGTAGACCAGGAACTGCTGGACTTTACCAGGATGCTGATACGCCTGAGAAAAGAGCATCCCATTTTTTGCCGGACGCGCTGGTTTAAGGGCGAAAAAGTCAAAGGAAGCGAGGTTGAAGACATTGCCTGGTTCCTGCCGGAAGGTGTACAGATGGATGAGGAAAACTGGAACCACGATTTCGCCAAATCGCTGGCCGTTTTCCTGAACGGGCAGGGTATCAATATACACACCGAGGATTACCAGCCGGTCACGGACGATAACTTCTACCTGATTTTTAACGCCCATTACGAGCAGATCCGCTTCCGCTTCCCTTCCGAGAAGTATGGCCGCGCATGGGTGCGCATCATCGATACGGCAGCAGGTTATACAAGCGATCGGCAGGTGTTCGCTCATGATACTTCCATTGTAGTGGAAGGGCGCTCAATGGTAGTCTTACAGCAAAAAAAGGATGAAGATGCAAACCGGTAACCCGCTTAAGAAACGTCCTGCCGGGGTCAGGTGGGAGAAGGGATGCGCCTTTGTCCGTGTATGGGCTCCTCATGCCGCTTCGGTAACCCTGGTATGGAAGGAGGGGCAGCATACCCTGGATCTGAAAAAGGCGGAACTGGGTTACTGGACGGCGGAAACCAGGCAGCTGAAGCCGGGCGACCTGTACTATTTCAGCCTGGACGGCGGAGAAGCCATGCCCGATCCTGCTTCGCTGAGCCAGCCCCGGGGCGTTCACGGCCCTTCGCAGGTAACAGACCTCTCTTTTTCCTGGTCAGACCAGGGATGGCGCAATCCCGACTGGGGCAATTATATTATCTATGAGATACATACCGGCACTTTCAGCGAAAGCGGCACCTTCGATGGAATCGGGGAGCAGCTCGATTACCTGAAAGAGCTGGGCGTGACGGCGATCGAGCTGATGCCGGTGGCACAGTTCCCCGGCGATCGCAACTGGGGATACGACGGCGTGTTCCCCTTTGCGGTGCAACACAGCTACGGAGGAGCGGCAGGGCTGCAGCGGCTGGTCGATAAATGCCACCAGAAAGGCCTGGCTGTAATCCTGGACGTAGTTTATAACCACCTCGGGCCCGAAGGGAATTACCTGGACAGCTACGGGCCCTATTTTACCGATAAATATAAAACCCCCTGGGGAAGATCCGTCAACTTTGACGATGCCTACTGCGATCCTGTACGCCGGTACTTTATCGACAATGCCCTGATGTGGCTGCGGGATTTTCATGTGGATGCCCTGAGGCTGGACGCAGTACATGCTATCCGGGATTTCAGTCCGCTGCACATCCTGCACGAGCTTAACCATGCGGTCCGGAGGCTGAGTGAATCTCTGGATTCCCGGAAATACCTGATTGCGGAAACGGACCTGAACGATACCAGGTTCATACGGCCAGCCGCCGAAGGAGGCTACGGTATACAGGCACAATGGTGCGATGAGTTTCATCATGCCCTGCAGGTAGCCGCCGGCCAGGAAAGGGTAGGCTATTACAGCGATTTTAACGGCCTGCCCGACCTGGCGCGCGCGCTGGAAAATGCCTATGTATATACCGGGCAGTATTCCAGGGAGCGCCACCGTTATTTCGGCACCTCTACCAAGGGCATCAGCGGCGATCATTTTGTAGTGTTCAGCCAGAACCACGACCAGGTAGGTAACCGGGTGCATGGCGAACGGTCAGCGCATCGGGTGAGCTTCTGTATGCAGAAGCTGCTGGCCGCAGTTGTATTATTATCGCCTTTTGTGCCTTTGCTGTTCATGGGAGAGGAATGGGGCGCAAGCACGCCCTTCCCTTATTTCACCAGCCATACCGATAAGGCGCTCATCGGTGCAGTAGAAGAAGGGCGGAAAGCGGAGTTCTCCTATTTTCAGAAGGAAGGAGCGCCTTACCCGGCCAACGAGCTGTCTACCTTTCAGAAGGCCATACTCAACTGGCAGGAAGCAGATAGCGGCCGGCACAAAGTACTGCGGGAGTATTACCAGCGGCTGCTGCAGCTGCGTAAAACCACTCCGGCATTGTTGAACTATGACAGGGCTTCCGTTTCCGTCATGTGCGAGGCGAAGAAGGGAGTGCTGATACAGGAACGCTCCTACAAGGAGCAGCACCTGTATGCCATTTACAACTTTTCAGGCAACCCGCACGAAGTACGGCTTAAACGGGAAATATTCCCGCTCTGGGTGCTACTCTCTTCCTCAGACCGGCGATGGATGGGGCAGGAAGACTGTTTCCTGCATTACGACCATGAAAGCAAATTGACCGTGCCCCCCGAATCTGTTATTCTTTTAGCTAACTACCATGTACCATCCTGAATCGACCTATCGTATACAATTCCACAAGGATTTTACGTTCAGACACCTGGAGGCTGTTATACCTTATCTGCATCAGCTGGGCATCAAGACCATCTATGCTTCTCCCATATTCGATGCGCTGCCGGGCTCCATGCATGGCTATGACGGCATTGATCCCAACCGGATCAACCCGGAGATCGGCACCTGGGAGCAGCTTGTTGATATCGCTGCCGGGCTCCGGCAAAGAGGCATGGGCTGGATACAGGATTTTGTACCGAACCATATGGCCTTCAGCCCGCAGAACCCCTGGCTGTGCGATTTTATGGAAAAGGGAAAGATGTCGGAGTACGATGCCTGGTTTGATAAAAACCCCGATGAGCCGCTTATGGCTCCCTTCCTGGGAGCTCCCCTGGAAACAGTCCTGGAAGAGGAAGGGCTGAAGCTGGTATTCAGCCGGGGAAAGCTGCAGCTGCGGTATGACAGCGCGGAATATCCCCTGAACTATACAGCCTATCACGATATACTGGCCCACGAGCTTTTTGACGGGCTTTCGCTGGCGGCGCTCCGGGACCGGGCAGCCGGCCTGTCGCAGATTACCGAAGAGGCCTTGTTCCGGCAGGAGTGGAAAGCGATGCTCGATATGCTTAACCGGGAGCTTGCAGCAGCGCCGGACAGGGAAGCGATGTTCCAGAGAAAGCTGGACGAGATTAGCAGGGACCTCTCTTTCCTGAAACGCATCCTGGACCAGCAGTTTTACCGGCTATGCTACTGGAAGGAAACGAACACGAAGATCAATTATCGCAGGTTCTTTACCATTAACGGGCTGATCGGCATGCAGATGCAGCGCCCCGAGGTTTTTGAAGCCTATCACCGCCTACTGTTCCGTATGCTGCGGGAAGATATCGTTCAGGGCGTACGTATTGACCATATAGACGGCCTGTATGATCCTGCGGCTTATCTGGAGCAGCTGCGCCGCCACGCGGGCCCCGATGTATATATCGTGGTGGAGAAAATACTGGCGCCGGACGAAGCCCTGCCCGCCGTATGGCCTGTACAGGGCACCACGGGATACGATTTCCTTGCCCAGGTCAACCAGGTGCTGACGCTTCCTGCCGCTGCCGCTTATTTTTCGGAAGCATACCTTAAGATGTCGGGGGAGCCGGCTGGCCCGGAAGAGCTGCTGTACCGGTACAAAGAGCAGATATTGACCGGTTATATGCAGGGCGAGCTGGATAATTTACAGCAGACATTCCGCTCCCTGCAGGGAGGGCTTCCCGACGGCGTTACCGAAGAAGCAATGCGCACTGCATGGGAGCAGCTGCTGGTCTGTTTCCCCGTGTATCGCTTTTACGGCGACCGGATGCCGCCGGATGCTGCAGATGCCGCACGATTTACGGAGCTGGTCGGGGTAGTGCGCCGGAGAAACAAAGTGCCCGGTAAGGCACTGGATTATCTCCTGCATACATTCCTGGACGAACGGCTTGCGCCGGGAAGCCCTTATGCCGGAGCGCTGCTGCACTTGTGGAGGCGCTGTATGCAGCTGAGCGGCCCCTTGATGGCCAAGGGCCTGGAGGATACCCTGATGTATGCCTACCACCCGCTGATAGGGTTGAATGAGGTAGGAGGCACACCGGCCGTTTTCGGTATGGATGTTTCCCGCTTTCACGAACGCATGCAGGAGCGGCTGCAGGATTTCCCGCTGTCCATGAATGCTACAGCCACGCACGATACCAAAAGAGGAGAAGATGCCCGGGCCAGGCTGCAGCTGCTGGCTGCACATCATTCCGGGTGGTTCAGGCAGGTAAAGAGCTGGCTGGCCCAATCGGCCCACAGGAAGTTCGAACCGCTTTCACAGACCGACCGCTATTTTGTGCTGCAGGTGGTCTATGCGGCCCTGTCAACGGATGAAAGCGCTGAAGACTTCGGGGAGCGCCTGCAGCATTATCTCCAGAAAGCCGCCCGGGAAGCCAAGCAGCATTCTTCCTGGGAGGCGCCCAACCCGGAATATGAAACGCTGCTGGTGGAGTATGCGCTGACGGTAGCCGATGCCCGCGGCAGCTGCGGGCAAGCCATCCGGAAGTATTTGAAGCAGATGCAGCCCGCCATTATCGCCAACAGCCTTGCGCAGCTTACGCTGAAATGCCTCTGCCCCGGCGTGCCGGATATTTACCAGGGCACGGAGTACTGGGACCTGAGCTTTGTAGATCCCGACAACAGGCGGCCGGTCGATTATGGCAGCCGCCAGGCTGCGCTTAGCCGCATTGCCGGCGGCGGTACGGACGCCGCGGCGCTTATGGCGAAGCCGGAATCAGACATCAAGCTTTTTACCCTGTACCACCTGCTGCAGCTTCGCAGGCTTTGCCCCGGCCTGTTTGCCTCCGGCTCCTACGAGCCGGTAGCTGTCCCCGGCTGCCTTTCGTTCCTGCGCCGGTATGGCCCCGACTGGCTATGGGTAGTGGTGCCGCTGGGCGGCCGGGCCCTCAGGCTGAAACAGGAGGACCTTCCGGCGCTGCCTCCCGAAGCACCGGTTACCTGGAAGCATGTTTTTACGGGAGCGCAGTTTACAGCCGGCATTCCTGCACAATTGCGGCAGGCGCTGCAATCATACCCCGTTATGGTAGCTACCGCCAGGGTGCGGAGCGTCGGCCGTGCCGCAGGTATCCTCATGCCGCTCAATGCACTGCCTTCGCCCTTTGGTATTGGTGTAATGGGTGAGGAAGCGTACCGCTTTATAGATTTCCTGGCCCGCAGCGGGCAAAAAATATGGCAGCTGCTGCCGCTGAACCCGGTGGTGGCTTCCTCTTATTACTCTCCTTATGCTTCTCCTTCCGCCTTTGCAGGCGAGCCCATGTATATTGACCCGGCCCAGCTGTGCAGGGAAGGGTTGCTGTCGTCGGACGATGTGGAAGCAGCCCGGATGCCGGCCGCGGCGGAAATAAACTACCAGGAGGTGCAGGCGCAGCGTAACGCGATGCTGCACCGGGCCTGGTCCGCATTCAAGGAAAAGGGGGCTGCCGCCGTAAAGAATGCATTTGCCCGGTTCCGGCAAACGGAAGCCGGATGGCTCAGCGATTATACCTTGTTCCGGGTGCTGAAGCTAAAATGGAAGGATAAGCCCTGGTACGATTGGCCGCAGCCCTACCGGGACCGGGAGCCGGAGGCAATGCGGCAGCTGAACGAAGCCGAAGCGGATGCGATCGCCTTCGAGGCATGGCAGCAGTTTTACTTTCGCCGCCAGTGGCAGCGGCTGAAGCTGTATGCAGCGCAACGGAATATACAGCTTATAGGCGATATCCCCTTTTATATGAATGCCGATGCGGCCGATGTATGGGCCGCCCGGGACCTGTTCTCGCTCGATAGGGAAGGTAAGCCCGCAGCAGTGGCTGGTGTGCCGCCCGACTATTTCAGCGCTACCGGCCAGCGATGGGGGATGCCGACCTACCGCTGGGAAGCCATGGAGCAGGACAACTTCTCGTGGTGGATCCGCCGCCTGCAGAAAAACCTGGAGCTTTTTGACCAGATAAGGCTGGACCATTTCAGGGCTTTCTACGACTACTGGGAAATACCGGCAGACGCAGGCACAGCGGCGGAAGGACGCTGGCTGCAGGGCCCCAAAGACAGGCTGTTCCGGCTGATACAATCCCGCTTTCCCCGGATGCCTTTCCTGGCCGAGGACCTGGGCGACCTCCACCAGGCAGTCTTTGACTTCAAGGATCAATACCGCTTACCGGGTATGAGGGTGCTGCAGTTCGGGTTCAGCCCTTATGAAGGATCGCTCCGCGACCTGCCGCATAACTTTACCACGGACGCTTACGTATATACCGGCACGCATGACAACAATACGCTGCTGGGCTGGTACCGGGAGCTGGACAAAAATGCCCGCGCCAGCCTGAATGCATATACCGGCCATACCATTACGCAGAAAAATGTTGCCGACACTTTGTGCCGCATGGCTTACGCTTCCGTAGCCGCCACCGCCATCGTACCGCTGCAGGACCTGCTGGGGCTGGGTGCATCTGCAAGGATCAATACGCCTGCCACTACCCGGCACAACTGGAGATGGCGCCTGCATCCCGGCCTGCCGGACAATGCCCTGGCAGACAGGCTGCGCAGGTGGGTGTCTAGGTATAACCGCTGAAGCGACAGTGAAATGAAGTTCTCTTAGGATGAAACGGCCTCTTCGGGCGGCAGCGGTTGCAACATAAGCATGGCCAATGGCGGCAGCGTCAGCCGGAGCGAGCAGGGCTTCCCGTGATAAGGCGCTTCTTCCGAAACCAGCACGGGCCCGTTAAGGACATGGCTGCCCCCGTATTTCCGGTCGTCGGTATTCAGCAGCTCTTTCCAGCTGCCTGCACACGGGAGGCCGATGCGGTAGTCGCGTAGTACAGCCGGCGTTGCATTCATAACGCATACCAGCACCTGGCCGGGTGCCGCTCCCCTGCGTATCCAGCAGAGCACGGAGTTTTTTGTGTCCTGGTAGTCGATCCACTCAAATCCTTCCGGCGCGTAGCTAAGGGCATGCAGGGCCGGCAGCCGGGTGTAGAGCCGGTTAAGGTCGGCGGTAAGCAGGTGCAACCCTTTGTGAAAAGGATGGTCCAGCAGGTGCCAGTCAATGCTTTGCTCGTGCCGCCATTCCTGTATCTGCCCGAATTCTCCGCCCATGAAGAGCAGCTTGCCGCCGGGGTGCCCGAACATATATCCGTAAAGCAGGCGCAGGTTGGCAGCCCGTTGCCATTCGTCGCCCGGCATCTTTTGCAGCAGCGAGCGTTTGCCATGTACTACTTCGTCGTGCGACAAAGGCAGTATGAACTTTTCGGAATAGGCATAATGCATGCTGAAGGTAAGCTGGTGCTGGTGGAAGCTCCTGTATACCGGGTCTTTGGCAAAATATTCCAGCGTGTCGTGCATCCATCCCATCATCCACTTGAAGTCAAAGCCGAGCCCTCCGTCTGCGACGCTGTGCGTTACGCCCGGGAAAGCCGTGGATTCCTCCGCTATGGTAAACGTGCCGGGCCGGAGGCTGTGTACTGCCTCGTTGAGCTGCCGCAGAAAAGAGATAGCCTCCAGGTTTTCCCTGCCTCCAAGATGGTTCGGGATCCATTCGCCTTCCTTCCGGGAGTAGTCGCGGTATAGCATGGAGGCTACGGCGTCTACCCTCAACCCGTCGATGTGGAATACATCAAGCCAGTAAAGCGCATTGGATATGAGGAAAGACCGGACCTCGTTCCGCCCGTAGTTGAAGATATAGCTTTGCCAGTCCTGGTGAAATCCTTCTCTCGGGTCTGCATGCTCGTACAGGTGGGTGCCGTCGAATTGGTACAGGCCATGGGCATCGCCGGGGAAATGGGACGGTACCCAATCCAGTATAACGCCGATGCCATGAAGGTGCAGCGTGTTGATCAGGTAACGGAAATCGTCCGGCGTGCCGTAGCGCGCGGACGGCGCATAAAACCCTGTAAGCTGGTATCCCCAGCTGCCGTAAAACGGATGTTCCATGACCGGCATGAGCTCTACATGGGTAAATCCCATGTCGGTGCAGTACCCGGGCAGCCATACCGCCAGTTCCTTCCAGCTCATGAGCCGGTTGCACTCTTCGGGTATCCGCCGCCAGGAGCCGGCATGCAATTCATAGATGCTCAGGGGCTTCCCTA
>Ga0182741_1004846_pt1 | contig 12891 bp, 10 predicted proteins | sample eDN5th37CBELigOP_FD_128874 | JGI IMG/M metagenome (GOLD analysis project Ga0182741, IMG submission 128874) | Enriched Organic Plus compost microbial communities from Emeryville, California, USA - eDNA 5th pass 37_C BE-Lig OP (version 2) (version 2) ...
CCACGATCTCGACGCCTTCCGTCAGGTCGTGGACCTCAACCTGATCGCCACCTTCAACATCAGCCGCCTCGCCGCGGCACACATGGCGGCCAACGAACCCGAGGACGACGAACGCGGCGTCATCATCAACACCTCGTCGATCGCCGCGTTCGAGGGTCAGATCGGTCAGGTCGCGTACACGGCCGCCAAGGCCGGCATCGCCGGCATGGCTCTGACCATGGCCCGCGATCTGGGCTCCCACGGCATCCGGGTCCTCGCGATCGCCCCGAGCCTGTTCGCGACCGGCATCACCGCCGGGATCCCCGACGAGATGGTGCAGCCACTGGTGAAGGACGCAGCCTTCCCCAAGCGCATGGGCCGCCCCGAGGAGTACGCGAAGCTGGCCCTCGCCGTCGTCGACAACCCGATGCTCAACGGTCAGTGCCTGCGGCTGGACGCCGGCCAGCGATTCGCGCCGCGCTGACACGCGATCCGGACCCGAGGACGACGATGACCACATCCGCCGACTCCGACGGTCTCGCGAGCATCCCCCGGCCCCCGGTGGGGCGCATCCTCACCCTGGAGGAGATCGGCGAGGACGTCTTCCGCGGTACCGCCCACACCGGCGCTCCGCGCATCTACGGCGGGCAGGCCCTCGGGCAGTCTCTCCTCGCCGCCGGCCTGACGGTCTCCCCCGACCGGCCGCCCCATTCGCTGCACGGGCACTTCGTGCATCCGGGACGGCCCGACGGACCCGTGGACTATCACGTCGAAAGGGTCCGGGACGGAGGAAGTTTCGCCACCCGCCAGGTGCGGGCGCTGCAGGAGGGCCGGACGATCTTCCTGGCGACGGTATCGTTCCAGCGTCCCGAGGGCGGCCCCGAACACCAGCTCCCGCTGAGTGCCCCGGCGATCCCGCCGGAGGAACTGCCCGCACCCCACGAGGATCCGTCGCTCGTCGACGCGGACGGGGCCGGCTGGCTCCGCCCGCTCCTCGATGGCATCGGCGTGGATTTCCGGTTCCCGGAGGAGTACCCGCGTCTCGCGAACCGTCGCGGACAGGCCCGGCCGCCGCGGCAACGTGCGTGGATCCGCACGCCCGAACGCCTCGGTGACGATCCGCTGCTCCACGCCGCGGCGTTCGCGTACTGCTCCGACCTGTTCCTGCTGTCGGCGACGCTCCCGCCACATGCCCGGCACGTCGACACACCCGGTCTCCAGCTCGCGAGCCTCGACCACACCGTCTGGCTCCACGCGCCCTTCCGCGCGGACGAATGGCATCTCTACGAGCAGCACGGCCACCGCATGGGCGGTGGCCGTGGTCTCTCCTACGGATACCTGTTCGACCGGGCCGGCAGGCTGGTCGCGAGCACCACTCAGGAAGGGCTGCTGCGCTTCCGGAACCGGCCGTCCCCGGGCGAGGTCACCGCAGCCGGGTGAGGATCTCCCCCACCGCGCGGTCGCGCAGCACCTCCGGGCGACCGACGGACACCTCGTTCGACACGGCCCGCCGCAGCAGCAGGTGGGCCGGGTGCTCCCAGGTGAACCCGATACCGCCGTGGATCTGGATGCACTCCTCCGCCGCGCTCACCGCGCCGCTCAGCGCCGCCGCGGCGGCCAGGGCCACGGACACTCCGGGCTGCGGGTCGGTCTCGATGCGGTCGGCGGCCGCGAGCACCTGACCGCGGGCCCCTTCGGCGGCGACGAGCAGGTCGGCGCAGCGATGCGAGATCGCCTGGTACGAGCCGATCGGCCGGCCGAACTGCTCGCGTCGGCCGGCCCAGTCCACCGCCATCGCCAGCGCGCGGGTGGCGATACCCACCGAGTCCGCGGCGACCAGCAGCCGGGCCACGCGAGACGCACGCTCGAGCACCGCCTCCACGGTCCGTCCCGCCGCGACCACCACCGCCGGGGCACCGTCGGCGACGACGACGCCGATCGTCGACGTGAGATCCACCGGGTTCTGCACGGTCACATCCACATTCGGCGGCTCGACGGTCACCAGCACCCGATCCCCGGTTTCCGCATCGGTGGCGAGGACGACGAGGATCCCGGCGGCCGGAGCGCCGGCGACCCGGTCGACCCGTCCGGTCAGCCGTCCGTCCTCGAGGACCGGGAGGGATCCCTCGGTGCGCCAGCCCTGGTCGTCGACCGGCACGACGAAGGCCGCGGTGGCACCGTCGACGATGCGACGGGCCGGCTCGTCCGCACCGGCGGCGACGAGCACCTCGAGGGCGATCGCGGTGGGCACCAACGGCACCGACGCGAGCCGGTGGGCGGTCTCCTCCACCGCTCCGCACAGCAGTCGCAGCGGTTGCGCACCGCCCCCGAGGGATTCGGGGACGGCGAGGCCCGGCAGCCCGAACTCGACGAGTGCGTCCCACAGGGCGGTGTCGTATCCGCCCGGGGCCGTCTCACGGGCGAGAAGCTGCTCGGTGTCCACGAACGAGGCGACCAGCTTGCCCAACACCTCCCGGACCGACGCTTCGTCCTCACCGGGCGTGGTGAGCGGCCGGCCGGGGGCGACCACCGGGGCACGACGTCCCTCCCCCCGATGCGAGGGCAGCCCGAGGACGTTCTCCGCGATGGTGTTCCGCTGGATCTCGGCGGTGCCGGCACCGATCGTCGCGGCCCGCGACATCAGGTACCCGTAGGTCCAGCGTCCCTTCTCCACGACACCTTCGGACCGGGTGTTCAGCAGCGCGCCGGAACCGGTCAGGCGCAGGGCGAGCCGGTGCATGTGCTGTTCGAACTCCGACTTCACCAGCCGGTTGATCGATGCCAGCCCACCCGGATCCTCGTTCCGCAGAACCGCGTCCAGAGCTCGCGCGCTGTTCGCGGCGATCACCCGGACACCGGTCTCCACCTTCGCGAGGTCCTGCCGCACCAGCGGATCGTCGGCGTATCCCCGGTCGGCGGCGAGAGCGAACACCTTGTCGACCGTGCTGCGGTACCGGAACTCGTCGGCAAGGAAGGCGGTGGCCCGTTCGTGCCCGAGCGAGGTCCGCATGATGGACCAGCCCTCGCCCTCGGCCCCGATCCGGTTGGTGACGGGGACCTCGACGTCGTCGAAGAACACCTCGGCGAAGTGGTGCCCGCCCGCCGCGTCGCGCAGGGGACGCACCTCGATGCCCGGTGAGTCCATCGGGATCAGTAGATAGGTGATGCCCTCGGTGCTCCGGCCGGGCGCCCCGGTGCGCACCAGCGCGAAGATCCAGTCGGCCCGGTCGGCCATCGTCGTCCAGATCTTCTGTCCCGTCACCCGGTAGACGTCGCCGTCGCGCACCGCGCGGGTGGACAGCGACGCGAGGTCGCTGCCGGCGCCGGGTTCCGAGAAACCCTGGCACCAGAACTCGTCGGCGCGCAGCAGCGGTTCGAGGAAGCGGTCCTTCTGCTCCTGTGTGCCGTGCACGATGATCGTCGGGGCGACGATGAACGACAGGGGACACGGATGTTTCGGGGCCCCGGCGCGGGTCGTCATCCGGTAGTAGTCGAGCTGGTCCTCGAGCGACAGTCCCATGCCGCCGACCGCGCGTGGCCAGCCCGGCGCGGCCAGACCCGCGTCGACGAGTTCGGACTGCCAGGCCCGGGCCGCGTCGAAGCGGTCACGGGACGTGGCGGGCCGGGGGCGGCGCCGGTAGTCGTCGAGCAGGGCCGTCAGGCGGCTGCGCCAGTCGCCGGTGGTGTCGTCGAGCACCACCGCGGACTTCTCCTCCACCGGTCCTCCCAGGATGTCGGATGGTTGTGCAGGTCAGGACTTCTCGGCGCGCCGCTTGGCGTAACGCGCCCCGATGTCGGCGCCGTCGGGACGGAAGGTGGCGGCGGCCTCGGCCTCGAGCCCCAGGGCGTGGGCGAGAGAGGCACCGGCACCCTCCTTGAGCAGGCGCAGCATCCGCTGCACCGCTTCGGGATGCCCGTCGGCGATCCGGTGGGCGATCACGAGGGTGCGCTCCATCAGCTCGTCGTGGTCGACGACCTCGTTCGCCAGTCCGATGCGTGCGGCGGTGCGGCCGTCGATCGGTTCGCCGCTGAGGATGAACTGGATCGCGGCGGGCAGGCCGATCATGCGTGGCAGCATCGCGCTGCCACCCCAGCCGTTGAGCAATCCGATCTGGGCGTGGGTGTCGGCGAACTCGGCGCGGTCGGAGGCGATGATGAACGAACAGTTCACCGCCAGTTCGTATCCGCCGGTGTAGCAGGGTCCGTTCACCGCGGCGATGACCGGTTTGGAGATACCTCGCAGCACCTGGGTCGGTGTCGGTCCCTCGGCCGAGGGCGGTGGACCGGACAGCGCCTCGGGCAGATCCACTCCCGAGGAGAAGGACGTGCCGGCGCCGGTGAGCACCACGACACGGACGTCGCCGTCGCCGTCGGCCCGCCACAGTTCCTTCTTCAGGGCCTTGCGCATCGCCCGGTCGATGGCGTTGCGGCGGTCGGGGCGGTTGAGGGTGAGGACGACGACCGGTCCGTCCTTCGACACGAGCAGTGGAGCCGCTCCGTCGGTCGCGGTGGCCTGGGTGTCGGTCTCGGTCATGGCGTGTCCTTTCAGGAAACCGACACGGGGTCGACGATGGACCCGGCCAAGCCGAGCAGCTTCGCCTCCGCTTCGGCGACGACGCGGCGCACAAGTTCGCCGGCGGGCGGGATGTCGCGCACGAGCCCCTGGGCGATGCCGACGGTCCAGATACCGGCCTCGGGGTCGCCGTCCTCGTAGACCTTGCGGCCACGGGTGCCGGCGACGAGATCCTTGACGTCCTTGAACCGTCCTCCTCGTTCGAGGATCTCGACGACCTCCTGGCTCACCGAGTTCTTCGCCGCGCGCATGGTGTTGCGCAGCTGACGGAAGATCAGCTGGGTGTCGCGCTCGCCGGCGTCGACGATCTGCTGCTTGATGTTCTCGTGGATCGGGCTCTCGACGGTGCACATGAACCGGGTGCCCATGTTGATGCCGTCGGCGCCGAGGGTCAGTGCCGCGGCCAGGCCGCGGCCGTCGGCGAAACCGCCGGAGGCGATGAACGGGATGTCGAGGGCGTCGGCGCAGGCGGGGATGAGGACGAGTCCGGGAACGTCGTCCTCACCGGGATGACCGGCGGCCTCGAAACCGTCGATGCTCACCGCGTCGACACCGATCCGCTGCGCCTTGAGGGCGTGCCGGACGCTCGTGCACTTGTGGATCACCTTGATGTCGTGTTCCTTGAAGTGCTCGACGTGGACCGTGGGGTCGGAGCCGGCGGTCTCGACGATCCTCACCCCGGAGTCGATGATGGCCTGCCGGTACTCGGAGTAGGGCGGCTGGTTGATCGACAGGGTGAGGGTGAGGTTGACGCCGAAGGGCTTGTCGGTCAGCGCCCGGCACCGCTCGATCTCGGTGACGAGGTCGTCGGGGGTGGGCTGGGTCAGGGCGGTGATGATGCCGAGACCACCGCCGTCGGAGACCGCGGCGGCCAGTTCCGCCCGGCCGACCCACATCATTCCGCCCTGCACGACCGGGTGTTCGATTCCGAATTCTCGGGTGAACCGCGTGTTCAACATTGCCGCTCCTCGGAGTTCGCCGTCCGGCGCGCGATCCTGCGGTGGGCACCGCTCGCAGATACCTAGATAACATAGTTGACTATGTGATCGAAGGGCAAGGCGTTTCCGTCGGCCGCCCCGTCCGGTTACAAGCGTGCAAAACGGAAAACACGGTCAAAAGGGTTGAGGCACCGTCGTTCTCATCCGGCAACGAAATACAACGGTTGTGTAACGTAGCTGGGCGGAAGTTCCCTACCCGGAGGTAATGCCCGTGCTGTTGACCGAAGTCCGTACCCGACCTGTTCGATCCCTGCTGATCGCCATCGGTCTGACGGTCTCGGTCCTGGCAGTCGCGGGGTACATGCGCGACGCCGTGCGCGAATACCTCATGGACCTCGACGTGTTCCGCGACGCGGGCTGGGCGTTCCTGCACCACACCCCGCTCTACACCGAAGGGTTCTTCAGCCACTCCGGTTTCCGGTTCATCTATCCACCCTTCGCGGCGTTCCTGTTCGCGCCGATGGCGCTCGTGAGCAGCACCGTCCTGCAGGTGGTGTGGACGGCGGGACTGATCGCCCTGGTGTGGTGGGTGCTGAGGATCCTCTACCGGAACCTCGACATGTCCCACCCGAGCCTGATCGCCGCGGCGTCGCTCGGCCCCGTGCTGTGGCTCGAACCGTTCCGCTCGAACTTCGCGTTCGGCCAGATCAACATCGTGCTCATGGTGCTCGTCGTCGCGGACCTGCTCGGCGTGATCCCGAAGCGGTTCCGCGGGGTCGGCGTCGCCCTGGCCGCGGCCGTCAAGGTCACCCCGGCCGCGTTCGGCCTGATCTTCCTGCTCCGCCGCGACCTGCCGTCGGTGGTGCGCGCGTTCGGCGCCTTCGCCGCGACCGTCGCCTTCGGTTTCTGGCTGCGCCCCGACTCGAGTCTGTACTTCTGGACCACCGAGTTCTTCGCCACCGACCGCGCCGGTGACCCCAGCTTCTTCCGGAACCAGGCCCTGACCGGGCTCATCGCCCGGTTCGATCTCTCCGACGGGGTCGCGAAGGGACTGTGGCTGCTCGGTGCCGCGGTGGTCGTCGCGGGCACCACCTGGGCCGCCCACCGGTTCCTGCGCGCCGGCGAACCGGTCGTGGCCGTGGGCCTGGTGGGTCTCGCCTCGCTGCTCGCCGCGCCGATCGCCGTCACCCACCACTGGGTGTACTCGCTGTTCCTCGTGCCGCTGCTCGTCGCTCCCGCCTACCGGCGCTGGTGGCCGGTGCTGCTGCCCGCCGCGATCGTGTTCTTCGTCGGCCCCAACCACCTGCTGCGTCAGGCGCCGTCCGGGAACTGGGTGGAGCAGGCCGTCCTCGAGGTGCTCGGCACCTCGCAGTGCCTGGCCGCGATCGCAGTGTTCGTCGCCGCGATGGTCGCCGCCCGCAGCCGCCGGCCCGTGCCCGAGCCCGCCGGGGTCGATGCTGCCGCCCCCGCCGAGGTCACCGCGGTGGCCGAGCCGCAGGAGACCGCTCAGGTCCAGAGCGCCGACGCCACCAGGTAGAGGCCCGTCCCGGCGACCGTGCTCAACGCGGCGTTCCGCCGCCACAGGTGCACCGCGATCGTCCCCGCCAGGCCCACCGCCGCGGGCAGCCAGGTCGTCTGGCCCACGTCGCGCAGCGTGTAGAGCACGAGGATCACCATGACCCCCGCGGGCATAGTGCGGCCGAGGAAGGCGACGAACGCCGAGTTCTTCAGCGCGGCGAGCGCCACGAACGGCGCCGCGCGCAGCGCGACGGTCACGACGAACATCACCGCGAGGGCACCGAGGACGTATCCGGCGCCGGGCACCGACTCAGGCACGCGCCACCTTGTCCCGGTAGACGAATCGCACGAACAGGCACAGCACGAACAGGCCGAGACCGACGACGAGCATCTCGTCCTTCGCGACCAGCAGCGCCACCAGCCCGCACACGAGCGCGATCACCGGAGCCGGCAGGTCGCGGTTCGCGCGGAAGGCGTCGATCGCCAGCACCGTGAACAGCGCGGTGAGGGCGAACTCGAGGCCGGTGAGCCCCTCGGGCAGCACCGCGCCGACCAGCGCACCCACGGTGCCGGACGCGACCCACACGAGCTGGCACACGACCTGCACGGTGAGGATGCGGGTGCTCGACAGCGTCTCGCGGGCCTTGGGGGCGACGATCGCGTAGGACTCGTCGGTGAGCGCGTACACGCTGTAGAGGCGGGCGAACCGCCCGCGCACCCGGTTGAGCGGGAAGGACAGGCCGTAGAAGACGTGCCGGAAGTTCACGAGCAGGGTCGCGGCCGCCACCGAGAGGAACGGCGTGACCGCGGCGATCAGGCCGATGGCGAGGAACTCCATGGACCCGGCGTAGATGACGGTGGAGAAGATCGGTGCCCACCACCAGTCGAAGCCGCCCTGGGTGAGCACCACCCCGAAGGCGAGACCCAGCGGGATCAGGCCGAGGCCGACCGCCCACGAATCGGAGACACCTGCCCTGATCTCGGAGGTACGGCGGTCGGGCATGCTCATCAGGCTATCGCCGGGGCGCCGTGCCCTTGCTCCGGCCCGACGGAAAGGTGACCCGTGTCCACTTCCCCGGACTCGTTCACGGAGGCGGTGTCGTCCCTGTGGCGGGCCGTGTCCACGGTCGACGACCCTGCACCCACCGCGCTGGTGGTGATCACGGCGGCGATCGCCCTGGTCCTGGTGACTGTGCGGCCGCTGTGGCTGAAGACCCGGCACGTCGTCACCCAGGCGCACGAGGGGTCGCACGCGCTCGTCGCGGCGCTCGTCGGCCGGAAACTGTCGGGCATCCGGCTGCACAGCGACACCTCCGGGGTGACGGTCTCGTCCGGCAACCCGCGCGGGCCGGGCATGATCGCGACGACCTTCGCCGGGTACACCGGTCCGGCGGTGCTCGGCTTCGCGGCCGCGACCCTGCTGACCGTGAACCGGCCCGCGGCGGTGCTGTGGTCGATCCTCGCCGCCCTCGCGCTGCTGCTGCTCCTGATCCGCAATCCGTACGGCTTCGTCTCCGTGGTGATCGCGGGCGCGCTCGTGGGTGCGGCCGCCTATCTCGGCGATCCGGTGGTGCGGTACGCGGCGGCCTACCTGATCACCTGGGTGCTGTTGCTCGGCGCGACCCGCCCGGTGCTCGAACTCGCCCGCACGCACCGGCGCGGTCGCGGGCAGGGATCCGACGCCGACCAGCTGCGGTGGCTCACCCATCTGCCCGCCGGGCTGTGGATCGCCCTGTTCGCGCTCGTCACCGCCGGCACGGCGGTCTACGGCACGATGCGCATCGTCGCGACCCAGTGGCCCTGACGACCCAGTGGCCCTGACGACCCGATGGCCCTGACGACCCGATGGCCCTGACGGTTCAGGACGTCGCGGCCGCCTCGTAGCGGGCGAGCAGCGCGCGGCGCAGGATCTTCCCGCTGGGCAGCCGCGGCACCTCCCCGAACTCGATGCTGCGCGGCGCCTTGAAGTGCGCGAGCCGGGCACGGGTGTAGTCGACGAGTTCCGCAGCCAGCGCGTCTTCGGCCTCGACGCCGTCGACGACGGTGACCACGGCGTGCACCCGCTGGCCCATCTCCTCGTCGGGCAGGCCCACCACGGCGACGTCGAGGACGGCCGGGTGCATCGTCAGCACGTCCTCGATCTCGACGGGATAGATGTTGACGCCACCGGACAGGATCAGATCCGAGCGGCGTGCCGACAGGTAGAGGTAACCGTCCTCGTCGACGTGCCCGAGATCGCCGAGGGTGCTCCAGCCCCGCTCGTCGTACGCCTCGGCGGTCTTGGAGGGGTCGCCGTGATACTCGAAGTCGAGGCCGCCCTCGATCCAGATCGTGCCCACCTCACCGGGACCGAGTTCGTTGCCGGCCTCGTCGCAGATGTGCACCGTGCCCAGCGACGGCCTGCCGACGGACCCGCGGTGTTCGAGCCATTCGCCGGTGGTGATCATGAAGAAGCCGTTGCCCTCGCTGCCCGCGTAGAACTCGAGGATCTTCGGGCCGAACCAGTCGATGATGCGTTCCTTGACCTCGACGGGGCACGGCGCCGCGGCGTGGACCACCACGCGCAGGCTCGACACGTCGTACTGTCGGCGGACGTCGTCGGGGAGTTTGAGCATGCGCACGAACATGGTGGGCACGAACTGGGCGTGGGTGACGCCGTGCCGGTGGATCGCGGCGAGGGCGCGCTCGGCGTCGAAGGTCTCCATGACGATCGCGGTGCCGCCGTTGCGGACCGTGCCCATCGTCCATCCCAGGGGCGCCGCGTGGTAGAGCGGCCCCGGGCTGAGATAGACGGTGTCCTCCCCGAACCCGAAGGCGTCGCGCATCGTCGCGTCGATCGGCAGTCCCGTACCGAAGGGTGCGCCGGTGAGGGCGGGGAGGATGCCCTTGGGCCGCCCGGTGGTGCCGGACGAGTAAAGCATGTAGTAGCCCTCGAGTTCGTCCTCGACGGGTGTGTCCGGAAGGGACGCAACCTCGTCCGCGAGCACCCGGGCGCCCGAGGGTGAACTCGGACCGGTCGTGAAGCGGACCTCCACGGCCGGGCTCGCAGCGGCGACGGCGGCACCGAGCCGGTCGAGTTCCGCCGAGTGCACCACCACACGGGCCCCGCAGTTCTCCACCACGTAGGCGGCCTCGGCGTCAGAGAGGTGCCAGTTGACCGGCGTGTAGAGCAGTCCGGTGCGCTGCGCCGCCCACAGCACCGGGAACACGTCGAGACAGTTCTCCGTCACGATCGCGATGTGGTCGCCCGGTTCGAGACCGAGCCGCCGGAACAGGTGCGCGATGCGGTTGGACGACGATTCGAGTTGCCGGTAGGTCAACCGTGCCCCGGTCTCGGCCATGACGATCGCCGGCCGGTCGCCGTGCACGGCCGCCCGATCGGTCGGATTCATCGACGTCGTCATCGTGTGGTCCCCTCTCTGCGAACTGTGGGCCCGCCTCCCGTTCAGGTACGGGCGGATTCGATCCCGTCGACCATCTCGAGCAGCCGCCGGCGGTCCACCTTCAGCGACACGCTGCGCGGCAGCGCGTCCACGGTGTGGATGTCGACGGGAATCTCGTAGGCGGTCAGCCGGGTCCTCAGGAACGTCTTCAGTTCGTCGACGTCGACGGGGTCGGCGCCGGCGACGAGTTCGATCACCGCGACCGGCACCTGCCCGAGCCGCTCGTCGGGCCGGCCGTACACCGACGCGTCGAGCACCGACGGGTGGGCGCGCAACGCGTTGCACACCGTCTCCGGCTGGATCTTGAAGCCACCGCGCACGATCGCGTCGTCGGCGCGGCCGTCGATGTACAGGAAGCCGTCCTCGTCGAGGTGCCCGAGATCGCTGGTGCGCACCCAGTCGCCGACACCGGTGCCGGTCTGCGGGGAGCTGACCTCGAGCCGGCCGGTGGATCCCTCCGGGAGCACGGTGCCGTCCTCGTCGACCACCCGCATCCGTACGCCGGGGAAGGGCCGGCCGACGCTACCGCGTTTGCGGTCCCACCACTCGGCGATGAGGGGTTTGGTCCATCCGGCGACCGCTCCCCCGAATTCCGTTGCGCCGTACATGATCATGATGGGGATCCCGTAGCGGGCGGTGAACTCGTCGGCGAGGTCGGGGCTGACGAAGGTGGTGCCGGCGGTGATGGCCCGCAGAGTCGCGAGTTTCTCCTTCGGCACGTCCGCGTCGAGAACCGAGCGCATCGCCGCCGGGGGCAGACCGGCGAGGATCATCCGGTGTTCGTGCACCGCGTCGGCCCAGCCCTCGACCGTGAAGCGGGGCATGAGGACGATGGGCCGCGCCTCGGCGAGCGACTGGACTACACCCCACAGTCCCCCGATGTGCACCATCGACAGGGAGATCAGGGAGACGGGTCCGGTGAACGGTACGCGGTCGCCGCGTCCCTTGCCGGTGTGGCCGTGAACGGCCTCGAGGGCGGCTTCGAGTTGCCTCCAGGTCAACGGGATCCGTTTGGGAGGGCCGGTGGTACCGGAGGTGAACATCTCGACCGCCACCGGATCCTTCTCGTCGACCCCACCGCCGCGGACCCGGTCGCCGCCGATCCGCTGCACCACCTCCGGTCCGTCGACGGCGAACCCGACGATGCCGGCCTCCGCGAGCGGGGCGGCGAACTGTTCGTTCGCCCAGTACTCCCGCGAGGCGAGCACGACGGCGGGGCGCGAGCCCACCGCGTCCTCGACGATGCGCGGAACCGGTTGTGCGGGATTGAGAGTGAGCAGGACGCGACCCCGGGAGAGGATCGCGATCAGGGCGGCGACGGATTCGACGCGGTTGGACAGGACGACGCCCACGCGGGTTCCGTGCCCGCATCCGACGCGGGTGAGTTCGGCGTCGATCCGTTCGACGATCGCCCGCACCTCACCCCAGGTGCGCCACGTCCTGCCCTCCTGCACCATGTTCGTGTCGTCGGGGGTGGACCACAGCAGGGTCAATGATTCTCTGATGCCCGTCATCGCGGAGCCTCCTCTTCGGCGGACCCGAAGGTGTTCGTGACCGGTGCTCCGCCCCGGCGAGGGTGGGTCGCCGTCGCCGGGTCACGGGCACTTCGACAGGGTTCAGCGGGGCAGGCCGAGTCCCCGCTCGGCGATCATGTTGCGCATGATCTCGGACGTGCCACCCGCAATGGTGTACGCACGGGCGTACAGGAATTCGTCCTGCCACCGCCCGTCGTCCACCGCGTTCTCGTCGTTCTCGACCAGTATCCCTCGCGCACCGGCGAGTTCGAGCGCGAAACGCGCTGTCTCGACTCCGGTTTCACTGAACATCAGCTTGGCCATCGGGGCGTCGTGGATCCGTTCGGCGCCCCGCGACCAGCGTCCGATGTTGGCGTAGACGAGGGCGGACAGAGCGGTGACCTGCGCCTCGAGCTCGCCGATCCGTTCCTGGACGGCACCGTCCTCGAGGGCGGGCCGGCCGTGTCGGGTCACCCTGCGTGCCAGGTCCTTCAGCGACTCGATGTCCTGCTGCAGCCGGACCGCCGCCGAGGCGACGGCGCTGCGTTCGTGCGCCAGGCTGGAATTGGCGATCAGCCAGCCCTGGTTCGGGGCCCCGATGAGGGCGTCGGGTCCGAGGTGCACCTCGTCGAGGAACACCTCGTTGAAGTCGGAGGTGCCCGTCATCTCCCGCAGGGGCCGCACCTCGACACCGGGTGAGCACATGTCCACGAGGAACGCGCTGATGCCCTTGTGTTTCGGCGTGTCCGGGTCGGTGCGGGCCAGCAGGTATCCGTAGTCGGCCCAGTGCCCGTTGGTCGTCCACACCTTCTGGCCGGTGACGGTGTAGCCGCCGTCGGCGTCGGGAACGGCCTTGGTGCGCAACGACGCGAGATCGCTTCCGGAACTCGGTTCGCTGAACAGCTGGCAGAAGATCAGTTCTCCGG
>Ga0182741_1004847_pt1 | contig 12890 bp, 11 predicted proteins | sample eDN5th37CBELigOP_FD_128874 | JGI IMG/M metagenome (GOLD analysis project Ga0182741, IMG submission 128874) | Enriched Organic Plus compost microbial communities from Emeryville, California, USA - eDNA 5th pass 37_C BE-Lig OP (version 2) (version 2) ...
GATGCCGACCGCGCCCGCAGCGGGGCTCAGTGGGCGAAGCGACCGACGACCGGGCCGCGCCGGACCGGCACGTAGGTCGTGCGGGCGACGCGGGGACGCCGGCGCGGCGTGGCCGTGCGGCGGCTGTGGAGCACGTCGCTCAGGGCGACGACCAGCATCTCGATGTGCTCGCGCATTCTGTCCTCCTTGTTCGGAGGTCAGGAGCGGTTCGGGATGCCGCTGATACATGCGGACGTCTTTCGACCCGTGACGGTACGCGGGGGGTCCGACATCCGCGGACGAACCGGCTACACGAGAACGGCCGCCGCCATGAGCCCGGTCGCTGCTCCCATGAGCGCATGCGGGGCGCGGCCGCGGGCCCGCGCCTCGCGCACCGATGCGAGGAGGCAGGCACTCACGTGGGCGAGGGCGGCGGCGAGCACCACGGCGATCAGCATCCCCATCCCGGCGCCGCCGTGACCGGCGTGCGCGGAGACCTCCGCCGTGGAGGCGGGGTGCATGAGCGGAAGCAGCGCGGCCGTCGCGACCAGCCCGAGCGCGCTGTGCGGGACTGCGCAGGATGCGGCGGCGTGCCCGCGCGGCCGCCGGGCGCGCGGCGAGGCGACCGCCGCCATGCCCATCGCCGTGACGAAGAGGGCGATCGACCACACGGGTGCGCTCACCACCCGCAGGTACATCACGTCGACCATCGCCGCCAGCATGACCAGGGCCGCGGCAAGGTCGCCGGCCGCCGACAGGCGTGCCCATCCCGGGTGCGCGCCCGCGGCGACCGCGGTCAGCGCGACCGCGGTCAGGTGCAGACCCTCGTGCATGGCGCGGCGACCTACCCCACCACCGGGATGGCGGCGGTGACGCTCTCCAGCCCGGACAGGCGTGCCGGGGACAGCTGCTTGTCGACCTCCTCGCGAGACATCAGACCCGCCTCGACCACCAGATCGCCCACGCTGCGCCCGGTCAGCAGCGCGGTCTTCGCCAGCGCGGCTGCCGCCGCGTACCCGATGAACGGGGTCAGCGCGGTGATCACGCCGACGCTGGAGCCCACCATCGCACCCAGCCGCTCCCGGTTCGCGGTGATCCCGTCCACGCAGTTCACCCGCAGCGTCTGGATCGCCTGCCGAAGCCATGTGATCGACTGGAAGATCGAGTGCGCGATCACCGGCTCGAACGCGTTCAGCTGCAGCTGCCCGCCCTCCACCGCCATCGTCACCGTCAGGTCAGCGCCCGCCACCGCGAACGCGACCTGGTTCACCACCTCCGGGATCACCGGGTTCACCTTGCCCGGCATGATCGACGACCCCGCCTGCCGCGCCGGCAGGTTGATCTCCCCGAACCCCGCCTGCGGCCCCGACGACAACAGCCGCAGATCGTTGCAGATCTTCGACAGCTTGATCGCGTTGCGCTTCAGGGACGCCGAGAACGACATGAACGACCCGGTGTCGCTGGTCGCCTCCACCAGGTCATGTGCCGTCGACAGGTCGAGCAAGGAGATGGCACGCAGGTGCCGAATGACGGCCCGCGCGTAGTCCGGATGGGTCGTGATTCCCGTCCCGATCGCCGTTGCGCCGAGATTGACCTCGTGCAGCAGCCGCGCATTCTCCGTGAGCCTCGCCTGGTCCTCGCCGAGGGTGGTGGCGAAGCCGTGGAACTCCTGCCCCAGCGTCATCGGCACCGCGTCCTGCAGCTGCGTGCGCCCCACCTTCAGCACGTCGTGGAACTCCACCGCCTTGGCCAGGAACGCCTGCCGCAGCAGATCCAGCTCCTCCAGCAGCGTCTTCAGGTCCAGCCCCAGCCCGATCTTGATCGCCGTCGGATACACATCGTTGGTCGACTGCGACCGATTCGTGTCGTCGATCGGCGACAGGAACCCGTAATCGCCCTTCTCACGCCCCGCCAGCTCCAACGCGATGTTGGTGATCACCTCGTTCGCGTTCATGTTCGTCGAGGTGCCGGCACCACCCTGGATCACCCCCACCACGAACTGATCGTGGAACTCCCCGTCGATCACGCGCTGCGCGGCCTGATCGATCAGATCCGCCTTCACCGGGTCCAGCACCCCGATCTCCCGGTTCGCGCGCGCCGACGCCTGCTTCACCATCGCCAGCGCCCGCACCAGGTCGGGGTACACCGAGATCGGCCGCTTCGAGATCGGGAAGTTCTCCAATGCACGGGCCGTATGAATCCCCCAGTACGAGTCAGCCGGGATCTCCAGCGATCCCAGGGAGTCGGTCTCGATACGGGTGGCGCCGACGGGCGCGTTCGTCTCGATCATCGCTTCTCCTCAGCCGTGCTGGAACCAGGTGGTCTTCCAGTCGGTGTAGTTGTCGAGCGCGTGCCGCGAGAGGTCGCGTCCGAACCCGGACTGCCGGAAGCCGCCGAACGGCGTGGTCAGCCCGAGCGCATCGACCGTGTTGACCGAGATGGTGCCGGCGACGAGCCGGTCGGCCACCCGGTGGGCCCGCGCGAAGTCGCTCGTCCAGAGCGACGCCGCGAGCCCGTACTCGGTGCCGTTCGCCAGGGCGACCGCCTCCTCCTCGGTGTCGAACGGAAGCACGGCGACGAGGGGGCCGAAGACCTCGACGCGGTGCAGCTCGTGGTCGGCGCCGAGGCCGGTGACGATCGCGGGCCGCAGGTAGGCGTCGGAGCCGGTGATCGTGACGCGATCGCCGCCGTGGACCAGCGTGCCGTCGCGCGCGCCCCTCTCGATCGCATGACTCACGGCGTCCGCGTGCGCCCGGCTGATGAGGCTGCCGTTGCCGGGATCGCCCGCCAGCGGATCGCTCGGCTCGTACTGCGCAGCCGCATCGGCGAGCAGAGCGACGAACTCGTCGTGCGCACGGCGTTCGACCAGGACGCGGGAGTTGGCGGAGCAGACCTGCCCCTGGTTGTAGAAGGCTCCGAACGCGGCCTTCTCAGCCGCCGCGGCGAGGTCGGCGTCGGCGAAGATGAGGTTCGCGCTCTTGCCGCCCGCCTCCAGCGCGACGCGCTTCATGTTCGACGATCCGGCGTCGATCATGAGCTGCTTGGCGACGGCAGTCGATCCGGTGAAGGCGAGCACGTCGATCCCAGGATGCTGCGCGATGCGTGCGCCGACGGTCGAGCCTTTGCCGGGGACGACGTTGAGCACGCCCGCGGGCAGTCCCGCCTCCAGCGCCAGGTCGGCAAGGCGCAGCGCGGTGAGCGAGGTCTCGGTGGCGGGCTTGAGCACCACGCTGTTGCCCGACGCGAGGGCGGGGGCGAGCTTCCACGCGGCGATCTCCAGCGGGTAGTTCCACGGCACGATCGCACCGACGACGCCGAGCGGGACGCGCCGCACGAGCGCCGTCGAGCCCGGAGGCGTCTCGGGGATCTCGTCGAACCGCTTGTCGGCGAGCTCGCCGTACCAGCGGAACGTCTCGGCCGCGCCCGGCACATCGACGGTGAGCGTCTGCGCGATCGGCTTTCCCGAGTCGAGGGTCTCCAGCAGGGCGAGCTCGTCGAGGCTCTCGTGGATGAGGTCCGCGAGGCGCACCAGCACCCGCCCCCGCTCTGCCGCGCCGATCCGGCTCCATGCCCCGTCGTCGAAGGCGCGACGCGCGTGGTCGACGGCGACGTCGACGTCGTGCTCGCCCCCGGCGGCGAGGTCGGCCAGGTGCGCCGCCGAACCCGGGCTCACGGCGGGGATGGTGGCGCCGTCGGCGGCGTCGACGCGGCGTCCGCCGATGACGGCCCGCCCGTCGATGTCGAGGTCGCGGGCGCGGACCCGCCAATCGATGGTGCTCATGCGCGTGCTCCTTCGTGGATCGGTGTCGCGGGAGTGGGTGAGCGGCGGGCGCGCGCGACGTCCAGCGCTGTCCACGCCAGGGCGACCGCCCCGTCGCGCAGCGTCCGCTCGGCGCGCGGCCCGACGCAGGCGTCCGCGAAGCCGGGCTGGTGGTTGGAGGCCTCGCCGCCCACGCCGATGTAGGGATGGATGGCATCCACCACCTGCGAGACGTTGCCCATGTCGGTCGAGGCGCGGTTCATCGTCGCTGCCGCCGGGTCGACGTCGAAGTCGCGGCCGAGCGCGATGGCGTTCGCGCGGTAGAAGCCGAGAGCCTCGGTGTCGGTGCGCATCTCGGAGTAGCGAGCGCCCTCGGGCGTCACGGTCAGCGTCGCGCCGGTGGCCAGCGCGCCCGCCTCGAAGCACTTCAGCACGCGCTCCTCCAGCTCTCGCAGCTCCCGGGTCGTCTCGGCGCGCACATACCAGCGCCCCTCGGTGCGTTCGGGGATCGCGTTCGGCGCCTCCCCGCCGCGGGTCTGCACGCCGTGCACGCGCACGCTCTTCGGCAGCTGCTGACGCAGCAGCGCGATCGCGGTCTGCGCGAGGAGGAAGGCGTCGTTGGCGTTCACGCCGCGCTCCGGATACGCCGCGGCGTGCGCGGCGCGGCCGTCGTACCGGATATGCCAGTGGGCGACCGCGAAGGGCTCGGCCTCGGCGACGTCCACGGGCGCGGGGTGGGCCATCAGGGCGAAGTCGAGTTCCGCGAACGCGCCCCTGTCGAGCAGTTCGATCTTGCCGCCGTAGCCCTCCTCGGCGGGGGTGCCGATGACCTCGACCGTGATGCCCAGCTCGTCGGCGACGGCCGCGAGCGCGATGGCGCCGCCGGCACTCATCGCCGAGATGAGGTTGTGCCCGCACGCGTGCCCGAGGCCCGGCAGGGCGTCGTACTCGGCGAGGAACCCGACCGTGAAGGCGTCGCCGCCCCGGCGCACCGCACGGAACGCGGTCTCGAGCCCGAGGTACGGGCGCTCGACCGTGAAGCCGTGCCGCCCGAGCACGGCGGCCACGCGCGCCGACGAGCGCACCTCCTGCCAGCCGAGCTCCGGGTCGGCGTGCAGCTCGTTCGAGAGGGTCGTGAGCTCCCCCGCTACCTCGGCCAGGCGCGCGGCCACCCGCGCCTTCAGCTGGTCACTCATCGCCGGGGACCCCGTACGACGGCGCGGCCGCCGGGCGCAGGGCGCGGGTGACGTAGTCGTCGCGCTGCGGCATCCACCGCTCCAGCAGGTCGCCGAGCTCGGCGATGGGGTCGCCGTCGGTCCAGTCCACGCGGAGGTCGGTGACCCGCCAGCCGGCGTCGCGGACGACGGACAGGCCGGCGGAGTGCACGGGACCCGCCTCGCCGCCCGCCTGCACCGCCGCGGTCATCGCCGCCAGAAGGCGGAGCTCGAGGTCGCCGTCGGCCGCGTGGAAGGCATCCACCATGAGCTGCGGGATCGCCGCCGCCGCGAGCATGTTCCCGCCCGCGGCGACACCGTCGCCGATCGCCGCCCCGAAGATGCCGAGCGCGCGCTCGCCCGAATAGGCTGCCGCCCGCCCCTGGGCGTCGACGACCAGGAGCTGGCGGAACGCGATGTCGTCGGCATCCGCCGTCACGGCATCCAGGGCCGCGCGAGCCGGGAGGCCCGCCCGCAGCCGCGCCACCACGCGCGGGCCGAGCCGCGGATCCGTCACGTTCTGCGAGTTGACCGCTCCGACGCCGTCGGCGAGGGTCACGCAGCGCGCGGCGACGGCCGGCGACGACGAGCAGATCGCCGAGCCCAGCGCCCCCGACGCGTCGCGGGCGACGATCGAGAACGTCATCGCGACGCCTCCCCCGCCGGAGTGCTGATCACGGCGGTGGCGTCGATCTCGACGAGCCACTCGGGACGCGCCAGCGCACTCACCACCAGGCCGGTGGACACCGGGAAGACGCCCTTGAGCCAGCGCCCCATCACGCGGTAGACGGTCTCGCGGTAGCGGGGGTCGATGATGTAGACCACCACCTTCACGATGTCCTCCAGGGAGGATCCGGCCTCCTCGAGGAGCATCGCGATGTTCGCCATCGCCTTCTCTGCCTGCGCCTCGACGTCGCCGATGCCGACCGATTCGCGGGTCTCCAGGTCCTGCCCGATCTGGCCGCGGAGGTACACGACGCCGTTCGCGACGACGGCCTGGCACAGGTCGTTGTCGAGGTTCTGCTCGGGGTAGGTGTCCCGGGTGTTGAAGGGACGGATGCGCGTGTGGACGGTCATGCTGAGGCTCCGGATGCGGCGAGTGCGGCCTCCCGCTCGAGGTCGCTGTCGGACGGGGTCGGGGTGAGCGCTGCCGCGCTCGACGAGGGGGCGTAGGCGGCGTAGCCGCGCTGGATCTGGATCTGGTCGGCGAGGTAGCGCGCGTCGTGCCACACGCCCCAGATGAAGCTGGAGCCGCGGCGCGACTGCCACGGCAGGCCGAGGAAGTACAGCCCCGGCTCGACCGAGACGCCGCGGTGGTGCAGCGGACGACCGCGCTGGTCGAACGCGTCCAACCGCAGCCACGAGTAGTCGACCGCGAAGCCTGTCGCCCACACGATCGAGGTGATGCCGGCGCCGGCGAGGTCGAGCTCGAGGATCGGGTCCGTCACGCATTCCGGGTCGCGCCCGATCACGTGCGCCTCCGGCTCTTCCGGAAGGTCCAGCCCGTTCCGCTCGACGTACGCGTCGGCGTCGGCGAGCAGGGCGAGGTAGTTCGCGTCGCCGGCGGCGATGTTGTCGGCGAGGTCGGGAGCGAAGCGCATGACGCCGTCTTCGAACGCACCGGCCCGCCCGAGGAGCGTGATGCCGTCGGCGGCGAGCCGGCGGAAGTCGACGGTGTGCCCGCCGCGGGCGCCGCTCACGGCGATGGTGACATGCTCGGCGCCGGCGCGAGGGCCCGCAGCCTCCCACTGTCCGAGCACGCCCAGCCACCAGCAGAAGTCGCGGCCGCGGTAGCGGCGCGGCGGACGGTCGTGCGGACCGACGGCGAGGTAAACCTGCCGGCCGGAGCGCTGCAGCTCGTCCGCGATCTGCACGCCCGACGACCCGGCGCCGACGACGAGCACGGCGCCCTCGGGGAGCTGGTCCGGATTGCGGTAGCCGCTCGAGTGCAGCTGGTGGATGCCGGATTCCTGCGGCACCACCGCCGGGATCACCGGGCGCTGGAACGGGCCGGTCGCGGCGACCACGTGGCGAGCGCGGATCGTCCCCGCCGAGGTCTCGACGACGAACCCGGGGCGACCCTGCTCGCGGCGGACGGCGGTCACCTCGACCCCGGTGCGGATCGGCGCGTCGATCTTCTCGGCGTAGCGCGAGAAGTACTCGGCGACCTGGTCCTTGGTCGCGAACGCGTCGGCGTCGATGTCGAACTCGAGCCCCGGGAAGCGGTCGTGCCAGGCCGGGCCGTTGGCGACGAGCGAGTCCCAGCGCCCGGTGCGCCAGCGCTCGGCGACGCGGTCGCGCTCGACGACGAGGTGCGCGATCCCCCGGTCCGACAGGTGCTCGCTCATCGCGATCCCGGCTTGCCCGGCGCCGACGACGAGGACTTCGGTCTCTTCGCTCGACATCCCAACCTCCATTGCTTCGGACGAATCTGCTTTCGCCTTTTCAGGCTAGGAACGCGGGTTGCATCTGTATAGATGAGATTGGCGACGCACCGCATCACTTAGTCAGATACAGTGACGGCATGGCACGACTCAGCCGTCCTGACATGACGCTCGTCCAGCTGCGCTACTTCGTCACCGCCGCGACGAAGAGGTCGATGACCGAGGCATCCCTCGACCTGCACGTGGCGCAGTCGGCCGTCTCGACGGCCATCGCCCAGCTGGAGCGCGGGCTCGGCGTGCAGCTGTTCGTCCGCCAGCGCAGCAAGGGGCTGGCCCTGACGGATGCCGGCGAGCAGCTGCTGCGCGACGCCCGCTCACTCCTGGCCCAGGTCGACGAGATGACCGACACGGTGCGCGGCCGCCACTACGACGTCAGGGGCACGCTGCGCCTGGCGTGCTTCGTCACCCTGGCGCCGTTCGTGCTCCCCCGACTCATCTCACGGGTGAAGGAGCAGCATCCGCGCCTGCGCATCGAGATCATCGAGGCCGATGTCGACGGCACTGTCGACCTGCTGCTGAACGGCACGGTGGAAGCAGCGATCGCGTACGACTTCAGCCGCCACCACGATCTGACCTTCGACCACCTCTACACGGCGGCACCGCACGCGATCCTGCCGCGGGACCACCCGCTGGCGCAGCACGAGGCCATCCTGCTGAAGGAGCTCGACGGACAGGACCTCGTGCTGCTGGACATCCCACACTCGCGCGAGTACTTCCTCGGGATGCTGGAGGCGGCGGGCGTCGAGCCCCAGATCCGGTACAGCTCGCGCAGCTATGAGACGGTGCGCTCGCTGGTCGCACGCGGCGAGGGGTACTCGATCCTCAACCACGTGCCGAAGTCGCCGCGCACGTACGACGGCGGCGAGCTCGTCGCCATCCCCCTCGCGGGCGACGTCCCCCCGCTGGACGTCTGCTTCGTGCGCGTCACCGATGTGCGCCCGACCGCGCGGGCGAAGGTGATCGCCACCCTCGCCCGCGAGCTGTTCGGAGCGCCTGCGCCGGCGGAGGATCAGCAGTGACAGGCGTGCCCGTCGCCTGATCCGCAGGCCGCCTCGCCGGCCACGGAGTGCCCGGAGTGCGATCCGGGCGACGGGGGCACGTCGAGCGCGGGGTTCTGGTCGAAGAACCCGGTGGGCTTCAGGGTGAACCCGGTGTAGTCCACCGGCATGATCGGCCAGTCCTCGACGCGCGGGAAGTGCGTGAGGCCGAAGCTGTGCCACACCACCAGGTCCTCGCCGTCGATGCTGCGGTCCGCCTGGATGTACTCGGGGAGGCCCGGTGTGCCCACGCTCCGGTTGACGTAGTCGCCGGCCGGGTAGCGCTCGTCCTCCGCGAAGCGGGTGACCCACAGATGCTCGGTCGCGAACGCGGCTCGGCGGCTGATCGACGAGTCGTCTGCGGCGGCGAGGGTGGGAAGCGCCTCGGGGATGAGCGTGTAGGCGACCGGCTCCCCGACCACGTTCGTCTTCTCGGTGTTGACGATCTCCCAGACGCGGCCGAGCGACCCGTCGGCCTTGCGACGGGCCTCGAGCTCGGTGCGCAGCGGCCGGCGCGACCGGGTGAAGGCGTTCCCGTGCGGGTTGCCCTCGCCCTGGGGCACGCGCTGCAGGTCGAGCTCGTGCACCGCGTTGCGGTCGCCGTCGACGGCCATGTCGAGCCGGGCGCAGAAGATGTGCTGGTGGAACGGCGCCCCGAGCCCGGGAGCGATCTGCGAGGCGTAGGGGTAGCCGGCGCCCGGGTAGCGCGCGGTGAACACGATGCCCGTGGCCTTCGCCTCGAACTGGATGGTGCCGTCGAGGTAGAAGTACCAGTAGAAGCCGTAGTCGTAGTTGCCGACGGTCGTGAAGAAGCTCACCACGAGGCGGCGCTGCCGTCGCGTGGACTTGTGCTTCGCCCACTCGTCGGTGTGCTTCCACAGCAGGCCGAAGTCCTCCTCGTGGATGCAGATCGCCTGCGAGATCTCGCGCGGGTTGCCGAAGTCGTCGGCGACCACGGGCGACAGGTACGTGATCTCCCCGAGGCAGTCGCAGCCGAGCTCCAGGGAGTTCGCGTCGCGGCCCACCAGGTACTCGCCGGTGTCGAAGTAGTTCTGCCACGAGCGGTACGGCGCGGGGTCGCCGTAAGGCACCACCATCTCGGCGATGGAGGCGCGGTCGATGATCGAACGGCGCCGGCCGCGGTCGTCGAACCCGATGCTGCTCAGCACGAGCCCCTCGCGCGCGTCGAAGCCGATGTGGAGGTCCCACTTCTGCCACCGCAGCGTGTTGCCGTCCAGCTCGAAGCTCGGACCTTCGGGCTGGGTGATGTGGAGGGGCTTGAGGTCGGTGCGGAGCTCTCCGGTGAGCTCGGGCGACTCGAAGTTGCCGTTCGCGAGCGGATCGTCGGACGGTCCGTCGTCGATGATGCGGACGACCTTGCGCTCGATCATGTCCACGAAGGCCACCAGCTGGTCGACGGGATGCCCCCACGCGTAGTCGGCCGGATCCTTCTGCACGAACGCGAGACCGCGCAGGAGCCTGCGCCCCTCCTCGCCCTCGTAGTCGAAGATGCCGGCCGACAGCGGCGCGACGCGCACCTGATCGGGTCGGAGCCCCCGCGAGGCGAGCGCGGCGCGCCATCCCTCGTCGACGGCGAGGATCGACTCGATCGCCTCGAACTCCTCGAAGAGCACCGGGGCCTGGCCGACGAGCTTCGGGTCGATCGCGGTCTCGGATACGATCCGTCCGGTCTCGACCTCGACCACGAGGTCGCTCGTGGCTCCGTCTGCGGTGTCGAGGAGAATGGCCCGCGCCTCGCGCGGCGCCTCCACCCCGGCGCGCAGGAGCGCCTTGGCCGGCTCCTTCAGCGACAGGTACGCGACCCGGACCGACTCGCCGAGCCGGCCGGCGGCGACCAGATGGTCGCGCACCGCGGTGATCTCGTCGGCGCTGAGCGGGTCCAGCGGGTGCGTGCGCCGTTGCGTGGCGACGATCGAGGTGTTCACGATGCTCTCCATAACGTCGGTGTCAGGTTTCGAGCGGAGCTGGCTCGGGCGATCCGGATGCGTCGAGTACATCGCACCGCCCGGCCGCACCGCCAATACAGGTGCGCGGTTCACTGGATCAATTCCCCCGATGCAGTGGTGCGCAGTGCATCTGCCCTGGGGATGTCGGCAGGACGGCATCCCCATCTGTTCTGTTGATGCACTGGACCGAATACCGGAAGTTCCCAGATGAGCCGGCTCCCTCCACCATTGAGGCACGACGCGATTCCGATCCGCGAAGGCGGCTCGCCACCGCACCGCACCCGATCCGCACAGTCCCGGCAGCGTAGCCGGGAGAAGGGCCATCATGAGCGATCAGTCGCCCACCACACAGACTCTCGTCCAGTTCGAGACGCGGCACATCATGCCCATCCCCGAGAACGAGCGCACCGGATCCGTCCGGTCGCTGTTCGCGATCTGGGTCGGCATCAACATGCTGCCCCTCACAGTCGTCACCGGCGCGATCGCGACCGGCGCCTTCGGCCTGTCGATCGGCTGGAGCATCGTCGCGATTCTCACCGGAAACCTCATCGGCGCGTTCGGTGCGGCGCTGCACGCCTCCCAGGGCCCGCACCTCGGCGTGCCCCAGATGCTGCAGGCCCGCGCGCAGTTCGGCTTCTACGGCGGCAGCCTGCTGGCCTTCATCGCGCTGCTGATGTTCCTCGGCTTCTTCGCGAGCATCCTCGTCGTCGCGAAGGACTCCCTGCTGGCGGTCTTCCCGGATCTCAGCCCCGTCGCGGTCATCATCGTCTTCGCCGTCGTGGGCATCGCGATCGCCGTCTACGGCTACGACCTGCTGCGCAAGGCGATGGCCGTTCTGTCCATCATCATCGCGATCGTCGTCGTCGTGGCGATGGTGATGCTGTGGTTCCAGCCGGCCGTCACCACGGCCCGCCCCGAGGCCGACTTCACGGTGTCGGGCTTCTTCGGAATGCTCGCGATCGGCGTCGTGTGGCAGCTCGCCTACGCGCCGTACGTCTCGGACTACTCCCGCTACCTCCCGAAGGACACCGGCCCGAAGCAGGCGTTCTGGGCCACCTACCTCGGCCTCGTGCTCAGCTCGGTCTTCGTGATGATCCTCGGCGTCCTCCTCGGCGCCGCCGACCCGGGCAACCCGCTCGGCGCGATGGGCTCGCTCCTGGGCGGCTTCGGTGTGGCGGGCCTGCTGATCTTCGCCTTCAGCGCGGCCATGATCAACGCCGCCGAGCTCTACTCGGGCGTCATGTGCGCCCTCACGACCGTCAACTCGACGTTCCGCAACGTCGTCGTCACCACCCGCACCCGCGTCATCACGACCCTCGTGTGCGGTGTGATCGCCACTGCCGCTGCCCTCGCCGGTGAGAGCGACTTCGTGACGATGTTCCAGAACTTCGTCACGATCCTGCTGTACGTGCTGATCCCGTGGTCGGCGATCAACCTCGTGGACTACTTCATCATCCGCAAGGGCCACTACGCGGTCGACGAGCTGTTCCAGCGCGACGGCGGACGGTACGGCCGCTGGAACGCGATCGGCCTGGCGACCTATGCGATCGGGATCGCCGTGCAGATCCCGTTCATGGTGACCCCGATGTTCACCGGCCCGCTGGCCGAGCCCCTCGGATTCGTCGATGTGGCCTGGATCCTCGGGTTCATCGTCAGCGGCGTGGTCTACCTGCTGCTCACCCGGTCGTTCGGCAAGTCGGATGCCGTCGCGCAAGCCGAAGGCGCCGTGATCAGTCGCTGATTCCCGGTCGCCGCAGAAGAAGAAGGCACCCGCGTCGATGGGGACGCGGGTGTCTTCCTTCACGTGCGGCCGCGGGGCGTTCGGGTCAGGCGGGCACTTCGGCGAAGGCCCGCACCGGGAACGTGCCGAATCCCTCGACGGCGGGCGGTGCGGCGGTGAACCGCGCTCCGCGGGGCGGCAGCGCACCGAGGTTGGTGAGGTGCTCGACGACATGGACGCCCGCGCCCAGCAGCAGCGAATGGGCCGGCCGCTCGCCGCCCGATTCGGTGTCGTCGATGTTGACCGAGTCGATGCCGACGAGCACCGCCCCGGCGTCGATGAGCCACTGCGCCGCCTCGCCGGTGAGGAACGGCGCCCCCTGGCCGTACTCCGGCCGCCCGAACCACCGGTCCCACGCGGTGTGCAGCAGCACGGCGGCGCCGCGCACGTCGCGATCGGCGAGCGTCTCGGGACGGATGCCGCGACGCTCGGGCGTCGATGCGTCCTCCAGGTGGAACACCTCGGCGGGCAGTCCCACGAGCGTCGGGAGGTCGAGTCCCGCCAGGTCGGCGCCGCCCGCGTACCGATGGAACGGGCTGTCGAGGTAGGTCCCGGTGTTGCCGATCATCGTGATGACGTCCATCGCGAACTCGGTTCCGGGCGCGTACCGGGCGCGCGAGTCCTCGCGCGTCAGGTGCGGCGTGATCGTCGGGGCGGGGAGCCCGGGGTAGGTGATGAGCCCCGCCCGGATCGGGTGGCTGAGGTCGAC
>Ga0182741_1004848_pt1 | contig 12885 bp, 9 predicted proteins | sample eDN5th37CBELigOP_FD_128874 | JGI IMG/M metagenome (GOLD analysis project Ga0182741, IMG submission 128874) | Enriched Organic Plus compost microbial communities from Emeryville, California, USA - eDNA 5th pass 37_C BE-Lig OP (version 2) (version 2) ...
GGCGCCGGCGCAGCCCGTCGGCCATCCAACGCCGGCGCTGGCGAGCGCCCGGCCTCGCACCGGCCGTCCGGCGACAGGGCTTACGGCGAAAAGCGTGCCGCTGATAAGCGCTACGGCGACAAGCGCTCGGGTACCAGCCGCTCCGGGGATCAGAAGCCCTACGGCCAGAGGAAGCCGTACGCGGGCAAGCGGTCCGACGATCGTCCTGGCGGCGACCGGCGCGCGGCATCCGGCAAGCCCTACGGCGCCGGCCGCGAAGGCGACCGTCCGTACGGCGACAAGCACGGCTCCGGGCGTCCGTACGGCGACAAGCGAGCGGCCGGCAGTGCACGCAAGGGGGAGTATCGCGGTGACCGCCCGTACGGCGACCGCCGCGAGGCGGGCTCCCATCGGCGCGTTCGTCCCGGCGGCCGCACGCAGCGCCCGGAACAGCGTCGCGACAGCCGCTTCGGCGGGCCCTCCGAGCGCCAGCCCCGTTCAGGAGCGCGCGACGACCGGTCGCGCGAGCAGATGCGCGACACGGAGGAGCGGGCGGCGCGGCATCCGGCTCCTCCGATCCCGGAGGACGTGACACCGCGCGACCTGAACCCGGCCGCCCGCAACGAACTCAAGACGCTGAGCAAGGAGAACGCGGAGAAGGTCGCCCGTCACCTCGCGATGGCGGCGGCGCTCATCGACGACGACCCCGCTCTCGCCCACGAGCACGCTCTGGCGGCCGTCCGCAGTGCAGGTCGAATCGCCGTGGTGCGTGAAACGGCTGCGATCACCGCGTACGCGATCGGCGATTACGCCCTCGCGCTGCGTGAGCTGCGCACGTACCGCCGGATCTCGGGACGCGACGACCAGATCGCACTCATGGTCGACTCCGAGCGGGGTGTCGGTCGCCCCGACCGCGCTCTCGAACTCGGCCGCAGCGTCGACCGCTCGGCGCTCCCTCCCGCGGTGCGCGTCGAGCTTGCGATCGCGATGTCGGGCGCGCGCCTCGACCTCGGCCAGACGGAGCGGGCGCTGCTCGAGCTCGACATCCCGGAACTCGACCCGGACCGCGCGTTCGAGTGGAGCCCCGCGCTGTTCTCGGCGCGGGCCGCGGTGCTCGAAGAGCTCGGTCGCAGCGAAGAGGCGCAGGAGTGGCAACGCCGCGCCGTCGTCGCGGCCGAGGCGATCGACGACGCATCCGGCGTCGCCGACAGCGAGACGATCTTCATCGAGGAGATCGAGGAAGTGGTCGACGAGCCGGCGCCCGGCGCGCCCGCAGCAGCCGAGCCCACGACCGACGCCGACGCCGACGCCGAATGACGAAACGCCCGCCGGGTGCCGAATCGCGATGCGATCGACGCCCGACGGGCGTTCGTCGTCGAAGGACTACTCCGCGAGGTGCTGGCGCGCTGCGTTCACGATCGCGTCGTACAGCCGGTTGGCGTGATCTTCGGTGAAGATGCCGTCCGACATGCCGACCATCGATGATACGAAGGGCTCGCGGTTGGCCTCGATCTCGGCGTCGCCGAGCCCGACGAACGGCGCGCCGAGCATCACGAGCGTCTCGTCGCTGTAGACGGCCGCGACCTCCTCCTCGGAGATTCCCGGGACGGCGTCCTGCACGATCGCCAGAATCTCGGGACGCACAGTCGCGAGGTACGCCTCCTCGTCGTAGGCGCCCGTCGCGGGAGCGTCGTCGACGACCTCATCATCGGTCGCCGTGCCCTCATCGGTCGCGCCGTCTTCCTCCGCGACATCGCCCGACGTGACGGATTCCTCGACGGCCGCCGCCGCGGTCAGTCCGACGAGCACGAACGAGAAGATCAGAGCCGCGATGGCGGCGAAGCCGCCGAGAACGGCGATCACGAGTGCCGCGATGCCCAGGCCCTTGCCGCCCTGCTTCTTGTTGGCGAGCACGACGATGCCGAGGATGAGTGCCGCGAGCAGGACGAGCCCACCGAGCAGCGCGAAGATGAAAGAGATTCCGACCAGCGGCAGGAAGCCGAGGGCGACGAGCACGACGCCGACCACGGCGACGCCCAAGGCGACGATGCCGAGGACCTTCGGGCGGGTGTCGGGCACCGGTGCCATCGGCGCGCTGCCGTAGACAGCCGTCGGCTGGTCAGGAGCGGGATAGGCCGCCGTGTGCTGCGCCGGCGGGTAGGCCTGGGTCGGCTGATCGACAGCCGGCTCGGTGGGAGTGGACATGCTGTTCCTTGTGATCGGGGTGGGCGGAGGGGCGAGCGCTCTAGGCTATCGCGTCCCGCCCCTCGCGCCGGCCGCCGACCGGTCGCACGAGCAGTCTGCGCCGATCGCGCATCCATCGCTGCCCTGTGCGCTTGAACTCCTCGCGCGTCGCGAAGCGGTAGCGGTAGGTCAGGACCCGCACCCACCTCGGCCGGTCGCCGTCGAACGGATCGTGCGCGAGCAGGCGCAGCGTCGCGGGGTCCGCCTCGAGAAGGCGCACGAGGAACGTCGTGAACCACTCCTCGATCGGGCGCCCGAGTGGCAGGAACCACATGAGCCAGTCGAGACGCAGATGGTAGGGGGCGAACTGGCCGGGGATGCGGAACACGTCCCCGGGCTTGCCCTTGAACTCGTAGGCGTGCCACGTTGCGGCATCCGGATCTTCGTCCATCGTGCCTTCGACGATGTACTCGATGCGCTCCTTCGTGACCGTGCCGAACGCGCCGTACGCGTTCGCGAGCTGCCAGCGGTTGAAGCTCGCGTTCATGAGCTGGTGGCGGGCCACGAGGTTCCTCGCGGGCCACCAGCTCAACACGATGTACAGCAGCGTGACCGCCGAGGTCGCGATCACCCAGGAGAGCGGGAGTCCGTCGATCAGCCACGGCGGGTCGCTGGGCGGCTGCTCCGATTCGGAGCGGATGCCGGGCAGCCCGACCGCCGAGAAGCCGAGCACGATCGTGGCCCAGTTGAGCCACGCGAAGTTGCCCGTCATGACGAGCCAGAGCTGGGTTCCGATCACGATGGCAGCGGCGACCGCGCCGATGATCGCGGGGACCGGCCCCGGGATCCAGAGGCCGAAGATCGGCGCGAAGAGGAACCACGGCACCACGAGCTGCGCGAAGTGGTTGCCCAGCACCTCGAGCTTGTGGAACCACCGCGGCAGAAGGTGCGCCTGCCTGCTGAGCGGGCCGGGCATCGGCTGCGTCTCGTGGTGATAGGTGAGGGCCGTGAGGTCGCGCCACTCGCGTCCGCCGCGGATCTTGATCATGCCCGCGCCGAACTCGAGCCGGAACAGCAGCCACCAGAAGAGCACGATGATCGCGGTCGCCGGCGGCTGGTCGTCGGATCCGAGGAACGCCGCGAGGAGCCCCATCTCGAGCAGCAGCATCTCCCACCCGAACGAGTAGAAGGTCTGGCCGATGCTCGTGATCGACATGTAGCCGATCCAGAGTGCGAGGAAGCACAGCATCGGCACCCACGGCGGTCCGAACTGGGGGAGCCCCACGACAAGCACCGCCGCAATCACGATGCCGGTCCAGCAGAGGAGGACGAGCCGCCGGTCGGTGTACGCGATGTAGCGGAAGATCGTGGGGCGCAGGATCCGCCTGCGCGACGTCGACGACGCGGCCCACTGCAGCAGACGCGGTGCCGGCTGCAGACCGTGCTCGCCGAGGAGCGGCCGGAACTGGTTGAGCGACGAGATGAAGGCGATGAGGAACAGTGCGGCGGTACCGCGTTGCAGCACCTGCCGCGCGAACTCGAAGTCGACTGCTGCGAATCCGTTCATGACCCATGCGGCCCGCCGACACCTGCCCCGGGCCGTGACGACATCATCGCATCGACCGCACCCTACTCGCATGGGCCCAAGGGCCCTTTCCGCGCGGCCCGGGGCTGGCCATGATGAAGGCACGGATCGGGATACGGAAGGGGCGGCAATGGAATCGGTAGAGCTCGACACTCCCGCCGGCATCACCGCGTGTCTGGGCTGGGACCCCAAGATGAGCGAGCACGACCGCAAGCGCATTCTTGCGAAGGAGCTCATCGCCCGGCGACTTCGCATCGAGGAGGGCGACATCGCGGTGATCCGCGAGCAGCCGACGAAGTTCGGCCACCGCACCGAGCTCTATGCCGAGGTCGACGGCCAGGCGGTCCCGCTGACGATCCGCAATGTGAGCTTCCGCGGCGCGACCGTCGTCGCGGTGGCGGATCCCGGCATCGCGATCGGGCTCGATCTGCGGGACGCCCATCCGGACGAGGCGACCATCCGCGAGATGCAGCGCCACTCGCATCTGTTCGACGAGGACAACGTGCGGTCGCTGCTCGAGCACTGGACCCGCGTGGTCGCGATCCGTGAGGCCGACGGGCGCAAGAACCTCATCCGCGGCGACAACGTGCGGCTGAACTCCCCGCGGACGAAGGGCTGGGTTCCCGACCGTAAGACGCAGTACGAACTCGTCGACCTGTCGCGAGACGGGTGGATCATCACGCTCGCCTGGGCGCCGAAGGAGGAGTGAGCGCTATCCGCGCAGAGCCTCGGGGAGCGCGGCGTCGAGCTCGGCGAGCCACGTCGTGGCCGTGCCGTCCGATGGCGCGCGCCAGTCGCCGCGCGGCGACAGCGAGCCGGCGGGCGAGACCTTGGGCCCGTTGGGCACCGCCGATCGCTTGAACTGCGCGAACGCGAAGTACCGCTGCAGGAACACCCTCAGCCACTTCACGATGGTCGCGAGGTCGTACGCGTAGCGGTCTTCGTCGGGGAATCCGGGGGGCCAGGCGCCGGCATCCGCATCGCCCCACGCGTGGGATGCGAGGAACGCGATCTTCGATGGACGGAACCCGTAGCGCAGCACGTGGTAGAGCGCGAAATCGTGGAGCGCGTAGGGCCCGATGCGGTCCTCGGTGGACTGCAGCTTGCCGTCCTGCGTCATCGGCACGAGCTCGGGGCTGATCTCGGTGTCGAGCACGGACTGCAGGACGCGTGCCGCCTCGGGCGAGAGCCTGGTCGAGCCGTCGACGCCTTCGCCGTGCGAGATGACCCAGCGGATGAGGTGCTGGATGAGGGTCTTCGGCACCCCCGCATTGACGGTGTAGTGGCTCATGTGGTCGCCGACCCCGTACGTCGCCCAGCCGAGCGCGAGCTCCGACAGGTCTGAGGTGCCGATGACCATGCCGCCGTGGTGGTTGGCGAGACGGAACAGGTAGTCGGTGCGGATGCCGGCCTGCACGTTCTCGAAGGTGATGTCGTGCACCGGCTCGCCCTCCGCGAACGGGTGGCCGATGCGCTCGAGCATCTCGGTCGCGAGCGGGCGGATGTCGATCGTCTCGATCGACGCGCCGACCGCCTCGGCGAGCGCGATCGCGTTCGACTTGGTGTGGTCGCTCGTCGCGAAGCCCGGCATCGTGTACGCGAGGATGTCTTTGCGCGGACGGCCCATGCGGTCCATCGCGCGGGCGACGACGAGCAGCGCGTGAGTCGAGTCGAGTCCGCCGCTCACCCCGATGACCGGCTTCGGTGCGCCGATCGCCTCCATGCGGCGCACGAGCCCCGACACCTGGATGTTGAACGCCTCGTAGCAGTCCTGCGCGAGCCGCTCGGGGTCGTCGGGCACGAACGGGAACCGGTCGAGCACACGCTTCAGCCCGATGTCGGCGGCGGGCGGATCGAGCTCGAAGTGCACGGTGCGGAAGAGTGTCGCATCCGTCCTTCTGTTGTCGTCGAAGGTGCCCTGACGGATGCGGTCCTGACGAATCCTGTCGAGGTCGACATCGGCGACGCTGCGGCGCGGCCCCTCGGGGAACCGCTCCGTCTCGGCCAGCAGGTTGCCGGACTCGTAGATCATGGTCTGGCCGTCCCACGAGACGTCATTCGTCGACTCGCCCATGCCCGCAGCGGAATACGCGTACGCGGCGAGGCAGCGGAAGGACTGCGACTGGCACAGCGTCTTGCGGTCGTCGGCGCGCGCGATCGTGATCGGACTGCCCGACAGGTTCGCGAGCACCGTCGCACCGGCGAGCGCCGCCCGCGACGACGGCGGGATGGGAACCCACACGTCTTCGCACACCTCGGCGTGGACGACCAGGCCCGGGACATCGAGGGCCTCGAACAGCAGGTCGGGCCCGAACGGCGCCTCGAGCTCGCCGACGCGGATGTCTTCGCCGAGCTGGTCGTCGCCGGGCGCGAACCAGCGGCGCTCGTAGAACTCCCGGTACGTCGGCAGGTACGACTTCGGCGCGACGCCGAGCAGCTCGCCGCGGTGGATCACGACCGCGCAGTTGTAGAGGCGGCTGCGATGGCGCAGCGGCGCGCCGACGATGAGCATCGGCAGCAGATCGACGGATGCCTCGACCAGCCGCTCGATCGCGGCGACCACGCCGTCCAGCAGCGCGTCCTGCATCATGAGGTCTTCGATCGAGTACCCCGACAGGCACAGCTCGGGGAAGATCGCGACGGCGACCGCCTCGTCGTGGCACTCCCGTGCCGTCTCGAGGACGGCCTGCGCGTTCGCGACCGGGTCGGCGAGCGCCACGGGGATCGTGCACGCGGCGACGCGGGCGTAGCCGTGGCGGTAGGCGCTCTCGAACGGCAGGTCGGTGATCACATCCCCAGTCTTGCAGGTGCGAAGGACGTCGTGTCGGATGCCGAGGCTATCGTCGAGAGCAGGGAAGGGGAGCATGCGTTACATCGAGAGCGAAGGCCGGTTCGTCTGGAGCGCAAGCGATCTCAAGGCCGCCGCCGAGTGCGAGTTCGCGTGGCTGCGCGCGATCGACGCGAAGCTCGGGCGCGTGCCCGAGGTCGAAGAGCCCGAGGATCTGACGCTCGAGCGCGCGGGGCGGCTCGGCCATCAGCACGAACGCCGCGTGCTCGCCGCATATCGCGAGCGGTTCGGCGCGGGAGTCGTCGAGATCCCCGAGGCGAAGACGTACGACGCGGATGCGCTCGCCGCCGCCGTCGCCGAGACCGAGAAGGCTCTCGCGTCCGGCGCCGACGTCATCTACCAGGCGACGTTCGCGACCGACGACTTCGTGGGTTTCGCGGACTTCCTCGTGCGCGACGCCCCCGAGGGATCGCGCGGCGTCGGGCCGTGGGTCGTGCAAGACACCAAGCTCGCCCGTCACGCGCGGGTGACGGCGCTGATGCAGCTCGCGGCATACGTCGCGCAGCTCGACCGTCAGGGAGTGCCGCGCTCCGACCGCGTCGAGCTCCTGCTGGGCGACGGCACGACGAGCGTCCACGAGGTCGACGACCTTCTGCCGGTGTTCGCGCTGCGCCGAGAACGGCTGCGGGCGCTCGTCGACGACCGCCGCCTCGACCTGGGCGTCGACGGCCCCGCGATCGCGTGGGGCGACCCGCGCGGTGAGCTCGCGGTCATGGCGTGCGGACGGTGTGCGACGTGCGAGCTCGAGGTCGAGGCGTCTCGCGATCTGCTCCTCGTCGCCGGAATGCGCCCCGTGCAGCGCGAGCGGCTGCGCGCCGCGGGCATCGACACGATCGATCGGCTCGCCGAGGCATCCGTTCCTCCTGCCCGCATGAGCCCCGACACGTTCTCGTCGCTGCGCACACAGGCGCGACTGCAGCTCGCAAGCCCGGCGGGCGTCGTGACGAAGGTCGTTCCGACGGACGACGTCGAGTCCGAAGAGACGGCGCCCGAGCCGGCCGTGCCGACGTTCGAGGTCGTCGCCCCGAAGGCGCTCGGCGCACTGCCGCGACCCGACCACGGCGACCTCTTCTTCGACTTCGAGGGCGACCCGCTGTACACGGAGGGCGAGGCGGTGGAATGGGGCATCGACTACCTCTTCGGATGGGTCGACGACCGCGAGCAGTACACGGCGCTGTGGGCGCACTCGTTCGCCGAGGAGCGGCGCGCGCTCGAGACGTTCCTCGACATCGTCGCCCTGCGCCGCAAGCAGTACCCGGGCATGCACATCTACCACTACGCGCCGTACGAGCCGACGCATCTGCTCGCGATGGCGGCGCGCCACGGCGTGCGGGAGGCCGACGTCGACCGACTGCTGCGCGACGGCGTCTTCGTCGACCTGTATCCGATCGTGCGGCGCGCGCTGCGCGTCGGCTCGCGGTCGTACTCGATCAAGAAGCTCGAGCCGCTCTACATGGGCGAAGAGGTGCGCACGAGCGACGTGCAGAAGGGCGACGACTCGATCGTCCGATACGTCGAGGCGCGCGCGCTGCGCGAAGACGGCGATGCCGCCGCGGCATCCGCGATCTTCGACGACCTCGCCGACTACAACCGCTACGACTGCGTGTCGACCAGGCGCCTGCGGGACTGGCTCGTCGACCGCGCCCGCGAGGCGGGTCTGCGGCCGTCGCCCGAACCCGAGCCCGACGAGCGCGTGTACGAGCCGTCGTCGCGCGCGGTCGCGCTGGTCGAGCTCGCGAGGTCGCTCCCCGAGGAATCGCCCGAGGCGGTGGCGCTGCGCCTCGGCGCGGCCGCGATCGACTACTACCCGCGCGAGTCGAAGTCCTTCTGGGCGACGCATTTCCTGCGGCTGCGCGAGCCCGTGTCGGTGTGGGAGGAGACGCGCGACGTCGTCGCGCTCGACCGCGCCCGCTGCCGCGTGGTCGAGGACTGGCACCGCCCCGAGGGCGCACGCGCCGACCGGCGGCTCCTCGAGCTGCGGGGCGAGCTCGCACCCGGAACGCGGCTGACCGACGGCGGCAACCCGTTCGCGCTGTACGAGCTGCCGGTCGACTTCCCGTTCGACGCACGCCCGCGGTGGATCCACGCGGATCACCGCGTCACGGTCATCGACGTGCTCGACGACGGCGCGATCGTCGAGGAGTACGCGGTCGGCGACGTCACGTGGACCGAGCTCCCGATCGCGCTCACGCCCGAGGCGCCGCCGCGCGCCGGCAACCAGCAGCTCGCGATCGACGCGTGGGCGGATGCCGTGATCGCCCACGCGCCCGCGCTGCCGCAGGATCCCGCGACCGACATCCTGCTGCGCCGCCCGCCGCGCACGTTCTCGAGTGCGCTGCCGGCGGCGGGCTCCGACGATGTCGCGGCGATCTCCCGCGCGATCCTCGACCTCGACCACAGCTATCTGGCCGTGCAGGGGCCTCCCGGAACGGGCAAGACCTACGTCGGCTCGCACGTCATAGCTCGCCTCGTGCGCGAGCACGGCTACAAGGTGGGCGTCGTCGCCCAGTCGCACAAGGTCGTCGAGAACATGCTCGACCGGATCGTCGGAGCGGGCGTGCCCCGCGAGCAGGTCGCGAAGGCGCCGAAGGACGCGGCATCCGAGCCCCTGTACACGGCGATCCCGAAGAACGGCGTCGCCGCGTTCACGGCCGAGCAGACCGGCGGCTATGTCATCGGCGGAACGGCGTGGGACTTCAGCCACGAGGGCCGCATCCCGCGCGGCAGCCTCGACCTGCTGGTCATCGACGAGGCGGGGCAGTTCTCGCTCGCGTCGACGATCGCCGTGTCGCTCGCGTCGTCGCGGCTGCTCCTGCTGGGCGATCCGCAGCAGCTGCCGCAGGTCAGCCAGGGCACGCACCCCGAGCCGGTCGACACGTCGGCGCTCGGGTGGGTCATGGACGGCGCCGACGTCATCCCGCCCGAGTACGGCTACTTCCTCGCGCGCACGTGGCGCATGCACCCGGCGGTCGCCGCTCCGGTGTCGCGGTTGTCGTATCGCGGTGAGCTCGCGTCGCATCCGTCGACGGCGCTGCGCGAGCTCGCGGGCATCGAGCCGGGACTGCACCCGGTGCCCGTGCGGCACAAGGGGAACGCGACGCAGTCGGCAGAAGAGGCCGCGGTCGTCGTGTCGATCGTGCGCGACCTCATCGGCCGACCGTGGCGAGACGTGCGGTTCGGTGAGAACGGTGAGACGCTCCGGTGCGACGAACGCCCCGTGGCGCAGAGCGACCTCATCGTCGTCACGCCGTACAACGCGCAGCAGGTCGCGGTCGAAGAGGCCCTCGCGGCGGCCGGGTTCGGCGAGATCCCGGTGGGAACGGTCGATCGCTTCCAGGGGCAGGAGGCCGCCGTCGCGATCGTGTCGCTCGCCGCCTCATCAGGACGCGACGCTCCGCGCGGACTGGAGTTCCTGCTGCTGCGCAACAGGCTCAACGTCGCGATCTCGAGGGCGATGCACACGGCGTATCTCGTCTACTCCCCGGGGCTCCTCGACGATCTGCCGCGCACGCCGGACGGGGTCGCGCGCCTCAGCGGTTTCGCGCGCCTCGTCGGCGTGGCCGAACCGCTCGAGGGCGCGGTGTTCGCCTCCGGGCATCCGGGAGTCGCCGTCACGGCACCCGCGTAGACTCGGCGAACCGACGCAGGAGGCATCCCATGGCCGACATCCCCCGTCAGTTCGAGATCGACCTGCCGCCCGAGCTCATCGGCGGCTCGTACGCCGACTTCGCGAACGTCTGGCACACGCAGACGGTGTTCGTCATGGACTTCGTGACCCTCGCGCAGCCGCCGCGCGAAGAGGTCAACCCAGAGACCGGGGATCGGCGTACGGTCGTTCCGGCCCGCGTCGTGAGCCGCATCCGGATCCCTCCCGAGCAGGTGTTCGAGCTCGCGAAGGCGCTCACGCAGCAACTCGAGTTCTGGGAGCAGGAGACCGGGCGTCGCCCGCCGCCGGATGCGCCGCTCATGGACTAGGGCGCCACGCGGTTTCCGCCTCACGATCGACGTCGGCCGTGTATGACGCTCGGGCCGCGATGTCAACCCGGTTGGGGTCGTTCCGTGCGCCCCGTAATCTTGCGGGGCGCTTATGCGCAGGTTGCGGCATCCGCTCGGCGAGGGGTGGATGCCGCAACTGATGTATCACCCGTCTCGCCGCACACTCCTTTCTGCGCGAGAGGAGCGCGGGATGAGCACGATGGAGATCGCCGACGCTCGGGACGCACGTCACGGCCCGGTGTTCTGGGTGTGCCGGTACCTGCCCGGCGAGATCGCCGGGACGGCGGCGCTCGTGCTCACGGGGCTCGGAGTCACCGTCTGGACCGATGCGCCGGTCGCCATCGCCCTCGCGGGGCTGATCGGCGCGGTCATCGGGTTCTACGGTGTGCTCGCGGTCACGATCTACTCCGAGCACTCGGTCGCCGCGCACGGCCGAGCCGAACGCGGCATACTCGCGCTGCTCGTGGAGGAGTTCGGTGCGGTCGAGTTCGTCGACACGCTCGCCGTCCGCCCGGCTGCGCTCATGCTCGGCGTGTGGATGGCGCCCGATCCCATCTGGGGTCTGCTCGCGGGCAAGTTCGCCGCCGACCTCGTGTTCTACGCGGCCGTCGCCACGTCGCACAGCATGTGCGGCCCGAGGGCCGCCCGCGTGCGTCAGACCGTGCCGTAGAGGCGGTCGCCGGCGTCGCCCAGCCCGGGCACGATGTAGCCCTTGTCGTTGAGCCGTTCGTCGAGCGCGCCCAGCACGAGCGTCACGTCACGGTCACCGACCTGACGCTCGATCGCGGCGACGCCCTCGGGCGCGCCGAGGAGACAGATCGCGGTGACGTCCTGCGCGCCGCGGCGGAACAGGAAGTCGATCGCCATGCCGAGCGAACCGCCCGTCGCGAGCATCGGGTCGAGCACGAAGCACTGCCGGTCGCTCAGGTCGAGCGGCAGGCGTTCGGCGTACGTCGTGGGCTCGAGCGTCTCTTCGTTGCGCACCATGCCGAGGAAGCCGACCTCGGCGGTCGGCAGCAGCTTGACCATTCCGTCGAGCATGCCGAGGCCTGCGCGAAGGATGGGGACGACGATCGGGCGAGGCTCGCCGATCTTCACGCCGCTCGTCTTCGAGACGGGCGTCTGGATCTCGATCGGCGCGACGCGCACGTTGCGCGTGGCCTCGTACGCGAGGAGCGTCACGAGCTCCTCCGTGAGCTGGCGGAACACCGGCGAGGGCGTGCGCTCGTCGCGCAGCACCGTGAGCTTGTGCGTGATGAGCGGGTGGTCGGCGACGTGCAGGCGCATGCACTCAGGTTATCGGGCGCCGCGCGTCGCCGAGGGGCCGCGGGCGCGACGGATGCGGCATCCGCGTACGCTCTGGGTGTGAGCTCGCCCACCGACCTGACCGCAATGCGACGTGCGCTGGCCCTCGCGGCCGAGGCGGGAGAGAGCGGCGACGTTCCCGTCGGGGCGGTGGTGACGGATGCCTCGGGCTCGATCATCGGCGAAGGACGCAACCTCCGCGAGGTGACGAACGACCCCACGGCGCACGCCGAGGTCGTCGCGCTACGCGAGGCGGCGGCATCCGTCGGCTCGTGGAATCTCGAGGGCTGCACGCTCGTCGTGACCCTGGAGCCGTGCATCATGTGCGCGGGAGCTCTCCTGCAAGCGCGCGTGTCGCGGCTCGTGTTCGGAGCGTGGGACGACAAGGCCGGCGCAGCCGGCTCGATGTACGACGTCGTGCGCGATCGCCGGCTGCCGTACCGCGCCGAGGTCATCGCGGGGGTCGAAGCGGATGCCGCGACCGCGCTGCTGCGCGACTTCTTCGAGTCGAAGCGCTGACTCTCGGCGGGAGCCGACCGAAGGCCGGCGGGGGCATGTCTCGCCGGAGGGCACCCCGCGCAGCGGACGCAAGACGACCTCTTGCTCAGGGTGAGTGCTACGGCAGCCGCGGCAGCACTTCGGCGCCCAGGTACTCGACGTGGTCGACGTCCTGCAGGTCGAGGAGCTGGAAGTAGACGCGCTCGATCCCGAACGAGCGGTACCGATCCATGCGCTCGGCGATCTCGTCGGGGCCGCCCACGATGTTCGTGCCGTCGCGCACCTCTTCGAGCGTGCGGCCGATGCGCTCCGCGCGACGGGCGATCTCGGCATCCGATGCGCCCGCGATCGTCGACATGGCGATCGAGATCTTGAGCGATCCCGGGTCGCGGCCGATGCGCTCGCATGCGGCGCGTACGTGGTCGAGGCGGTCTCGGATCGCGTCCTCCTTCGGGAAGCCGAGGTTGTACTCGGTCGCGAAGCGGGCGAC
>Ga0182741_1004852_pt1 | contig 12870 bp, 11 predicted proteins | sample eDN5th37CBELigOP_FD_128874 | JGI IMG/M metagenome (GOLD analysis project Ga0182741, IMG submission 128874) | Enriched Organic Plus compost microbial communities from Emeryville, California, USA - eDNA 5th pass 37_C BE-Lig OP (version 2) (version 2) ...
CTCGGAGGAGGCCTACAGGGCCGACCTCGAGCTCTCGAGCGCGGAGTCTGAGAAGCTGGCCGGCTACCGCGGTCGCCTCGGCGAGTCGGCGTCCACCCTCGCCGAGTTCATGGAGCTCTACTTCGCCTACCAAGCCAAGCTGCAACGCCTGCGCAACTACGCCGTCCTGCCGGTGAACGTCGACCAGCACGACCAGGAGGCGCGCCGCAAGGCCGGCGAGTTCGCCGCCGTGGCAGCCCGGGCGGCGCAGCGTCTGGCGTTCGTGGCGCCCGAGCTGCTCGCGCTGGGGTCCGACGAGGTCGAGGCCTTCATGCGTGACGAGCCGAGCCTCGGCTACCTGCGCCGCTACTTCCAGCGGCTCGAGGCGCAGAGGCCGCACTTCCGCTCGGAGGAGGTCGAGGAGCTACTGTCCGGCCTCACGGACGCGTTCGGGGCGACCGAGAGGGCGTACAACTCGCTCGCCAACGGCGAGATCACCTTCGAGCCCGCCCGGGTGGGCGGCCAGGAGTACGTGGTCGAGCGCAGCACCTACCCGGCCCTCAAGGGCTCGCGCGACCGCGCGGTGCGCCAGGCGGCCTACGACTCCTACAAGCAGGGGTTCCTGAGGTTCAGGGACACCCTGGCCGAGCTCTACCTGGGCCGCGTGAAGCAGTCCGTGTACAAGGCGCGCGCCCGGGCGTACGACGACACGGTCGCCCTGCAGCTGGAGCCCTACGAGGTCCCGCGCAGCGTGCTGGACGCCGTGGTCGAGACGTTCAAGGCGAACCTGCCGGTGTGGCACCGCTACTGGGCGGCGCGCCGCAAGCTCCTCGGCGTCGAGAGGCTCGAGGACTGGGACGTGTTCGCCCCGCTCGCGCGGCAGCCGATGGACGTCAGCTACCAGCAGGCGGTCGACTGGCTGGTCGACGGCATGGCTCCCCTCGGCGCCGATTACGTGGAGCCGTTGCGCCGCGGCCTGGTCGAGCAACGGTGGGTGGACGTCTACCCCAACCGCGGCAAGCGCGACGGCGCCTTCTGCTCGCACGCCTACGGCCACACGCCCCAGGTGATGATGAGCTTCGTCGGCGACCTGGGCTCGCTCTCCACGCTCGCGCACGAGCTCGGCCACGCCATGCACGCCGTCCTCATCGACCAGAACCAGCCCGTGCCCTACTCGCAGGTCTCGATGGTCGCGGCCGAGACGGCCTCGAACTTCAACCAGGCCCTGGTGCGCCGCCACCTGCTGAGCCGCTTCACCGACCCGGACCAGCGCCTGGACGTCCTCGACGAGGCGTTCAGCAACTTCCACAGGTACTTCTTCATCATGCCCACGCTCGTGCGCTTCGAGCTGGCGGTACACGATGCCGTGGCCCGCGGTGAGGGGCTGACCGGGGAGAGGCTCGTGGCCCTGATGCGCGACCTGTTCCAGGAGGGCTACGGCCAGCACATCGCCGCCGATGACCGCGTGGGGATCACCTGGGCCGAGTTCGGCCATCTATACGTACCGTTCTATACATTCCAGTACGCGGCCGGCATCTCCGCCGCCGCGGCTCTCGCCGAGGACGTCTACGAGGGCGAGCCGGGCGCGGCCGAGAGGTACCTCGACTTCCTCCGCGCCGGCAGCTCCGTGCCACCCATCGAGGCCCTGCGCGCCGCCGGCGTCGACCTCGCCACGCCCGAGCCGATCGAGCGGGCGTTCGCGGCGCTCGAGGGCTACGTGACCGAGCTCGAACGGCTCGCGGGAGCCTGACCATGGCGGAAAGCGGCCCCTCCACCGCCCTCCGCGAAGCCGGTCGCGTGCTGGGGAACCTCGCGGCCCGCGCCAGGGACGCGTTCGTCTCGGCGCTGCCGGGCCCGCGTCCGCGTTGGGCCGTCCTCGAGCTGAGGGGCGGCTACCCAGCCAGGCGTCAGCCCCGCCGCCTGGCCGCGGTGGAGGGCCTGACCGGCGCCAGGCGGGAGACCTCGCTCGACGAGCTCACCGCCACCGTGAAGGCGCTCTGCCGCAACCCAAGCCTGGAGGGCGTGGTGCTGCGCGTCCAGGGCCTCGACGTGGACATGGCGACGGCCTTCGCCCTGCGGAACCTGGTCGACAGGCTGAAGGCCGCCGGCAAGCGGACGGTGGCGCTGGCACAGTCGCTCGACGTGACCTCTTACCTGGCGGTCTCCTCCGTCGACGAGGTGGTTGTGCCCGAGAGCGCCGAGATGTGGATCCACGGGAGCGCGCTCTCCACCACGTTCATGGGCGCCGCCCTGGCCAAGGCCGGCGTGCGGTTCGAGAAGCTAGCCATCAGGGAGTACAAGAACGCCGGAGACCCGTTCGCGCTGCCGGCGATGAGCGAGGCGCAGAGGCGGCAGTACGAGGCGTACCTAGACGGCGTCGAGCGCACGTTCCTCTCCGGCGTGGCAGCGGGCCGCCGCCGGGAGGCCAGCGAGGTCAAGGCGTGGGTCGAGGAGGGCGTCACCAGCGCCGAGCGCGCCCGCGAGCTGGGGATGATCGACCGTGTGGCGTACGAGGACGAGGTCCTGAGGGAGGGCTACGCACCGGCGGCTCAAGCCGTCCAGTTCGCCCCTAGCCGGCTGCGCCCGCCGGGCGGGCACGTGGCCGTGGTGTCCCTCGAAGGCACCATCGTCACGGGCCGCTCGCGCCGGTCGCCCCTGCCCCTGCCGCTCTTCGGCGGCTCGATGGCCGGCAGCGAGTCCGTGGTGCGGGCGTTGCGCGCCGCTGCCAAGGACCCACACACCAAGGCGCTGGTGTTCCACGTCGACTCCGGCGGCGGCTCGGCGCTGGCCAGCGACCTCATATGGCGTGAGGTGAGCCGCATAGCCGACCGCATGCCGGTGATAGCGGTGATGGGCCAGGTGGCGGCCAGCGGCGGCTACTACGTGCTCACGCACGCCACCCGGATCATGGCCGCGCCCACGACGCTCACCGGCTCCATCGGCGTCGTGATGGGCAAGTTCGTGCTCGAGGAGTTCAACGCCCGCTACGGCCTGAACCCCGAGCTCCTCAAGCGCGGCAGGTACGCGGCGATCATGCGCTCCTCCGAGGGCTGGGACGAGGAGGAGCGGACCCTATTGCAGCGCTACATGGACGAGGTCTACCGGCGGTTCGTCGCCCGCGTCGCCGAGGGTAGGAGGCTGACGCCGGCAGAGGTGGACGAGATCGGCCGCGGCCGGATCTGGTCGGGTCTCGACGCCCTGGAGGTCGGGCTGGTGGACGAGCTCGGCGACGTCGAGCACGCCGTGAGCCTGGCCAAGCGACTCGTCGGCCTGCCGCAGGACGCCGACGTGCGCGACTTCCACGCGCCGCCGAAGCTCGTGCTGCCAGTCGGTGACACGCCTGAGGCCGTCCTGCAGACGCTGGCGCCGCTCCTCACCGAGCGGGCGCTGCTGGTACCGGACGCCGTCCTGACGGTTCGCTGACGCGGGCCGCCGCCCTCGACAGGGTCGAAGACACAGGCTCCAGGACGTATCTAGAGGTCAGGAGACGCCGTACGATTCCTCGAGCTTCCGCACCCGCGCCCTGGCCAGCGCCAGCCGTGGGTCGCCGGTGGAGAGCGCGGCCGCGGCCGCCTGCCAGAACTCCAGGTCGTCGCCCAGGCGCTCCGCCAGGTCGTACAGGGCGTCGGGGTCCCCGGCCATCAGCACCGCCTGGCGCAGCTCCTCCTCCACCTCCCACTTGAGCTCGATCACGCCCGGGGCGTCACTGCGCGGCAGGAGAGGCCCGCGCATGAGGTTGACGGCCTCGCGGACGCGGCTCGACCTTATGAACTCGCGGAGGCGCAGGACGTCCGCCTCGTACGGCACGCTGAACCTGTAAGGCGCGTCGCTGACGGGCAGGAGCTGCCGCAGGCGCGTCACGAGGCTCCGCATGCCGCCGCTCGTGAACGGCGCGCTCCCCTCGGGGACGAGGAAGTCGTTGAGCTCGTCGCGCGTGATGCCCTCGGGCCGCAGCACCAGGGCGAGGGCCGCCTCCACGAGACGCGGCGGCAGTTGCACCTCCTCGCCCTCCAGGCGGCACTCGAAGGCGCCGAGGAAGCGGAAGGTCAGCGGCGCCCTGGCTACCGAGAGGGTGGCCCACACGCGCTCGAACGCCTTCGCTGGCCCGCTGAGCACCTCCAGGCCGGTGCGACTGAGGCCGCTGAGAACTGGCACGAGCTCGCGCGGCACGTTGTGCGCGGCCCCGCCCGTCGCCAGCAGGTAGTAGAGGGCCGCGGTCAGTCGCTGCTCCGCGACGAGCTCCTTGGCCAGCATGGCCTCGAGCAGGTCGTCCGGCGCCCCGCCGTCGCCGGCGACGGCGCCCACCATGCCCCTGGCTAGCGCCGCCAGCTTGCGCTCGTGCCCCTCGCCCGCCGAGGACACCTCCCACACGTCGTCGGCCACCGACCTGGCCTCGGCCAGGCGGTCCAGCTCCAGCAGGGCCCGGACCAGCTGGTAGCCGTAGCGCGCGCGGTGGCGGCGCAGGCTGGCCTGGTAAGTGGCGCCGTAGAGCTCCAGGGCCTCGGCGGGCCTGCCCTCGGCGAGCTCGAGCATCGCCAGCGTGCTGCGGAACGCCACGGCCAGGCCGGGCAGGCTCCCCTCGACGAGGGCCTGGGCGTCCTCCAGGACGTTGCGTAAGCCCACGAGGTCGCCGGTCATGATCCGCGCCACCGCGAGCTGGTTGATGATCATCAGCCGCCTGCTGCCGTCCTGTAGCTGCTCCCTGTCGACGACGTCGAGGGACCACCGCGCCCAGCTGGCGGCGCGGGAGTACTCGCCCATGTGCAACAGATGCGTGGCGAGCGTGTAGGCGTTGCGCGCCACGTCGTAGGCGTTGCCGTGCTCCTCCGCCAGACGCACGCTCTCGCGCAGGATCTCCGCGGCCTTCTCCTCGTTGGGGTGCAGCCTGCCGTACTGCCACAGCGTGAGGGGCGTGCGGCGGGTCTTGGCGGCCTGCTCAGCCATGTCGAAGCCCTCGTCGCGCGGCAGGGTCCCGGCCCGGCGCGCCCGCAGGGCTGGCGCGGTGTGGGCTGCCAGGAAGGCGTCGACGTCGGGCAGCACCCCTTGGTAGTCGTTCGTGGCGATCCCCGCCACGAGCCGCCACTCGAGAACCCGCTCCGAGTGCGAGTGCGACTCCGGCAACGCCGAGAGGAGCACATGCAGGCGGTTGAGGAGCCCCTCCGCCTGGAACCGCGGGCCGGCGTGCTTGAGCAGGTCGTCTACGAGGTCGGGGGCCTTCAGGACCGCCAGCTCGAGGGCCGAGACGGGGTCGCCCTCGCGCATGTAGGCGTAGATGGCCTGGCGGACGTCCACCAGCTCGGGAGCCGACTCCGGCAGCAGGGGCCCGCCGGCGGACGGGACGTGCAGCCGCGGCAGGCCGGCGGCCTGGTAGGCGGCCGAGGCGAGGTCGGTGAACCGGCCCTCGGACGTGCGCCACAGCCGCTCGACGGCCGCCTGGCCGAGGCCGCCTGGCGCCAGCGCGATCGCCTCGTCTAGCGTGACCTTCAGGAACCCCTCGTCGAGGACGAGGCAGCGGCTCAGCACCTCGGCGTCGGGCGGCAGGCTGCCCCGCACGTCGAGCACGACCGAGTAGCCGTTGCCGTGCAGGTCCAAAAGGTCGCCGACTATGGGCAGCGAGAGGTCCGTGGTGGTGACCGCGATCCTAAGCGGCCGCAGGTCGGTCCTGTAGCGCGCCAAGGCGGCCAGATGCGACTTGTAGGGGAGCGCGAGCGACAGCAGCGGCGCAGGAAGCTCGCCGTTGACGGCCCGCGCCAAGGCGTTGCCGTGGGCGACCTGATCGCCCCATGGGTCCAGCTCGAGCCAGGCCAGCGGCTCGTGCTGCCGCAGCGACTCGACGACGAAGGGAGCGCCGAAGGCCTCGCCGCCTATCAGCGCGACGGGCCTATCGGCCGCCCTTACGGCCTCGGCGACGCGGGGCAGCCACATGGGGCAAGGATAGCGCCGCCAGGCTTCATATCAGTGAACGTGACTGGGCCTGCCGCGCACGCCTCTCTGAAGGGTGCGGGGCAGGCTTGGGCTTCAGGCCGCGGCCAGCCCGAGAGTGGGGGCGCTCGCAACCTCAGCCGCGCCCCTTGCCGCCACCCCGTTCTCCTCTTCGACCCTCTCTGCCGCCTCTATCGACTGGAGCAGCGCCACGTCCCTGACGACCAGGCGGTCCCCCACGAACTGGAACCTGGTCGAGCGCTGCAGGCGAGCTAGTGCATCTGCTCTATCCACTGCCTACCTCCCTGGTGGTGCCGCAACGTTAGGCCCTGCCCCGTTTCACCAGCGCTTCAAACCCGCACGTCGGCGCTTCATCGGGTTGAAGCGGGTTTGAAGCGGGCCCGGTTGTACGTTTCATCCATCTCAGGAGGTACTCATGTCCGGCAAACTCGTTCGCGCTTTCGCAATCGCCCTCACGGTCTTCGGTCTCGCTTTCGGTTCCGTCCAAGTCAGCAACGCGTTCACCGCCGACGCCACGATCGCCGACAGCTACGGCCAGCGCGGCGACTGGGATCCGGGCTGAGCCTGACGGTTCGTTCCCTGCCCCGTTGATGCAAGAGGTGCGCTGAGCGACGGGGGGAGCCCGAGAGGCTCGCAGCGCGCCGAGAAGCACAGCAGGGCACCGCGGGCAGCGGCAAAAACCTGCGTACGACGACCACGTTCCTGACGCCCGCGAAGGGCCGCAAAGTGCCTGATCAAGACAGCATGCCCCCGTTGCACGAGCTGGGTTTCCAGTACCAGCCGATAAGCGGCCTCCAAGAGCACGAGCCCTACTGGGCCGAGGCTCTAGTGAGGTGGAACCTCCCGGACGGCACCGTCCGAGGTCCCCTCGACATCCTGCCACATTGGCTCTCCGAGCACCGCCAAGACCTGTTCACGCGTTTCAGCATCGAGCGTGTGGCCGCGGCTCTCGCCGTCCATAAGGCCGCGCACGTCTCCGTGAACCTCAGCCCCGCTCAGGTGACCCACCCACAGACGCTCGCCAGCCTCGAGGGCCTCCTACCTGAAGTGCGTCGCCGCATGCGCGTCGAGCTCACCGAGCAGAGCTACCAGGACTCGCGCCGCCTCTGGAACAGCCTGGCCGCGCTGCGACAGCGCTGCGGAGCGTTGCTCCTCGACGACGTCACCGAGCACGACGCCGACGACAGGATCCCCGCCGCCGACCTCGTGGACGGGGTCAAGGTGGACCGGAGCGTCACGCAGGGGCTCGCCGACCCGTCGCGCCGACGCGGCATCGAGCGCTTCGTTCGCAGCCTCAGCGCCCGCTTCCAGGTGGTCGTGATGGAGGGCGTCGAGGACCCGGCGATCTGCGACGGCCTGCACGAGCTGGGCGCGACGCACGTACAGGGCTTCGGGGTCGGTCAACCGCGCCCTGAGCTGGTACAGGGTCTGCACGAGCAGAGGCTGCCCGAGGTCGAGGCCGCCGCCGCGAGGGCCGTGCGCCTGCGCCACGGCAAGCTCATGCTCGGCGACGGCGACTCCGAGCTGCACCTCTGACCACCGCAGGTCTCTTCTTCAACGCCGGTCTCTCTCTTCTCAGACGATCCGCTGACCAGGCTCACTGCCAGTAAGCGATGTCGCGCAGCGCCACGCTGAGGGCCTCCGCGCCGCTCAGCAGGTCACGCTGCAACGCGCGGCGCGTCGTCCAGTTGCCGGGCGTGTCGACCTCGTACTCGAACAGCACCCGCAGGGCCGCGCTGGGGCTCAGGCGCATCACGCTGGCTAGGAACCCCCTCGCGTCGTAGGTGTAGAAGCGCTCCTCGACCACCTGGCCCTCGGCGTCGCGGTAACGCGTGTAGGTCGGCCGTCCCTGAGCGTCGAACCTGTGGTCCGCCTTGAGCGCCGTGATGTCCACGGCTGCCGCGGCCTCGTCCGGCCCGACGGTGAGCTCCACGCCCTCCGGCGCCGGCAGGTGCAGGCGCAGGGCCCGCAGCTCGCCGGTGGCGGCGTCGCGCTCCGCCTCCATCACTGGGCGGCCGGCGTCGTCGAGGACGAGCTTGCCCTTGGCCGTCTCCAGGTCCAGGTGGATCGTGTTCGTCTCGGGCTCGTAGAGGTAGCGCTCGCGCCTGAGCATCCGCAGCTCCTCCGTCGTGAGGCTCGCCTCCAAGCCCGATTCGGCGAACCAGTGCTCGCGCGTGGTGGCGTCCCTGGGGACCTCCGTGATGACCCGCATGGGGCGCCCCCGGAAACCGAAGAACGCGGAGAGCGTGAACTGCCTCACCCCTGCCATACCTCTCGTTTGCCTGGCATTATGCCGCCGGCGCCGGCGGGGAACGCGGTCCGGGGCACGTTCTGGCAGTCGCGGGGTGCGAGTGACGCCGCTGCAGGGCGGTGAACGCTATGTTGGCGTTCATGGCGCGCGACGGCACCGCTGGTAGGAGGCTGAGCCTCCCTGAGGCAGCACTGGCCCTGGGCCTCGACGAGGACGTGCTGGTCGACCTCATGCGCGAGGCAGGCATGAAGCAGGACGGCCCGCGGGACGCATGGGTGCTCGACGCCGCCGACGTCGAGGCGGTGGCGACCGAGCGCGAGAAGCAGCGTGAGCGCAACAGGCGCGAGCTCGAGAAGCTCAGCGAGGCGCTCGGGGACGCGTGACCTGGCGCGGTTCGGTGGAGCGCCTGCTCAGTCGAGACGCGTGGCCACGGTGTCGAGCAGCCTGATGAAGCCCCTGAACCCGCCGTCGTAGGCCTGCAGCTCCTCGACGGTCCGGCGCGCCTTCCCCGACAGCTGATGGGGGTAGGGGACGTGGCTGAACACTGGCGTGCCGCGGTCGTCGCCGTACTTGGCTGCGAAGGACCACACGAAGACCACGGGCTCCGGGTGCTCGGGCAGGTGCAGCGAGACGCCGTCGACGCGGAACGATGCCGGGTCGCGGTCCTTCCCCCAGGCCACCCAGTCCCGGCCGGCGAAGGGCTCGATCTCGGCGGCGGTGAGGCGCCGGTAGCGGCCGACGCTCACGCCAGCGCCACCCGCCTGTCGCGGGCGTCCACGAACGGGTGGAGCCGGTCCACGAGGTCCGCGAGGTCCTGCGGCCTCTCGATGACCATGAGGAGCGACTGGTACTCGACGTAGAAGGGGTACTTGAAGCCCGTGACGCCGCGCACGACGCGCCTGCGCGGGTCCCAAGTGACGATGGCCACGGGCTTCCTGCGGCCCTGGACCCGAGAGGGCCCCAGCGGTCCCTTGTCCCAGCCGTAGCCGTGCAGGGCGACGTAGACGAGGTCCTCGCGGGTGGGCGTGAGGGGCAGGTACTCCTGGGCCTCGACCGCCGTCAGTATCTCGGCGAAGGCGGAGTGCTTCTTGGGGAGGCGGCGTCTACGAGGACGGTTCATGGTGGGGTCGCCGCGCTCCCTGAGGGCGGCGTGAGCGGGATGATACCGCCGGCGCCTCGGAAGTCTTGGTCAACCGCCACCACGAAGCCGCGGAGCGGTCCGCCGCCCGCTGCGGCGTCAGGGTCCTACGAGCCCGCCGTCGCGCCCTCGCCCTCCCCTAGGCCGGAACCGCTTGACACCCGTCCGGGACGCCCCTATCCTGTGCCCATACCCTTATTATCTAAGGGTGACGAAGGGAGGCGGGCCTCATGCCCCCCAGGCCGCTCAAGCAGACCCAGATACTCGAGGCGCTCAAGAGCGCCTACGAGCGCACTGGCACCATGCCTGACCTCTCTTCGCTGGCGCGCAGCTTCGGCATCACCTACCCCACGCTGCGCGAGCACCTGAAGGCCCTCGAGGCCAAGGGCCAGCTGGTGCTCGAGAGCCGCGGCCCCGGCCGCGCCCCGCGCCTGCGCCTCCTGGGCGCCGCGGTGGGGGTCCCCCTCTACGGCGAGATCGCCGCCGGCCTGCCCGTCGGCACCTACCCGGAGCCACAGGGCCACCTGGTGCTGCGCGGCCGGCCCGACCACTTCGCCCTGCTCGTGCGGGGGGACTCCATGGCCGACCGCATCGAGCACGGCGACGTCGTCCTCCTGCAGAGGGGCGAACCGCAGCGGTCGGGCGAGGTGTGCGCCGTCAGGGTGGGCGACGACGAGGCCACGCTCAAGTACCTGGAGTGGAGCCAGACGCGCTCGGGCGACAAGCCCGCCGCCTACAAGCTGCGGCCCCACAACCCCCGGTACCCCACGCTCACCGTGCCGGCGTCCGAGCTGCACGTCGACGGCGTCATGCGCGGGCTCATCCGCGGTGACGTGGTGCAGGACCTGCTCTTGGAAGGGAGTGGTTGACGGCCCAGGGTCGCAGCCAGACCGTTAGGCGCCGTTAGGCGAGACAAAAACGGAAGGACACATCCACCGCCGCCAAGCAAGAGAATGTGTCCTTTCGCCGCCCATAGTCGACCGCCGCAGCGGTCGTAACTCAGGTCGCTCTCATGCTAACACCCGCCAACAGGGCAACCAAGCCGACCCAGTCGCCCGGCACCCCGCCGCGTCCGGGCCGTCCACCGGTCGGCCGACCGCCCCAGCGCCGGCACTCGAGCCGCTCAGGAAGGAGGGGCTCGTGATCGCCGCCCTCTGCTTCGACCCGCTGCCGCTGTTCCTGGCGGTGAGGGCCGACCCTCAGTTGGCCCGGACGCCGCTGGTCAGCGTCGAGGAGCAGCGCGTCACGCACGCCAACGCCGCGGCCAAGCGGCACGGCATAACGCCGGGCATGCGGCTCGACGGAGCGCGCATGCGCGTGGAGGGCCTGCAGGTGGTCTCCTACCCCGAGCCCGACCTCCAGCACGCGTGGGAGGAGCTGCTGCGCGAGCTGAGCGGCCACACGCCCTGGGTCGAGAGCCGCTCGCGCGGCCGGGCGCTAGCCAGGCTCGAGCCCGACGAGGCCGAGGCGCTCGCGGTCGCCTACGGCGTGCGCGTCGGCCTGGCGCCCGACTGCGAGACCGCGGAGCTCGCCGCCCTCAGCACACGGCCCGGCACGGCACGGCGGGTCGACGACGTCCAGGGCTTCCTCGCCCGCCTGCCGCTCCGCTTCCTGCGCGGCGTGGGCCTGTCGGACGGCAACCTCACCCGCCTGACCTGGCTCGGCCTGGGCACCGTCGGCCACTTGGCCGCGTGGACGCAGACCCAGGTCACCTCGTACCTGGGCGAGGAGGGCGACGCCGTCCTCCGCTACGTCCACGGCCCGCGCCGCACCGCTCTCAGGCCCTTCGAGCAGGCGCCCACGGTCAGCCGCTCGCTCGCCTTCACCGAGCCCGTCGTCGAGCCGGCCCAGATCCTCCCCGCCATAGAGCGCCTGGCCCACGACCTGGCCAAGGAGCTCAGCGGCCGCGCGGCGCGCCGTCTCACGCTCACCGCCAGCCTCCCCGGCGGCACGCGCCGCGCCAGCCGCCTGAGCAAGCGGCCGCTCACGCAGGCGCGCCACATCCGCCAGCAGGCTCTCTTCGCGCTGCACGACAGCCGCGCCCAGGGCCAGCCCATCGAGCGGATCACCCTCGAGGTCACCGCCCCCGAGCCACTGGGCGTGCAGGAGGGGCTGTGGCCGCGGCGCGAGCGCCGCCAGCGGGCCCTCGAGGCCACGCTGGAGCGCTTCCCGACCGCGCCGCGCCGGCTCGAGTGGGAGGACCCGAACGCGCAGGCCACCGACCGCGTCGGGCGCTGGGAGGGCTACGCCCGGGAGGGCGGCGCGTACGACGCCGCTTCGGTGGCCGAGCGCGGGGTCCCGGCCCTCGCCACCCGCGGCCGGCGCCGCCGCGCCGCGAAGGACGAGCGGGCCACCGTGCCGGAGGCGGCGCTGGCCGCGTCGGTGCCGCTGTTCGAGGACCAGCCGTACGAGCCGGCGACGGGTGTCGCCGACGTCGCCCACGCGCAGCCGGCGCCGGAGCCCGCGCCCGGCACCGTCGCGGCCGCGATGTACGTGGACGCCCTCTTCACCGGCGCGTTCACGCCGGCCGCCGAGATGACGCACGACGACGAGGGCCTCGGCGTGCCCGCGCACCTCGTCGCCTCGCAGGCCGGCCAGCCCGAGCCGGCCCAGCGGCGGCTCTTCGCCCCCCGGCGGCGCGGCCAGCGCTACACCGAGGAGTACTCGCTCGAGGACGACGACTACGGGCTCGAGGCCGCCTGAGCCGCGCGGGCGGCGCCGGGAGCGAGCACGTCACCGTGCGGGAGGAAGCCGCCGCGGCGCCCCGAGCCCGGAGCGACGCCGGGCCCGTCGCGGCTCCCGCTCGCGCGTGGCGGACGCGGCGCGCCCGCGCCGTGCGGGCGCTATCCTCCGGCGGGCCGTACGAGAGCGAGGCCCCCGGAGGTCGGAGATGGGTCTACCCGGATCCCGTAGACGTGTGACCGGCGCCGCCGCGGCGGCGCTCGTTCTCGCCCTGGCGGGCGCGGCCGCAGCGGGCGCCGGCAGGCTGGGGCCCGGCGACGAGCAGCTCGTCGGCGGCGAGTACTTCGACCGCGTCACCTTCGACGCCGCGGCGGGCGACACCGTCAGCATCGAGCTCACGTCAACGGAGTTCGACCCGTACCTGATCGTCCTGGACGCGAACGAGCAGCCGATGTTCCAAGAGGACGACTCCCCCGGCGCCGGCCTGAACGTGAACGTGGCGGTCACGCTGCCCGCGGCGGGCCGCTACACGGTCGTGGTCACGTCCGCCTACCCCAACGAGACGGGCGCCTACCGGCTCACGATCGCGGCGGCGGGCGCCGGTGGCGCCCCGACCCCTCAGCCGAACCAGCCCGCCCCTCCGGCGAACCAGCCGTCGACGACGGTGCCGGCACCCCCCTCCCAGCCCGGCACGGTCACGGGCACCGTAGTCGACACGCAGGGCCGCCCGATCGCCGGCGCGCGCGTGTGGGTCCAGCCCTCCATAACCACCGGCCTCGTCGAAGTGAGGACCGACGCCAACGGCCGCTACTTGGCGCAGGGGCTCGTCGACGTCCCCTACACGGCCAAGGCGTGGACGTACGTCACGTACAACGGC
>Ga0182741_1004853_pt1 | contig 12869 bp, 10 predicted proteins | sample eDN5th37CBELigOP_FD_128874 | JGI IMG/M metagenome (GOLD analysis project Ga0182741, IMG submission 128874) | Enriched Organic Plus compost microbial communities from Emeryville, California, USA - eDNA 5th pass 37_C BE-Lig OP (version 2) (version 2) ...
CTCACGCCATCATGACCACCGACACCGTCGCCAAGCAGGCCGCCCTGCACCACACCGACAAGTGGAACGTCGGCGGCATGGCCAAGGGCGCGGGCATGCTCGCCCCGGCCCTGGCGACCATGCTGTGCGTGGTCACCACCGACGCCGTCGCCACCGCCGAACAGCTCGACCTCGCACTGCGCGCGGCCACCCGCATGACCTTCGACCGGCTCGACGTCGACGGCGCGACCTCCACCAACGACACGGTGCTGCTGCTCGCTTCCGGCGCCAGCGGCATCGCCCCGAGCCAGGACGAGCTGAACGCCGCCGTGCTCGCCGTCTGCGACGACCTCGCCGAGCAGATGATGGCCGACGCCGAGGGCGTCACCAAGCGCGTGAAGATCACCGTGCGCGGCGCCGCCAGCGAATCCGACGCCCTCATCGGCGCGCGCACCGTCGCCCGCGACAGCCTCGTCAAGACCGCCCTGTTCGGCTCCGACCCCAACTGGGGCCGCGTGCTCGCCGCCATCGGCATCGCTCCCATCGAGCTCGACCCCGACAAGATCTCGGTGTCGTTCAACGGCAATCCCGTGTGCATCGACGGGGTCGGTGCGCCCGGCGCCCGCGAGGTCGACCTGTCGTCCGCCGACATCGACCTCGACATCGACCTCGGGCTCGGTGACGGCGAGGTGACCATCCGCACCACCGACCTCTCGCACGCCTACGTCGAAGAGAACTCGGCGTACTCGTCGTGACCGCACCGACCGACTCGACCGGCTCGAGCACAGGAGACGACGTGACCGACCCCCTCATCGCTGACCTGACCTCGCACCAGAAGGCGTTCGTGCTCGCGGAGGCCCTGCCCTGGCTGCAGAAGTTCCGCGACAAGATCGTCGTCGTCAAGTACGGCGGCAACGCCATGATCGACGACACCCTCAAGGCCGCCTTCGCCGCCGACATGGCGTTCCTGCGCACCGTCGGCATCCACCCCGTGGTCGTGCACGGCGGTGGCCCGCAGATCAACGCCATGCTGAAGCGCCTCGGGATGGAGGGCGAGTTCCGCGGCGGCTTCCGCGTCACCACCCCCGAGGTCATGGACGTGGTGCGCATGGTCCTCTTCGGGCAGGTCGGCCGCGAACTCGTCGGCCTCATCAACAGCCACGGCCCCTACGCCGTCGGCACCTCCGGTGAGGACGCCGGTCTGTTCACCGCCACCCGCCGCACCGTCGTCGTCGACGGCGAGGAGACCGACATCGGCCTCGTCGGCGACGTCACCGCCGTCGACCCCACCGCCGTGCTCGACCTCATCGCCGCCGGCCGCATCCCCGTGGTGTCCACCATCGCGCCCGACGCCGACGGCGTCGTGCACAACATCAACGCCGACACCGCCGCGGCCGCGCTCGCCGAGGCGCTCGGCGCGGAGAAACTCGTCGTCCTCACCGACGTCGAAGGCTTGTACACGAACTGGCCGGACCGCAGCTCGCTCACCTCGCGGATCGACGCCGCCGAGCTCGCCGCGCTGCTGCCCTCCCTCGACTCGGGCATGGTCCCGAAGATGGAGGCCTGCCTGCGCGCCGTGCAGGGCGGGGTGCCCACCGCCCACGTGATCGACGGACGGCAACCGCACTCCGTGCTCCTCGAACTGTTCACCGAAGAAGGCATCGGCACCATGGTGGTGCCGGCGCCGCACCAGGAAGGCTCCCGATGACCGGCACCTCCGACCTCCAGCAACGCTGGGCGGGCTCGCTCATGCACAACTACGGCGTGCCGAAGGTCGCGCTCGTCGCCGGTGAGGGCGCCGTGCTCACCGACGCCGACGGCAAGCAGTACGTCGACCTGCTCGGCGGCATCGCCGTCAACAGCCTCGGCCACCGCCACCCCGCGATCATCGAGGCCGTCACCGCGCAGCTGAACCAGCTCGGGCACGTGTCCAATCTGTACGCCTCTCCGCCGGTGATCGAACTCGCCGAGAAGCTCCTCGACCGTTTCGGCCACGAGGGTCGCGCGTTCTTCTGCAACTCCGGCACCGAGGCCAACGAGGCCGCCTTCAAGATCGCCCGGCTCACCGGCCGGCCCAAGATCATCGCCTGCGAGAAGGCCTTCCACGGCCGCACCATGGGCGCCCTCGCCCTCACCGGCCAGCCCGACAAGCGGGCCCCCTTCGAGCCCATGCCCGCCGGCGTCGAGTTCGTGCCCTACGGCGACCTCGCCGCACTCGAGGCCGCCGTGGACGAGAACACCGCCGCGGTCTTCATCGAGCCGATCATGGGGGAGTCCGGTGTCGTCGTCCCGCCCGAGGGCTATCTCGCCGGCGCCCGCCGCATCACCGCCGAGCGCGGCGCGCTGCTCGTGCTCGACGAGGTGCAGACCGGCATCGCCCGCACCGGCACCTTCTTCGCCCACCAGGCCGCCGGCATCACCCCCGACGTGATGACCCTCGCCAAGGGCCTCGGCGGCGGACTGCCCATCGGCGCCGTCCTCGCCACCGGCCCGGCCGCCGAACTGTTCCAGCCCGGCAAGCACGGCACCACCTTCGGCGGCAACCCGGTGTGCGCTGCGGCCGCCCTCGCGGTGCTGCGCACCATCGACGAGCAGAACCTGCTCGACCACGTGAACTCCGTCGGCAAGACCCTCGCCGCCGGCATCGAGGCCCTCGGACATCCGCTCGTCGACCACGTCCGCGGCTCCGGTCTGCTCCTGGGCATCGTGCTCACCGCCGCCAAGGCCCCCGCCGTCGAAGCCGCCGCCCGCGAGGCCGGCTTCCTCGTCAACGCCGCCGCGGCCGACGTCATCCGCCTCGCGCCGCCGCTGATCCTCACCGACCAGCAGGCCGAGAGCTTCGTCACCGCGCTGCCCGCCGTCCTCGACACCGCCGACCGGGAAGGGAACTGACCCCCGTGCTACGCCACTTCCTGCGCGACGACGACCTCACCCCGGCCGAACAGGCCGAGGTCCTCGAACTCGCCGCCGAACTGAAGCGGGCCCCGCTGTCGCGCCGCCCCCTCGAAGGGCCGCTCAGCGTCGCCGTGCTGTTCGACAAGACCTCCACCCGCACCCGCTTCTCCTTCGACGCGGGCATCGCCCAGCTCGGCGGCCACGCCATCGTCGTCGACACCGGCTCGACCCAGATCGGCAAGGGCGAGACCCTCGAGGACACCGCCCGCATGTTCTCCCGCTTCACCGAAGCGGTGGTGTGGCGCACCTACGGCCAGGACCGCATCGAGACGCTCGCCGCGCACTCGACGGTCCCGGTCGTCAATGCCCTGACCGACACCTTCCACCCCTGCCAGGTCCTCGCCGACCTGCAGACCATCCGCGAGAACAAGGGCGCCACCGCGGGCCTGCGGATGACCTACTTCGGGGACGGCGCCAACAACATGGCGCACTCGCTCATGCTTGGCGGCGTCACCGCCGGCATGCACGTGACCATCGCCTCCCCGGACGGCTTCACCCCCGACCCCGAGGTCGTCGCCGCCACCCGCGCCCGCGCCGAGCAGACCGGCGGCAGCGTCACGATCACCGGCGACCCGCGCGCCGCCGCCACCGGCGCCGACGTGCTCGTCACCGACACCTGGGTGTCGATGGGCCAGGAGGCCGACGGCAAGGACCGCGAGGCCCCCTTCCGTCCCTTCCAGCTCGACAGCGACCTCGTCGACCTCGCCGACGGCGACGCGATCGTGCTGCACTGCCTGCCCGCCTACCGCGGCAAGGAGATCACCGCCGAGGTCATCGACGGCCCCCGCTCGGTCGTCTGGGATGAAGCCGAGAACCGCCTGCACGCCCAGAAGGCTCTGCTCGTGTGGCTGCTCGAGCAGAGCAGGAGCTGACCGTGGGCACCGCGGCGAACCACCATGCGGACAGCCCCGCGAGCGCACGCACCCGCGCCGCGCGGCAGGCCCGCATCGTCGCGTTGCTCTCCACCCACGCGGTCCGCAGCCACACCGAACTCGCCGCCCTCCTCGCCGAGGACGGCATCGAGGTGTCCACCGCGACCCTCTCCCGCGACCTCGAGGAACTCGGCGCCGTCAAACTGCGCGCCGCCGACGGGGGAGCGGGCGTGTACGTCGTCCCCGAGGACGGCAGCCCCGTACGGGGCGTGACCGGAGGCACCGACCGCCTGTCCCGGTTGCTCGGCGAACTGCTGGTCTCCACCGACTCCAGCGGCAACATCGCAGTGCTGCGCACCCCGCCCGGGGCGGCGCACTATCTGGCCAGCGCGCTGGATCGGGCATCATTACCCGAGGTGGTCGGAACGATTGCGGGCGACGACACCATCGCCGTCATCGCCCGCGAACCGACGACGGGAGCCGAACTGGCCGCGAAGATCGAATCACTCGCCTGACCTACCACACATAGACGCACGTCGAAATACAAAGGAGCACAAAGACAATGGCCGATCGCGTCGTACTCGCCTATTCCGGCGGGCTGGACACCTCCGTTGCCATCAGCTGGATCGGCAAGGAGACCGGCAAGGAGGTCGTCGCCGTCGCCATCGACCTCGGCCAGGGCGGCGAGGACATGGACGTCGTGCGGCAGCGTGCCCTCGACTGCGGAGCCGTCGAATCCATCGTCGTCGACGCCAAGGACGAATTCGCCGACGAATACTGCCTGCCCACCATCCAGGCCAACGCGCTCTACATGGACCGCTACCCGCTGGTCTCGGCGATCAGCCGCCCGCTGATCGTCAAGCACATCGTCAAGGCCGCCCGCGAACACGGCGGCACCGTCGTCTCCCACGGCTGCACCGGCAAGGGCAACGACCAGGTCCGCTTCGAGGTCGGCTTCGGCGCCCTCGCCCCCGACCTCGAGGTCATCGCGCCCGTCCGCGACTACGCCTGGACCCGCGAGACGGCCATCGCCTTCGCCGAGGAGCACGGCCTGCCCATCAACGTCACCAAGCGTTCGCCGTTCTCCATCGACCAGAACGTCTGGGGCCGCGCCGTCGAGACCGGTTTCCTCGAGGACCTGTGGAACGCCCCCACCAAGGACGTCTACTCCTACACCGAGGACCCCACCGTCCACTGGCAGGCACCCGACGAGCTCATCGTCAGCTTCGAGGCCGGCCGCCCCGTCGCCATCGACGGCAAGCCCGTCACCGTCCTCGAGGCCATCCAGGAACTCAACCGCCGCGCCGGCGCCCAGGGTGTGGGCCGCCTCGACATGGTCGAGGACCGCCTCGTCGGCATCAAGAGCCGCGAGATCTACGAGGCCCCCGGTGCCATCGCCCTGATCACCGCCCACCAGGAACTCGAGCACGTCACCCTCGAGCGCGAGCTCGGCCGCTACAAGCGCCGGGTCGAGGAGCGCTGGAGCGAGCTGGTCTACGACGGTCTGTGGTTCTCCCCGCTCAAGAGCGCCCTCGACGCGTTCGTCGCCCACACCCAGGAGCGCGTCACCGGCGACATCCGCATGGTCCTGCACGGCGGCCACATCACCGTCAACGGCCGCCGCAGCCCCGAGTCGCTGTACGACTTCAACCTCGCCACCTACGACGAGGGCGACAGCTTCGACCAGTCCAACGCCAAGGGCTTCGTGCAGATCCACGGCCTGTCGACGAAGGTCGCTGCCAAGCGCGATCTGGGCCTGTAACCATGACCACTCACGGCACCAACGAAGGTGCCCTGTGGGGCGGCCGGTTCGCATCCGGACCGGCCGCCGCCATGGCGGCGCTGAGCAAGTCCACGCACTTCGACTGGGCACTCGCCCCTTACGACGTGCGCGCCTCGCAGGCCCACGCCAAGGTCCTCCACCGCGCCGGGCTCCTCACCGACGACGACCTCGCGACGATGCTCGACGGCCTCGAGCGCCTCGCCGCCGACGTCGCCTCCGGTGCCTTCACCCCGGCCGAATCCGACGAGGACGTGCACGGCGCACTCGAACGCGGCCTCATCGAACGGGTCGGACCCGAGGTCGGCGGACGTCTCCGCGCGGGCCGCTCCCGCAACGACCAGGTCGCCACCCTGTTCCGCATGTGGCTGCGCGACAGCGCGCGGCGCATCGCCGACGGGGTCCTCGACGTCGTCGACGCCATCGCCGGCCAGGCCGCCGCCCATCCCGACGCGGTCATGCCCGGCAAGACCCACCTGCAGGCGGCGCAACCGGTGCTGCTCGCGCACCACCTGCTCGCCCACGCCCACCCGCTGCTGCGGGACGTCGACCGGCTGCGCGACTTCGACAAGCGCGCGGCGGTCTCGCCCTACGGCTCGGGTGCCCTGGCCGGTTCGTCGCTCGGGCTCGATCCCGACGCGATCGCCGCCGACCTGGGCTTCGACTCGGCGGCGGACAACTCCATCGACGCGACCAGTTCCCGCGACTTCGCCGCCGAGGCGGCGTTCGTGTTCGCGCAGATCGCCGTCGACCTGTCCCGCATGGCCGAAGAGGTGATCCTGTGGAGCACCCCCGAGTTCGGGTACGTCACCCTCGCCGACGAGTGGTCCACCGGATCGTCGATCATGCCGCAGAAGAAGAACCCGGACGTGTCCGAGCTCACCCGCGGCAAGGCCGGCCGGCTCATCGGCAACCTCACCGGACTGCTCGCCACCCTCAAGGCGCAGCCGCTCGCGTACAACCGCGACCTGCAGGAGGACAAGGAACCGGTCTTCGACTCGGTGGCACAGCTCGAACTGCTGCTGCCGGCGATCACCGGACTGGTGAGCACCCTCACCTTCCACACCGACCGCATGGCCGAACTCGCCCCCGCCGGATTCACCCTCGCGACCGACATCGCCGAGTGGATGGTCCGCCAGGGCGTGCCCTTCCGCGTCGCCCACGAGGCGGCCGGGGCGTGCGTGCGGACCGCCGAGGCGCGCGGCGTGGGCCTCGAGGACCTCACCGACGAGGAGCTCGCCGCCGTCGACCCGGCGCTGACCCCGCAGGTGCGGGAGGTGCTCACCGTCGAGGGTTCGATCGCCTCGCGCAACGCCCGCGGCGGTACCGCCGGGGTGCGTGTCGCCGAGCAGCTCGAGCGTGTGCGCGAGAACAGCGCGCAGCTGAGGGGCTGGGTGCGCGACTGACATCGGTGCCATCGTCCCGGAGACGAGACGAGTCGACCGGGACGGTGGCACCGATGTGGCACGCTTGCACATGAACGGCCATCCGGGTGGGTACCGGCATGGGCAGGCGTGTAGGAGGGTTCGTGGCACTGGACACCGATGTAGTGGCCGAGTCGGTCCGGCGGCTCGTCGCCACCGCTCAGAACGGTCTCGAGGTGCTCCGCTACGGCGGGCTCGATCCGGGGGCGCCCTCGTCGCCTCATCAGGTCGTCGAGCGCACCTCGATGTACCGGCTGCGCCGCTACTTCCCGAACTCCGACACCGCCTCGTCCGGCATCCCCGTCGTCCTCGTACCCCCGATGATGGTCTCCGCCGAGGTCTACGACGTCACCCGCGACGCCGGCGCCGTCGGCACCCTCCACGAGATGGGCCTCGACCCCTGGGTCGTCGACTTCGGCTCGCCCGACCAGGAGGAGGGCGGCTGGAAACGCACCCTCACCGACCACATCCTCGCCCTCGACGAGGTCGTCGACCACGTCCGCTCCTACACCGGACGGGACGTGCACCTCGGCGGCTACTCGCAGGGCGGCATGTTCTGCTACCAGGTCGCCGCCTACCGGCGCAGCCGCGGCATCGCCAGCCTGATCACCTTCGGCAGCCCCGTCGACACCCTCGCCGCGCTGCCCTTCGGCATCCCCGAGATCCTCGCCACCCGATCCGCGGACTTCCTCGCCGACCACGTCTTCAACCGCCTGTCCATCACCGGATGGATGGCCCGCACCGGCTTCCAGCTGCTCGACCCCGTCAAGACGGTGCGCTCGCGCATCGACTTCCTGCGTCAGCTCCACGACCGCGAGGCCCTGCTCCCGCGCGAACCGCAGCGCCGCTTCCTCGACGACGAGGGCTGGGTCGCCTGGTCCGGACCCGCCGTCGCCGAGGTGCTGCGCCAGTTCATCGCGCACAACCGCATGGTCAGCGGTGGCTTCGTCATCAACGACCGCGCGGTGACCCTCGCCGACATCACCTGCCCCGTCCTCGCCTTCGTCGGCGAGGTCGACGACATCGGCCAACCGCTCGCCGTCCGCGGCATCCGCAAGGCCGCCCCACGCGCCGAGGTCTACGAATACACCCTGCGCGCAGGACATTTCGGTCTCGTCGTCGGGACCGTCGCATCGCAGCAGACCTGGCCCGCGGTGGGGGAGTGGGTGCAGTGGCGCGAGGGCATCGGCGACCGCCCCGTGGGCATGGCCACCATGGCCGTCCCCGACCCGGAGGCCGACCACGGCACCGGCGTCTCCATCGCCTCCCGCGTGACCCACACCGTCGCCACCCTCGCCGACGTCGGCACCGAGGTCGGCAAGGGGGTCACCGACCTGGCGGTCGGCGCCGTGCGCGGCGCCCGCGGCCTGACCGGCGAAGCCGTGCGCGCACTGCCGCGCCTGGCCCGGCTCGGGCAGATCCAGCCGCGCACCCGCATCTCCGTCGGCAGCCTCCTCTCCGAGGTCGGCCGCAAGAACCCCCACCGCGAGTGCTTCATCTTCGAGGACCGCGTCTACACCTTCGAGGCGGTCAACCGTCGCATCGACAACGTCGTGCTCGGCCTCGTCGACAGCGGCGTCCGACCCGCCATGCACGTCGGCGTCCTCATGGACGTGCGGCCCAGCGCCATGGCCGCCGTCGCCGCCATCTCCCGCATCGGCGCCGTGTCGGTGCTCATCCCGCCCGGCCCGGACGTCGCCGAAGCCGTCCGGCTCGGGGGTGTCGAGAAGATCGTCACCGACCCCGAGAACCTCGACAGTGCCGTCGCCACCGGGCTGCCGGCCCTCGTCCTCGGCGGCGGCGACGTGCGCGACCTCGACGTCGATCCCGACGCCGACGTCGTCGACCTCGAACGACTCGACATCTCCGGGGTGCAGCTGCCCGGCTGGTACGTCCCCGATCCCGGCCTGGCCCGCGAACTCGCCTTCATCCTGTTCAACGGCAGCGGCGACACCCTCTCCGTACGCCGGGTCACCAACTACCGGTGGGCGCTGTCGGCCTTCGGCACCGCGACCGCCGCGTCGCTCGGCCGCGGCGACACCATGTACTGCCTCGCGCCGCTGCACCACTCCTCCGGTCTGCTCGTCAGCTTCGGCGGGGCCCTCGCCGGCGGCGCCCGCATCGCACTGTCCCGCGGACTGGACCCCTCGCAGTTCAGCGACGAGGTGCACCGCTACGGCGTCACCGTCGTCACCTACACCTGGTCGATGATGCGCGAGGTGCTCGACAGCCCGTCGCTGCACATCGACGCCATCCACCCCATCCGCCTGTTCATCGGCTCCGGCATGCCACCCGGCCTGTGGCGACGCACCCTCGAACGCTTCGAACCGGCGCGCGTGCTCGAGTTCTACGCCTCCACCGAGGGCAACGTCGTGCTCGCCAACGTCTCCGGCGCCAAGATCGGATCGAAGGGCCGGCCCCTGCCCGGCAGCGCCGACGTCCGCCTGGCCGCCTACGACGCGGCCACCGGACGGCTCGTCGAGGACGAACGCGGCTTCGTCCGCGAAGCGCAGGACGGCGAGGTGGGCCTGCTCCTCGGCCGCCCCGGCCCCTCCGCCTCGGTGCTGAGCACCGTCATGCGCGGCGTCTTCGAGGCCGGCGACATGTGGGTGTCCACCGACTTCCTGTTCCGCCGCGACGCCGACGGCGACTACTGGCTGCTCGACAACCGGCGGGCCGTGATCCCCACCCACCACGGACCGGTGTTCTCCCAGATCGTCGCCGACGTGCTCGACTCCATCCCGCGCGTCGACATCGCCGTCGCCTACGGCATCACCGTCGGCGGCACCGACATCGCCGTCGCCGCGTGCACCCTGCGCGAGAACAAGGCCCCGACCGCCGCGGAGATCACCGCCGCCTTCGACGCGATCCCACCGGACGAACGTCCCGACCTCGTGCACGTCGTGCGGGACATCCCCCTCGGCCCGTCCTACCGGCCCTCGGCCGATGCGCTCCGCGAGCGGGGACTGCCGACCCCGACGGTGCGCACCTGGTACCTGGATCCCGGCACCGGCACCTACAAGCGGTTCACCAAGGCGGTCGCCGCGGAATGGAAGGCGGCCACGGCCGGGACGTCGACCGGTGCGCGGTAGCCTGGGTCCGGTTCGCTTCCGCCCCACGAAAGGACATCCGTGGCTGTCGATCCCACTCTCCTGAGCATCCTGGCCTGCCCCGAGGACAAGGGGCCGCTGCTGCTCGTCGACGACACGGTGCTCTACAACCCGCGTCTGCGCCGGGCGTACCCCATCGAGAACGGCATCCCCGTGCTGCTCGTCGACGAGGCCCGCGAGGTCACCGACGCCGAACACGACGACTATGTGGCGCGTGGCGTCGCCGGCTGGAGTCAGGACTGACCGGCACCCGCCGCACCGTCCACGATCTCGAGGCGCTCACCCCGCTCGAGGCGGCCGAGGCGCTGCTCGGGGCCACCGTCCGGGTCGGTGACGCGGCCGTACGCCTCACGGAGGTCGAGGCGTACGGCGGACCGGAGGACGGACCCTGGCCCGACCCGGCCGCGCACTCCTATCGCGGGCGGACCCCGCGTAACGCGGTGATGTACGGACCGGCCGGGCACCTGTACGTCTACCGCAGCTACGGCCTGCACTTCTGCGCCAACGTCTCCCTCGGCCCCGACGGGGTCGCCGGAGCCGTACTGCTGCGCGGCGGTGAGGTCGTCGACGGCGAAGCCGCCGTCCGCACCCGCCGCACACCGGGCACCCCCTTCGGCAACCTCGCGCGCGGACCCGGCAATCTCGCGGCCGCACTGGGGCTGACCCTGGACGACAACGGCATCGACGTGGGGGCCGCGCACGCGCGGGTGCGCGTGACCCTCGCCGACGGAGCGCCCGCCGGAGAGGTCCGGCACGGTCCGCGGGTGGGCATCAGCACCGCCGCCGACCGGCCCTGGCGGGTGTGGGTCGCCGGCGCCGTCGGAGTGTCCGCCTACCGCAGAAGCCCACGCGCGCCCGCGGCCCCGAAGCCGTAGTGGGATGATCGAGCGGTGACTGAGCACATTCTCGACGAACTGACCTGGCGCGGGCTCATCGCGCAATCGACCGATCTCGACGCCCTCAGGCGCGATCTCGATGCGGGTCCGATCACCCTCTATGCGGGCTTCGATCCCACCGGGCCCAGCCTGCACGCCGGTCACCTCGTGCCGCTCCTCGCGCTCAAGCGCTTCCAGCGTGCCGGCCATCGGCCCATCGTCCTCGCCGGCGGCGCCACGGGCATGATCGGCGATCCCCGGGACGTGGGGGAGCGCACCATGAACTCCGCGGACACCGTTGCCGAATGGGCCGAGCGGATCCGCGGCCAGCTCGAACGGTTCGTCGACTTCGACGACTCCCCGACGGGCGCGATCATCGCCAACAACATGGACTGGACCGGCAAGCTGTCGGCCATCGACTTCCTGCGCGACATCGGCAAGCACTTCTCGGTGAACGTCATGCTCGCGCGCGATACGGTCAAGCGCCGCCTCGAGTCGGACGGTATCTCCTACACCGAGTTCAGCTACATGCTGCTGCAGGCCAACGACTACGTGCAGTTGCGCCGCGAGTACGGCTGCGCGCTGCAGGTCGGCGGCTCCGACCAGTGGGGCAACATCATCGCCGGTGTCGAGCTCAACCGCCGCACCGACGGTGCGTCCGTCCACGCGCTGACGGTTCCGCTGGTCACCTCGTCCGACGGAAAGAAGTTCGGCAAGTCCACCGGCGGCGGAAGCCTGTGGCTCGACCCCGAGATGACCAGCCCTTACGCCTGGTACCAGTACTTCGTCAACGCGGCCGACGCCGACGTCGTCAAGTACCTGCGCTGGTTCACCTTCCTCGACAAGGAGGAGCTGGCCGAGCTCGAGACCGCGACCCTCGAGCGTCCCCACGCCCGCGAGGCACAGAAGCGTCTCGCTGCGGAGATGACCACCCTGGTGCACGGCGCGCACAACACCGCCGCCGTGGAGCTGGCGAGCCGCGCCCTGTTCGGCCGCGGCGAACTCGCCGAGCTCGACGAGGCGACTCTCGCCGCCGCACTGACCGAGGCCTCGGTGACCGAACTGCATCCGGGTGAACCGAACACCATCGTGGATCTGCTCGTGGCGTCGGGTCTGTGCGAGAGCAAGGGCGCGGCCCGCCGCACGATCAAGGAGGGTGGCGCCTCGGTGAACAACGTCCGCGTCTCCTCGGAGGAGTGGACTCCGGAGGACGGCGAACTGCTGCACGGACAGTGGCTCGTGCTGCGTCGCGGCAAGCGGAACTTCGCCGGCGTCCGCGTCGTCCGGGGCTGACCCGGTTCGCCGACGCTGGCGGGCCTCTGACCAGAGGATTTGACGGCTCGTTAGCGTCGGCGTAACTTAGTCGTCGTTCGAGCGACACGGAACACCGACCCGGACCGCACGGTTCGGCAGTAAGCGTGTCCACGAAGTCGCTTCGAACGGCGATTCACCCCCGAATCGCAGGATCTGCCGGGTTGCGGATCCGAAATCGGGTGTGATAGCTTGGAACGGTTGCCCCGGAGCGGGCCGGACACCAGTCCGGAACGTGATGGTGTGTGCGTGTTCTTTGAGAACTCAACAGTGTGCCGATGAATGTCAGTGCCAAATTTTTTTTGGTGCAGCCACTTCTAGCGGAGTGGTTGTTTGCTGGTCGTCTCGTTCTTCCGTCTGGGGCGATCGGTATTTGAGTTTTTACGCTAGTGATTTGGCTCTACGCTTATGGCTGATTACCCCTTTTTTGGGGGGATCGAGAGTCTTTAACGGAGAGTTTGATCCTGGCTCAGGACGAACGCTGGCGGCGTGCTTAACACATGCAAGTCGAACGATGAAGCCCAGCTTGCTGGGTGGATTAGTGGCGAACGGGTGAGTAACAC
>Ga0182741_1004854_pt1 | contig 12863 bp, 9 predicted proteins | sample eDN5th37CBELigOP_FD_128874 | JGI IMG/M metagenome (GOLD analysis project Ga0182741, IMG submission 128874) | Enriched Organic Plus compost microbial communities from Emeryville, California, USA - eDNA 5th pass 37_C BE-Lig OP (version 2) (version 2) ...
GCCGGCTCGCTCGTGGCCGCCCGGCCCCCGGCCGCCGTGGGCGCCGGGAACGTCGAGGTCAGCCAGCGGATCGCCGACGTGTGCCTGGGGGCCCTCGCCCAGGTGCTCCCCGACCGGGTGGGCGCGGCCGGGCAGGGGACGATGAACAACCTCCTCGTGGGCGGCGACGGCTGGGTGTACTACGAGACCGTCGGCGGCGGCGAGGGCGGCCACCCGCACCGGCCCGGGATGAGCGGCGTCCACACCGCCATGACCAACACGGATCAAGTTGACCTCCGGTTAGGCGAACCCCATCACGGGCAGTCGGGAATCCAGACGGGTCTAACGAATACAAGGAACACGCCCGCTGAGGCGCTGGAGCGGGCCTATCCGATGCGGGTTCTGCGCTACCGGATCCGCGACGGCAGCGGCGGTGTTGGGTGGGCTCGCGGTGGCGACGGCGTCGAGCGCGACCTGCTCATGTTGGAGGACGTCACGGTGAGTCTGATCACCGAGCGGCGGGTCTCGCAGCCGTGGGGCGTGTTCGGTGGCGAGGCCGGCGCCACCGGTGAGAACTGGCTCCTGCCAGGCGGCGACAACGCTCGGGCCGAACGGTTGCCCGACAAGTGCATCCTCCGGGTGAAGGCCGGCGATGTCGTGCGGATGCTCACCCCTGGTGGCGGGGGCTGGGGCCGAGCCCGTTGAACAGTGGGTTGGCGACGGTCCTCATCGCTCGGTGATGGTCCAGGTCGGGCGGACATCGTCGTCGGTGCAGGTGCCTGCGGCGAGTCGGTCGATCTCGGTGCCGTCGGGGGCGATGGCGACGAGTGGGGCGTCGAGGCATCCGTCGTCGTCGCCGCCGAGGACGCCGAACTCGTAGTCCTCGCCGGGTTCCAAGGTGACGACGGATCGGAGCCGTTCAAGTTCGTGCGGGCGCAGACCGGGCCGATCGGTGAGGTAGCGGACCTCCACGGTCACGTCGGTTCCGTTGAGCACGACGTAGGGGGGCGGGTCGAGAGGCTCGACCATGCACCCGGCGAGCCCGCCGGCTGCCACCAGCACGGTCAGCCAACCGGTCGGGGGACTCGTTGCGCTATTCATGGATGCTCACCATCCGTTGAGCGAGCACTGCGCAGTTCCCTTCGGAGGTCTCAGCGTCTGGTCGTTGGCTGATCGCGTCGAGCTCGGCTTCGTTGAGGTCGGTGTAGTTGGGTGAGAGGACGACGAATTCGTAGAGGCTCTCGACCAGGAGCTGTGCGGCTGGTCTGGTCTGCTGGGCGAGGTCCTCGTAGACCGCCTCGGCCCCTTCGGACTCGAAGTCCTCTGGTGAGGTTCTTTCGGACACGGCCGCGTACGCCCCGGCGGCTGTGTCGGCCTGCCCCGCCAGCTGTGAGAGCGTCGACTCGAGCTCGGCCGTGGGAGCCTGCGTGGCCAGGTCGACGAGTTGGCTGGCGGCGGCGTCGAGCGAGCCGGCGAGTCCGACGATGATGCCGTGGGTGTCACCTTCCTCCAGGTCCACTCGGGCATCTCCGAGCGTGCCGCGGACGCCGAGCAGGACCTCGCAGGTCTCGGCTGCCCAGCGAGGCGCGTCCGGTGGGCCGATCGCTACGGTCTCATCGACGGACCCGTCCGCCGTTGTCGCGTCGGACCCGGATCGGTTCCCGCACCCGATCGCGGCGAGGAAGACAACGGCCGTTGCTGCGAGAACGGAAGGCCTGCGGAGTGTCAGCAACTGGTGGCCACCGCCTCCCAGGTGATGATGTCGCCGGCGATCTCTTCGACCGTGACGGCGAGCGCGACCCACGGGTTCCGTACGATGGGCCCGATGTTGTAGGTCCGAGTGGAGTGCTGTGGCATCTCCATGCCGAGCCCGGATCGCTCGACGACGATGGTGTTGTCGAAGGGGTCGATCACCCGGATCCTCGGTTCGACGTACCCGAAGAAGGGGACGCCAGCGCCAGCGTGCACGATCACGGCGACGCAAAGCAGCCCTGTGGTGGGCCCGGCGCCGGGGGGATCAGAGACGATCCCGACCAAGGTTCCGGGCAGAACGCCGGTGACTGGAGGGCCGTCGATGGTCGCTGAGGTGGACGTGGGCGGGTCCATGGGGCTCGGGAGCGTGATACTGAAGTCCACCGTGACCCGATCGGGGCTCACCTTGCCCGACTCCGGATCGTCGTGGACGATCAGGAGGCTCGCCGTCGGGCACTCTGAATCGGACTGGGTTCCTTGGAGGCTCCGTACCTTGGAAGTGAGGATGGAGCATGGGGAAGCACCCGTCACAGAGGCGGTATCCGCCTGAGCTGCGCGAGCGAGCGGTTCGGATGGCTCAGGAGTTGATCGACGAGCAGGGTGGCCAGCGCTTCGGCGTGGTCACCCGGGTGGCCAGGGAGCTGGGCATCGGGCCCGAGTCTTTGCGGGGCTGGCTCAAGCAGGCCGAGGTCGACGGGGGTCGCCGGCAGGGCACCTCGACGGCTGACCGGGAGCGGATCGCCCAGCTCGAGCGGGAGAACCGCGAGCTGCGGCGAGCCAATGACATCCTGAAGGCCGCATCGGTTTTCTTCGCGACCGAGCTCGACGGTCCACGCAGGAAGTAGTCGCCTTCATCGACGCCCACCGGAGCCGCGACTCCGGTGGGCTGCGATGGGGGGTCGAGCCGATCTGCAGCGTGCTGGAGATCGCCCCCTCCACCTACTACGACGCCAAGGCCCGCCCGCCCTCGGCGCGGGCGGTGCGCGACGCTGAGCTGCGCCCGCAGCTGCGGGCCCTGTGGGAGTGCAACTACTCGGTCTACGGGCGCCGCAAGCTCACCCGGGCCGCGAAGAAGGCCGGCCTCGATGTCGGCCGCGACCAGGTCGCCCGGCTGATGCGCGCCGAGGGCATCCGCGGCGCCAGCCGGGCCAAGCGCCGGTTCACGACCCACAGCGACCCCGCCGCGGTCCGCGCCCCGGACCTGGTCAACCGCGACTTCACCGCGAAGCGGCCGAACGAGAAGTGGGTGGCGGACTTCACCTACTGCTCGACGTGGTCGGGGATCGTCTACGTCGCGTTCATCACCGACGTGTACTCCCGGCGCATCGTCGGCTGGAAGGCGTCCCGATCGATGACCGCCGCGCTGGTCGTCGACGCGTTGAACATGGCCGCCTGGGTCCGACGCGGCGTCGAACTCGACGGCGTGATCTGCCACTCCGATGCCGGCGGCCAGTACGTCTCCATCGCGCACACCGACCGACTCGACGACATCGGCGCGTCACCCTCGATCGGCACCGTCGGCGACAGCTTCGATAACGCCATGGCCGAATCGGTCAACGGCCTGTTCAAGACCGAGCTGCACCGCAACCCCGCCGCCCTCGCCGCCAACGGCGGCCACTGGCGAGGCCTCGACGACCTCGAGATCGCCACCTGCGGATGGGTGTCGTGGTTCAACGAAGAACGCTTCCACGGCGAGCTCGACGACCTCACCCCAGCCGAGTTCGAAGACGCCTACTACCGTCGCCTCGCTCAGGCCACCGCGGCCTGAGAAACCAACCGATCGAGTCTCCGGGAAACCCAGTCCGATTCAGCGTGTTCAGCGTCGACGAGTCGGCACGGCAGCAGGTAGGTCGGGTCAGCGGCCATGTCGTCGACCACGGTGCGAAGCGCCACCTTCAGGTCGTCGGGCCCGACCTCCTGTGCCAGATCCTGGCGCAGACATCGGAGCGTGGCCCTCACCACTCGCTTGTCTTGTTCAGGCATCGCTTGCTCCGGGTTGGCGTCTGCCCGTCCGATGATGCCCGCGCGGAGCGCCTCGGCGGTTGATCCCGAACCGTGAGTCGGCTCGGTGGTCACGGTGGCGGCGTACCAACCACTGTCGCCGACTCGCCCGCCGAAGGGCAGGTACGGTCAATGTCCGGATCGCGATTAGCGCAGGGGAGCAGACGAGGGCATGCACGGGGTTGAGCTGGGCGAGCGAGGCTCGGGGCATGGCTGAGGGGCCGCTGTTCATCGTCGACAACAGCGAGGGCGGGCGGAACGGGCTCGACTACCTGCGCGAGTGGTCGGAGCTGGCGAGCAGCATCGACATCGCCACCGGCTACTTCGAGATCGGCTCGCTGCTCGACCTGGACGGCCATTGGCAGAAGTTCGACAAGATCCGAATCTTGATGGGTGACGAGGTCACCCACCGGACCAAGAAGGCGATGCTGTTGGCGGTCAAGCAGCGTGCCGAAGCCCACCTCGACGACAGCATCGAGGACGACAAGGAGCGCGACCCGTTCCTCACCGGGATCGACGCGATCGTCGCCGCCTTGGCGACCGGCCAGATCGAGTGCCGGGTCTACAACAAGGACAAGTTCCACGCGAAGACCTACATCACCCACGGCCGCTTCGAGGTCATCGGATCCCAGGCGTTGGTCGGGTCGAGCAACTTCACCCGTCCGGGTCTGACCCAGAACGTCGAGCTGAACATCAAGATCGAGAGCAGCTCGGAGGTCGCTCAGCTCCAGGAGTGGTACGAGCGCCACTGGGACGACGCGGTCGACGTCTCGCCCGACGTCGCGAGGGTGATCGGACGGCACGCGCAGGAGTTCAGTCCCTTCGACGTGTACGCCCAGGCGTTGCGCTCCATGTTCGGCGAGCTGGAGCCAACGGCGAGCGACTGGGAGCAGCACCACTCGAAGATGTTCCCGAAACTCGACCGGTACCAGCAGGAGGCGTATTGGTCGATGGTCAACATCGCCCGCCAGCACGGCGGCGCCTTCCTCTGCGACGGGGTCGGTCTCGGCAAGACCTACGTCGGGCTCATGCTCCTCGAGCGGCTGGTGCTCCACGAGAACAAGCGCGTCGTGCTGTTCGCTCCCAAGTCGGTGAAGGACTCGGTGTGGGTGCCCGAGCTGAAGAAGCACCTGCCCCACATCGGCGGCGTCGATGGGTCGGCCGACTTCTCGAACCTGTCGGTGTTCAGTCACACCGACCTCACCCGAGCGTTGGAGTACCCCGAGCGGTTCGAGCGGATCGCCGAGCTGGCCGACGCGGTGGTGATCGACGAGGCTCACCACTTCCGCAACACCGGGAAGCGTGGCGATCCCGAGGACCCGTTCACCAGGTCCCGGTACTACAAGCTCTACGACCTCATCGGCGAGGGCCGCCACAAGAGCGTGTTCATGCTCACGGCGACTCCGATCAACAACTCGCTCAACGACTTCAAGCACCTCGTCGAGCTGTTCAGCCGGGGCGACGATGCCTACTTCTCCCGGACGCTCGGCGTGACCAGCCTCAGCGGTCGCCTGAACTCGATCACCAAGACCCTCAAGAAGCAGCTCGGCGACGATGTCCCGGAGGCCGAAGCCGCCGAGGAAGCGGCCGAGCTGTTGAGCGGCGATGAGCTGTTCCAGGGGCTCGTGGTCCAGCGGAGTCGGGCGTACGCCCGGGCGAGCCAGATCCAGGAGACCGGCAACGCGGCGGCGTTCCCCGAGCGGGAGGATCCGAAGGTCGCGGAGTACTCGATCCGCAAGAGCTACGGAAAGCTCCTCGACCTGGTCGACACGGCGTTCCAGAAGCAGAAGCCGCTGTTCGCGCTGCCGATGTACTACCCGCTCGCCTACTACACCGGCCCCGACACCTCGATCGACCCATTGGAGTGGAACCGCCAGGCCCAGGTGGTCGGGCTCATCCGTACCAACTTCCTCAAGCGGTTCGAGAGCTCCGTCTACGCCTTCGAGCTGTCGTGCGACCGGCTGCTGCGCAAGCTGCTCGCCTTCGTCGACGTCAACAGCGAGTCGCCGGCCGAGCGCAAGCGCTACGAGCGCTGGCTCGACCAGCACGAGGAGATGCTCACCCAGGCGCGGGTCCGCCAGCTGTCCCTATGGGGCGACGGCGAGGAGCCCGAGGAGGAGAACGAGGACATCATTCCGCCGGAGCTGCTCGAGAAGGCACACCGGCTACCCCGCGACGAGTACGACGTGCCCGAGATCCTGGCCGAGACCTACCTCGATCTCGATCAGATCGCCACGCTCCTCGATGAGTCCCGCTCGTTCGAACCGGCGCACGACGACAAGCTCAAGAAGCTCGTGCGACTCCTCAAGTCCAAGGAGCTGGCAGGCCACAAGGTCCTCATCTTCACCGAGTTCGCCGACACCGCCCGATACCTCCGCAGGGAGCTCGAGAGGGCCGGCATCGAGGGGGTCGCCGAGCTCGACAGCAGCACCAAGACCGACAGAGCCGAGGCCATCCGCCGCTTCTCGCCGTACTACAACGGCCTCTCGTCCGCAGAGCTCGCCGCCGCCGGCCAAGAGGAGATCCAGATCCTCATCGCCACCGATGTCCTGTCTGAAGGCCTCAACCTCCAGGACGCCACCCGGCTCATCAACTACGACATCCACTGGAACCCTGTCCGGCTCATGCAGCGCATCGGTCGTGTCGACCGCCGCCTCAACCCCGAGATCGAGGCGAGGCTCGTGGCCGACCATCCCGAGTTGGCCAAGCAGCGGGGCCGCATCGCCTTCTGGAACTTCCTGCCGCCTGACGACCTCGACACGTTGCTGCGCCTCTACGGCAAGGTCAGCCACAAGACGCTGCTCATCTCGAAGACGCTCGGCATCGAGGGCAAGAAGCTGCTCAAGCCAGAGGACGACTACGAGGCGCTCAAGGAGTTCAACGCGTCCTACGAGGGAGAGACGACCGTCCAGGAGCAGCTCCACCTCGAGTACCAGGAGCTGCTCGACCAGCACGAAGGGTTGGAAGAGCGACTCGCCGGGTTGCCCAAGGCCATCTTCAGCGGACGCCAACGCACCGCCGAAGGCAGCGAGGGCGTGTTCTTTTGCTACCGCCTGCCCGCACTCGACACGGAGTCGGGAGAGTTCACCCTCGAAGCCGGGGCCACCCGCTGGTACCTCTACACCCTTCCTGACGGCACGGTGCTCGACGAACCCGAGCAGATCGCCGGCGCGATCCGATCGACACCCGATACGCCGCGAGTCTGCACGACCGAACGTCCGCTCCTGGTGAGCATCCGCGACGGGGTGCTCAAGCACATCAAGAACACCTACCTCAAGCGGCTCGACGTGCCGATCGGAGCACCCAAACCCCAGCTCGTGTGCTGGATGGAGCTCAACGCCGCGCCATGACCACCCTCGACCCGAACCACCTGCGGGACATCACGTCCTTCGACGACGTCATCGAGTTCCTCATCAACGAGCTCGACTGGCCCATCGACGCCGACGACCTCGAAGAGGCGACCTTCGAGTGGGATCCCGACGAGCTCGGCCTCCCTGCCGACCGCGTGCCACACCTCACCTCGCTCCGACAGCTCCGCCCGCTGGATACCAACCAGCCCTGGGGCATCTTCTTCCTCGAGTTCGACGGGCCCCGCCTTCCGCTCACGGCGCTGCGCAGGCTTCTCGACAAGCTCGTCACGAAGAAGCGGGCGACGGGATCGGGAACCCGTCGGACCTGGGATCTCGACGACCTGCTCTTCATCATCACCACCAGCACCGGTGACACCGTCGAGCTGCACTTCATCGCCTTCTTCGAACAGGCCGACAAGCCCGCCGAGATCCGGTCCATCCCGTGGCGCCCCGGACAGTCGCCTGCCCAGCACCTGAGACGCCTCGCCACCGAGTTGCTGCCGCACCTCGCGTGGCCCGACGACCCCGCAGCCGTAGACGACTGGCGTTCCGAGTGGCGCGCCGCGTTCAAGCTCCGCCATGGCGAAGCCATCGCGTCCGCTACGCGTCTCGCCGAACGCATGGCCGACACCGCGCAGGGTCTCCGACGGGAGGTCGCGGCGGCGTTGGCGGCGGAGAAGCCGAACGGTCCGTTCAACACCCTCATGAGAGAGGTCCGCGAGCAGCTCGTCGGAAGCGTGACGCCGGAGACGTTCGCTGACATGTGCGCGCAGACCCTCGTCTACGGGGTCCTCACGAGCCGCGTCACCGACCCAGCGTCCTTCGGGGCATCACCAACGCTCGCCGCTGTCCCGCTGTCGAACCCCTTTCTGGCAGCCTTCTTCGACAACGTGCACGACCAAGCCTCGGTGCTCGACCTCGAAGGCATCGGACTCGAACAGCTCGTCGCCGACCTTCGCGAGACGAACGTCGAGGCCATCCTCGACCAGTTCGGGGCCAGCGCCCGCGGTGGCGACCCCGTCATCCACTTCTACGAGGAGTTCCTCCAGCGCTACGACCGCAAGATGCGAGCCGACGCAGGCGCGTTCTACACACCGCAACCGGTCGTCGAGTTCATGACCCGCACGGTCGACACGATCCTCCGCGACCGCTTCGGCCTCGCCGCAGGTCTCGCCGATGGCGCGAGCTGGGCCGAGGTCGCCGAGCGGAACGGCTTCGACGTGCCCGAAGACGTCGATCCGTCCAGCCAGTTTGTTTCGATGGTGGACCCCGCTACGGGGACCGGCACCTTCGTCGTCGAATGGCTCCGCCGGGCACGCACCTCGTTCCTCCGCCACGGGAAGGCAGCCGACTGGCCCGAGCACGCCCGAAAGGTCGTCCTCCCGTCGCTCCATGCGTTCGAGCTGATGCTCGGCCCCTACGCCATCGCGCATCTCAAGGTCGCCCTCGAACTGCACGACGAGAACATCGTCGACGACGCACCCAACATCCTCCTCACCGACACCCTCGACCACGAGTCACACGACCAGCTCCTCTTCGAGGACGATCCGGTGTCGCTCGAGGGTGAGCGGGCAGCCGCGCTCAAAGACGGCGCCCGGTTCACCGTGGTCATCGGCAACCCGCCCTACGACCGCGAGCAGAAGGACGTCGGCTCCACGGGCAAGCGCAAGGGAGGCATCGCCCGCTACGGGGTGCCGGGCATTCCGCCGCTGATGAACGCCGTGCTCGATCCGCTCACCGCGGCGGGCCTCGGCAAGCACGCCAAGAACGCCTACAACGACTACGTCTACTTCTGGTGCTGGGCCACGTGGCAGGCGGTCACCAAGCGCGCGGGGCCTGGGATCGTCGCGCTGATCTCCGCCTCGTCCTATCTCGACGGCGTGTCGCTCGGCGGCCTGCGAGCGCATCTGCGCGATGTCTTCGACGAGCTGTGGATCGTCGACCTCGGAGGCGAGGGACGCGGCGCCCGCGTCGACGAGAACGTGTTCGCCATCCGCACCCCGGTCGCCATCGCCTTCGGCATCCGGACCGGAGGCACGAAGAAGGAGTGCGAGGTCCGATACCTCGCCGTCGAGGGCACACGGGACGAGAAGCTCGCGCAGCTCGGCGAGCTCGACTTGCTGCATGCCGCAACGACGGCGATCGAGGGCACCGGGCTCGCCAGGCTCACGCCAGTATCCGCAGCCGAGTACCACGAGTGGCCCGAAGTCACCGAGCTGTTCCCATGGATCAACTCGGGGTGTCAGCTCAAGCGGACATGGCCATTGGGGCCCGAGAGGTCCTTGGTTCGCCGACGGTGGGACAGCCTGCTGTCCGTCCCACCGTCCGAACGGCGCGATCTGATGAGGGAAACCCCAGATCGCAACACCACTGCAGTCGTGAAGTCCCTCCACAACGGAGCTTCGCTGAAGCCCTTGTCAAGCCTCCGCCAGGGCTCAGAGCCAGACGGTCTGGAGAGGTATGCCTACCGCAGCTTCGATCGACAGTGGATCTTGTCGGATAACAGGCTCTCGGATCGGCCCCGCCCACCGCTCTGGGACGTTCGTGGTCCCGACCAGATCTACCTCACCACGCTTACCTCGACGAAGCTCGGCGCCGGGCCTGCGATCACCGCTACGCCCTACGTGCCGGACCTCCATCACTTCCGAGGTTCCTACGGCGCGAAGGACGTGATGCCGCTGTACCGGGACCGGCAGGGTAAGGAGCCGAACGTCACGAACGGCCTACTCGAGGCGCTCGCTGACGCCCTCGGTGCCGAGGTCGAACCCGAGCATCTGCTCGCCTACGTCTACGGTTTGACCGGGACAGCGGCCTTCACGGATCGCTTCACCGACGAGCTCGGAGAAGCTGCTGGTCCGGTGAAGATCCCGATCACCGCGGACGGGGAACTGTTCGACGAGGTGGTCGCTCTCGGCGAGGAGCTCCTCTGGCTCCACACCTGGGGTGAACGATTCGCCGACGGCCAGGACCTCCCGTCCCCGACGGCGAAGGAGATCACTCCGGTCAAGGGCGCGTATCCCGAGAAGTTCAAGTGGGACGCCGGCTCCCAAGTGCTGACGGTCGGGAACGGCTCGTTCGGGCCGGTTGCCCGTGAGGTCTGGGAGTTCGAGGTCTCCGGCCTGAAGGTGCTCCAGTCCTGGCTCGGCTACCGGATGAAGGCCGGCAAGGGGAAGAAGTCGAGCCCGCTCGACGACATCCGCCCCGAACGGTGGACGTTCACCCCCGAACTGCTCACCCTGCTGGCGATCCTCGAGCAGACGATCGCTCTGACTCCCCGGGCCGCCGAGCTACTCGACCGCGTCGTGGCCGGCGACCTGATCGATCCAGCGACGCTGCCGACCCCAACCGACGCCGAGCGCAAGGCCCCGAAGGCGTGACGTCGTCGCACATCGGACGCAGGGGGTAGGGCTGTGGCAGGGCGACCACCCAATGCCCGATCAGGTGAGGAGGCGACGCTGGCGGGAAGGCGGATCGGCGCAGGGCTCGCACCGTTCCGCCGTGAGATCTCACCCAGGGCATCAGCGGCTGACCTCTGGGCCACGCTTGAGACGATCATCTCGGAACCTCACGGCTTCGAGCGCCTCGAGAAGCAGCACCGCACGAAGCTCGACCGGAACGCTCGGCTGCGGGCGAGGGCCTACCTGAACCAGGCTCGCCAGTACTACGAGACGGTGGAGTCGATCGCTCCCGTGGCGAAGCCGCTCACCGGCTACTACTTCGCGCTGAACCTGACCAAGGTGTTCCTGACGGCCGTGGACCCCGACACGACGAAGCCCACGAGCATGCACCACGGCCTGAGCCAGTCGATCAAACCCGGCACGAACTACTCGTTCAAACGCGAGAAGTTCAAGATCCACGCGACCGGTGCTTTCCGCCTCCTCGCGGAGCGGACGGGAATGCGTCACTGCTGGGCGAAGGACTACGAGATCGGGCTCAGCGAACTCCTGCCGTTCCTACCCGAGGGCTATGACCTCTTCGCCGAGGGCAACGATCAAGCGCCCAACCTGGTGCCGATCGAGTCCGCGCGAGCGCTGTTCGGCACCGGCAAGGAGGCGTGGTTGCGAATCGAGATCGACCCTGAGGTACTTCGCCAGCGCCAACTTCGAGCCGAGAGCCTGCTGGCATCGGCCAAGCCCTTCGGCGACCGGTTTCGCCTCGTGACCACCGACGCCCCCACCTACTCGTACGAGTCCAAGGACTCGTACACCTACGGGAAGATGCGCAGCGAGGTCGTGGACGACCTCGCCAGGCTCTACGACGCGACCCTCGTTGCCTCCGACCGGAGCTTCCCCGGGCCGCGGAAGTTTCTCGTGCTGTCGCATCGGCCGAAGCTCCTGTCGCACGAGGCTGTGGCGTTCGCCGTACTCCACCACCTCTCGAACGTGGTTCGCTACCGGCCGGCTGACGCTGAGCGCATCCTGACGACGCGCAACGCGTGGCTCCTGACGACCTGGGTCGACCGCGCTTGCGAGAACCTCCTGTTGAATCTTGCCACCCGGATCACCGGCCAGGACCACGTCATCGCGAGCTGACGGCGCTCTGTCAGATCGCCCTGTGGGCGTTCCCCGCGCCCGATCTTCCACACACTTGCACCGGGGGTGTCCGGTTGGCGGCCGGCTGGTCAACCGGATAGCCAGCGGGATACCCGACGGGAGGTCGCGGGCGGGTCGGCGTCCTCTCCCGTTCGAGAAATCCGCCACTGATCGCGCGGTTTTGGGGTCCTCGTCGGGCTTACCTGGGTGTGCTGAGCATCTCGAAGTTCTCGGCGGCCCCGGACCCGGCGGCCTACTACCTCGAGGTCATCGCAAACGAGCGCGACGACTACTACCTCGCGTCGGGCGAAGCGCTGGGACGATGGGTCGGTGCCGGGGCTGAGCGGCTCGGCCTGACCGGGCAGGTCGACGCCGACGCGCTCCGCTCGGTGATCGCGGGTGTGGACCCCTCGTCGGGGGATCCGTTGACGAGGTGGCGGAAGATCAAGGGATTCGACCTGACCCTGTCGGCGCCGAAGTCGGTGTCGCTGCTGTGGGCCCTCGGCGACGAGGGCCTGGCTACCGAGGTGGTGGCGGCGCACGACGTGGCGGTGGCCGCGGCGGTGCGGTACCTGGAGGGCGAGGCGTGCGTGGTCCGCCGTGGCAAGGCCGGCGCCGCCCGTCATCAGGGTGGCGGGCTGGTGTCCGCCGCGTTCCGGCACCGCACGAGCCGCGAGGCCGACCCGAACCTCCACACGCACCTGGTGACCGCGAACATGGCCCTCGGTCCGGATGGCCGGTGGAGCGCGCTGCACACCCCGGCGATCTACCAGCACTCCAAGACGGCCGGGTTTGTCTACCAGGCTGTGCTGCGCCACGAGTTGGGTGAGCGTGTCGGTGTCAGGTTCGAGCCCTCGGTGCCGGGGGTCGGGGAGATCGTCGGGTTCTCGACGAAGATGCGCCGGGCGTTCAGCCGCCGCCGGATCGAGATCGAGGTGGTGATGGCCGAGCACGGGGTGCGCTCCGCCCACGGGGCGCAGGTGGCCACGCTCGACAGCCGCCCGGCCAAGCCCGAGATGGTCGACGAGGAGATCCTGCGGGAAGGGTGGCGGCGACGGGCTGCCGAGGTGGGGTTCGCCGGCAAGGTTCCGACCGGCCCGCATCGCCCGGTGGTGGCGAGCGACGACCGGCTCGGCGCGTTGCTGACCGAGCATGACGCCACGTTCGATCGTCGCCAGGTGATCCGGGCTGTCGCAGAGACCGCCACCCAAGGACTCGAGTACGACGCCATCCGCCGGCGAGCCGACCA
>Ga0182741_1004856_pt1 | contig 12859 bp, 10 predicted proteins | sample eDN5th37CBELigOP_FD_128874 | JGI IMG/M metagenome (GOLD analysis project Ga0182741, IMG submission 128874) | Enriched Organic Plus compost microbial communities from Emeryville, California, USA - eDNA 5th pass 37_C BE-Lig OP (version 2) (version 2) ...
CGCGGCCACCTCGTCGAGGCGCTCGGGTGAATGCGGCGCGGGCGCGACGACCTCGGCGCACACGCCGTCGCGCTGCACGGTCTCGACGACGGGGTACGCGCGCACTTCGCCGGAGGGGCGGCGCGCGACCTGCTGCGCGAGCTCGCGGCGGAAGTCGACGAGCTCCTCGACGAGCAGCGCGCCGCCGCGGGCGTCCTCGGCGAGGGTCGCGAACCAGTCCTCGGCCTCGGGCGCCGAGCGCACGACGCGCACGCCCTTGCCGTCGTACCCGCCGCGCGGGGTCTTCACGACGGCCGCCCCGTCGTGCGCGTCGAGGAACTCCTGCAGTCCGGCGGCGCTCGTCACGGCGGCCCACTCCGGCTGCGGCATGCCCAGCTCGTCGAGGCGGGTGCGCATCGCGAGCTTGTCCTGCGCGAACCGCAGCGCGCCGGGCCCCGGCCGCACTGCGATGCCCTCGTCGACGAGCACGGCGAGGACCTCCTGCGGCACGTGCTCGTGGTCGAACGTGAGCACGTCGACCTCGCGCGCGAACGCGAGCACCGTGTCGGCATCGCGATAGTCGCCGATCGCGGTCGCGGCGAGGGCCGCGGCCATGCCGGGCTGCTCGGCGAGCACACGCAGCTCGACGCCGAGCTCGACGGCGGGGGCGATCATCATGCGGGCGAGCTGTCCGCCCCCGACGACTCCGACTCGAAGCGCCATGGGTCTCCTTCCGACCCACCCATCATTCCAGGCGGCCCGCGGTGCGATGGGCGGATCGAGGCGGATGCCGCCTCAACCGCGCCCCGGCGGAGAGGCGGCGGCCGGCGGCAGCGGCTGCGCGTCGCGGTGCGCGAGGATCTGGTTGACCTCGACCTGATCGACGAGGACCTCGTGCACGAGCTCGGCGCTGGGGACGTCGACCAGGCGCAGCGGTTCGTCCACGCCGTTCGACAGCGTGAGGGTGCCGGCGCCCCACATGCGCTGCAGGAGCCCACGACGCAGGTCGATCGAGTAGCCGCGCACGTGCTCGAGCTCGCGGGTCCGCCGGCGGAGCAGTCCCGCGCGGGCGATCACGCGACGAGTCGTGATGAGGTATGCGCGCGACCACCACGCGGCGAAGGGCAGCACGACGGCGACGAGGAGGATCGCCGCGGCCGCCAGCAGCAGCATCCAGTTCTGGAACGGCGCGGGCAGGTTCCCGTAGAAGTATCCGACGCCACCCGCGACTGCGATGAGGACGAGGGCCGACCAGAAGAGCCGACGCGCGTGGCCGCGGAAGCGCGCGACCCGGAGCTCCGGCGTCGGCGCGCCCGGGGCGGGCGTGATCGGGCGCCCGCCGTACCCGATCGGCTGCGTCATGCCTCCATTCTCCCGGCACGAGGGGGTTTGGGGCGCATTTCCGGCTTCGGGGCGAAGAAACACCGCCCCAAAGTCCGTTCTCCGCCCCGAACGGGCAACGGGCGGCCGACAGCTCAGCGCACGTGGACGACGTCGCCCGCGGCGACCGCGGTCTCGGCGAGACCCGTCATCACGACGAGCCGCCCGTCGGGATCGATGCGCTGCGCGCGGCCCTCGAGCGTCGACCCGCCGGGCAGGGACACCGAGACTTCGCGTCCGAGCGTCGCGCACAGCGCTTCGACCTCGGCGAGCACGCCCGCCGCGGCGGCGTCGCCGTGCGCCGCCTCGAGCGCCCGCAGCTGCTCGTCGAGCGCGGTGAGGCAGTCGGCGAGCAGGCGGTCCTCATCCACCGCGAGCCCTGCGATCGCGAATGACGTCGCGGTCGGAACCGGGAGCTGCTCCGCCGTCATGCGCGTGTTGACGCCCGCGCCGACGACGACGGCATCCGGATGCCCCGGGACGACCTCCGCGAGGATCCCGCACAGCTTCGCCCCGTCGAGCAGCACGTCGTTCGGCCACTTGACGCGCGCGTCGTGGCCCGCCTCGGCGACTTGCGCCGCGACCGCACGCGCCATCGCGGCGCCCGCGACGAGCGGAATCCACCCGCGGCTGTGCGCCGGAAGCGCGTCGGCGCGCACGAGCACGGAGACCGCGAGCGCAGCGCCGGGCGGCGCCTGCCACGAGCGGTCGAGCCGGCCCCGCCCCGAGCGCTGGTCATCGGTGAGGAGCACGGAGAGGTGCGGCCACGCGTGCGGCTCGCGGGCGGCCGAGGCGAGCATGTCGGCATTCGTCGAGCCGGTCGAGGCGACCGTCGTCACGCGCGGGCTCACGGCCGCGACGAGCGGCCAGGTCTCCTCGGGCGTCACCATGGGCACGACACTAGCGACGTCAGCGGTTCCTCAGGTCCTCGTACCACACCCACAGCTTCCGCTGACCCCACTGCACCTGGTACCAGATGCGGTTGGCGTCGATGACCTGGAGCGGCGTGCCGGCGGGCGCCACGTAGACCGTGGAGCCGCCGGGCGTCGATCGCAGAGCGGCGCCGCGGATCGTGACCACCTGCTCGACGGGATAGGTCATCGCGGTGCCGAACGAGCCGTTGAAGTGCTCGTACACGGTGCGCGAGATCGCACGGAGCGCCGCCTGCGGTGGCCCGTCGTCGCCGATGATCGAGATCGCGTACGTCGACTTCGGGCCCCACACGATTCCCGTGTCGCCCTGCAGGAGTCCGGACGTGAGCCACAGGGCCCCGGGCTTCGTCGCCTGCCTGACCCCCGGCGGGATCCCCGACGCGATCCTCGTCCGGAAGATCTGCGCGCGCATGAGATTGAGGAGGTGATCCGAGAGCGACCGGTTGAGGATCGTGCCGTTGTGGAGGCGCACCATCATGTAGGAGAGGTCGTTCGCCGTCGAGCGGTTCCCGGCGTAGAGCACGCTCACGCCGGAGGGGACCGACCCGTAGAAGGTGTTCGGGAAGCCCTCCGCGCGGATCATCCGGTTGATCTCCGCGATCCCGATCCAATGCACGATGTCGGAGTGGCAGAAGTTGTCGGATGCATGGATCATCACGTACAGGCATCCGCCGAGACTGACACCGGAAGGAAGAGTCGTCCCGAACGAGGCCCTGCCGTGCTCGATCCGCTCCAGCGCGGCCCACGCGGCGAAGATCTTCATCATGCTCGCGGGCTCGCGTCGCCCGCCGCTCGCGATGTTCACCTGCTGCCCGAGGCCGCCGATCTCCCGCACCGTGACCGTGAACCAGCCCTGGTAGCGGCTCATGGTCGACCGGATCGCCGCAGCGAGAGCGGACTCCCCCTCGGTCTTCACCGTGGTGCAGGACTTGCCCGCCAGAGGGTTCGCGCCCAGCCACGCGGGCCCGCCGACCCCGGTGATGGCCGCGCCTGCCGACCTGGCGTACGCCGCGACGGAATCCGGCATGCATTGCTCGATGGCGTAGAGGAGCGGCTGCCCCGTCGCCCCCGCGAGTGCAGCGGCGACCGCGACATCGGGGAACGTGAGCGAGTTCGCGACGATCAGGCGCTTCGCGCCCGTCGTGCGCTCCTTCGCCATGAGCACGGCGGTCGCGTATCGGTCCGCCCCGGTGCGGCGCTCCGTCGCGAAGCCGGCTTTGCGCAGTGAGGACTCGTACGACTTGCTGATCGTGCCGAGGCCCCCGACGAGGACCAGGCGCTGCGCGCCGACCGCTCGGAGTGCATCGATCGTCGCGGAGTCCGCGGACGCCGCGAGGCCGTTCACGAGCATTCCGCCCTGGCCGTTGGCCGCCGCTGCGGCGAACGCGAGCGGCGGATCGACGACCCCGCGGCCTCCGGCGAGGTACACGGTCGGGAACGACCCGCCTGCTCCGGTGAGGGCCGCCTGCGACGTGCTGTATCGATCGAGCCCGCCGAACCGGGTTACGCGGGGCGCGTACTCCCGCAGGCTCTTGAGGGTCACCGATGAGACGACCCCCTGGCCGCCGAGCACGATGATCTGCGACGGTGCGAGACGCCGGAGCTCGTTCGCGACGGCGGCCGGGACGCCGCCCTTGACGATGTAGAGCAGGGGCGCGTTGTGGGCCGCCGCGAGCCCGGCCGCGATCACGCCGTCGACAGGAGCATTCCCCGCCGCGAGGAGGACCGCGTCGGCGCCGTTCGGGAAGGCGGCTTTCGACACCGCGACGCTCGTCGCGTAGCGGTCGGCGCCGGCGAGCCGATTGGCCGTGGGGATCACAGCCGGGGTGCCGGCCTGGATCCGGAACGTCTCCGACTCGCCCGCATCCGGCTCTTCGGGCGTCGGCGTGGGAGTCGGTGTCGGGGTCGGCGTGGGAGTGGGTGTCGGCGTCGGGGTCGGGGTCGGCGACCGCGTCGGCGTCGGGGTCGGCGTCGGCGACCGCGTGGTCGTGGGATCCGGTTGAGGGGTGGCGGTCGGATCAGTGGGCGGTGTCGGGTCCGGTTCCGGTGTCGCGTCGTCGGATGCGGTCGGGTCGGGCGTCGAGGTCGGCGACGGCGTCACCGCGGCGACCTCCGGGGCTCCCGGGCCCGCCGAGGCCGCGGCATCCGGGGCTGTCAGAACCAGGGCCGCCGCCGCGAGCAGCACGCCGACCTTGCTCCCGCTTCCCGTTCTCGAACCGAATCGCACAGTAAGCAGAACGTATAGCGAGAGCACGCCGTCTTTCATGAGACTGCCATGAGAGTCATGGCTTCTGCTATTGTTCGCCGGGCTCATGCGCGCGGTTTCCGCATCCGTCTCTCCTCGAATCGGACAGCGGATCGGACGGGCGCTTGTGCGATCCCTCCAACGGCGGCGCGAAGCGCGCCGATAGGGTGGAACGCGTGACCGAAGCGCCCGACCTCTCCACGACCGCCGGCAAGATCGCAGACCTCCGTGCGCGCTACCAGGAAGCCGTGGTCGACGCCGAGAAGGCGGCGCAGCAGAAGCAGCACGCGAAGGGCAAGCTCACCGCCCGCGAGCGCATCGAACTGCTGGTCGACCCCGGCAGCTTCGTCGAGCTCGACGAGTACGTCCGGCATCGCACGACGGCGTTCGGCATGGACAGGTCACGCCCCTACGGCGACTCCGTCGTCACCGGCGTCGCGACGATCCACGGCCGCACGGTCGCCGTCTACGCGCAGGACTTCTCGACCTTCGGCGGCTCGCTCGGCGAGGTCGCGGGCGACAAGATCATCAAGGTCATGGAGTTCGCGCTCCGCAACGGCATCCCCGTCGTGGGCATGCTCGACTCGGGCGGCGCGCGCATCCAGGAGGGCGTCGTCGCTCTCGGCAAGTACGGCGAGATCTTCCGCCTCAACACGCAGGCGTCGGGCGTCATCCCCCAGATCTCGATCATCATGGGTCCCGCCGCGGGCGGCGCCGTGTACTCCCCGGCGCTGACGGACTTCGTCGTGATGGTCGACAAGACGAGCCAGATGTTCGTCACCGGCCCCGACGTCATCAAGACGGTGACCGGCGAGGACGTCGGCATGGAGGAGCTCGGCGGTGCGCACACGCACAACACCCGCTCGGGCGTCGCGCACTACCTGGCCGAAGACGAGGACGACGCGATCGACTACGTGCGCACCCTCTTGGGCTTCCTCCCCGACAACAACATGTCGGAGCTGCCGGTCTACGAGACCGAGTTCGAGTTCGAGACGACGGATGCCGACCGCGCGCTCAACGACGTCGTACCCGACTCGCCCAACCAGCCCTACGACATCCACCAGGTCATCCGGGGGATCGTCGACGCCGAGGACTTCCTCGAGGTGCAGCCGCTGTTCGCGCCCAACATCGTGATCGGGTTCGGCCGCATCGAGGGCCGGTCCGTCGGGATCATCGCGAACCAGCCGTCGCAGATGGCGGGCACGCTCAACATCGACGCGGGCGAGAAGGCCAGCCGGTTCGTGCGGTTCTGCGACGCGTTCTCCATTCCGATCGTCACCCTCGTCGACGTGCCCGGCTACCTGCCCGGAACGGACCAGGAGTGGACGGGCGTCATCCGGCGCGGAGCGAAGCTGCTCTACGCGTACGCCGAGGCGACGGTCCCGCTCGTCACGGTCATCCTGCGCAAGGCGTACGGCGGTGCCTACATCGTCATGGGCTCGAAGCAGCTCGGAGCAGACATCAACCTCGCGTGGCCGACGGCCGAGATCGCGGTGATGGGCGGTCAGGGCGCGGTCAACATCCTCTACCGCGGCGAGATCAAGCGCGCCGAGGAGGCGGGCGAAGACGTCGCCGCCGTCCGCGCGAGGCTCGCGAACGAGTACACCTACAATGTGGCCTCGCCGTTCCTGGCGGCCGAGCGCGGCGAGCTCGACGGCATCATCGAGCCGGCCCAGACCCGCGTCGCCATCGCGAAGGCCCTGCGCGCTCTGCGCGGAAAGCGCGCGAGCCTTCCGCCCAAGAAGCACGGGAACATCCCGCTGTGACACTCGCAGAGCACGACGGCGACCGGGCGATCTCGGTCGAGGTGCTGCGCGGGCAGCCGACCGAGGACGAGCTGGCGGCCCTCGTCGCGGTCGTCACCGAGGCGTATGCCGAGGAGGCGAGCCACGCCGTCGCCGACGACCCGCCGAAGCGCTCCGCGTGGTCGGTCTCGCAGCGTGCGCTGCGGCAGCCGCTGCCCCGCGAGCTGGGGTGGTCGCGCGCGCTCCCGTGCCGGCAGGGCTGAAGCCCGTGAAGCCTTGACTTGTCCCCCGAAATACCTACAGACGCGACACGTGACGGGTCGGATACTTGAAGTGCTGGAACGCTCTGCGTTCGGCTGACCTGCCCTCCGGTTCTCGGTGTCGGCCAGGTTCGGCCAGAGCGGACGGTTTTCGGGTAACCGTCCGCAGGCGAGGGGCGGGCGGCTTCGCCGCCCCTCGCCTCTTCTTCTCCGCTCCCCGCCCTGGCTCCCCTCCCCCGCCGGGACGGGGAGCGTGCTTGTCCCTGTGGCACGACGCCGGAAGAGTGCCGGATGCCGCGCCGGCGGCTACCCCCCGTCGCCCGCACCGGGCAGCGGGATCTCCTGCCACAGGTCGACGGCGTCTTCGTCGGACAGACCCGCGCCCGCGGCGGAGCGCCCGACGACCGTGACCGCGACGCGCTCGTGGGGCGAGGTGCGGATGTAGATGCGGTCGGAACGCGCGGTGCGCAGCGTGTCGGCGAGCTGTGAGCGGATGATCGCGAGCGCGGAGGTGTCGACGTCCTCGAGACCGCCCTCGTCGAGCACCGTCACGGTCGCGCCACGGCGGCGCGCTCGCTCGAGCTCGGCGCGCACGGCGTCGTCGAGCAGGCGCGGGCCGCGCATCTCGTCGCGCAGGCGTCCCTCGGCGACGCGCGCCTGGAGGCGCTCGTTCTCGTCGAGCTCGCCGGCCGTCGCGACGGCGCGCATGAGCACGGGGCCGGCCACGACGAGAGCCCGCTGCACCTGGACGCGGCGCTCGCGCTGACGCACGGACTGCGACGCCTGCCATGCGGATGCCGCCCGCTGCAGGCCCGCGAGCCGCGACGTGTCGCGCGCGGCCCGGTCCATCGAGAGAAGCAGCAGCTGCGCGGCGGCGACCCACACCGCGGAGCCCACCAGTCCGAGCGACAGCGCATCGGCGGGCCCCATCCACACGATCGACCCGACGGCGAGCGCCGCGATCCCGGCCCATGCGACCCACGGGCGGCGCCGCACCATGACGATCACCATGAGCGCGCCGATGCCGCCGAGATACCACGTCGCGAACGTCGCGGATCGCGATTCCGGTCCCACGGCGATCGAGACCGCGGTCGGGACCGCGATCGCGCACACGAGCGCCGCCGTGGCCGCCCACGCGGGGAGCTTCACGGGTCCGCGCGAGCCCGCCGTGAGCGGGACGTCATCGTCGCCCGCGTCGACGGATGCCTGCGCCGAACGCGGCTCGAAGAAGATGCACAGCCACGTGACCACGAGGTACACGGCGAAGGTGATGACCATGAGCAGCGGCGACGGGACGGGTGCCGTCCACACGAGCCCGCGCACCGCGAGGTAGGCGGTGAACGCGACGCCCAGGCCGGCGAGGACGTTGCGCACGCTGATCATGCGAGGTCCTCCCCCGGCCATTCCAGCCGCACGCTCGTGCCGGTCGGTCCCGACGAGATGCTCGCGGTGCCGCCGACCGCGCCGACGCGCGCGATGATCGAGCCGCGGATGCCGAGGCGGTCGTCGGGTACGCGCTCCATGTCGAAGCCTCGACCCGTGTCGCGCACGTCGATGCGGAGCCTCGTGGGATTCGCCGAAGAGCGCACCTCGACGGTGAGGCCGGCGCCGTCGGCGTGTTGGACCGAGTTCGCGATCGCCTGCGTCGCCGCGAGCGAGAGCGCCCGCGCGACGCGGCCCGGAAGGGTGCCCGTCGCCGGATCGAGGTCGCGTGCCACCGAGAGGTCGAGCCCGAGCTCCGCGGCACCGTGCTCGATCTCCGCGACGATCGCGGCGGCGTCCTTCGGGTCGTCCGTGCCCTCCTCGGAGCCGTGCTCCGTGTTCGCGAGCCTCGTGAGCGCCTCGCGCGCCATCGTCGACGCGAGCGCGCGCTCACGCGGCGTGTGCGCCCGCTCGACGGCGATGAGCGCGGCCAGCACGCTGTCGTGCATGAGCGCCGCGACGGCGACGCGCTCCTGCTCGGCGGCATCCGCTGCGGCCGCCCGCGCATAGGACGAGACCGCGAGGGCGCGCGCCTCGTCCACGTTCGACGCGACCGAGCGGAACACCCATCCGAGAGTCACGAGCACGCCGCCGAGGATGAGGGCGAACGACACGTCGAGCGCGATCGTGAACCACACGTCGAACGCGACGTCGACGACACCGGCCTGCAGCAGCCGGACGGCGCCGAACAGCAGCGGAACGAGCACGGTCCATGCGATCTGCCACGGCAGGGGGTACCCGAGGATCGCGGCGACCGTCGCGACGTTCACGAGGTACCAGATCCACGGCTCGGTGGGCGAGGTCACCGGCACGCCGGCCGTCGCCGCGGGCCACAGCAGGAGGACGAGGCAGTACGAGATCGGGTACAGCGCCGCGAACAGGCGCACGCCGCGGCCGACCGCGCACGCGATGAGCATGACCGCGAGCGGCACGAACGCGAGGATCATGAGCGGCAGGTGCCACCCGGCGATCTCCTCGCTCGGTGCGAGCGCGTTGATGAACGACTGGGTGCCGAGCACGAGGCATCCGAGTCCGATGACGAGGGAGATGACGCGCTCGATGCGCTGCCTGGTGAAGGAGCCGAAGCCCCCCGTCGTCTCGCGCGTCTGCGGAATGCGCCCCCAGGCCTCGTCGAGGGCGACTCCGGCGGTGTCAGCTGTCACGCGTTCCACCCGTGGTCGCGTCGTCGCCCGACTCCGACAGGATCCCGTCCTCGAGCGCGCGGCGCAGCAGGTCGACCTTCGTCGGCGCGGGACGACCGACCTCGACGTACTTCACCCGCACGCGCGTGATGTTCTCCTTCGCGGTCGAGTACGCGACGCCGAGCCGATCGGCGACGACCTTGAGCGGCAGGCCGGCGGCGTACAGCCGCAGCACGTCGCGCTCGCGCGCCGAGAGCTGCGCGTCGGCGAAGGCCCGGTCGCCCTCGACGGCGCTCGCCCACTCGACGTTGTTGAGAGGCTCGCCGAACGCGACGGTGCGGATCGCCGCGATGACATCATCGATCGGCGACGCCTTGCTCACGACCCCCGCGGCCCCGGCGGCGAGCGCCTCGCGCACAGCCGCCGGACGGTCGGCGACGCTGTGGATGATGACGCTCGACCCGTCGGTCACCACCCGGCGGACATTCTCGGTCACCGTCGTCCCGTCGCCGAGCGTGAGGTCGAGCACGACCACGTCGGCGGGCGCCGAGCCGCTGAAGGTCCGCCAGTCGAGGTAGTCCGTCACGGTGCTGCCGGAGAAGACGACCGTCATCTCGGGGTCCCGTGCACAGGCCGCCTCGAGTCCGAGGCGGACGGATTCGTGGTCATCGATGAGCGCGACGCGCGTCATGGCGACAGCCTAACCGCGAGAATCGGCGCGGGAGAGCACCGCGACCGCCTCGACGTGATGGGAGTTGGGGAACAGATCGAGCGCGTGCACGGCGGGCGTCTCATAGCCCGCCAAGCGGAACGTCGCGAGGTCGCGAGCGAGCGCGACGGGGTCACACGCGACGTAGACGACGGTCGCGGGGGACAGCGCCGTGATGCCCTCGACGACCTCGCGTCCGGCCCCCGAGCGGGGCGGGTCGAGCAGGACGACGCCGCGCGACAGGCGGTCGCGCTCGGCTGCGGATGCCTCGGCGGCCAGACGCGCGATCCAGCGGTCCACGCGCGCGGTCTCCGCGCGCGCACCCACCCACCCAGCGAGGTTCTCGCCCGCGTGCTCGGTCGCGCGCGCATCCGATTCGACGCTCGTCACGCGCGTGGAGGCGCCGCCGAGGTCGCCGAGCGTCGCCGCGAACAGTCCCACCCCGCCGTAGAGGTCGAGGTGCCACGCATCCGGGTCGATCGCAGGACCGTCGGGCTGCTGCTCGCGCAGAAGCGACGACACCAGCGACGTGAGCGAGTGGGCCGCGAGGCGGTGCACCTGCCAGAACCCGCCCGCGTCGACGCGGAACTCGCGGCCGCCGACGCGCTCGACCACGACCTCACGAGCGGGGTCTCGCTTCGCGGGCCCCGGTGTGGGTGACGGATGCCGCGCCGCACCCGCCTTCGCGCGCCCACGTCGCCCACCGAGCCGCGCATCCCGCGTGCCGCGCTCGCGCTCGGGGCGCGGGATCACGCGCACGCGCCCGTCCGCCGGCTGCACGAGGTCGACGCGCCCCGGCGGCATGTCGCGAAGCTCGACGGCGACGCGCTCGACCTCGCGCGTCGCAAGGGGCAGGTCGTCGACCTCGATCACACGGTGGCTGCGCGCGGCGTACGGCCCGATGCGCCCCTCTGCGTCGACGTGCAGGCTCACGCGTGTGCGCCATCCGGTGCCGTCCTCCGTCTCCTCCGCCACGAGCTCATCGCGCGGCGAGGACTCCGCGAGCGCGCCCTGGAGCATGACCGGGACGTCGACGCCGCCGATGCGGTCCAGCGCGTCTTGGATGACCTGCAGCTTCAGCGCGCGCTGCGCGTCGAGGCGGATGTGCCCGAAGTCCGCTCCGCCGGGCCGCTGCTCCGGCGGCGTGTCGATGTCGGCCTGTCGCCACACGTGCGGCCGCCGGTCGGGTGACGGCTCCAGCACGTCGATCGCCTCGGCGCGCCAGTAGCGCCGCTTGTCGGCATCCGGTCCCGCCTCGGTGAGCCGCGCGCGGATGCGCTCACCCGGGATCGCGTCGGGCACGAACACGACGCGGCCCTCGTGTCGGGCGACGAAGACGCCGCCATGGGCGACGCCGGTGACGTCGAGATCGATGAGGTCGGGGGACTGCACGTTCCAACCCTTTCATGACGCGAGGCCTCGACACGGCACGCACCGCGCTCGACGGTACGGTGGGCGCATGCGCGTGTGCCTCGCCTCGACCTCGCCCGCCCGGCTCATGCTCCTCCGGCAGGCGGGCATCGAACCCCTCACGCTCGCGCCCGACGTGGACGAGGACGCCGTGATCGCGGCCGTCGAGGCCGCCGAGGGCCGCACGCTCGACCCCGACGAGCACGTGCTGCTGCTGGCGCGCCGCAAGGCCGCGGATGTGGCCGCTCGCCTCGCCGATGACGATCCCGACTTCGACGGCATCGTCATCGGGGGTGACTCGATGTTCCTCTTCGACGGCGCCGTACTCGGCAAGCCCTACACGCCCGAGGCGGCGCGCGAGCGCTGGCACGCGATGCGCGGTCGCTCCGGGGTGCTGCACTCCGGGCACGCCGTCGTGCGCGTGCGACCGGGCGAGCAGCCTCGCGAAGCGCACGGGGTGGCCGAGGCATCCGTCTTCTTCGCGGGTGATCTGACGGATGCCGAGATCGACGCGTACATCGCCTCGGAAGAGCCGCTGCACGTCGCCGGTGCCTTCACGATCGACAGTCTCGGCGGACCGTTCATCGATCGCGTCGAGGGCGATCCGTCGACCGTCGTGGGCATGTCGCTGTCGACGCTGCGGCGGCTCGTACGAGAGCTCGGAGTCGAGTGGACGGATCTCTGGCTGCACAGCTCGCTGTCGGGCGGCTCGCACGAAGGGTGAGATCGGGGCGCAACGCCTTGTAGTTGGACGCCCACGTTTTTCGCCCGTTCTTGTGCGATGCGCCCAAATCGCGGGAAGGGCCGCTCGGTAGGCTGGCATCCATGCCTCGAATCGCCAAGGTTCTCATTGCCAACCGCGGCGAGATCGCCGTCCGCGTCATCCGCGCCGCACGCGACGCAGGCAAGTCATCCGTCGCCGTCTACGCCGACCAGGATCGCGACGCGCTCCACGCCCGCCTCGCCGACGAGGCGTACTCCCTCGAAGGGGCCACGAGCGCCGAGACCTACCTGTCGATCGAGAAGATCCTGTCGGTCGCGCGCCGCTCCGGCGCCGACGCGATCCACCCCGGCTACGGCTTCCTCGCAGAGAACGCCGACTTCGCGCGCGCCGTCATGGCGGCCGGCCTCACCTGGATCGGGCCGTCGCCCGAGGCGATCGAGGCCCTCGGCGACAAGGTCACCGCGCGCCACGTCGCCGAGAAGGTGGGCGCTCCCCTCGCACCCGGCACGCCGGGCCCGGTCGCCGACGCGAGCGAGGTCGTGGCCTTCGCCGAGCAGCACGGCCTGCCGATCGCGATCAAGGCCGCCTACGGCGGCGGCGGGCGCGGCTTGAAGGTCGCGCGCACGCTCGACGAGGTGCCCGAGCTGTTCGAGTCCGCCACGCGCGAGGCCATCACGGCGTTCGGGCGCGGCGAGTGCTTCGTCGAGAAGTACCTCGACAAGCCCCGCCACGTCGAGACGCAGTGTCTGGCGGATGCCGCGGGCAACGTGGTCGTCGTCTCGACCCGCGACTGCTCGCTGCAGCGCCGTCACCAGAAGCTCGTCGAAGAGGCGCCCGCGCCGTTCCTGACC
>Ga0182741_1004857_pt1 | contig 12857 bp, 12 predicted proteins | sample eDN5th37CBELigOP_FD_128874 | JGI IMG/M metagenome (GOLD analysis project Ga0182741, IMG submission 128874) | Enriched Organic Plus compost microbial communities from Emeryville, California, USA - eDNA 5th pass 37_C BE-Lig OP (version 2) (version 2) ...
ACCAAACGGATGCAAATCACCCTTCAATCCACAATCAACACCCTGACGCGGGGTGGAGCAGCCCGGTAGCTCGTCAGGCTCATAACCTGAAGGTCACAGGTTCAAATCCTGTCCCCGCACCCACTAACACCTCACAGTCGTGAGAAGCAGCGGCCCTCTCGGAAACCCCGAGCAGGGCCGCAAGCTTTCCGTGGCCCTTACGATCGTACTTCCGGAGCCCCTTGAGCGGCTGGAAGTCCACGCGCTCGATCAACTGCCGCAGCGCGGTCCGCGCTTTCTCCCCCTTCTCACCATCCAGGACATTGTGCAGCTGCTCGGCGAGCTTGCCGTAAGCCCTGGCCGCGCCGCCATGCAGCGCAACCTCGCTCGGCTCGTCCAAGCTCGCGAGCTTGGCTTCGAGCTCGGTGCGTCGTGCAGCATGCCGTTCGGTCAGCGTCTTCAGCTCGGCGATGCTGATGGCCTCGTTGAGACACATTTCCTGAGCCCGCGCGAATCTGCGCTCGATCTCGGAAAGCTCCCGCTTGATCGGCGCGCGGCTGGCCAGGATCTCGCGCCGTTGCGCGGTCAGGCGTTCGTGCTGACGCCGGACGGCGTCTGCGATGGCCTCGGGAGAGAGGAGCCTTGTGCGAACGCCCTCGATGACCCTGAGTTCGACCTTCTCCGCGGCGATGATCTTGCCATTTGTGCAGCCTCCGCGGCTGAGGGACCGCGAACATGACCTTCCCAATTTAGCATTGGCTCGCCATCCGCGGCGGCCCCAATCCCGGTCGCGGGCAGGCTTCCGAGACCGCCTAGCGCAGGGCAGAGGAACACTCAGAATGCCTCAAGATCACAGTTGTAAGCGTCAGCTTGCTTTGGTCTTTTGAGCGAGTTGGGTCAGCGCGGCGCCAATATTGAAGGGCTGCGCTCGATAAGGGGATCTGGGGGCGAAATTGGACAGCGTACTGGATCTGCTGCTCGGCGGATTGGAAGTCGTTTACGGCCGGCCGTGGGTCGCGTTCGTGGCCCTGCTCATCATGCTGGCCTGGTCTGGCGTTCTATGCTGGAGGGCCTCCCAGCGGACGCGGCCCTACTTGGCGGCGGCAAGCGCTCGTGTGAGGGCGCTCAAGGCCGCGCTGGAAACCGATGCAGATCCGGATGCTGAGCGTGCTGCGTTTTCTCGCAATTACGTTGAGGCCGCCAAGGCGCTGAACGAGGGCGGGGGCGGCGCCGAGCCGCTGGTCCAAGCGTGGCGTGAGTTTCACGAGTCTATTGTCGACGAGAACGACTCGCCGATCCGAAACACAACCCGTCCAAGCGCTTTCTTCGGCCGCGCCAAACCGCGCCTGAGCGGCTTGCTCTTTGCCTCAAACGTGTTCGTGGCGGCGGGCTTAATTCTCACATTCCTCGGGTTGGTGGTCGCTCTGCGCACCGCGGCAGAGAACCTGGGTGATGCGGCGCAAGCGCAGGGCGCACTGACGGTCCTGCTCACCGTGGCTTCGGCCAAGTTCCTGACATCGATCGGCGGCATCGGAGCGTCTCTTATCCTCCGCTTCGCGGAGCATGGGCTGGCGAAGCGCGTTAACGCCGCCACCGACGAGATCTGCGCGCTTTTAGAGCGCGGCCTTCTGTACGTTCCGCCTCAGCGCCTGGCGGTCGAGCAACTGGAGGAACTCCGTCGACAGACAGCTCAGCTCACGACCTTCAACACGGATTTCGCTCTGCAGGTTAGTGAGCGCATGGGCGCCCAGTTCCAGCAGGTGATGACGCCCGTCGCCACCTCCCTATCCGCCTTGAACGAAAGCATGAGCGGCATGGGGGCAAGCATCCGTGAGAGCTTGGACGGCGGAGCCGCCAAGGCCGTCTCCGAGAGCGCCGGCGCGGAGCTGCGCGCGCTGGGGGCGACGCTCGCCAACCTTGGCGAGCAGCTCGCTGGACTGGGGTCAACTGTCGGCTCCTCCGGCGACCTCGCCGCGCAACAAATTCGCCAGGCCGGGGCTGACTTTGCTGAAGCGGCCAAGGACATTCGAAGCGCCTTCGAGACGCTTGTCGGCCAGGTCGACGGCGTGGGGGCCCGACTTAGCTCTCAAATCGAGGCGGCAGCCAAGGGCATGGAGGAGACGCTTACGGGGGCACTCGCCCGACTCGAAGCGGCGCAGGGCCGCTCGACCGAACAGCTGGAAGGCGCTCTTCAAGCCCTGCGGGATGCGGGCGAGCAGGCTGCCTCGACGATGCAGAGGCAGGTTGCTGATACGCTGGCAACCGGGGTCGCCGAAGGCCAGGAGCTGTTCCGGCGCGCCCTTGACGAGGGTGGGGAAGCTCTGCGCGGCGTAGCCGCGGGACTAGCTAGCGCTGTGGGTGAGGCCGCGGATCGCATTGAGCGCGCAGCTGGCGGTTTCACCCGCAGCGGCGAAAGCGCTGTGCGCGCGGCCGAACAGATGGAAGGCGTGACCGGTCAGGCTCGCCAGGCGGCCGTAGCAATCGGCGATGCCTCGAAAGGCTTCGCCTCCGCAGGTGCGCCGGTCGCGCAGGCCGCGACCGCGATCAGCGAAGCGGCCACCCGTCTGGCGCGGACGGCAGACGAGGGACGCGCGGCCGAGAACAAGGCCCTGGAAGCCTTCCGCGAGCTCGCGGAAGAAACCGCCGCCACGCAGGCCGCCGCGAACCAAGCGTGGGCGGAGTACCGCGCCCGCTTCGAGGCGGTGGACCGTTCGCTCGGAGAAGCGCTGCAGAAGATGCGCGAGGGGCTCGACGATGCCCTGGGAGCTCAGGGCCGCTTCGTGACCGAGTTCGACGCTGAGATGGCTAAGGCGGTGGGCAAGCTCGCGTCCCGCCTCGACGTGGTCGAGGACCAATCCGAAAACCTCGGGGATGTCGCCGATCAGCTTGGCAAGACTGCTGAAGCTCTCGAGCGTGCGGCGGAGCGTCTGGGGCCCATCCTGGAGGCTGCTGAATGATCCTAGAGGATGTTCAGGATCATGCGGTTGAAGAGGAAAACTACTTCGTCTCCATGACTGACATGATGGTGGGGCTCGTCTTCATCTTCATCATCATGCTGATGTATTATGCGCTGCAGTTCCGTGATGTAACCGACCAGCTGACAGGGGCGGACAAAACGCGCACGGAGATCTTGGAGAAGTTGGAGCAGACCCTCAAAGAAAAGGGGGTGAAGGTTACGATTGATCGTCAGAACGGCGTGCTGCATTTGCCGGACGCCATACTCTTCGACAGCGCGCAGTCCGACCTGAAGCCGGGAGGCCGAGTTGCTGTTGGACATCTTGCGGACGCGTTGGCGGACATCCTCCCATGCTACACCGACGCGAAGGATCGTGGAGCGCGTCCAGCCCGGTGCGGTACGGATAGCGGTCATCGGATCGAGTCCCTCTATGTCGAGGGACACACCGATGCTGACCCGTTTGCAGGAAGCGGTGCGCTCGCCGACAACTGGGATCTTTCCGTAAAGCGAGCGACCAACACCTACCGTGCGGTGACCTCGCTTCGTCGCGAGCTTGAAAACCTTTGTTCCCGGAAAACGGAGAGTAGCTGCGAGTCCGTGCTTAGCGTCGGCGGTTATGGGCCGCAGCGCCTGATCGACTTCGGGACCGATCCCGCGTCTAAGGCGAAAAACCGGCGCATTGATCTCAGGATCATCATGGTGAAGCCCGATGAGGGTGAAGCCGTGCGGCGCGTGTCCGAACGGCTTGCCAGCTCATGACCGCGCTCTCCGAAATGTTGTCCGCGGAAAGCCCGCTGTGGGAGTTCCGCACCAAGGCCACTGAGCCCCTCTTACTGCGAAGGACGGTGACTGGCCTCGATGGAGAGCTTGCCGACGATCGGGAGGGCGAGGATGTCGCAGCTATCCAGCTCCGCACGGCCGAGGCGGCCAACACTGGAGCGCTGGCCGCTCTAAAGCGGCGGGACCTGCGAGAGGCGTGCCGGGCATACCTGTCGCCGCCGCATCCTCCCGGACGTGATCCGCTCGTAGGGGCAGCTGTTCTTGGCGTGGTGGAGCAGCTGCGACGTCGAGCGGCGCTGAATGCACTGATTGACGCCTATCTCGATGGCTTCCAGCTCGACGATGAAGATGTAGAGCGGTTCGGGATCCTACTGAACGGCCTCTCGACACGCTGGGAATGGCGCGAGGGGGATGTCTGGCCTGAGCGAGCAGCTCAATTTCGCCTCTTCGAGACGGCGCGGGCGCCGACCGAAATCGCGACAGCCGTACTCGCGTCCTCGGAGCCGGTCGCCGTCGTTCTACAGGCCGCTGGACTTGGCTCTGACCTGCGACGAACGGGCGGCTTGGCGGCAGCGGCATTCGGAAAGGCTTGTCGACATGTGGCCGGCCTGCGTGGAACTGGCGCGATACCGGGGCAACTCAGGGCGATTGAGTGGGCGACGGTCGCACGAACTGCGCTCGCGTATCCCGGCGCGTGGCCCGATTATGCCGCTTCGCTGTTCCTGCCGTGGCTCAGGGACGAACCTTCCCCCGAACATCGTAACGTCCTGATCGACGCAGCTGTCTCCTGGGCGAGGGATCCGCGGGTGCAGCCGGCGCGGTGGCGTCCTGTCCGCGATGCCGGCGCGGCTTACGACGTCATTGTTCGCTGGTTAACGAAGGCGTCTGTCGAGCAGTTTTTCGAGATCGTCAGCGAGACCATGAGAGATCGTCCCGACATGTGGCGCGATCGGCGTGCGTTCTGGACGCGGTACCTCGAGGCGGACCTCATCGATGCAGCCTGGGTCGCGTTCTGCGCCGATGGCGCCGCACGGGCCGAACTCGCGGCACGGCGGACTGGAGACAGTTCGCTCGGCATGTTCGGGCGTTGCTCGACGGGCAATGGCAAGGGCGCGGAACATGCCGCCCTGATCATGAAGCTCGGCGATGTGACGGTGGTCGATTGGAGCCACAACGGCAGCTGGAACATCTGGCCGAGGGGAGCGCCTGGCGCACCCGAGTTATTCAAACACAACACCCGCAGGTTTATGGATTACGCGCCCCACGAGCTGATGAACGCACCTCTGCGCGGTTCACATGACGCGTCTGGAAACTGGCGCTGGAGGGTCGAGGATTTGATCCGCCAAGAGACGGGACGTCGTCCCTGATGTTCGGCCTTGGCAAGAGCAAATCGAAGCCTGCTGAAGCCACTTTCGCATGTGAGCCCGATGGCGAGGGGGTCATTGTCCGTCTGAATGCGAAAGGCCAGGCCGTACCGGTTGCGGATTGGCCTCGCCTGAAGCCGGCCTGTGCCAGCGCACTCGCCGAGCTTGAGGCTATAGCGGCTGAAGAGCGCTTAACGGAGGACGGACGCCCACTCATCTCATTCGCCGACGGCTCGGTTCGGCTAGCGCCTCCTCTGGTTGCGGAACTTGGCTTCGCTGCGGCGCAAGGATTGGGCCTGCCGCCGCCAACGGCCTTGGCGCTGGACCTACGTTCCGAAGGACGCATCGACGAGGACTCCTTCCGTGTGTCCGCAAGGTGGGTCAGGCCCGGCGGAGCACCGGTACGTGCTGAGATGAAGGGAGCGCTGCTGGAGACCGCAGATGGCCGACGGCGCGTGCCAGAGCCCCTCTGGTCCCTCTGGCGCGCTGCGCGAGCGTTGGCGGAGCCGCTCGAAAAGGCGGCGCGGTTCAAGGCGCTCGCCGAGCTCCGCATGGCTTGGCCGGAGCAGGCTGGAGCGCCTGTCGAGACCGACCTGGTGCTTCGCGATCTGCGCGTCCACTACGCATCCGCGCTGTCTCTGAAGCTTCGGAGCCTCACTCCCGACCACACGGATTTCGATCCGGTGCTCTTCGGAGCGCACGAGATCGCAGAAGCAGACGCGGAAGGCCGCGACCTCGACGAGGAGCACGACTCCGTCCTTACGCCGGCGGCCCAGAAGTTGTTCGCGGAAGACCGCTTCCGCCGGGAGCCGGAGGCGCGGCCGGTATACGTCCTGCGCGACGGCGAGTACGTGTTCGTCGATCCGGCGCTTCGCCCGGTGCTGAACCAGGTTCGCAGACTACAAGCCGCACCTGAGAGCGAGCGGCGCGCGTTCATTCTCAACCCACGTAAGACACTTCGTGATCGTTTGGGTGACGCGGCCGAGGCCGTCGAGGTCGACTCCCTTTTCGTTGAGACGGAGCAGTTCTCGACGCGAGTGGCCGGGGTCGACGTTTGGCGCGCGCCGGTGCTGCCCTGGCTGACCGCATCAACGAAGAACCGATGGTTGCCTGAACGGTTCGGGCTGCGCATCGGGCAAACCTATGCTGAGGTCGCGCCGGAGGACGTTGGCAAGCTCATTGAGCGGGTCGAGACCGCAGAGGCCGAGGGCCGTCCTGTCGCAGAGGTGGGTGACCTTCTGAAGCCTGCCGAAGGTCAATGCGAACCGCCGCCGCAAGCCATTCCCGTTACGCCGCAGGCCCTTGAGGCGGTGCGAGCGCTAGCTCCGTTCCAGCATAGTCCGACGGCGGAATCGCCTCCGGACGGCATGGAGGAGGCGGTGGCCATTTGGCGCGGGCCAGGCAAGCTGTTCCTGGTCGTTCGGGAGAATTTCGAAGAAGTCGAGTTCACTGCAACAGATCTCGATGAGGCGGCGGCTCCGGTCGAAGCGCCGGCCGTAACGCCCCCTCAGCGCCTACGGACCACGCTGAAGTCGCACCAGCTTGAAGGACTGAGGTGGCTTGCTCGAGGCGCAAGCGCCGGCATGCCAGGTGTCCTTCTGGCCGACGACATGGGGCTTGGAAAGACGCTCCAAGCCGTCACCTTCATGGCCTGGCTGCAGGAAGAGGCGGCGGCAGGTCGACGGGCGAAAGCGCCGATGCTGATCGTGGCGCCGACCGGCCTGCTTGGCACATGGCGCGAGGAAATCGGCAAACACCTGAACGAGCCGCAGTTGGGTCGTCTCGTCCTCGCGTTCGGGGCGGGACTGCGCGAACTCCGCGAGGAGGACCGGTTCAGCGCGAAGGACATTGATACCGGCCGGGCGGCGCTCCGAGCTGAAGCCTGGCACGAGGCCGGCGTCGTCCTGACCACCTACGAGACGCTGCGCGATTATCATTTCAGCTTCGCGCGCACGCGGTTCGGACTCGTCGTCTTTGACGAGATTCAAAAGCTGAAGAATCCAACGAGCCAAATGACGAGGGCGGCGAAGACGCTGAACGCCGCCTTCACCCTCGGCATGACCGGCACGCCGGTGGAGAACCGGCTCCAGGATCTCTGGTCCATCATGGACGTCGTCGCCCCGGGCCTGCTCGGCGCAAGTCGCGACTTCGAGCGGCGCCATCCAGCCGATGATGCTGGGGCGCTGGCTGCCCTCAAGGCCCGCCTCATGGACGGGGATGAGCGCCGACCGAGTTGGATGCTCCGACGCTTGAAGGCGGACGCTCTCGACGGCCTGCCTCGCAAATACCTGCATCCCTTCCGCACTGACATGCCGCCGGCTCAGGCGAATGCGTATGGTGACTTGGTCGCGCGGGCTTCAGCAGCTTCGGCCGCAGGTCTGCTCGGAAAAGGGGGGATGTTGCAGACCCTCGCCGCCTTGCGCGGCGTGTCGCTCCACCCGACAGATCCGCGGCAGGCGCCCGAGGACCTCGACGCCTACGCCGCCGAGTCTGCCCGCCTCTCGCGCGCCTTGGATCTGCTGAAGGAAATCGCCGGAAAGGGCGAGAAGGCCCTCATCTTCCTCGAGGACCTCGCGATGCAAGAACGCTTGGCGGTGCTCATCCAGGCCCGCTTCCGGCTTCCCCGGCGACCGATGCGCATCAGCGGGGCTGTTCCTGGCCCGAAGCGCCAAGCGATGGTGACGGCCTTTCAGACGGGCCCAGCCGGTTTCGACGTGATGATCCTCTCGCCGAAAGCCGGAGGCGTGGGGCTCACGCTCACAGCCGCGAACCACGTGATCCACCTGTCCCGCTGGTGGAACCCCGCGGTTGAGGACCAAGCCACGGACCGGGTCTTCCGCATTGGCCAGAAGCGCGACGTTCACGTGCACTTCCCCATGGCGGTGCACCCCGATCCGAATATCCGAGAGACCAGCTTCGATCTGCGGCTCGACGCGCTGATTCAGCGGAAACGTGCTTTGACGCGTGACCTGTTCCTGCCGCCCGAGCCCGGCGATCAGGAATTGGCGGACCTGTTCCGCGATGTCGCGGGAGGCGCGGAGGTCGAGCCGCCAATCGCGCAGTCCGCGTCAGACACACCTGCCGCGGATGAGCCGGCGCCAGCACAGGTCGAAGACGAGCCGTCTTCTGAGGAAAAGCCGAGCCGTAGGGTCCTCACCCTGCCTGGCGGTCGAGAGGAGCCGCAGCCTCGCCGCTGGCGTGCCGCGGCAGGGTCCGCCCGTCCGCATGCTGAAGTCGTCGCGCTCTTCCAAGGCCGAGACATCGACCGAGTCGTCATTCGCGATCCTTACGCGCTGGCCCACCGCGAGGCGCGAGCGGCGCAGGTCCGTTTCCTAAGCCAGCTCGCGGCGGAGGCCGGGTCTCTCGGCATCGTGGAGTTGGAGTATGCGCCCGAGGCCGAGGGTGACTTGGAGGACGGCGCCGCGCGTCGCGATCTTGGCGACCGCTACGCACGCGCTTTCACCTCGAATGCGCCCCGGCTGGCGCTGACTCGTCGATCGAAGCGGTCACGCGATGACGACTTCCACGACCGTTCGGTCGAGCTCTACGTGCGGGGCGCAGGGGGCGCGATCCGGACGCATGAGCTGATGATCGGCCGCGGGCTGGAGGCGCTCTACAATGAGCGCTTCCAGTGCAACGTGGTCTACCTGCCACCAGCCGAGCGGTAGCTGTCCTTCAGAGACACGCCGAGGCCTCCTCAAGCTCCTCAGCGTCGGGCTCAGGAAGGCTCAGGAGCGAGTCCATCGCGGGCAGCTCGACCGTCTCGACGTCGCGCAGGCGACGCTCCACCGCCCGCGTTCGCCGGCCGGCCTCCGCGACGGTGTTCTGCGCCGTGGCGAGTTGCTTTCCGAGCTTGTCCCAGACCTGACCGTACTTGTTGAACTCGGCCTTCGCTGCAGCCAGCACCTGCCAGACCTCGCTCGAGCGCTTCTCGATCGCGAGCGTCCGGAAGCCCATCTGCAGGCTGTTGAGCACTGCTGCGAGCGTGGTCGGCCCCGTGACCATGATGCGGTGCTTCGATTGGAGCTCCGTGCAGAGTCCGGGCCTGCGGATCACCTCTGCGAAGAGGCCTTCCGTCGGCAAGTACATGATCGCGAAGTCGGTGGAGCGGGGTGGCCTGACGCGCGGCAGCGCCAGGTGAGAAGGCCTTCCCCTAAGCTCTAGCGTAAGCGTCGTCTGGCCCCCACCAGCGCTCCAGGAGCCGCATCGTCTCGGCCTTGTCCGCCAGCCAGGTCCGGCAGAGGGCGACGGTGTCGCCATCGGCTGCAACGGGGAGGCCGGCGCTGCGAGCCCGGTGGCGGGCGCGCCGAGCACGGCCCGCCGCGACAGGCGGGGCGGGCGGGAGCCAGGATCGTCGGTCATCTCGCGTCCTCGAGCGTCAGCCATCGCGGTCACGGACGAGGGTCAGATAGGCCTCGGCCGCGGCGAGCGCGGGCTGTGGGTCCGGGAGGGGCCAGGACAGGAGCGCCGCATAGCGGAAGGCTGGCGTGGTGCGGACGGCTGAGCTGATGGATGACGCCGCCGACCGCTCTGGCGCCGGGGGCCTCGAAGCCGGCATCCGACAGTGTCACGCGCCAGGCCCAGTCGAGGTCGTGGCCCAGCCACATCAGGCGCTCGTCGTCCCAGCCCTTGCGAGCGGCGACACTCTTCAGGGCGAGCTCCATTCCGTGACACAGCAGGCTGTAGAAGGGCAGCCGCACCTGTTCGAAATCGGGCGCAGCCAGGACGCCGCGCGCCGCCGAGATATAGGCTTCGCCCAGCCTGAGGTAGCGGGCCGCCCGGTTGTGGACTTGTGGTGTCATCACCGGTCTCGCCTTATCGGGCCGCTCAGCGCGGGGTGTAGATGCGCCAGGGGCCGGCGCAGTGTTGGCGGATGAAGTCGCCGATGTGATCCAGGGCGACCAGTTCGTCGTCGTCCCCGTTGTTCTTCAGGATCCAGCGGAGGTAGCCGAACTTGGCCCGGATCGCCGGTTCGTCGGTCGACGGCGTGAGCAGGATCAGCCGGTCCAGGTCGTCCACGCGCCGGAAGAGCTGGTCCCGGGGTCCCTCGGGGTCTTCCGGCAGGCTCCAGGCGAGGTCCATGGCGGCGTAGGCCTCGGCGACCCAGCGGTCGAAGGGGTGGAGCGGTGCGCCGGCATCCGCAGCGGGCAGGAGGGGCGCGGCCGAGGCGCCGGCGAGAACCGACCGTCGGCTGAGTTCGGGTGAATTGGCCTTGACCCTAGGCATGACCGCGCGCCTCCTCACTCGCAGCTTGGCCGCTGCCTCTGGATTCTCATGGAATCTCGCCTACAATTCGGAGGATTTCGCCGAGAAAGTCAACGGAAATCCGCAACTAGTCGGAGAATTTCGCTGACATGATCGTACCCGCCCAGATTAGGATGGCCCGGGCGGCGCTCGGAATCAGCGTGCGTGAGCTCGCAGCACGTACCGGCGTCGCGGATTCGACGATCCTCCGCTTCGAAACGAACAAGGGCGGCCTGCAGGCTGGGACGCGGGATCGGCTTCAGGCCCAGTTGGAAGCTGACGGCATCGTGTTCCTCTCGCCTGAGGACGGATTCGGCCCGGGCGTTCGCTTGCGGGCGCCAAACAGTCCAGTTTGAACTGAGCATCCGCTACCTCGCATAAGGCGTAGGTTCGCCCCAGGGTAGTGGTGCGCATCGCGTTCTGGTGTCGGTCCGGTGGCTTCTTGGCGAGGCTGTTTGGATCCTTTGGCGGCTGTGTTTTCGGTGGCTGGGCGAAAGCTGCAAGCCTGGCGGTCGTGCTCATGCCGCGCGGCGGGCTGGGCAGACGCCGTTGAACGGCGGGTCAGGCCGTGGGGCCCGTCGGCGCTTCTGGCGACCGGTGGGAGCGGGGTGCGGCTCCAAGTGTCGGCCCGGCCTGCGCGGCCTCTCGTCGGCGATAAGGGGAAGGCCCGGCGGGCGGCGCAACGGCGGCCGGCGGTTTTCTTCCCCTGGGCTGACGCCCATTCCTCGCGGCCCAAGAAAGCCGCCGGCCGCCATCCTCCGCTGACGCTGCGGGCCTTCGGCTGCGCTGCCCGCCGGCCCTCGACTCCGGGGGCCGCCATCGAGGCCGCGGCAGGCGCGGTCCGAAACCCCAAGGAGACTTCCCATGGCGACCATCGGCACCTTCATGAAGAGCGGCGACGGCAGCTACAACGGCTCGATCCGGACCCTCAGCCTCAACGTCAAGCAGGCCCAACTGAAGCCCGTCAGCAAGGAGAGCGAGAACGCCCCGGACTTCCGCATCTTCGCCGCCGGCACCGAGTCCGGGGCCGCCTGGAAGAAGACCAGCCGCGAGAACCGCGACTACCTCTCGGTCAAGCTCGACGACGCCAGCTTCCCGGCGCCCATCTAAGCCAACCTGGTGGACGCGGAGGAGGGCTACAGCCTGGTCTGGTCCCGCAACACCCGTCCGGCGAACTGAGGCCTCAGGCGGCGGCGCTTCCGGGCGCCGCCGCCGATCTCCCGCAGCGGGGGGGCGGCGACGGGCGACCCGGGTGGGAAGCGCTAGGGCGATGGGTTGTCGATACGTATTATTGTACGTATATTGGGCGTGGGGTTCGCCAGCCCTGAACCGGAGAGCACATGTCCACCAGGCCTACGCAGCGGTCCACGTCCCGTGGGGGCGCAACCGGTCGTTTCATGGCTCGTTCGCCTGCGGCGGGGGGGATGGAGGCTCGCGCCTACAAGGGCAAGGTCACCACGACCGGGAGCTCCAAGGCGGTGCGCCTGAGCAAGCAGTTCTTCGCCGACCACCCCGAGTTCGAGGTGAGCGCGGAGGTGATGGTCCGCTCGGTGTCCCCGGGCTACGTGCTGATGGCCGTCGAGGCGCCGAAATCGACCGGCCGGAAGGCCGATGAGCTCGACCCGGTCGTGGGCGCCTTCCTGTCGTTCATGGAAGCCGACCTGAAGGCCAATCCGCACAAGGTCCAGCCCCTGGACCTGTCCCGCGTGGCGGCGCTGGTCGAAGGCGTCGAGCCTCTGCGCGACGACGAGGAGCTGCCGGCGGACTTCACGCTCTGACGATGGCAGAGGGCGCGGCGCCGGTTCGGAACGGCTGGACCCTGCTGCCGACCGAGGAGTTCAACCGGCAGCTCGCGAGCCTCGTCGCCGAGGTCGAGGCGGTGCGGACGGCCGATCAGAAGGGCTGGCAGGCGCATCCAAAGGCCAAGTTCCTGGCGCGGGTGGTCGACATCCTGCTCAACGAGGTGCCGGCCGATCCGGCGCACAAGGCCTTCCGGCAGGGCGCGACGCTCGGGGACAGCTACAAGCACTGGTTCCGGGTCAAGTTCCTAAGCCGCTTCCGCCTGTTCTTCCGTTGGGACGGCAGGGCGAAGGTGATCATCTACTGCTGGCTGAACGACGAGACGACGCTGCGCAAGGCCGGGTCGAAGACCGACCCCTATGCGGTCTTCACCAGGCGCCTGCAGAGCGGCGACCCGCCCGACAGCTGGGCGGATCTGCTCAAGGCGGCGAAGCCGCTGGAGCCCTAAAGCCATGCCATCGGGCCTCTCCATGGGGTGGTGGCTAGCGGACGTTCGGGTCTCGCCGTGCAAGTGACCACCATTGGGAAATGTCCGCTCGTGCATTGGCGTGGCTCAGGCCCGGCGGGTCACGATCGGAGATGCTCATCGGTCTGCGCGTCAACTCGGCTGGCAATGCGATTGTCATACCCGCGGGCGCTCTCCACGTTGCACGTCTCAGGGGCTCGGGATGTGGCGCTGTGCACGAGCTAGGTGTCGTTTCCAAGAAGGTTGTTCACGCGCTGCCAGGGTGTGA
>Ga0182741_1004860_pt1 | contig 12854 bp, 9 predicted proteins | sample eDN5th37CBELigOP_FD_128874 | JGI IMG/M metagenome (GOLD analysis project Ga0182741, IMG submission 128874) | Enriched Organic Plus compost microbial communities from Emeryville, California, USA - eDNA 5th pass 37_C BE-Lig OP (version 2) (version 2) ...
AGCTTCCACCAGGGCTCGGAATCCAGCGTGCGGTCCCCGGGCCGCACCTCCTGCTGCCCCCAGGGCAGGATCATCATCAGCTTGTGGCTGCGCATGGTGGTGGTCCCGGCGGCGCGGACCTCCACGGCGATGGGCTTGCCGGTCTTGGCCTCGTAGGCGAAGGCGGAGAACTCCGCGACGCCGCTTCGGTCGTTGCGGCTGTAGAGGGACAGCTCGGGAATGGTGACGACCGTCCATTGCGGGGAGATCGGCACCTGCAGGGACGGGATGCCCAGCACCCGGCTGATCTGATCGATCGACAGCGCGCCCATGCGGATCTCGACGATGATGTCCGCCCCCTCGCGCGTGGGCCACAGGCGGCCGCCTCGAGAAACCAGTCCTTCCCGTATAGCGCTCTGGGCGTAGTCGGCGCCCTCCCCCTTGAAGTTGGCCGTGTCGAGAAAGACCTTCGAGCCTGCGGGGATCGGGATCGAAAGCTGCTTGGCCGCTCGCTCTGCGGCGTGAGCGACCAGGAGCTGCTCGGTCGCGGTGCGCCCGGGTCGCGTCTCCACCGGCGTCGCGCAACCGGTCAGGAAGGCCGAAGCCGCCAGAAGAACGCAGCCGCCCAGGGCTGGCATCGACCGTAAAGCTCCGACCATAGATACGCTCCGTCCCGTACGCCTACACACTCCGCGCGGCGTCATGCGCCGCGTGCGCCGCCTATAGCGAGTTCGCGGCAGCTTTTGGGTGCGTGGCCACGACTCTGCGATGAAAACGCCCTCAGCCCGCCATTGGAGCGGGCATCGCCACCGTTCTGGGCTCAGAAGGCCACCTGAAGCCTGCCCGCCAGGCTGTCGCCGCTGTCAGCGCCTTGATAAGGCCCGGCGCGGCGATCGACCTCCCAGTGGCTCAGATCGAGCATCACCCGCAGCCAATCCTCGAGCCGCCAGTTGACGCCCATTTGGGCTTCGCGGCCGAGGCCGCCCAGCGGCGCGTCGGTGTTGTCCAGCACTTGGTAGCGGATCGCAACATCCCAGGCGCCGAATCCCCCCTGCGAAAGCGGCCGCGCCGGAGCGGTCTTCACGAACGTCCCGCTGCGGCGCGAATAGGCCGGCGGCTCCCCGGTCAGCGACCAGCCTGCGGAAAGCGACCAGGCGTCGATAGCGATGTGATCGCCGCGCGCGGCGATATCGCGCCGGCCAGCTTCGAGGAACGACCAGATCGGCCCCTGCACGCCCCCCAGCTCGACGCCATAGCCGTCCCCATGGAGGGGCTCGCGCACGGCCCCGAGGGAGACTTGCACCTGATCGTTGAAGTGGCCGGCCCAGGAGGTGTTGCGCGAGAGGCTGTCGCGATCGCGGTAGTCCTCATAGAAGCTCCACGCGCCCAGATGGACAGCGCCCCGGTCGGACGCGATCGGATTCCAGTGCCCCCTTATGAGATAGGTGACCGTGTCGCGCGTGGCCGCACGGTTCGCCGGGTCCTCGCCGGCGATCTGGCCCGCGACGTGCCACTTGTGACCGTAGACCTTGGCTATGGCGCCCCAGCCGTAGAAACCTTTCACCGGCGAAATCGCCAGTGCGACGCTGTTGCGCTCCAGGAACGGGGCTCCATCAGAACTGCTGGAGCCCTCAAGACCACGCTCGCTGAGGCGGTTGCCGAGCGTGAGCTCGATTTCCTTGTCGGCCCACTGATCGGGCCAAGCCAAATAGGTCGCACGAACGACAGCCTCTCCGTCCTGGAAATCGCCCTCGGCGTTGTAGATCAGGTGCTGACCGATGCGGCCGGTTACGCCGCCGCGCAGAGTGCGGAGCTCGCGGCCCGCGAGGTTGCGGGCGTCATGTTGCGAGCCGCTCGTGGAATAGAGATCGAGCAACACCCGTCCCTTCGGACGAAGGCTGAAGCCTCGGCCCTCGCTGACGAACTCACCGTCTTCCCAGCTCAGCGTTTGCGCTTGGCCGGCCTCGTTCCAGGCGAGCGCGAACAGCCCCGCCAGCGCCGCTGCACGGCGCAGTACCCCCACCTTGGAAATAGTCCCCTCCCCGACCTTGCGTGCTCAAGACGCAGGGCGGGCGGGCGTCCGCAACAGAAAACCTGGGCCGCTAGAGGCCCAGGACCATCTTCGCCATGATGTTATGCTGAATTTCGTTGGAGCCTGCGTAGATCGAGGTCTTGCGGTAGTTGAAGTACATGGGCGCGACGGTCGCGGCGTAATCCGGCCCCGCCCGCGGTTCGTTTCGTTCGCCGCGGATCTCGGCCCAGGTGTCGCGCACGAAGGGCTGCGCGTAGATGCCGGCGGCCTCCAGCGCCAATTCCGTCACCGCCTGTTGAGCCTGGCTGCCTTCGAGCTTGAGCATGGAAGAGGCCGCGCCCATGGCTTCGCCGGTCGTCCGGGCGGCGAACATACGCAGTTCGGTCGCGTTCAAGACATCGACCTTGATCTGCATCTCCGTGAGTTTCTTGCGGAAATCAGGATCGTCGATCATGCGTCCGCCGCCGTCCGCCGGCTCCAGGCTGGCGATCTTCCGGACCTTGTTGAGCTGATTGGTCAGGCCCGCGGCGTACGGATTTCCGCGCTCGAACTGCAGGAGATACTTCGCGTAGGTCCAGCCTTGGCCCTCCTCGCCGATCCGGTTGGACACCGGGACGCGGACATTCTCGAAGAAGACCTGATTGATCTCCTGGTCGCCCTCCGGCGGGCCATCGAGGGTGGGCAGGGGGACGATGGTGATGCCGGGGGTCTTCATATCCAGCAGCAGGAAGGAGATGCCTTTCTGCCGGATCTCCTCGCTGGACGTGCGCACGAGGCAGAACATCCAGTCCGCCCACTGGGCGTAGGTTGTCCAGATCTTTGAACCATTTAGCACGTAGTCATCGCCATCGCGCTCAGCCTTGAGCGACAGCGAGGCAAGGTCCGAGCCGGCGCCAGGCTCCGAATAACCCTGGCACCACCAGACGTCCGAGGAGAGGATCTTCGGCAGATGCTGCGCCTTCTGCTCGGGCGTGCCGAAGGCCATGACCACCGGCGCGCACATCTTCAGCCCCATGTTCGAGGTCGAGGGCGCGCCGGCGAGGGCCATCTCCATGTCGAAGATGTACTTCTGGGCGTGGCTCCAGCCGGTCCCGCCGTATTCGACGGGCCAGTCGGGCGCAATCCAGCCCTTGTCGTAGAGCCGATTGAGCCAGCGGATCTGGCCCGCCTTGTCGATATGGCCGTTCTTCGACTGGGCGGCGCGGGCGCGCATGTCCTCGTCGAAAGCTTCGGCGATGAATGCGCGGACCTCGTCCCGGAAAGCCATGTCTTCCTTAGAGAAATCGAGATCCATAGCGCCTACTCCACGGCGTCGAGATATTCGATTTCCGGCCGGCCGCCCATGCACGGGGCCATCTTGGCGCCGGCGGCCTTGAAGTAGTCGGTCCCGCCGTGAGCCTTCAGCGCGGCCTCGTCCTTATAGAGCTCGAGGACCTTGTAGACGGTGGGGTCGGTGCGGCTCTTGGTCAGTTGATAGGCCAGGTTGCCCGGCTCATTGGCCCGGACCTGCTTGGCGAGATCGGTGAAGATCGCCTCGAATTCCGCCTGCTTGCCGTCCTGCACCTTCAAGGTCGCGACCACGCCGATCATTCCGTCCTCCCAACATCTGTTTGAACGGGAAGGTTAGAGGCGCGGCGAAGCGCCGGCAAGCTGCCGATAGGCGGTTTTATCGGCAGGTTTAGCGTCCCTTCGCCCAGGAAGGCGCCGATCTCAGCGGCGGTCGGTCATGGCCTGACCGTTCACCAACCGCTGGCCGATGAGCTGGACGATCTCCGGGCTCTCGGCGAACTTGCCGTGGTTGAGGCGATCGCCCGACCTGTAGGCCGAGAGATCGATCACGGTGATGTCGCCCTCGGCCTCGAGCCGGGATCGATAGGGCTCCTTCGAGGGATCGATCGAGCCGAGCCTTCCGACTTGGCCCGATATCAGCCGGGAGATCAGGAGCGCCCGGTCGTCCTGGGAGACGAAGATCGTAATGTGCGGCCCCTTGCCCGCGAACGCGCGGTGCTGACGAGCGAAGACGTAAGGGTCGATGTCGGGCGATGCGAGGATCAGATTACCTATCTTCTTCGGCACGGCGCCTTCGCGGATCGCCAGCTGGCGCAAGGCTTCCATGGCGAGATAGGTCCCCATGGAGTGGGCGAGGACGATGATCTCCTCGACGCCCTCGGCCTGCGCGGCCTTGAGCAGGATCTCCTCGAGCGCATCTCGGGAAAAGATGGCGCTGTCGCGGTCGTACTCGTAGTCGAACAGCCGCCCGCGCGAGGGCCAGGTGAAGAGAACGGGCGCGGCCTCGGCGCCTGAATCCACCGCGATCTGGGCGAAGCGGTAGACCGCGGTCTCGAAGCGGGTGTTGTAGCCGTGCACGAAAAGCAGCAGCCGCCGCTTGGGTCCGGCCACCCGCTGGAACCACTGACGCGTGTTCTCAGGTCCCGAGGGGGCGACGCTGACGGTCGAGAACTCGCGCGCAGGGTCGGAGGGCAGCTCTTTCGGCCACTGCACGGCGCCGACCTCGCGCTGCTCTCTTGGCGGCACCGAGACCACCACTTCCATGACCGAGGCGCCGGCGTCGCGCTCGCCGCTGAAGAGCACGCCCGGCTCTGGCGTCGGCTTGCGGGTCGTGACCACCAGCATGTCGACCAAAGTCGCGTCGGGATGGGGCTGGCCGACGGGGACGAGAAATCCCTTGGGCGCGCTGGCGCAGGCGCCCGCGCTGACCGCCAGCGCCAAGGTCAGGGTACGACGTGTGAACATCGCCGGCTCGCCTCGTTTCACTACGGCGAGTTTGGGCGGAACCGAGGGCCGCCGGATATGGGGTATAGACCTGATAGGCCCCAGCCAGTGAACGCCTATGGCGCTCGCGGCCTTGCGATCAAGGGCGTTGCGGAAAAGCCCTAGGCCGACCTAGCGGCCCTGGCGCTCGTTCCAGCCATAGGCGACCCAATGATGGCCGCCCAGGTGTCGGGCCTCGATGATCCCGTCCTCGCGAGCGTGAACCCGGGAACGCTTGGCGCGCAGGGCCAGCCCCGCCAAGGCCAGCAGGGCCGAGGCCATTACGGCGATGACTACGACGGTTGCGGCGAAGAAGACCGCCAGCACGGCGCCGACGGCGATGGCGGCGATGGTGGCCAGGGCCCCTCCGATCGCGAAGAGACCGCGGAGGGCCGGACCGTGCTTCCTGGCGAATTCGCGAACCATCAACTTTCCCAAGAGCGCCGCCTTATGCGGCTAAACGGATAATTTCGCCGGGCGATCCCGCCCGTCAACGCAAACTGAGCAAAACACCCGAAAATGGCGGCATCATGCCGCTCCAGCGAGCGACATGGCCCGCCGCTCGCGCATGATGTCGTGGAAAGCCGCGTTGATCGCCGCCGACTTGGCTTCCGCCACCTCGATGAATTCGCTTGGCAGGCCACGGGCGCGCGCGCGATCCGGATGGGCTTCCGAAAGCGCGGCCTTCCAGGCCCTCCTCACCACCTCGTCGGTCGCGTCGTGCGGCACGGCCAAGATGCCGTAAGGATCGTCCGCGCCGATGCCGAGATGCACGGCTTTCAAGCGGCGGAAGACCAAGGGCGAAAGGCCGAAGAGGTCGCTCACCTGTTCGAGGTATTCCAGCTCGTCAGGCGTCACGACGCCATCCGAGGCCGCGATGTGGAAGAGGCCGTCGAGCACATCTTCCAACAGGGTCGGGCAACCGGCGTATCTCTTGGCCAGCCGACGCGCATAGCTCTCGAACCCGCGCGTGGTCTGCCGCGCCAGCTTATAGAGGCGGCGAACATTGCGTTCGGACGCGGCGTCGGGCTGGAAGACCTGGGCGAAGGCGTCGAACTCGCCCACGCTGGCGCGTCCGTCAGCCTTGGCGAGCTTGGCGCCCAGGGCCGTCACGGCTGTGGAAAAGGCGGGGTCCTCGCCCGGCCGAACGGTCGGACAGTCAGCGCAGTCACCCGCATCGGGCTTACGAACTGCGAGCCCAGCAATGTTGCGCCAGAAGCTCATGGGAGTAATCGAAACCTCTAAGGCCCCGCGCCGCCCCTGACAATGCGTAAGACCCCCTAGAAAGGTTAAGGTTTGGACAGGTTCTGGAGCTTCTGGATCGACCGCGGCGGCACCTTCACCGACGTGATCGCCACGTCCGACCAAGGGGAAGAGCGGTCGCTGAAACTGCTGTCGGCCTCTTCGGCGTATGAGGATGCGGCGGTGGAGGCGATGCGGCGGGTGCTGGGAGCAAGCCCCGGCGCGCCCTTTCCCGCCGATCGCGTCCGGGCGATCAAGATGGGCACGACGGTGGCGACCAACGCGCTGCTCGAACGGGCGGGCGCACGGACGCTCTTCGTCACCACGCGCGGCTTCGCCGATTGCCTGGTCATCGGCGACCAGGCGCGACCCGATCTTTTCGCGCTGAACATCGTGCGGCCCGAACCGCTTTACTCAGGGGTGGTCGAGGCCGAGGAGCGCCTGGACGCGGAGGGCCGCGTCGTACAGGCCCTCGACGAGCGCGACCTCGCCGCCAAGCTGGCGCAGGCGCGCGCCGAAGGTTTCAACTCGGCGGCGATCGCGTTCCTTCACGCCGATCTCAACCCGGAGCACGAACGGCGGGCGGGAGAGCTCGCCCGGGCTGCGGGGTTCGAGTTCGTCGCGCTGTCTCACGAGGTTTCTCCCTTGCCCCGTTTCGTTCCAAGGGCGGAGACGACCGTGGCGGACGCCTATCTCACCCCGGTCCTGCAGGCCTATGTGGATCGGGTGGCGCGCGCGGTGGCCGGCGCGCCACTCTTCTTCATGACATCGGCAGGCGCGCTGGTTCGGGCCCAGGCGTTCCGCGGCAGGGACGCGGTGGTGTCGGGGCCCGCCGGCGGGGTCGTCGGCGTGGCGCGAACGGCCGAGATCGCCGGCGCAGCCCAGGCGCTCGGCTTCGACATGGGCGGCACGTCGACGGACGTCTGCCGCTACGCCGGACTGCTCGAACGCCGCGACAACGCCAAGGTGGCGGGCGTGCGGTTGCGCAGCCCGATGTTGGACGTGGAGACGGTGGCGGCGGGCGGCGGCTCGATCCTGGCCTTCGACGGCCTGCGGGCGCGGGTGGGCCCGCACAGCGCCGGCGCCGATCCTGGTCCGGCGGCTTACGGCCGCGGCGGTCCGGCGACCGTGACCGACGCCAATCTGGTGCTCGGCCGCCTCCACCCACGCTTCTTCCCCGCGATCTTCGGACCCGAGGCCAACGCGCCCCTCGACGTCGAGGCCGCGCGTCGCGCCCTGGCCGAACTGGCGGAGGCCATGGGCGCCACAAGCCCGGAGGCCGCCGCCGAGGGCTTCGTCGCCATTGCAGTGGAGCAGATGGCGCGGGCCACGGACCGGATCTCCACCGAGCGCGGCTTCGATCCGCGCGATCACGCCCTCACGGCGTTCGGCGGCGCCGCCGGGCAGGTGGCCTGCGAAGTCGCACAAGCGCTGGGCCCAAGAGAGGTGCTTTGCCCCCGCCACGGCAGCGTCCTCTCGGCCTGGGGCATCGGACAGGCCGAGTTGGCGAGCCTGCGGCAGGCGGGGGTGGCCGCGATCCTCGACGAAGGCGGCTTGAGCCGGGCGGCCGAGCTGGCCGTGGAAGCGGAGGCGGCCGCGAGGACCGCGCTGGCCGAACAGGGCGCGGAAGCCGGCGACGTGCGCCTGACCCTGCGGCTGCGTTACGAAGGGGCGGACGCCGAGCTGCCGGTTGGGTTCGGAGGAATAGAGGCCGTGAAGGCCGAGTTCGAGGACGCTCACAAGCGCTTGTTCGGCTTCATCGAGCCCGGATTGCCCATCGTCATCGCCTCCGTGGAGGCCGAGGCTGTGAGTTCGGAGCGATCCCCCGCCCCCGTGGCGGGGTCGCGCCAAGATCCTCCCCCGGCTGCGGAGGGGAGCTCCTCCAGCGCATCGTCGACCCGAATGTTCTTCGACGGCGCCTGGCATGACGCGCCGATCATCGTCGCCGAGGTCCTTACCCGCGTGGAAGGCCCCGCGCTCATCATCCGGCCGGACACCCAGATCGCCGTATCGCCTGGCTGGACCGCGCGGCAGGGGCCGGATGGAATGATCGTGCTGGAACAGGCCGGGCCCCCGCGCGCTCTCAAGCCCGCTCTCGACAAGGCCGACCCGATCACCCTGGAGCTCTTCAACAAGCGCTTCATGGGCGTGGCCGAGGCCATGGGCGCGGCCCTGGAGCGCACGGCCCATTCGGTGAACATCAAGGAGCGGCTCGACTTCTCCTGCGCGCTCTTCGACGCGGACGGCGGACTCGTGGCCAACGCCCCACATATGCCCGTGCATCTTGGCTCGATGGGGGCGAGCGTGCGCGCAGTGCGCGACCGGCATGCGGACCTGAGACCCGGTGACGCCTTCGCGCTCAACAATCCCTATGCAGGCGGCACCCACCTACCCGACATCACAGTGGTCATGCCGGTGTTCGTGGGGGCCGCAGATGAGGCGAAGCCCCCCTCAGTCAGCTTCGCTGACAGCTCCCCCAGCGGGGGAGCATCCAGGCCAGCCTTCTATGTTGCGGCGCGGGGGCACCACGCGGACGTTGGCGGGATACAGCCCGGATCAATGCCCCCCTTCTCGCACACCCTTGAAGAGGAAGGCGTGCTGCTCGACGCCCTTCCGATCATGCGTGAGGGAAAGTTCCTCGAGGACGCCGCTCGGTCGGCATTGACGAGCGGCCGTTATCCTTCCCGCGCGCCAGAGCGGAACCTGGCGGACCTGAAGGCGCAGATCGCCGCCTGCCAGGCGGGCGCCGCCGCCGTGAGCACGATGATCCAGACCTACGGAGGCGACACGGTCGCGGCCTATATGGGCTTCGTCCAGGCCAACGCCGCCGCCTCCGTTCGGCGCGCGGTGGGCAGGCTGGCGGACGGCATGGCGCGCGTGCCGATGGACGGCGGCGGCGAGATCGTCGTGCGAACGACGGTGGATGCGGCGGCGGGCGAGGCCGTGCTGGACTTCCGGGAATCCGCCGACCAGCTCGGTTCCAATTTCAACGCGCCTTCGGCGATCGTCGACGCGGCCGCCCTCTATGTGTTCCGCAGCCTGGTGGACGACGACATCCCGCTCAACGCCGGCTGCCTGGAACCGCTCAAGATTCTGACGCGAGAGGGCTCGATGCTCGCCCCGAGGTTCCCGGCGGCGGTGGTGGCCGGGAACGTCGAAACCAGCCAGCATGTGGTGGACGCCCTCTATGAGGCCTTGGGCGTGATGGCCAATGCGCAGGGCTCGATGAACAACTTCACCTTCGGCGATGAGCAGCGGCAGTACTACGAGACGATCTGCGGCGGCGCCGGGGCAAGCGCCGATCAGTCCGGCGCGAGCGCCGTGCACACGCACATGACCAACTCCCGCCTCACCGACCCCGAAATCCTCGAGCGCCGATTCCCCGTGCGGGTGGAGGCCTTCGAGATCCGCCGGGGATCGGGGGGCGATGGGGCCCGCAGAGGCGGCGACGGAGCCCGGCGACGCATAAGGTTCCTTGCGCCTATGGATGCGGCCCTGCTCTCGACCCGTCGCGAGCACGCGCCGCAGGGGCTGGCCGGCGGCCAAGCGGCGCGGATGGGCGTTCAGCGTTTGATCGCGGCCTCAGGCGCGGTAAAGGAACTGCCAGGTTGCTTTTCGCTTAAGGTGTCCCCGGGAGACGTCATCGAGATCGAGACGCCCGGCGGCGGCGGGTTCGGGGCCCGCGCCTGATCACTCCTTTCGAGGTTCCATGTCCGCACTGCTCATCGCACTCGCCCTTTTCGCTCAAGACCCCGCGGCCGCCGCGCCCGCGCCCGCGGCGGCTCCGGCCGCCTCCGAGGAACTGCCCTGGCCGGCCGGCGCGCCCCGCGACGATTACGGCCTCGTCGCCTTCTGCCACGGCGCCCTCAAGGGGTATCTGGAGCTGCATGACCAGGTGATGCCCGAGGTCACCCGCATCGAGACCACCTATCGGCCGCCGGGCCGCACCCTGGCCGAGGACATGAAGGTCTATGCCGACATGGAGAAGCAGGGCCGCAAGGATCTCAAGCTCTTCGAACGCGCGATCGAGGCCGCCGAGAAGGCCAGCGTGAAGCCGATCGCCCCGATCGGCGCGGCGGCCATCCAGAAAGGTCGTTCCACCTGGGCCGGCGCCTCGAACCTGACGGCGGCGCGACTGGCGCAGGAGTGGATGAGCTGGTCGTTGCCCGTTCGTTGCGGTCCGACGGCCGAGCGGCTGGAGAAGAACGCCAAGCTGATGGGCGCAGCTTTCGATCCGACCAACGAAAGCGTTTCGGAGAGCTCCACGAACTGAGGCCGACCAGGCTCAAGGAGCGCGACAAACTTGCGCCCAATGAGAACTCGATAGTTCGCCTCCGGATAACTATGGTTTATGCGCGCATTCCGGGGGCGCAACCAACGAGAAGAAGACGGGCTTGCCGACAGTCGCCTTTGTGAATCCGAAGGGGGGCGCGGGAAAGACGACCGCCGCCCTCCTGCTGGCGCTCGGGCTCAGCGAGCAGGGCGCGCGGGTCGCCATGATCGATTCCGATCCCAACAAGCCGCTGGTCCATTGGGCCTCCCTGCCCGGCCGACCCGACAAGGTGAGCGTGCATCCGGCGCCCACCCTGGAAGACATGCGTGACGCCTTGCGCGAGGCGCAGCGCAAGCAGCCTGACTGGCTGATCCTGGACACCGAGGGCTCCATCCGGGGCGCGATGGCCTTCACGACCATGCGGCTCGACCTGGTGGTCACTCCCCTCGCCGCCTCGCAGCTGGAAGCGATCCAGGCGATCAAGGCCGCCGAAATGGTGTCGCAGTTCGGCCGGCGCGCCGGACGGCCGCTGCCGCATCGTTGCCTGCTGACCAGGGTTCCGGCCGCCCTGCGGCCGCGGTCGCTCAAGGATGTGGTGGATCAGCTTCGCTCCAGCGAGATCGAGATCCTTCCCACGCCCCTGATCGAAAAGGAGGCGTTCCGGACGTTGTTCGCTGTGGGCGGGGGTTTTGACCAGCTCGAGCGGAGCGGGGTGAGCGGCGTGGCCGCGGCGCGGGCGAACGCCGACGCCTATCTCGCCGCCATTCTAGAACTGGTCGCAAGACCTACCGCTGCTTGAAAACTTCCTGAGCTTCGCCTTGCTGCATCCCATGGCGGATTCGGCGCTACGGGCTTACGGACGCTGCGTAATATGGCGCCGCTGGGCGACTGGACGATTGCGGCCAAATGTGTCTGAAAAGCTACACTTCTGGCCGCGTCCGTCAAATCGACGGATGGCATCAAAAGCAACTACTGATTTTTATGATGTTTTTTGGCGCTTTTCGAAAGCGCGGTACGAAATTGACATTGCGTAGAAAATAAATCGCCGATTTTAAGCGATAATTCACGCTAATATCCGCGTTTTTCTTTATCCAACAGAAAAGAGACTTGCTTTGCGGAGCTCACGCGGGTCTTTGCGCCCCTGCTAGCCGCCATTACTCAAACGGGTAACGCGGTTATATTTAGGGGAAACGCATGTTGCATTGTAAATACCTCGCCGGAGCCTCCTCCCTCGCGCTCCTGGCGGTGCTGGGTGTCGCGGCCCCGGCCAATGCCCAAGACCAAGACGTGTCGGAAGTGACCGAGGTTGTGGTCACCGGCTCGTTTATCGCCGGCACGCCTGAAACCGCGGCCATGCCGGTGAACGTCATCGGTCAGGACGAAATGCAGAAACAGGGCTCGCCGAGCACTGTGGACCTGCTGAAGTCCATCCCGGCCGTGTCCGGCGTCCTTGGCGAAGCCAACCAGTACGCCGCGGCCCAGTCGACCGGCTCGGGCAACGTCAACCTGCGCGGCCTCGGCGCGCAGCGCACGCTCGTCCTGATGAACGGCCGCCGTATGGCGATCTCGCCCGGCGCGATCTATGTCGACACCAATATGATCCCGACGGCCGCGATCGGCCGCGTGGAAGTTCTGAAGGACGGCGCGGCCGCCACCTACGGCTCGGACGCCGTCGGCGGCGTGGTGAACTTCATCACGCGCAAGAACCTCAACGGCCTGGAGCTGCAGGGCAACTATTCGTACATCGACGGCTCGGACGGCGACTACACGGTCAGCGCGGCCTATGGCTGGCAAGGCGACAACGCCGACGTGCTGTTCACCGCCGGCTATCGCAAGCGCACCCAGCTGCCGGTCAAGGAACGTGACTTCGCGATGAGCACGTTCGAAGGCAACCCGCAGGGCGGGTGGTCGGCGTTCGGCAATCCTGGGCAATATCTGAGCAGCGCCAATGGCGGCCTGAGCTACACCAACCCGCTGCTTGACCCGGCCTGCGGCGCGATCTCCGGGCCCAAGATCGGCAACAACTGCCAATTCCAGTTCATTGGGTACAACAACCTAATCGAAGACGAAGACCACTGGCAGATCTACGGCGAAATCAACGTCGACCTGACCGAGACGACCAAGTTCCACGCCGAAGTGCTCTATGCGGGCCACGACGTGGCGGCCGAACACTCGTCGCCCTCCTATCCCCCGAACAACTTCCCGTCGTCGGACCTCACCACCAAGAGGCAGGGCAACGGCTTCTACATCCCGGCCGCGAACCCTGGCCTGCAAGCCATGCTCGGCCAACTGCCCGCTGAGCAAGCGGTGGCGGGCGCCCAGGCGGCGGCCAACGGCCTGTTCACGACGATCGCCTGGCGCCCGCTGGGCGTGGGCGGCAACGACCTCTTCGGCGGCGGCGCCAAGCACGACAAGCGCTACTTCGACACCTATCGCGTGTCTGCCGGCCTGAAGGGTGAGTTCGACGTCGCCGGCGGCATCGGCTGGGACGCGGCGGTCACCTACATGGACTCGAACGCCGAAATCTCCACGCCGGACATCCTGGTCGGCAAGCTG
>Ga0182741_1004863_pt1 | contig 12851 bp, 11 predicted proteins | sample eDN5th37CBELigOP_FD_128874 | JGI IMG/M metagenome (GOLD analysis project Ga0182741, IMG submission 128874) | Enriched Organic Plus compost microbial communities from Emeryville, California, USA - eDNA 5th pass 37_C BE-Lig OP (version 2) (version 2) ...
AAAGAAGAGGTAATGGCAATCAAGACAAAATCGAGGTCTAATTCATATTTTAATGTAACTTTATTCAAAGTATTTTCTATATTCAGCGCAAACTTAGATAAATTTGCTTGCATTAAAGCAATTTGATCGGTTTCTTTGCTGCAATTAAAATAGAATAATACAGCAAATAATTACAAAAACAAAAAGAAGGGTAAGGCATTTATATAAGGATAAATGAGAGGTCAGCCCATCTTTTTTAAGATTGCGCTAAATCTTTGATATAAAAACGATAATTGAGTTTCAAGGGACGAATCTGAATAATATTCTAAAAATCAAAAACGTTTTACTATTTGCCGAAATTTATTTTTCTTTGCACAGATTTATTAAACAATTAAACTATAAAATCATGTCTGATATCGCATCAAGAGTTAAAGCAATTATCGTTGAAAAGCTAGGTGTAGACGAAAACGAAGTTACCCCAGAAGCTTCATTCACCAATGATTTAGGTGCCGACTCACTTGACACCGTAGAATTGATTATGGAATTTGAAAAGGAATTCAACGTAGCTATCCCCGACGATCAAGCAGAAACCATCAGTACGGTAGGACAAGCAATCGCTTACTTAGAAAAAAACGTTAACTAACTAAGTTCATTAGGCTAATCGTAATAAATGGAGCTTAAAAGAGTAGTAGTAACAGGGTTAGGTGCGCTTACTCCTATAGGGAATACTGTTCCAGCTTTCTGGGACAACCTGGTCAAAGGAGTAAGCGGCGCTGCTCCTATCACTAAGTTTGATGCGTCGAAATTCAAGACCCGTTTTGCTTGTGAGGTGAAGGATTTCAACGCCGAGGATTTCATGGAGCGGAAAGAGGCCCGGAAGGTAGATCCATTTGTACATTATGCCATAGCCGCTACGGATGAGGCCGTCGCAGACGCTTCATTGGAATTTGATAAGCTCAACACCAATCGTATCGGCGTCATATGGGGTTCTGGGATCGGTGGCTTGAAGACGTTTTTGGATGAGGTGAAGAATTTCGAGGGAGGCGACGGCACCCCACGTTTCAATCCCTTTTTTATCCCCAAGATGATTTTGGATATCGCTCCGGGACACATCTCTATGCGGTATGGGCTTCATGGTCCTAATTTTTCAACGGTTTCGGCCTGTGCGTCTTCTACGCATGCGCTGATTGATTCGTTGAATTATATCCGGACGGGGGTGGCTGATGTCATCATCGCCGGTGGGTCCGAGGCCATCATCAACGAAGCCGGTATCGGGGGATTCAACGCGATGCATGCGCTTTCTACGCGCAACGACGACCCACAGACAGCGTCCCGCCCGTTTGATAAGGACAGGGATGGTTTTGTCGCCGGGGAAGGTGCCGGTGCAATCGTTTTGGAAAGCCTGGAACATGCCTTGGCCCGCGGTGCCAAGATCTACGCGGAATTGGTGGGCGGCGGGATGAGCGCCGACGCCTATCACATCACGGCATCGCATCCGGAAGGCCTCGGCGCAAGGCTTGCTATGGCCAATGCCATAGCGGATGCCAAGCTGAAAAATGAGGATATCGACTACATCAATGTGCATGGTACTTCTACGCCAGTGGGAGATCCCAGCGAAATCATGGCTATCCTCGAATTGTTTGGGCAACATGCTTATGCGCTCAATATAAGCTCTACAAAATCCATGACGGGCCACCTGTTGGGAGCGGCGGGAGCAGTGGAATCCATCGCCTCCATATTGGCTGTGAAGAACGACGTCGTCCCGCCGACTATCAATCATTTCACGGATGACCCGAACCTTGATTCAAAACTAAACTTCACGTTTAACAAAGCGCAGAAGCGGGTGGTTAATGCCGCCATGAGTAACACCTTTGGCTTTGGCGGGCATAATGCCACCGTAGTTTTTAAAAAGTTCGAAGCATAGGTTTGGAGGCATTTGCAGCAAAGGGGCTCGCCCCTTTGCGTGCTTATTTCAGTCAGTAATCAGATGCCTATTTCGAAAATTTACAAACTGCATTTTTCATCCAATCGCCGGTATGTAAAGGCGCTGAAGAATATGTTGGGGTTTGTTCCGGGCAACCTGCACCTCTATCAGCTGGCCTTCCGCCATAAATCCGTGGCCGTACCGGTGAAGGACGGCACCAAGAACAGCAATGAGCGGCTGGAGTTTTTGGGGGATGCCGTATTGGGATCGGTCGTGGCCGAGTTGCTTTTCAAAAAATACCCCTATAAAGGAGAAGGCTTTTTGACGGAAATGCGCTCGAAAATTGTAAGCCGGGCGCATCTCAATCAACTGTCCAAGAAGCTGGGGCTCAACGAACTTATCCAATATGATGCCCGGATGATTAATTATCCCAATAAACAGGGATCGTTGCTCGGCGACGCTTTCGAGGCGTTGATCGGAGCAATCTACCTGGATAAGGGATATGTATTCACCAAGAATTTCCTGATTATCCGCATCATCAAGCCACATGTGGATATCCAAACCCTGGAACAGACCGAAACAAACTTCAAAAGCCGGCTCATCGAATGGTGTCAGCAGGCAGGCAAGGATGTAAGTTTCGTACAGACTGAAAATGCCGAAGGCGACAGTATCCGTATCTTCACGATACATGCAGTGGTGGATGGCGAAGTGTGTGGCACCGGGCGTGACTACAACAAGAAAAGCGCGGAGAAAATAGCCGCCGAAAAAGCCTGTGAACTGCTGAATGTGCTTTAGGGGTTGTTTTTCTGTGTTTTTGTTTTTCTGTTTTTTTGACACCCGACCCCGGTCTTCCATCTCCGGTCTTCCGTCTTTATTCTTACCTTTGTACCATGGCAGTAATCAAACCTTCCTTGGCCAAGGGCACGCGTGATTTCTCCCCTGTGGAGATGGAGAAGCGCAACTATATTTTCAATACCATTAAAGCGGTATTTGCGAAATACGGATACCGTGAGATACAGACCCCTTCTTTCGAAAACCTGCAAACCCTTACCGGCAAGTATGGGGATGAGGGTGATAAACTGATTTTCAAAGTGCTCAATTCCGGGGATTACCTCGCCAAGGCACCGGCGGAGCTACTGGAAAAGCGGGCCTCGACGCAGTTGGCACCGCATATCGCCGAAAAAGCGCTGCGCTACGACCTGACGGTGCCATTTGCACGATATGTGGTGATGCACCAGCACGATATTACCCTGCCTTTCAAACGTTTCCAGATACAACCCGTGTGGCGGGCAGACCGGCCGCAACGTGGGCGCTACCGGGAGTTTTACCAATGCGATGTCGATGTGGTGGGTTCCGACAGCCTGCTCAACGAGGCAGAGTTTGTGCTTATCTACCACGAGGCGCTGACGAATCTCGGGTTGACGGACTTTACCATCAAACTCAACAACCGCAAGATATTGTCGGGTATCGCCGAGGTACTCGGTAAACCGGAACTGATCGTCGGAATGACCGTGGCAATCGACAAATTGGACAAAATCGGGCTGGATGGTGTGCTAACCGAATTGCTTGATCGTGGCTTTTCGGCTGCAGACCTGGAAAAACTGCAGCCTATCATCGCACTCGAGGGTACCAACGTCGAGAAGCTCGAGCGCCTGAAACAAGTGCTTGCCTCATCACCCGTCGGGGTGCAAGGCATCGACGAATTGGAAGTGGTGCTGGGTTATGTGGAAAAGCTCTCGGAAGACGAGTCCATGCTCGGTCGGTTTGTGGAGTTGGACATTACGCTGGCACGCGGACTCAACTATTATACGGGCTGTATCTTTGAAGTGAAGACAAACGAAGTGACGATGGGGAGCATCGGTGGCGGCGGTCGGTATGACGACCTGACAGGGGTGTTTGGGCTCAAGGGGCTGACCGGCGTGGGTATTTCGTTCGGGGCTGACCGGATATACGATGTTTTGGAAGAACTCGGCCTATTTCCCGAAAGCGCCGCGCAGTCGACTAAAGTACTCATCAGCAACTTCGACAAGCTGGCCGAACTGTATGCCTTGCCGCTGTTGCAGAAACTGCGCCGCGCCGGCGTGGCGGCAGAACTCTATCCGTCTGCAACGAAGTTGAAAAAACAAATGGCTTATGCCGATGCCAAAAGAATACCGTATGTCTTGCTAATCGGAGCCGAGGAAATCCAGTCCGGTCTATTGTCTTTGAAGGACATGCAAAGCGGCGAACAGCGGAAGCTGAACGAGGAAGCGTTATTGGAATTGCTAACGTGATGAGGAATGAATCTGATTGGTAACTTGATTTGGATTGTTTTCGGCGGGTTCCTCATATTTCTGGAATACCTGATCGGCGGGCTGATCCTATGCCTTACCATAGTGGGTATCCCGTTCGGAATACAATTGTTCAAGTTGGCCATTGCGTCGCTGGTGCCTTTCGGTACGGTAGTGACCAACACACCGTCCAGTACAGGCTGCCTGTATACGCTCATGAATATCCTTTGGATCGTGTTTGGCGGGATATGGGTGGCGCTTACCCATTTTTTCTTCGGGCTGCTGCTGTGCATAACCATCATCGGCATCCCGTTCGGCCGCCAACACTTCAAACTGATGGGGCTGGCCTTTACGCCGTTCGGGAAGGCCCTCGGATAGGGGCAAAATGGGGCAAAACTATCCGAATACCAACTGAAATACCTCTTCCACTTTGGCCACGGGCTTGATGAGGATACCGTATTTGCTGTTATCCAAGCCTTTGGTATTGTACTTCGATATGTAAATCGTTTCAAAACCCAGTTTTTCAGCTTCGGCTATGCGCTGCTCGATACGGTTTACAGCCCGTATTTCACCCGAAAGCCCCACCTCGCCCGCAAAGGCGACCGTGGCCGGGATGGGCATATCCTGTTGGGAAGAAATGATGGCCGTGACAACGGCCAGATCGATGGCCGGATCTTCCACGCGTAGCCCGCCGGCGATATTAAGGAATACGTCTTGCGTACTCAACCGAAAGCCGAAACGTTTTTCAAGTACGGCCAGCAGCATATTCATCCGCCGGGTATCGAAACCGGTGGATGACCGTTGCGGCGTACCGTAGGCGGAATTGCTTACCAATGCCTGTACTTCGATGAGCATGGGGCGCAGGCCTTCCAACAGGACGGCGATGGAAATGCCGCTCATGCTTTCTTCCCGCTGCGATAGCAGGATTTCCGATGGGTTGCTCACTTCGCGGAGTCCCGAGCCCTGCATCTCGTAGATACCTAGCTCGGAAGTTGGTCCGAACCGGTTTTTCACGGCGCGCAGGATACGGTATACATGATGGCGATCGCCCTCAAACTGCAATACGGTATCTACTATGTGTTCGAGCACCTTAGGGCCTGCGATAGCACCTTCTTTGGTGATATGCCCTACGATGAACACCGGTGTTGCCGTTTCCTTCGCAAACCGCAACAGTTCCGCCGTGCATTCCCGGACTTGGGAAACACTGCCGGGGGCGGCATCGATTTGGGCGGAATGCAAGGTCTGAATCGAATCGATGACAAGCAACTGGGGGGCAACGGCTTCGATTTGCTTGAAAATAAGCTGTGTGGCGGTTTCCGTAAGGATATAGCAATCCGCTTTGGATGCTTGGGAAAGCCGTTCGGCCCGCATCTTGAGCTGCTGTTCGCTTTCCTCGCCGGATATGTACAAGGTCTTGGTATGTGGCATATTGAGGGCGAGTTGCAGCATGAGTGTAGACTTGCCGATACCGGGTTCGCCTCCGACAAGTACCAATGAACCGGGCACGATGCCTCCGCCAAGCACCCTGTTGAGTTCGTTGTCCGGTGTGATTCGGCGGCTCTCTTCAGCAGGTGCGATTTCATGGATGGCAGCCGCCTTGTTTACCCGCTTCGCTGCGCCGGGCACAGTCCGCCAATCGGGGGCACGGGTGTTTGCTTTTTCTACCACTTCTTCTACGAACGTGTTCCATTCGTTGCACGAAGGGCACTTGCCGAGCCATTTTGCCGACTCGTAGCCACAGTTTTGACAGAAGTAAGTGGTCTTTGTTTTGGCCATGGTGCTAATCCTCCTGTGCCTCCATCACCCGCAATACATTTCCCCCTAGTATTTTCCGGATATCGGTTTCCGAATAACCACGTTGAAGCAGTCCGGCCGTGATTTTCGGGAAATCGCTGCAATCATCCAATCCCTTGGGGGTCGATGTAATGCCATCGAAGTCGCTTCCTATCCCCACGTGGTCTATGCCCGCCAGCTTCACCATGTAGTCGATGTGGTCCAGCAGCAGCGAAAGCGGAGGTCGAAGCTGCTCTTTTGCGGCAGGGGGTAGCAGCCTGTATTTGGCATCGGTGGAGCGTTTCACGGTGTCTCCCGGGGCATGTTTTTCATACAACCGGTTGATTTTGGTATAATGCATCGGATCGAGGAAGCCCGAATAGAAATTCAGGCAGATGACACCCCCATTTTCAGCGACTGCGGTTATCTGGTCGTCGTGCAAGTTGCGTGGATGCGCCATCAAGGCATAGGCGTTGCTATGCGATACCAGCACAGGCTTCGTCGTTACCTCCATCGCGTCGAAGAAGGTCTGCCGGCCTACGTGGGAGAGGTCGACCATCATCCCCAGTTCATTCATCCGGTGGATGACCTGCCGCCCGAAATCGGTCAACCCTTTATGCTTCAATTTACTGGGGTTTCTCGTTTCATCGGTGGCAGAAGTCGCCCAGTCTACGCTGTTGTTCCAGGTCAGCGTAAGGTAGCGTGCCCCACGGGCGAAGAGGCTATCGAGGTAGTCCATGCGGCCTTCGATCATGTGGCCACCTTCCACGCCGATGACCGCGGCTATTTTTCCCTGCGCGACGGTTTGCCGTATGCTTTTGCCATCCGTAGCGAGCGCAATGGCTTCCGGATAGCGGTTGATTACGTCCATCAACCCGTCGATTTGCTTGTTTGCATAGGCAAAGACCGTTCCCTTACCGTATTTTTCGTCGCACCATACGGCGAAAACCTGGACATCTATCCCGCCCTCTCGGATACGGGGTAGGTCGGTGTGGCCTGTACCGATTCGCTTGCCGATATCTTTTCCCCGCCTGACGGATTGATACAGCACGTCGTTGTGTGCGTCGATGACAAGGGCGTCTTCGTGAAGGCGTTGGGACCGGTCACCCTGCCCAAGCAGTTGTAGTGTCCACAACATCGAGGCACAGCACAGCAGTTTCTGTTTCATTGCGTTCATTTTGCGGCGTTGATCGCTTCGTAAATGGCATCCTGTACCCTACCCCTGATATTCAGGCTGATCAGCTTGTTGCTGACGGCGGGATGCACGCGGTTGGAAAGGAAGATGTATACCAGCTGTTCCTTGGGATCAATCCAGATGCAGGTGCCCGTATATCCGGTATGGCCAAACGTGGCATCCGACGCCAGCGTCGATGGGTAGTGTTTCGAGGTGTCTGGGTCCCACCGATCGAATCCCAGCCCCCGTCTGCTGGTGGCCGATTGCTTGGAGGTAAAGAGGTCTACGGTTTCCGGTTTGAAATAACGGTCACCGCCGTATTCGCCCCTGTTGAGCAACAGTTGCCCATAGATAGCCAAGTCGTTTGCCGTGGCGAACAATCCGGCGTGGCCCGCGATGCCTCCCGCCATGGCCGCCCCTTGGTCATGCACAAAACCCTGCAAAAGGGTTTTCCTGAAGGTTTTATCGTCCTCCGTGGGTACGATGCGGTCTTTTGCAAAGCGGCGGCGAGGCAGGTAACCTGCGGTCTGCATGCCCAGTGGGCGGTAAAACTCCTCCTGAATATAGTCCTGGATGGGAATGCCCGTCTGGTGTTCGGCCACCTCCTTCATCACGTACATGCTGATGTCGCTGTACACATACGAGCCCGTGGCATTGCGTTTGGAATGAAGCATGGTGGGCCACATCACCTCTTCGTAAAATCCCGTACGGATATAACAACCATCGGCCACCTTCACGGAATAAGCAGCCGACGAGTCGGTGCTTAGGTCATCGGGCTTCAGCTCCCGGTAAAAAGGGATATACGGGATGAAGCCCGCTTCATGGAGCATCACGTCCCTTAGCTTTGTACGGTTTTTGTTGGTGCCCTGGGCTTGCAGGAGGTAGTAGCCCATCGTACTGTCGAGATGGATGACTCCACGCTCGGTCAGGCGCATGATCGTGGGCGTGGTGGCCGTGATTTTGGTAATGGAAGCCATGTCAAAGATATCGGACACCTTCGTAGGCGTGAGTTGGCTATAGGTATGGTGGCCATAGGCTTTCTCGAAAATCACCGTGCCGCTCTTGGCGACCAGTACGACGGCGCCGGGGGTGGCCCGCTCACGGATGGCTTCTGCCACAATGGCGTCGATGTTTGCGGTCAACCGGGCCTGGTCAATACCCAAAGCTGAGGCATCAGCATACTTCAGCCGGATTTGTTCCGTAGTGAAACCGGCCCCTGTAGCGTACCTCGCGGAAAACGATTGCGGCAGGCGCGCCGTACAGGCGATTCCCCCAAATACCGACATCGCCGCCACATGGCCTGCAGCCGCAGTCAACCCCGGATTCCACACGATTGGGTAATGAACGAAATCCAGTGCCCGCAAGTTTGTCCCTTCGCCAAATACCGATAAGATGACCTGCTTCCCGATGGCCTGCGTATTGATGAATTGCAATAGGCGGGTACTTCCCAACTCTCCGGCATTCAGGGCGAGGATAACGGTATTATAGAATTTTAATGCCTCGTCAAGGTCGTGATAGGCAACAGCCTGTTGGGGTAGCGCAAACAGGTCAACCGGAGCATACCGTTGAAGCATGCCGCCGAATGCGGCCGACGCTGGGTTGTCCCCCCCCACGATGCAGGCGATGTTGCGCGCTTGCAAATCGCGTAACGGGATTATCCGTGTATGGTTATTAAGCAAGACGGTGTAGTTTGTTTGCGATGCGTATTGGGCATCCGCAGCAAGGCACTGAAGACAAAGTAGCACTAAACCTATAAACGAGGGGATTTGTTTCATATCAAACGAATATCGCTAATTTGCACAAAGAAATCGTTATCTCTTGAAAATTTTGTAATTTTTGCGGCTCATTTACCTGTCGTCCATGTTTAATGTCAACAGTTCCTTTTATATGTTCCTCTCGGTCTTGCAAGACAAGCTGCAGGCGGAGTTTGACCTTAAAGCGCTGTCGGAGAACACTTGTTTTTTGCATGCCGATGGATTACCCATCAATATTGTCTATTACCGTTGCGAAAGCAATAAGCGTATACCGATAGCTAGCGAGAACCGCTGCATCCATATCGACGAGGACCTTTGGGCAACCAAACCGAATCTGTTGCTCAACCGGCTTGCTGCGTTGGCAGGGCGGGCCCGCCGTGTCCACGCCCGGGATACCGTGGCTGCCCGCATAGACAAACCTACCGCGATGGCCTTCCAAGAAGAACACCACCTACAGGTGGCTTTGCCAGGCAAATACCGCTATGGCTTATTCCATGAGGGGGATTTGGTTGCCGTAGCGGTATTCAGCGGCGGACGGAAGATGGAAGGCAAGCCGGAAGGCTACCGATCCTACGAATTGCTCCGGTTTTGTCATAAACAGGGGATACAGGTGGTGGGTGGATTCAGCAAGCTGCTGGATGCCTTCCAACGGGAATTTCAGCCGGGAGATATCATGACGTATGCCGACAAAGACTGGTCGGATGGCAATAGCTACCGCAAGATGGGTTTTGCCATTGTCGGCGAGACAGTCCCCCAGGTTTTCTGGGTCGATAGCCGTACGATGAAGCGGTACCATGAAAGCACCCTTCCTCCCGATATCGCCGCACAGTCATCCGATGAACGCCGACGGTTGGGCTACTACCCCGTTTGGAATAGCGGGAGCCTCAAGTTGGTAAAGGGTTAATGGGCGGTTTCAGGGACGATGATGCTTTTTTTGTATATTCGGCGAATTTTAGTTATTCCATTAATTTAAGCAGCAACAACAGATGACAAGAAAACTTCGTATGGGAATGGTTGGAGGCGGGAAAGATGCCTTTATCGGCGCGGTACACCGCATCGCGGCCAATATGGACGGTTTGGTGGAATTGGTGTGTGGCGCTTTCAGCGTTGACCCGGTTATTTCGAAAGAATCAGGCAAGGCCCTATTTGTTCCGGAGGACCGAATATACACCAGTTATCAGGAGATGATGGCCAAAGAAAGGGAACTGCCGGAAGGAGAGCGGATGGATTTTGTAACCATCGTGACCCCCAATTTTATCCACTTCGATCCCGCGAAGCTGGCGTTGGAAAGCGGCTTCGATGTGGTTATCGAAAAGCCGATGACCTTTACATTGGACGAGGCCAAGGAATTGAAGGAAATCGTAGCCCGTACCGGCCGGACCCTGTGCCTGACCCATACGTACAGCGGCTATCCGATGGTGAAGCAGGCTAAAGCCATGATTGGAGACGGCGCACTCGGCAACATACGCAAAGTGGTGGTGGAGTACCCGCAAGGATGGCTGAGCCGCCTGTCGGAGCGGGAAGGCAATGCCCAGGCTGCATGGCGAACAGACCCCACAAAATCGGGGAAAAGCGGTTCGATGGGGGATATCGGTACCCACGCCGCACATCTGGCGGAATATGTGACCGGCTTGCGGATCACCGAACTTTGCGCGGATTTATCCACGTTGGTGGAGGGCCGTTTGCTGGACGACGACGGCAATGTGTTGCTGCGTTTTGATAATGGCGCCAGGGGTGTGCTCGTTGCGTCGCAGATTTCTGCAGGGGAAGAAAACGCGCTTCGTATCCGTGTTTACGGCGAAAAGGGGGGTATTGAGTGGGCTCAGGAAGACCCCAACAATTTGATAGTAAAGCTGCTGGACCAACCGCGACAATACATCCGAACGGGCAATGCCTACCAGGCGCCCTATACGCTAAGTAAGTTTGCTACCCACAATACCCGTATCCCGGCTGGGCACCCGGAAGGGTTGCTAGAAGCTTTTGCCAACATTTACCGTAACTTCGTGCTGACGGTGTCGGCGAAGCTAAATGGCGAAACGCCCACACCGGAGATGCTCGATTTTCCCCAGGTAGACGAAGGTGTGCGGGGAATGGCGTTCATCGATCAGGTGGTGGCCAGCAACCAGAGTCCCGAAAAGTGGACGAAATTCGTTGTGTGAAGCTGCTGGTCGTCCTCGGCCCTACGGCGTCTGGCAAAACGAGTTTGGCCGTGGCGGTCGCCAAACGGTTGAACGGTGCCATCATCAGCGCGGATTCGCGGCAGGTTTACCGGGGGATGGATATCGGTACAGGGAAAGACCTTGCCACCTATGGCGATATTCCCTATTACCTCATCGACGTGGTTGATGCCGGGGAGCAGTATCATGTAACGCAATACCTGGCCGATTTTCGGCGGGCATTCGACGCGATTTGCCAACAGGGACAGCAACCCATCCTATGCGGCGGCACCGGATTTTATATCCAAGCCGTGCTGCAAGGGTTCGACTATAGTATAGTTCCTGTGGATGATGCGCTCAGAAAGGCGCTCTACCCGTTGCCTATCGAGGTGCTGAAGCAAAAATTGCTGGACTTGCCTATTCCTCCCGGCTTCAGCGCGGATACCAGTACCCAAAAGCGGCTTATCCGAGCCATTGAGATTGCAACTTGGTGCCGTCATCAATCGCTGCCTGCCAATCCCTATCCCCGGATTCCGGCAAAGATAGTTGGCATCGACCCCCCTGTTGACGTAAGGAGGCAACGCATCACTGATCGGTTGCGACAGCGGCTCAAAGGCGGATTGCTGGAGGAGGTGCAGCGGTTGCTGGACAACGGAATACCTCCCCAAAGGCTGGTGTACTATGGCTTGGAATACAAATATGCCACGCAGTACCTGCTGGGTGAAATGGACTATGACGTCTTTTTCACCCAGCTCAATACCGCGATACATCGCTTTGCCAAACGGCAGATGACCTATTTCCGGAAAATGGAAAAAGACGGGCTGAATATCCACTGGCTGACCAACGGAACGGTGGACGACCTCGTGGAAGAGGTCATTGACCACTTTCGATCGGCCTAATCGATCGATTACAGTTTTATTTCCACGTCCTTACCGTTGAAAAAATGAAATTCGGTAAGGTAGTACGAAGAAACTGCCTTGACCTTGATCCATCGACCAAACTTAAGATACCATTTTACTTGACGCGACAGGAATCCGGATCGGATGTATGCATAGATGTAGGGATGTACGCATAACGTGATGTGCTTTTCATTCTGTTCCTGAAGGATAAAGGTCAAGTTATTTTCGATATCGTCCATCAACACGATGCTCGACCGGATTTCGCCCGTGCCGTCGCATGCAGGGCATTTTTCGTTGGTGACAATGGTCATCTCGGGCCGTACCCGCTGCCGGGTGATCTGGACCAGCCCGAACTTGCTTGGCGGAAGTATGGTATGGCGTGCACGGTCCGCTGCCATGCACTGTTTGAGGTAAGCATGAAGCTCTTTGCGGTTAGTGGGTTTGTGCATATCGATGAAGTCGATGACCACTATTCCTCCCATATCGCGGAGACGCAACTGACGTGCGATCTCTTTGGCTGCTTCCATATTGACCTGCAGGGCATTTTCCTCCTGGTTTTCCTTGTTGGCGGTACGATTGCCGCTGTTGACGTCAATGACGTGCAGGGCTTCCGTATGCTCGATGACGAGGTACGCCCCGCCGTGGAGATTTACCGTCTTGCCAAAGGCCGCCTTGATCTGCCGTTCGATGCCAAAGTGTTCGAAAATCGGCTCCCGATGCTTATACAGCTTGACAATCTTTTCCAGGTCGGGCGATATTTCCTGCACATAAGAACGGGTTTCCTCATAAATCGCCTGGTTGTTGACATAGATGTGCGTAAACTCATCAGTGAGGATATCGCGCAGGATGGTTGAGGTACGGTCCATCTCGCCAAGCACTTTGTGCGAAGGTTCGGCCAACCGCAACCGATTGGTAAACACTT
>Ga0182741_1004864_pt1 | contig 12851 bp, 11 predicted proteins | sample eDN5th37CBELigOP_FD_128874 | JGI IMG/M metagenome (GOLD analysis project Ga0182741, IMG submission 128874) | Enriched Organic Plus compost microbial communities from Emeryville, California, USA - eDNA 5th pass 37_C BE-Lig OP (version 2) (version 2) ...
CGAGGATTCTTTAGACGGTTGACTCGAAGGATCACGCGGTGGCCGCTCTACATCCGTCAACGACACGGATGTCGGAGACGATCTCGGCCACCGAGTTACACCACTCTATGGGGCACTACTCCGTGGCGGCGCTGTCGGTTCTCGGTCAGGACCGGTCCGCAGCGCTGCGCGACGAACGCGAACAGATCCTCAACACCTTCGCCACCGAGCGCGCCCTCGCCGACTACCTCGATGCGCAAGAGCTGCCTGCCGGGTCGGTGCTGATGGACACCGTCTACGGGTTCGCGGTCTTCGCCGCCAGCGACAATCCTCGTCAGTTCGTGCTGCCCTCGGATGCGGATTTCACCAGCGTTCTCAACGATCCTGCCGGCCACGGTGTCCGGTACATCCTGTCGGTGCCGAACACCGGTCGCGGTAGCTCGGACGCGATCAACCGCCGCTACCCCACGCTGTACGACAACGGCGCGAACCTGGCCACCCTCGACCTCGAGGTTCCCAACAGCGGACTGAACCAGCCGACCTGGCGGGTATGGCGCGTCACCGGATGAGCGTCGGCGACACGGGTGGTCGGCCGGACGATGCTCAGTTCATCTGCGGGATCGCCAGAACCGGATCGTCGGGGCCGATGTCGTAGGTGCACAGATGCGGTCGAGGATCGGGGACGAACGCCCACAACATCGCCCCGGCCGCACCCATGGTGCGGTAGGAGTCGATCCGTGCACCGACCAGCGCGGCGCGTTCCTGCAACGGCAGGCAGTTGCCGGCATTGATTCCCAGCTCGGTGACCACCACCGGTTTGGCGACCTGCGACACCCGCAACGGCAGGAATCCGCTGTTGTCGTAATCGTGGTACTGAACGAAGTCCACATACGGGGAATCTGCGATGAGTGCGTATCCCGATCCGGCCGTGCCGCACTGGTCCCCGCCGAGGAGCCCCGCGGTGATCGGATGCACCGGGTCGTGGGTGCGGATCACCGCGCCCACCGCATCGTGCCAGTCCCGCAGGATCTGAGCCGCATCGGCCGGGCAGGTCCTCAGCGCGAAGCTGCATGCGGCGTCGTGGCACTGCCCGGCTTCCGGCTCGCCGATCGGTTCCCACGCGGCGATCGCCGGTGAGTGCCCCCAGCGAGAGACCGCGGTGATCACCCAGTCCCGGTAACTCAGCGGCGACGAGGTGGGAGCGGTCCAACCGGTGAGGTACCAGTCCCGGTCCTTGTACCGCTCGTCCTCACACGCACCGTCCTGACCGACCAGCACGGGGATGACCAACGCCCCGTGCCGCTCGGCTGCCGCGAACACCGCATCGATCGGACCGAAGTCCAGGTCCCCGGTGTACTTGTTCACTGCGAGCTGCTGGAACGCGTTGAATCGCGTGACCGAACCCGCAGGACGCGACGCGAAGTAGGCGTCGAGATCCACCTCGGCACCGCATCCACGATTGATGTCCCAGTCGGTCGCGAGCTGATAGGCGTTCAGACCTGTCGGCCACCACGGCTCGCCGTCCAGCACCAGTCCGTTTCCCGACACTGCGGTCCTCGAGACCGGTGCCGCGTCGGGTTCCGGAGCGCACCCGACAGCGCCGAACATCACCAGGAATGCCACTACCCCGAGCACTGCACCTATCCGCATGGAACGACGCTAGAACGTTCCCCCGAACTGCGCAGGACGAAGAGGATGTCAGTTTTCGACACGGGACGACGGTGAAACCGGTGACGGGACGGAAGACCCTTGCCCGGGTCCAGCCGATGCGCTAGCGCTGCCCTCGGCACGACCGCATCGCTAGGTCGGACGGTCCGGTCGACGACCTCCGGGTCCGCCGGTAGTCCGGACATGTTGTCCGAAAACCGTGTTCGCGACGATCCAGCATCCATGGCTTCGAGACGAGGTGGGCCCGCCGGTGCCCGCCTGCTCGTCTCGTCGTCGTGGCAGCCACCATCGGTGGATGACCGAACTACGTTGGCGACAATTGTCCGAATGGCCGATGATGCTCGCAGCCGTTGCCTTTCTCTGTGCCTATGCATGGACCGTGCTGGGCACACCGGCCGGAGAATCAGCACAGGTGGCCGAGTCGATCATGTGGACCACCTGGGTGTTGTTCGCCGGGGACTTCGTGGTGCGGTTGGGCCTGGCACCGAACCCGGCCCGTTGGTTACTGCACCACTTGCACGAACTGGCGATGGTGGTGCTGCCGGTCCTCCGTCCCCTGCGGCTGCTGCGGTTGGTGACCTTGCTGGGGTGTTGCAACGGTCGGCCGGAACAGCGGTGCGCGGACGGGTGGTGTTGTATGCGGCGGGATCGACACTGCTGTTGTTGATCGTCTCGTCTCTGGCGATGCTCGATGCCGAACGTGGAGCACCCGAGTCGTCGATCGAAACCTATCCCGAAGCCCTGTGGTGGTCGATGGTCACCGTCACCACGGTCGGGTACGGAGACTTCTCCCCGGTGACCGCCACAGGCCGTCTGATCGCCGTGACATTGATGATCGCCGGTATCGCGCTGCTGGGCGTCATCACCGCAACACTCGCCTCCTGGCTCGTCGAACGGGTCGGTGAGCAGGACGAAGCGAACCAGGCTGCGACCCGCGCGCAGGTCGCGGAATTGGCCGCCGAAATCGCTGCGTTGCGCTCACAGCTCGCCGTGTGGGAGTCCGAAGAACGGTGACCGACCGGGAGGGGACGGTTTCCTTCGGGTAGGCGGTGGAGGCGGTGGAGGCGGTCGGGGCGCGGTGTGCGGTAGGGTCGGCAACGGTGCGCCGGGAAGTCTGGTCGGCAAGAAGTTGATCCGTTGTCGAACCGGAGGGCCCCATGTCTGCACCCATCTGTCCTGTCTGTCCCGACCGTCATCGTCGTAGCGTGCCTTCGGCGCCGTGACCGCCGGACCGCCACCCGGGTCGAGCCCGAGACGCGTGCCCGCTCCTTTCCCGACGCTCGAGCCGTACCGGGTGCCTGTGCCGCTCGGCCGGATCCCCGGAGCATCCCGTCATCTGTTCGACGGCATCGGTGATCCGGTCCGGCTGAAGGCAGCCGGGTGCTGTGCCGAATTCCTCAGCTCGCGGATCACGTTGCGGTCGTTCTCTTCCAGAAGTGATCGTCGCTGATCGCTTGCGCACTTTCCGAGGACTCATCATGTCTGATTTCCTGTCCGGTCGACCGTTTCTCTCCCGAGGTTCCTGGCCCGAAGCTCGGCGGGTGACCGAGATCCTCCGCATGGAGACCGTCGGCGGTGTGTTGTTGCTGATCGGCGCTGTGGTCGCCCTGATCTGGGCCAATACGGCCTGGTCGGAGTCCTACCACGTACTGCGGGACACCACGGTCGGTCCTGCCGCATGGCATCTGGATCTGCCCTTGGGAGCCTGGGCCGCGGACGGTCTGCTGGCGATCTTCTTCTTCGTCGTCGGAGTCGAACTCAAACGCGAGTTCATCGACGGGAGTCTGCGGGACGTCCGACGCGCCGCGATACCGGTCGCTGCCGCCCTCGGCGGCATGGTGGTTCCGGCCGCCCTCTTCGTCGCCGTCAATCTCCGTGGTGGAGCCGAGGCATTGAACGGATGGGCGGTGCCGACCGCCACCGATATCGCGTTCGCCGTGGCGATCCTCGCGGTGATCGGTAGCCATCTCCCCACGGCGCTGCGTACTTTTCTGCTCACCCTGGCGGTGGTCGACGATCTGCTGGCGGTGACCGTCATCGCCGTGTTCTACACCGACGAGCTGAACCTGCTGTATCTCGGTGCGGCGCTGCTGCCGTTGCTGGCTTTCGGTGTCGCCTTGCAACGTGGGGTCGGCAGGTGGTGGCTCCTGGTGCCGTTGGCCGTGCTGACCTGGTGGCTGGTGCACGAATCGGGTGTGCACGCCACCATCGCCGGCGTACTGCTGGGCTTCGCTGTGCCGGTCTCCCGCATGGTCGGCGGGAAGACGGTTGCTGTTGCCGAACACATCGAACACCGCATCCGGCCGTTGTCGGCGGGGTTCGCCGTGCCGGTGTTCGCGTTCTTCGCTGCCGGGGTGACCGTCGGCGGGACGAGTGGACTCACCGATGCACTCACCGATCCGATCTCCGTCGGGGTGATCACCGGGCTGGTGCTCGGCAAGGTCATCGGGATCTTCGGGGTCAGCTGTCTGATGGTCCGGTTCACCCGCGCCCGTCTGGACGAGGAGTTGAGATGGGTCGATGTTCTCGGGGTGTCGCTGCTCGGTGGGATCGGGTTCACCGTCTCCTTGCTCATCGGTGATCTCGCCTTCGGCGCGGGGTCGGTGGCGGCCGATCACGTCAAGGTCGCGGTGCTGTGCGGATCGCTGCTCAGCGCCGTACTGGCCTCGGTCGTACTCACCGTCCGCAACCGCGCCTACCGGACGATCGCTGCCGCCGAACAGGTCGACGAGGACGGTGACGGAGTCCCCGACGTCTACCAGCAGCGATGACCGATCGTCTCGTGTCTCGTTCACCGCGTGCGCGGTGGTGGTCGTCGGCCACGGTGGACACACCCCAAGCCCGGGTGCAGTGCGTCTTCTGGTCGTTCGCGGTGATGCTGGTGGTGCATCGCACCGTTGTCCTCGCGGTCAACGGTCATCGCACCGATGATTTCGGTGGGGTCTATCGGGCCGCGGTCGCATTCTGGAACCGTGAGCCGGTCTACACCGCGGCCTATCATCACGTCGACCCGCATTATCTCTATCCGCCGTCCGGGTCGTTGCTGATCGCGCCGTTCGCGGTGTTCGAGGCGGAACCGTCGCGGTGGGTGTTCATCGGCGTCAACACCGCCGCGGTGTTGATCGCGGTGTATCTGGTGGTGCGCATGTTCGGCTACACCGTCGCCTCGGCGGCGTTACCGGTCGCGATCACGGCCGCGTTCGTATCCGAATCGGTGACCAACACCTTGGTCTTCACCAACGTCAACGGGATGATCCTGCTCGGTCAGGTGGTGTTCCTGACCCTACTGCTGGCCCGCCGGAATCTGGCTGCGGGAGTGGCGATCGGGTTGACCTTCGCGATCAAACCCATCCTGGCACCGCTGTTGCTGCTTCCGGTACTGCGGCGGCAGTACACGGTGTTCGTCACTGCCGCGGGCACGCCGATCGTACTGACCGTGCTGGCATGGCCGTGGGCTGCCGATCCCTGGCAATTCGTCGAACGTACAGTGCCCTATCTGCTGCAGTCCCGCGACTATTTCAACAGTTCCATCACCGGTAACGGCACCTACTACGGCCTGTCCGAACCGTTGATCCTCGCCTTGCGCATCGGGTTCGCGTTGCTCGCGGCGGCGACGATGTATCTGCTCTACCGCTCTCACCGCCGGGACGAGGTGTTCTTCGTCGTCACGTCCGCCGGGGTGCTGATGACTGCTTCGTTCCTGCTCGGCTCGCTCGGGCAGATGTACTACTCGATGCTTCTGTTCCCGCTGTTGATGAGCGTGGTCCTTCCGCAGTCGGTGATGCGGAACTGGCCGGCGTGGCTGGCGGTCTACGGCTTCCTCAGTGCCGACGAATGGTATTCGAACCGCTGGATCGACGCCGGGCGCTACGCCGAGTACATGCGTCCGACCTGGGGATGGTCGCTGCTGCTCATCGTGATCTTCGCCGTGCTTGTCGATCGCCGGAAACAGCAGCCCTCCCCATCCGGCGAACACGAGATCATCCCTTTCAGCCGTAGCCGGGTCACCACGTCCCGAGCCGCCATCGAGGAGAAGTCATGAACTGGACCGTCTTCACCGTCTTCCTGGTCGTATGGATATTGTCCGGGCTGCTCACCGGGTTGTGGATGGCCCGCCGCGGGCACGATCCCCGGTGGACGATCATCTCCGTGATCCTCGGTCCGCTGTTCGTGCCGATCACTCTCGAACGCATCGAACGCGTTCCTCGTCCGGTGGAGACGGCCCCGGTGGATCGCTGGGGTACCACGACCACCGAACCGGGTGGGCTACGCGTGATGGTCGGCTACGACGACTCGGCCGAGGCCCGGCACGCGTTGCAGGTGGCACGACGGCTGTTCGGACCGGTTGACGGTGTGCTCGAACTCGTCGCGGTCGTGTCCTACGACGATGGGACCGAACCGGACTCGGAGGTACTGGACAAGGCACGACAGCGTTTGACCGCCGCCGCCTCCGCGGCGGAAGGGATCCCCGTCGGCTACGCGATTCTTGCCGGCCCTCCCGGGCCCTGCCTGCGCTGGTTTGCCGAGGACCAACACGCCGACGTGCTGGTCGTCGGCAAACGAGGCCGGGGCATGTCCACCCGGATGCTCGGCAGTGTCGCCGAGGATCTGACCTCCCACTGCCCTGTCCCCGTTCTCGTCGTCGACCCTGCGATCGGATCGACCCCCTCCGATGTCGACGCTCCCACCTTGGCAGTACGGGTTCCGGCTGAGGACATTCCCGATAGCAGGTCCTGACCGCTGCCCGGCCGCCGCGCCCGTCGAATGCTCCGGACCGCGTCCGCGAGCCCGAGCATCGCGAGCACCTCATGCATCCTCGAACGGTGCGGTGGCCCGAGGACGAGGAACACCCACCCCCAATGGTGGGGATGGGTGTTCCTCTGCGAGTTCTCCGGAGTTGCCGCACCGAGGACTCGGTTGCTGCGACTCCTGAAGGGATCTACCGGACCGGGAATTACTGCGCGGCGGGCACTCCGGCCAGCTCCGCAGCCGTGGCCTCGTCGGCCAGGGGGTAGACGGGGTACTCCACGCCCGACAGGTACTGGACGGTACGCACCACCTGGCACGAGTAACCGAACTCGTTGTCGTACCAGACGTACAGGATCGCGGTGTCGCCCTCGACGATCGCAGCGTTGGCGTCGATGATGCACGCCGCGCGCGAGCCGATGAAGTCGCTGGACACGGCGTCGGTGGCGGCGGTGTAGTCGAGGTTGCGGCGTAGCTCGCCGGTGAGGGACTCCTGGTGGAGGTGCTCGAGCACCTCTTCCTTGGTGGTCTCCTGGGCCAGCGTCAGGTGCAGGATTGCGACGGACACGTCCGGCGTGGGGACGCGGATCGAGTTACCGGTGATCTTGGCCTTGAGGTCGGGGAGGGCCTTGGCGACGGCCGAGGCGGCGCCGGTCTCGGTGAGCACCAGGTTGAACGGCGCGGAACGACCACGGCGATCGGCCTTGTGGTAGTTGTCCAGCAGGTTCTGGTCGTTGGTGAACGAGTGCACCGTCTCGACGTGGCCGCGCAGGACACCGAACTTGTCGTCCATGGTCTTCAGCGGCGGCACGATCGCGTTGGTGGTGCAGGACGCGCACGAGACGATCTTCTCGTTCGGGTCGATGCTGCGGTGGTTGACGCCGTGGACGATGTTGGGGAGATCGCCCTTGCCGGGTGCGGTGAGGACCACCTTGGAGATGCCGGGACGCAGGTGCTTCGACAGGCCCTCGCGGTCGCGCCAGATGCCGGTGTTGTCGATCAGGATGGCGTTGTCGATGCCGTACTCGGTGTAGTCGACGCTGGCCGGATCGTTGCTGTAGATGAACTTGATGACGTTGCCGTTGGCGATCAGGGCGTTGTTCTCGGCGTCGACCTTGATCGTGCCGTTGAACTGCCCGTGGACGGAGTCGCGGCGCAGCAGCGAGGCGCGCTTGGTGAGGTCGTCACCGGCGCCCTTGCGCACCACCACGGCGCGCAGGTTCAGGCCGTTGCCGGAGCCGGCCTTCTCGATGAGCAGGCGGGCGACGAGGCGTCCGATGCGCCCGAAGCCGTACAGGACGACGTCCTGGGGCTTTGCGGGGGTCGCTTCGCCGCTGCCGATCAGGTCGGCGAGACGCTCGGCGACGAACTCGGGGATGGGGCGGCCGGCGCCTTCGGCGTGGTAGGCCGTCACCAGCAGGCCGAGGTCGATCTTCGACGGCCGCAGGTCGAGGTCGGTCAGCGCCTCGAGGAAGGGGAAGGTCTCTTCGACGGACAGCTCGTCACCGCGGATCTGCCGCGCGAAGCGGTGGGTCCGCAGGATGCCGATGACCGACTTGTTCACGAGGGAGCGGCTGTGAAGCAAGACCGTGACCGAGTGGCGGCGGTGCAGGCCACCGATCATCGGGATCATTGCCTCCGCAAGAGCCTCTTGGGAGTTCCACTGTGCCAATTCCGGGGTGCTCACTGCGCTCCTCTGTCTTTCCGGCTCGTCTGGCCCGTCTGGCCCGTCCCAGGCTGTTTGGGTGCCGCCCGGACGAGACGCACGTCACTCGCCGGTCGGCGTCCTGGCTCGGTGGAACAGTTCGCGACCGACGCCGATATACGGCGTGCGCAACACAAGCATATGAGAACGTCTTTTGGGGCCGACGGCCGGGAGCCGAAACGCTCTCACCTGCGCGAACTTGATCATCACCTCCGAGGGGTATCGTCCGGGTGAGGTGCGGGTGCCGGGGCCGGTCCGCGCGGTGGCGACGCGCAGGTATCGACCAGCGCTGCACCTCTGACCTGTGCCGGAGCAGGATATCGGCACCCGTCCGGACACGGAACTCGAGGTCGACGACCACTCCGGTCGCTGCACCCGTTCGTGGGTTCCTGTCCGGCCCCGACGCTCGCCTGCCGGCCCTCGGGTATCCGCTTCGTGTCCGAGCCGAGGACGGCCGTGTTCGCCGACTAGGCTCCACCCCGTGAGCGTGCGTGCAGGAATCGTCGTAACCGGAACCGAGATCCTCACCGGCAGGATCACCGACCGGAACGGACCGTGGTTGTCCGAGCAGCTCCTGGCACTGGGCGTCGACGTCGCCCACCTCACGATCTGCGGCGACCGGCCGGCCGATCTGAGCGCACAGCTGCGTTTCCTCACCGGCCAGGGCGTCGACCTCATCGTCACCAGCGGTGGTCTCGGCCCCACCGCCGACGACCTCACCGTCGCCACCGTAGCCGCGTTCTGTGATCGCGAGCTGCGTCTGGACCTCGAGCTCGAGGAGCACATCGCGGGCATCATCCGCCGCTTCCGCCCGGACACCCCGGATCTCGACGAGGGGCCGACACGGGTCGGGATCCGCAAGCAGGCGCAGGTTCCCGTCGGTGCCACCGTGGTGCCACCGACGGGTACCGCACCGGGCGTGGTCGTCCCGTCGGTGGACGGCGACCGGCCGATCCCGGTCATCGTCATCTTGCCCGGCCCGCCCGGGGAGCTGCAGGCGATGTGGCCGAGCGCGCTCGCCACGCCTGCGGTTGCCGAGGTGCTGTCCCGCGCCGACGACCTGCGGCAGCAGACGGTGCGCGCCTACGGGCTGCACGAGGCGCAACTCGCCGAGACCCTCCGCCGGGCCGAAGCCGAGATCGCCGACTTCGATCGCCTCGAGATCACCACCTGTCTTCGGCACGGTGAACTCGACATGGTGACCCGGTTCGCTTCCGGCGACGCGGACGTCTATCGCCGCCTGCTCGATCTTCTCGTCGAGCAGCACGGTCGCCGGATCTTCTCCACCGACGGCTCCACCATCGACGAGCAGTTGATCGGGCTTCTCGACGGCCGGTCGATCGCCACTGCCGAGTCGTGCACCGGCGGGCTCGTCGCTGCGCGTCTCACCGATCGCCCCGGCTCGTCGGCCTATGTGATGGGTGGGGTCGTGTCGTACTCCAACGGCGCGAAGTCCGATCTGCTCGACGTGCCGGCCGATCTGATCGAGACGCACGGTGCGGTGAGTGAGCAGGTCGCGGCGGCCATGGCCGAGGGTGCCCGGCGACGTCTCGGGGCAGATGTCGCGGTCTCCACGACCGGGATCGCCGGCCCCGGCGGTGGCACCGAGACCAAGCCGGTGGGCACGGTCTGTTTCGGTGTCGCGATCGAGGGGCGGCCGACGTACACCGTCACCCGCCGGTTCCCCGGGGACCGTGAACGGGTCCGAGCCCTCACCACGACCGCAGCGCTGCACCTGGTGGTCGCACAGCTGAAACGAGTGCCTTCCTCGTTCTGAAACGAGTCATCACTGCGTTCGAGCGAGAAACCTGTCGAGCCCCCTTCTCACACCCGCGGTCGGCACGGTGGTCGCGAACCAGGCGGCCTCGACGGCGAGCCCTTCGTCGATCGACAGGTTCAGGCCACGGGTGACCGCAGCGAGGCAGGCGTGCACTGCTGTCGGTGCGTGGCGGTCGATGCGGACGGCCAACTCCATCGCGGCGGCGAGCAGTTCGGAGGCCGGGACGACGTGGTTGACCAGGCCCATGTCGTGGGCACGTCGAGCGTCGATTGCATCACCGGTGAGGACCATCTCGAGGGCACGTTTGCGACCGATGTGACGCGGTAACCGTTGCGAGCCCCCGAAGGGCGGTGGGAAGCCCAGTGTGATCTCCGGTTTGGCGAAGGTGGCGTGGTCGGCAGCGATCGCGAGGTGGGCGGCTTCGACGATCTCGCACCCACCCCCGTATGCGAGGCCGTTGACCGCGGCGATGATCGGTTTCGGGAATTGTTCGATGCGTCGGGTCAGACCTTGACCGCGGTCGACGATGTCTTTCAGCGCACGCCCGGTACCGGCGTCGATGCTCCGAGCCAGGCAGGAGATGTCCGCACCGGCGCTGAAGGCCTGATCACCTGATCCGGTGAGAATGATCGAGCGGATCGAGTCGTCAGTGGTGGCGTCGTCCAGCCATGACGACAATTGGTCGATGGTGGCGTAGTCGAGTGCGTTGAGTTTGTGAGGTCGATCGATGGTGAGCACAGCTGTTGCTTCTGCTCGATGCACATGCATGCTCATGGGTGGGTTCTTCCTCGAAGTGTGATGGGGATCGGGTGATCGATGGGGCGGTCACGACGACGTGGACGGCCACGGCCGTCACGCCCCGACCACGGGGAGCACCCGTTCACAGTCCACCGGCCACGTTGATCGTGGTGGCGGTCAGATACGAGGCGTTCTCGCCGGCGGCGAACATCACTGCGGCTGCGATCTCCTCGACTGCAGCGACACGACGAAGAGGTATACGGTCGGCTACCCTCCGTGGACGTCCCGGATCACCTGCAGCGGCATGAATCTCCGTGTCCGTGGTGCCGGGAGCTATGCCGACGACCCGGATGTCCGGCGCCAGTTCGCGTCCCAGACCGCGCGTGATCGCATCCACTGCGGCCTTGGACGCGGCGTATCCCACGTACTCCCCCGGCGCCCCGGTCGTCGCAGCGATGCTGCCGATGTTGATCACCACACCCTGTAGGGCGTGCTGATGCCAGTAGCGGACCGCAGCCGCCGTCATCGACCACAGCCCGAAGACGTTGACGTCGAAGACTTCCCGCAATTGTGGTTCGGTCACGGTGAGAAAATCGCCGAGCGGTCCGGTGATTCCCGCGTTGTTCACGAGCACCGTCACTTCTCCCCCGCTCCGCGCCGCCGTGTCGACGACGGTTCCTGCCATGGTGGTGTCGGAGACGTCGGCCTCGATGGCGTGGACTCGGGGACCGCACTCGGTGACCAGACGCGTGGCGGCGTCGGCATCTCGGCGGTAGGTGAAACTCACCTCGTGGCCTGCCCGAGAAGCGGCGCGGACGATCGCGGCACCGATCCCCCGACTGCCGCCGGTGACGAGGAAGTGCCCGCTCATGGTCGGTTCGCTCTGCTGGATCCCTCGAGCGGAGCCGCCACAGCAACGAAGCGAGCGGCGGGTACGCCCCTGCGGTCGGCGGCGTGTCGACCGTCGTTGATGTTCATGCCGTCATCGAACCCTGGCCGCCCCCGGCAGGACAGTGCCATTTCCTGAAGAGAGATCGGGTTTGTCCCGAAGTGGACCAGTGCCAAGGGGCGAGCCGGTCTGCGTGGCCGTCGGCCCCGCCTCGAAGAGGTGACGCTCTGACATCGAAGGTCCGGACACGTCGAACCCACGAGGTCAGTCGCCGATGAAGGCGAGAATGTCCTTGTCGAGTGCGTCCTGGTAGGAACCGTGGATTCCGTGCGGAGCGCCGGGGTAGACCTTGAGCGTGCCGTGCTTCACCAGGTCGATGGACTTCAGGGCTGCGGCTGCAATGGGGACGATCTGGTCGTCGTCACCGTGGGCCAACAGAATCGGTACGGTCAGCGCCTCGAGGTCCTCGGTGAAATCGGTCTCGGAGAACGCCTTGATGCAGTCGTAGGCAGCGGCGAGCCCCACCGTCATCCCCTGACGCCAGAAGTCGTCCCGCGCGCCCTGTGACACCGAGCTCCCCTCACGATTGGCTCCGAAGAAGGGCGCCGAGAGGTCCTGGTAGTACTGCGAACGGTCCTTCAGAACCCCTTCACGGATGGCGTCGAACACCTCGAGCGGTGTTCCTTCGGGGTTCGACTCGGACTTCAGCATGATCGGGGGCACCCCGCCGGCGGTGACGATCTTCCGCACCCGTCCGGCGCCGTACCGCGCTGCATAGCGCACCACTTCCCCGCCGCCCGTCGAGTGCCCGATGAGCACCATGTCGGTCAGATCGAGAGCCTCGACCAGTTCGGCGAGGTCCTTCGCGTAGGTGTCCATGTCGTTGCCCGTGTACGTGTGTGTCGACCGTCCGTGTCCACGACGATCGTGAGCGATGGCGCGGTAGCCCGCGTCGGCGAGCAGTTTGAGTTCGACCTGCCAGGCATCCGACGTCAGTGGCCAGCCATGGCTGAGGACCACGGGCCTGCCCGTGCCCTGCTCGGTGTAGTAGATCTCGATTCCATCGGACGTGGTGATGTACGGCATGACCGATATTCCCCCGCATGTAATGAACAGATGATCGATCGATAGTCGATGTATGTCATCGTGCAACCGGGGTCCGGCGCCACCACCGGTAGCGTGAAGGCACGCCCGGTCGCACCCTCGGTCTTTCAGTATCCGAAATTCATGTTATCCGATGGGCGGTGAAGTTCGGGAGAGTCGGCAAGACCCGATCCCGGTCGGCGTCGACCACACCCCTCATGCATATATTGTCACCGAAATATGTTTGTGGGCAATGATGTTCA
>Ga0182741_1004867_pt1 | contig 12848 bp, 5 predicted proteins | sample eDN5th37CBELigOP_FD_128874 | JGI IMG/M metagenome (GOLD analysis project Ga0182741, IMG submission 128874) | Enriched Organic Plus compost microbial communities from Emeryville, California, USA - eDNA 5th pass 37_C BE-Lig OP (version 2) (version 2) ...
ATAAGCAAGGGAACAGTGTATCGTGTGGATTAGAAGAAATATGTCATTAGATACCGTTAGTCGTTTGCGTCCTCCCGAGGAAACCGAGGTACACATCGCTGAAGTCCGAGTCCTGAAGAGTTCAGGAACTCAACCAGTGAGGATCTCCTTGATCCTTTGCTTTGACAGCGGAATAAACCCTTAAAACCTGCTTGAGCGTACACATAAAGCGCTCTCTGTGCAATCACGTCGGCTCGCACTTCCCCTTTCCCGAGATCCAGCGTATCACCTCGAACTCGATCTTGCTGACATTTCCACTTTGGAGTGGATTCAGTATCTGTGGCTGGGATAGTGGTGTGACAATTGTAAATATGATTTCCGACTCATCACTGTGAAATCAACCGCTTGAGTGTGGGTTGGCGAGCTATCCTCGCCGTGCTCCCACGCAACATGTCCTTATAGGGCACTACATTCGAGAGTCATTTGGCTTTCGTGCTGGATTCTGGCGAATGTCACAGAGTACCTCATAGATCCTTCGCTGAATCACGCTCTCAATGCCATCTTTAGACCTCCAGTGCATTCCCGCGCTCTGTCACCCACCAGCTGTTGCTACTCAAGTCATCCTATTCGAACCTCGTCGGACTCGACACACTTCCGAACACCTCGCACCCAAGTGCCTCCCATTGTGACGTGAAAAAAACTAGCTACGCGTGAACATGGGCGTCATAGACTTCGTCACGTCGCGGGCCGGGATTGCTTTCTTCTCCTTAGTCCTCCTAGTCGTTGCATTCACCGCCATTGCGGCGTATTTCCTGGGTGTATACACGCCTTCGTACGTACCCGTGCAAGAGCAAGTCTCCATGCTCTGCATGATATGATATCATGCGAGACTTGACCTTTTGTCGTCGCGATGATGCGTTCGGCACCAGGAATCTACGGCTCATCATCCCCTCTCCTCCTTACCCCTTCGGACATCTTCCAAATCTAGAATTCGAGCGGCCCACGTTTTATCCAAGCTGAAGCCCGTCAAAAACCCTGCAGACGTATCTATTGCCTTGGAGGTTTTGCAACACGCTCGGACGGGCGAAAACGGAGCGCCCATCCTGCTCGGGTTGTACCTGCCTCAGTACGAAAACGTTGTTGTGTTCAACGTAGCAGGCCGAAAGGATCTCTATGGACCTGGAGGCTCCTATCATATGCTCACAGGTCGAGACTGTAGCCGTTGCCTTGCAACGATGGACCTGAAGACTACTGCCACAAATCTCGACGACTTGTCAGTTGACCAGTGGAGGACCTTGATCCAGTGGGGAAACAAGTTCCTGAAGCAGTATCCTATTATGGGCCACATTGCGGTTGAAGACACAAATACCAAACGCACCGTCAAGGGATACGACGCACCTGTCCCACCCGTCGCCGATTTGACCGGTGCAGATGATCTTCCCCCGTTCGCCGCACCAGGAGCCTCTTCACGGCCCTCTTCCTCTTCTGCGACTCCTTCAGCCGCAGCCTCATCTGCATCTGCGTCGGCATCCCCAAGCGGCCGCCCAGCACAGAGCGCAGAAGCGGAACAAAAACCAGCGTCGGCGCCAGAGTCTGAACCTGAATCTGATTCTGAGCCAGACTTTGAAATGGAGACAGAGGGCGTACGGAGAGCCGAGTTCCTTCGCTCGCGTCACCGCAGCAGGTATTAAGTTGAAAGCACCCTTGTCCAGAGGCACTCAGAGTAACCCTTCATTAGAATCGGTCCGAGCCTTTGGAGCAGAAAGCTGGGATCGAAGCTTACACACCGTCTTCGTTTTATGGAGAACACTCCCGGCTACACCTTATTCGAGGACTATTCATACAAGGATACACGATATTTACATGGTATTACCAGACGGACTTCGCTCCTGACGCCTGCCAACTAAAGTAAGTGATTACCCCCATCAGACCATGTGCGACGAACACAGGAAGCGGGTCAGGGAGTTCGTGGTTCCTGGAATACAGTCCGTTTGTGAGCTTTTTGAGGAACGAGTTCACGCTGAGTCCAACCAAGAGAATATGATATGCTAGCATGCCAAACAAGCCGCTAGAGATTGCGGCAGAGTTGCCAGTATTTGCCAGACTGTAGCACATAAGTCCGACCGCTATTGCCAGGCATGACCAGAGCAGTTGCCCTGAGGTACCGGTCATTTTGCCTGTGACGCAGTCAAGTGTGGGGCGAGATGAGGGAACACACACTGTTCGTAAGAGCAAGCAGAACTCTGTCAATATGCAAATTTCAGCAGAATAATCATAACCAGCGTGTTGAAATGCCGCTGGCCCAGTTTCACTGAAGAGCAGCACCAGATCCTCTGTTGTGTTCAGTGACTTACCAAAGATCCGCCTGGAGACGAATCCGTTCGGGACGAGCAGTGTGGGAAGTCCCGCGCCGAGCTCCATGAGTGCAGTCAAGTAGAGAACAGACTGTGGATTCATGATATCTGGTTGCATGAGTGATTGCATTCGTCAACACGGTCGTGAGGCTTCCAATTCATCAGCGCAGACCCACTGTGTGGGCGTCAAGGAGGATATGCCGCCTCCTCATCCACCCCCGTGTCTTTCTGATCCAACAACTAATCATTCAGTCTCGCTCGGCTAGCTTAGCACCGTGGTCATCCTGCCCACATAAAGATCCGCATCTCTCCCTCTGGGCAGGTAGCTCAGGGTCTGGCAGGTTTCTCGAACCAAAGAGGATGCGTACAACGTTAATTCGCCTGAGTTGAATCCGTAAGTGTGTGCAATGGCACACAGCGAGGAAAACCGACCGCCCCGGTGTAGACCACATGCTACCCCTCACACTGCGATCTAACTTGAGTCTACCCCGTACGAGCTCATAATATCACTTCGAGAGCACGGTTTCTTCAGTGCATGAGAGGAGATATCGCTCCCACTGATGGCGCGTGCGGGTGGGACGTTTGGCGACCAGCGCGCAAGGATTGATACGTGCGGTTTAGGCACGGCCAGCTACCCTACCTTTTGCCGGCTCCGGCCACGTGGAGGGGTGGCGGAATGAGACACGGGGTGACGGAATGGACCATTGACAGATGGCGAAAGAGGAAAAAACAGCAAGAAGAGCGCACTCTTCGCAAGGCTATATCTCCATGAGCTTGAAGTTCATCACAAGTGCTTACCAGCAGGCACATCACGTACGTAGTTTACTCCCATAACATTACATTATTATTGTGGTATACCACGCTTTTACTTGCGTTTTAACCTACAAACCTTGCTCTTACCTCGTTTCCAACCGCACCTGGACCGAGCAAATGGCGTGTTTCGGAGGCAATTAGCCCTATATACTTCGCCAGTTCGCTTGGAACCTGTGCGCAGGGAACGGGACCGTGTCCTGTGATGCATAACTTTACCGACTTTTCCATAGTATCATATACTACGAGTATATTTTACGGTGTTGGCAACCTAAACGATGAACAATCTCTGAGGACAAGTTTCGCGTTTTCGACTCCATTCGCGAGTACACACTCGCTCGATCCCTCTGCTTAGTATGTCAAACCACATCACTCACGTGCACCCTCCACCTGCTCTCCTCTACCCCTGGGCTACCATGATTCTACACATGAACAGCAAGCGCTTGCTGTCTTCAGCGTCTACTTCGGTTGCGCAGGTGTCTACAAGATGTACTCTGCGTACAAGGCCAACCGCGCACCCAAGACCGTCGCACCTGCTCCCACCAAGGACGAGTTCGCGGAGCTCCTCAAGAACCCCGAGATCAAGGCTCTCCTCGAGTCCAGCAAATAAGTGTTGCGTATTTTACTGCCCGAGGATAGACCTGGTGAAGGCAGCCTGACGGCGATAACGTGACGATAACGCGACGATAACGCAACGATAACGCAACGATAACACGCTTCAAATGGAATGTGAGGCCAGGGATTGAACGACCGCATTTCGGACTCTGGGTCAGTTTGATTCCAAAGACCTAGAGTCGAGCGAACTGCGCGTATGTTAGATCTGGCCTCAGCTCGGCAGGTTCGAAAGGGAACTAATAACAACCTCGGCCTTTGCATACGTTGATGGCGAGACCACAGCCGTGCAGTCGATGACGGGTTGAGTTGATTCTGGGACGTTGCCACAAGGAATGTAGTCACAAATCTGCTCCTTTCAGTGCTTTTGTCTGCTGACCAAGATAATGTGTCTGGTGAAGCCGACGCACTATTGCAAGCCGTTGCACTACGTGTCCTTGGCTGTTGCACATCTGGAAAGGGTACTTCGTTCACCAATTATTGTTGTTTACTACAGATTAGTCCTCAATTTTCCATACTGTTTGCAGCAGCGATTAGACGAGTGCGACTCGGAAGCCAACCCTTCTCCCTTAGTGACAGATCACCCATCTCATGTCAAGTAGTATGTCATCAGTATACTCACTACGTTTACTACTTTTGCATTCTCTGTATTAATAACACACCTCAATCTACCATAAACTTGTGATACACAAACAATTTGTTACGTAGTGTATTCCAACTGTGAGTAACGAGAACTAGGAGCGCAGTACTACCTATATACATTGGGGAGTATGGAGTTGTAATGGAAATGCAGATCCGTGCGATAGAATCGGGGACGGCTGATTTAGAGACCCCTACTTATTTGGGTCGCATGAGTTGGGGATATCGCTCGCTGACCTTTAGGGCTTGTCGGTAGAGGTCAAAGTCTGGAGAAAAGGAAAGGAGTGAGTTGGGATCCGAGCTGTGTAAGCCTTGCTGATACAAAGTTATGCGTCAAGAACAATACCTCTCGTAAACAGACCATCTGCAGCATCCTGAATGCGAAATGAAGACATACCCATGTTGTCGCTGAGAGGCACACCAAAGAGCAACGTGTAGTCGGCTCCATCCTTGGCAATGCCCACCTCGATGTTCTGTCCAACTCGCCAGGGATCGCGCTCAGCGGGGGTCTTGATTGTGATAGACTATATGTGTGTGAAGAGACAGACGAGGCATGCATACGATGCAGGGTAAGTCACAGCCACGCGATGCCATAGAACATGCTCGTCAGGTCGGCAACAGATGAAACCAGGGACTTGGTAGCTGCATTTTGGACAGGTGTTTCGCGCTACGTACAGATCCGTCGCAGGCCTCAACCGTAATGGAGTCGCTGCTAAGGTCAGTGATCTTGCCTACGATGCGGGCGAGACCAGGGTGCCGCTGGAGGTCCTCCTGGCCGATCAGACGCACCGCGAGTTGTTCAGCCTCTTCAGACATGTTTGATTACAAGTGTCCTAAGTCAGAGAGTGGGGGTAATTGTGGGATAAATTGGGTATAGAATAAGTTCAGATATTACGTTCGATCGTTCTAGCCTGCTTTCACGTGTCGTCACACCCGTGGATGTCCGCGTTCAGCAACGCGAAGCTGTGCTATTTTGGCGGGAAAACCTGGCTTTCGAGTGCCTAACCACGGTTAAACCGGTGACACGACCCCAGGGTAGGGTGGAGTCCGGGCCAGGACGGATGGCCCTGGCAGCACAGTCAGAGGGGAAATTTCTCACCTTGTCGCACACCGGTTTGGAGCAGGATTTGACCGGGTTGGGGATGGATCCGAGATATATAACCTAAGCAGCATGGTGTAGTGACATGTGTGTATGCTATAACGCTATCTTAGTGCCAAAGTACTCACGCAATACCCTCAAATCAATTCACCTGGGAAGTATCTAGGCTTGATCTCACTGTGCTCTGCGAACCGGTTTGAGCCCGATAGGCGCGACTGGCATACTGTGAGATTCCCCCTGCTGGACAGCGAACCGAGTCGAGTTGCGTCAAGTCGGGTTGACTCGAGCCCACGCTGAGATTGTTTCTGGAAAGGCCCAATCAGCCACCAGGCGATCTAGCTAACACATCAACATGGCTCTCGCTCGCGGACTACAGTGGCGAAAGCTGCAGTTCTTTGACCGCGAGGTCGTGGCTGAGGAGGAGGGCAAGACTGCCTTCCTCAAGGGCTTCAAGCCCACGTGCAGCACCTCGGGTCGAGGCTATCTTATCTTTGGTGACGACCGCGGTATCATCCGATTTGTGAATCGTGATATCAAATGTCAAGACTTTGTTGCCTTTGAGGGTGGCCGTGTGATTGATGTCAAGGTACTACGCACGAACGACATGCTCATTGGTGTGGGTGAGACCCCCACCAAAGATGTCTGCCTCAAGATCTGGCGCCTGGATAACATGAGCTCGGCCCCAAGTGCGAGTTCAGGTACGAATCCTGCCACGCCGGGCCCGAGCACTCCGCTTGCAGGCCTCGGTGGCAGCACCACTGCTGCTGCAGCAGCAGGCGCCGCCCCCAGTACAACAATGATGGCTCCCGGCACCGAACCATTGTGTGTGAAAGTCATTACTCTCATTCCGGTGAAGGGAAATCAACAGCAACAACAGGCCCCACCACCTCCATCACAGCCTGGTGCTCCTGCATCACCTGATGCTGCCAAGCCGCTCACCGCAACGTGCTTGGCAGTTCTTGAAGATCTCTCCCAAGCTGCAGTCGGATATTCCAACGGCGCCGTAGTCCTGCTTGAGGCGTCGAACTTGATGCGTGACCGACACCCCATCCAGAGCGTAGTGGTTCAGGAATGCAAGGACCCTGTTACTGGTCTTCACTTCTGTGACCCCACGCTCTTCAACCCAACTTCAGGGAACGTCCCGACAACGTCCAGCTCAACCTCATCCATCGGAGTCATGTCTTCGATGCCACAGGGTACATCGCTGTTTGTTGTGAGTGAAAATCGCGTCTTAACCGTTTGGACACGTCGTCAGGGCAAGCCTATCACCACGTTGGATCAGCAGGGGGCGCTCCCTGGCTGCTCAACTCTCACGGCAGACACAAGCCAGCTCGTTGCGGGCAACTCAGCTATTTTCTTTTTCAGCCAGGAAGAGCGTGGCGCGTGCGTTGCCAATATTGAAACGAAAAAGAAGATTTTCTGGTTCGGCAACTATCTAGTTGCGATCTGTTCCAGCGAAGTCCCAGCGCCCGCAACGAGTCCCACCAGTACGACCACGACCGGAAGTGGCTTGGGTTCGAGCACGGGCCTTGGTGGACTTGGAGGTGGACTTGGCAGCAGCAGCGGACTGGGTGGACTAGGAGGCGGTCTGGGTGGAGGCCTTGGAGGTGGCCTCGGCGGAGGTCTAGGAGGAGGCCTAGGATCAATTGCTACACCCCTTGGCGGCAACTTGGGTGCACTTGGAGGATTAAGTAGCATTCTCGGACAGGCGGAACGCTCCGAAGTCATCTACATCTACGATCTTAGGGAGAAATTCATCGTTCATAATGAGAAGTTCCCAGCGACCATGCGGGTTGCGCACGTGTTGTCTCAATGGGGTGCTCTGTATGTCGTTTTCGAGGCCGGTCAAATGTACCGCTTCGTCGAGCACTCATTACCTCAAAAGATGGAATCACTTTTCAAACGTAACCTGTATCTCGTTGCCTTGGCCCTTGCCAAGGCGCAGAACTGTGACGAGTCGTACATTTCCGAATTATACCAGCTGTATGGTGATCACTTGTGCGAAAAGGGTGATTATGAAGGAGGCGTACAGCAGTACATTGAAATCATCAAGACGGTTGAGCCCTCACATGTTGTGAGAAGGTTCCTAGATGCACAGCGCATCGGGGCCTTGACCAAGTTCTTGGAAGAACTCCATCGCGCGGGTCGTGCCACCGATGATCATACTGCACTCTTGCTTAGCTGCTACACAAAGCTGAAGGATGTAGCGAAACTGAATGAATTCGTTTTGAATAGCAATGAGTTCTCTTTCGACGTGCCCACGGCTATTAAGGCGTGTCGTCACACATCCTACACAGCCCACGCGCTCTATCTCGCGCGTGCTCACAATCACCACTCGTTGTACCTTGCAATTCTCGCGGATGATGGACAGTATGGTGCGGTTCTTGAATATATCGCATCGCTACCGGGTCATATTGCTGCCCAGTGCTTGCGACAACTGGGAGGTGCTTGTGTTAGCACGCATCCTAGAGAGGTCGCAAAGCTCTGCCTTGCGTTGTGCACAGAGTATGTGCCTCAGCCACCGCCCCCTTACCCTGAGCTACCGATGCCCGCGGGGCAGGCCCGCCCGCCTCAGCCTAAGCAACCTCCGCCGCCACCAAAGGAACGGGTCGATGCACCACATGAGCCATGCTCCCCCGACACATTTGCTGCCTTGTTTGTCAGCGAGCCCTTGTACCTGGAGGCATTCTTGGAGGCCGCGCTCATGTACCAAACGAAAGGTGCTCTTTTCCGTGCACCCAATACTAACACCACGACCAGCCTTTCGGCCCTGACAGCGGGTACAACTAGCCTTACAGCTCCAGCGACATCCGGTCCGGCTGGGCTGACTGCTGCAGGATTGGCTGCAAAGCCCAGCGCTGCTAGTGGTCCAGCCGACAGCACGGCCCCTTCCACTGCTGCATGGCTCTGCTTGCTAGAGATGTACCTTCGTGCCGAGACACTTGGACTCCCACCACCACCCATTTTGTCTGGACCCATTGATGTTGATGCCGATGGCGAACCAGCTAAGCCCGCTACTCCAACGCAGGCAGCTGCCAAGCCAGGCGATCCAACGACATGGACTCGTCATGCAAAAATCATGGCAATGATTCGCAACCGACCCCCTTCGGTAGATCTTACGCAAGCCCTTGTACTGGCAGAAACGTATGCATTCGAGCCCGCAATCCTCTATGCGTACACCGAACTCGGTCGACACCATGATCTGTTGTCACATCATATGCGCAATGGTCAATTTGAGCAGGCTTTGCGAACTTGCGAGCTCCATGGTGATCGAGATGGATCGCTGTGGGTTGCTGCATTGGGCTTCTTTGTCAGTCGACCGGAGCCATTTGAACGCGAGATCAGCGGTATTCTCCGTGTCATCAGTGAGCGTCGATTATTGACCCCCATCATGGTTCTCCAACTAATCGCACGTAACCCCAAGAAGCCTCTAGGTGTGGCGCGTGAGTACCTCCTCAAAGCATTGCAGAATGATGAAGCTGCAATTGCACATGATCGTGAGGAAATCGCTAGGTATTGTGCGGACACAGCGATTATGAAAAACGAGCTGGCTTCACTCCAGGCGGGGGCTACGGTGTTGAAGGAAATTGTATGTCATCGATGCGGTGACCGCTTGTCGCTACCGGCAGTCCACTTCCTGTGCATGCATTCGTACCACCAGCACTGCCTGGTTGACAGCGCTGAGAGAGAATGCCCAATCTGTGCCCCAGAAATGCATAAGGTCAGTGAACTCAAAGAACAACTTGCACTCAGTGTTACGCATCACGACCGCTTCCACAAGCATGTCGAGGCAACACCTGATGGGTTCTCAGTCATCGCAGATTATTTCGGGCGAGGTGCATTCGACCCTGCTATCTTGCAAATGCGAGGTCAGGGCTTGCAGCCTCAAGCTGGTCCTCAAGGACCCGGTCTCACACCCATGCATCCACCGGGAGGAAGTCGCTTCTAAGCCAGCAACAGTGCTTCATCGTAAGTACATTCCTATTTGTATGCAATAAACTACTATACATGAGCGGGTCGCTTATACCACAACAATGTTACTCAACCGCAAACGTTTGCTTCATATCGGGACGAGTTCGTCGTCCCCCGTCCATATCAAGTAGAAGCTGGCGTGCGTACGCAGATTGAGCTGAAGAAATACCTGCACGAGACAAGGCCTCACTGAGACGATACCTAGGATCAGCTCGCAGTTGATCCACCGTGAAACCATCTAACGGCTTCGACCTGGAACTGGGTCTCAGCTTCTCGCTGGCGTAACCCTGAAGTCCCAATGCTTGCATCCTTGCTGCAAGACGCCTCCGCTCTTCCTCTTCTTCAGCTCGGGCCTTTTCGGCAAGTTCTTTCGCCTCCGTTGCTTTCACAACTCGCTCAGGGTCTCGGGTCACCTTTGCCTCGATTGGTCCCGCAACGCTCATGCGAAGAGCCTCCAAACGAGCTTGAGCTTGAGCTGCCGCTCGAGCTTTTTCTGCCTTCTGACGTTCGAGAAGCTCTTTGTGCTGCGCGTCCAGCTGGGCTCGGGCTGCGAGTCGCTTTTCATTGTACGCACGGCGTCGCTCTTGCTCAAGCTTTTGTTCTCGAGCAATCGCAGCCGCTTGCTGTCGAGCCTTCTCGTCGAGTAGTGCACGCTCTGCTTGCGCAGCGTGCAACTCAGCAGCTAGCTTTTCTCGATATTGATTCATACTCAACTGTTCGGCCTCTTCCTTAATTTGAGCCTCCGTTAGCTCTGTCATCTTCTCTAGCTGCTCTCGGTCCATTTTCAAGGCTAGCGCTGCCTGCGCTAGTCTCATTCGCAGCTGCTCGCCAGCACGCAAGTCCCGCAGTGTCTTCATTTGGGTCTGTAGGTCGCGTCGGCGCTCAGCCTCCTCCGTCTCTTCAGTAAGAGCTTGTTGTCTTTGTAACTCGAGCTGCTGGAGCTTGTTACTATAATTTGCTTCGAGGGCCGCCCTTCGGCGCTTGATTGCTCGAGAAAGCTTCTCAAGTTTCGCATCAAACTCAAGGACGCCGATTGGTCTGTTAGGGAACTCAAGCTTCAGTCTTGACAGTAACTGCTGAGAGGGCTTCGCGATAGTATTGAGAATTTGACGGCAGGTCGGAGACAAAGATTCTAAAGCAGAGTCCCCGGTGAATGTTAACAATGGGGTCCCGTCCCCAGCACCTTGTTCTCTTGACTCAGGCCTGGTGGCATCGCGGACAATAGCGATTGACTGCACATTTGAAAGCACAGCCTCACATCGGCGTTCAATATCCGCTGACACCAAGTGTTGGATGCGTAGCCTTTCTTTCTCTGTCAGTTCGGGAAGCGAGTCAGGTGCGGGACAGGGGTCGACGTCGGAGTTTTGATGAGTCTCTTTAGCACTTGACGATCGCTTACGAGCCACTGCACGCTCAAATGCTGCCTGACGCTGCGCAAGCAGATACTGAGTACAGTCGTTTGCATCATTTTCAAGCGCTAGCCGTTCAAGCGTGAGCATCTCTTTCGTTTGTTCGATGGTTTGTTTCACCAGGACAGACAGCGCATCCTCATTTGGTACCTCCACAAGCTTGCCATCACCCGGATCAGCATTGATTACAGCGGTCGTGTTGACCTCTGATCCGCCTGAATCGTCTTGGTCATGACACTTCTGCTCGTTTGCCGGAGATGTCTCGTCTTCATTCGCCGTTCGTGGAGAGCTGTGAGTGGGAAGAGTAAATCCAATGGGTAGCAGGCCTGCATTCGCTTTAATGAAGGAATCTACGTCGAACTTTGCTACGTGCTTGGACACTAGATAGCTGACTCGATCTTGTGTTGGGTCATCCACCTCGATCGGCCTGGCAGGAACATACTCTCTGCGCTTCCATTCAAGGTTTGGCTTGTGCTTGTTTTCTTGGGAGAGCGATTCCCCGCCAGCGGGGCGAGAGCTAGCTCCAGAAGTATCGCCTGAACCGGCACTGGCTCCCGCGGCTATGTACTCAATTGTCGGAACCTCCTCGGTCCGCGTGAGATACTCCGCCTCCCCTGGAAGTGAATGCTCGCTTGTGGTACTTGGGCGTGCTGAGGGAATTTCACCAGTATCCTTGGCTAGCGCCTCAGCTACACTCATTGACATGTGCCCGAGCTCTTCTTCAAGCGTCTTTTGCTCTGTTTCCAGCTCCTGTATCAGAGTCGCAAAGCGCTCCCTGGAAACAGAGACCAACTTGAGATAGCCCTCTCTGCGCTGCGTAAGATCATACCCCTTCTTTTTGCTCTGATCTAGAAGGGCTTTGAGAGCGGCGCGTGTCCCATCCCGTTCTCTTAGAAGCCAGCTCCGCATCTTGGTCGACTCCTCTGAGCAGTTCGCGAGATCCTCCCGGAGCGCGTTCAGCATCTCTTGCGAGAATTCGTCATAGATCGTGGGTCTGTCCTTAATAAAGTCAGCTGAGCTGCCGTACACGTTCTGGTGGTAGTTGCTGATCTCCTCGAGCATGCTCCTCAACGCAGTGACGAGCTTCTGCTCGGTCTGAATCAACTTGCGTAGTTCCATTATCCAATCCGCCTTGTGATCCTGAAGCGTAGTGGCCTTCTTCAGCTTAGAGATGCCTGACTTGAGCGCCCCAAAACGCTCTGCAAACCGGGCCTCATTCAGGGCAAGCTCCCGCTGCACTTGTTCGTGCATCTTGGCTTCTAGACATGATTGGAAAAGTTGGGGAGGGTTGTGTAAGTTGATAGGGAGCCAAGTGCTATCGAATTGCAGAGCACATAATGCATACAAAGAGAGACTTGAACTTAAACTTACCCTGAGCACGGAAGAACTCGCTGAACTTGGAGCGCTCAGCACCCTGCGAAGAGGGCCTCACCGATCGCCCTGCTGAGTGTCTGCTCGGGGCTCGATTTGCCATGGTTGCGGTATGGCCCAATCCGAGATGAGCGCACAGCTCGATCTAGTACGTGGTATTAAACTGGATCAACTTGTTTTTACACCACCGTATGCATGCCAACTCAGTAATCCAAGATGTCTATCAGGGTGAATTTTGAATTCCAAGCGCCCCTGCTCTAGCCGCATGGGGGTCGCACCCGTGAACCCAGGCCAAAAACCCTGCAAGCAGTCGGGCTTGCTGCGGTAGGAAGCTGGATGCAATGTCCTGTGAGGATTCCCCTTAGATGACTCGGAAATGCTCGAAACCAGGCTGGGGAGGATCGAAAAGTAACGAACGGGTAAAGTTTAAAATAGGCAAAATAGGCCGTGAAGGCAAGTGCACACCCCTGAGAAGTATATCGTTCGGTAGAATAGGCTGCTATATAGCGTAAAAATGCAGAAACGTACGGCTGGAGGCTACGTGCCACTTGCAGCGAGCCGCAGACTCATGCGAGAAGAAGAACGTCAGGCGTTGCTGAACCA
>Ga0182741_1004869_pt1 | contig 12847 bp, 11 predicted proteins | sample eDN5th37CBELigOP_FD_128874 | JGI IMG/M metagenome (GOLD analysis project Ga0182741, IMG submission 128874) | Enriched Organic Plus compost microbial communities from Emeryville, California, USA - eDNA 5th pass 37_C BE-Lig OP (version 2) (version 2) ...
AGCTCCACTGCCTCGCCGCGCCGGGCGGCGTGATACGCGCGCTCGCCCGCGACCTTCTTGGCGGAGAAGCTCGGCGGCCGCTGAAGGATGATGCCGGTCAGGCGGGGGAGCGCGGCCTCGACCGCCGCCGCGCTCGGCACGGGCGCCTCGCGCGTCACCGTACCGGTGAGGTCGCCGGTGTCGGTCTCCGCGCCGAAGCGCACGGTGGCCTCGTAGACCTTCGGCTCGCCATCGAGATACGGGAGGAGGCGCGTCGCCCGGCCGACGAGCAGGACGAGCAGCCCGCTGGCGAACGGATCGAGCGTTCCCGCATGCCCGATGCGCCGCGTGCCGAGCGCACGCCGGGCGAGCGCGACCGCGTCGTGCGAGGTCATCCCCACGGGCTTGTCGACCAGCAGCAGGCCGTCAGCCGTCGTGCTCCCCATCGGCTCCGCGCTCGTCGTTCGACGTGCTCTCGCGCCGCTGCCGTGCCGCCTCGTCCTCGTCACGGACCTGCGCGAGCAGCGACTCGATGCGCGCAGCGCGCGAGACGCTCTGGTCCTCGCGGAACTGGAGCTCCGGCGCGACCCGCAAGCGGAGCGAGCGGCCGAGGCGCGACCGGAGGTGCCCGGCGACGCTCTCGAGCCCCTCGAAGGTCGCCCGGCGTTCGTCGTCGGATCCGAGGATGCTGACGTAGATCCGGGCGCTCCGCAGGTCGCGCGTGACGTCGACGCCGGTCACCGTGACCAGGCCGACGACACGCGGATCCTTCACCCCTTCCTGCAGGAAGGTGGCGACTTCCTCCCGGATCGCCTCAGCGACCCGGTCCGAACGACGATGATCGGACGCCATGGCCGCGCCTCAGGGCGTGGACTCCAGCGTGCGCGCGACTTCCTCGGTGCGATAGCACTCGATGACGTCGCCGACCTTGATGTCGTTGAAGTTCTCGACGGCGATACCGCACTCGAAGCCCTCGCGCACCTCGCCGACGTCCTCCTTGAAGCGGCGCAGCGACGAGATGTTGCCGTCGTAGATCTCCACGCCGTCGCGGATGACGCGCACGCGTCCCTTGCGGCTGATGACGCCGCTCCGGACCGAGCAGCCGGCGATGACACCGATACGGGAGACCTTGAAGGTCTCGCGGACCTGCGCCTCGCCCAGCACCACCTCGCGCTCGACCGGCCGCAGCATCCCCTCCATGGCGGCACGAACGTCCGCGACCGCCTCGTAGATGATGCGATACAGCTTGATGTCCACCGACTCGCGCTCGGCAGCGGCGCGGGCGTTGTTGTCGGGGCGCACGTGGAAGCCGATGATGACCGCTCCCGACGCCTTGGCGAGCAGGATGTCGCCCTCGGTGATGGCGCCGACGCCGCGGTGGATGACCTGCACCTCCACCTCGCTCGTCGACAGCTGCTGCAGCGCGTCGGCGAGCGCCTCCGCCGGGCCGCCCTGGTCGGCCTTGATGACGATGCGCAGCGTGCGCCGCTCGCCCGCCGCGGCGTGCGCCATGAAGTCTTCCAGCGACACTCCGGCCCGCGAGGTGCGCCGGCTCTTCGCCTCGCGATCGAGGCGCTGACGACGCTGCGCCAGCTCGCGCGCCGCCGCCGCATCCTCGACGACGATGAACTGATCGCCGGCGGTCGGCACGCCTTCGAAGCCGAGCACCTGCACCGGGATCGCCGGCCCTGCGGACTTGACCTGCTTGCCACGCTCGTCGAGGAGCGCGCGCACGCGCCCGGCGAACATGCCGCAGATGAAGTCGTCGCCGACGCGGAGCGTACCGCCCTGCACGAGCACCGTCGCGACGGGGCCCTTGCCGGGGTCGAGCTGCGCTTCGATGACCGTGCCGCTCGCGCGACGATCCGGGTTCGCCTTGAGATCGAGGATCTCCGCCTGGAGGAGGATCTTCTCGAGCAGGTCGTCGATGTTCGTTCCCCGCTTGGCGGAGATCTCGCTCGACAGCACCTGGCCGCCGAACTCCTCGAGCACGACGCCGTGCTGCAGCAGCTCCTGCTTCACGCGCCCCGGGTTGGCCTGCGGGAGATCGACCTTGTTGACGGCCACGATGATCGGCACGCCGGCATTCCTGGCGTGCGAGATCGCCTCGACCGTCTGCGGCATGATGCCGTCGTCCGCCGCGACCACCAGCACGACGATGTCCGTCACCTGGGCGCCGCGCGCACGCATGGCGGTGAAGGCCTGGTGACCGGGGGTATCGAGGAAGCTGATGTTGCGCTGGTCGGGAAGCGTGACGTGGTACGCGCCGATGTGCTGCGTGATGCCGCCGGCCTCACCCGCCACCACGGTGGACTTGCGGATGTAGTCGAGCAGCGAGGTCTTGCCATGGTCCACGTGGCCCATGATGGTGACCACCGGCGGACGCGGGCTCAGATCCTCGGGGCGATCCTCCTCCGCCTCCTCCTCGCTCGCCGCGAGATACTCTTCCTCGCGGACGGCCTGGAAGCCGAACTCGCTCGCGATGAGCTCGATCTGGTCGAAGTCGAGGCGCTGGTTGATGGTCACCATCAACCCGAGGTGCTTGAACGCGAACCCGATGATCTCGGTGGCCGAGACCTTCAGGATCTGCGCGAGCTCGCTGACCGTGATGAACTCGTTGACGCGGACGGTCTTCTTCTCGCGCTCGGCCGCCTCGGCGCGCGCCGCCTCCAGCTCCTCGCGGCGGTCGCCGCGACGGTCCGCGCTCGAGGGACGCCGGCTGGGCGCCCCACGCATCGCGGCCATCGTCTTCGAGATGCTCGCGTCGATCGCCTCCTGATCGGCGGCGCCGCGCTTGCCCTTCTTCTTGCGACCGCGATCCTGTCCGCCCCCCATGCCGCCGGTGGCCGGCGCGCCGGGGCGTCCGCCCCGCTCGTCGCGACGGCCGACCGCCGGTCCGCCCGGGGCCGCCGAGGCGACCGGACGCGGCGGCTGGAACGGCCCGCCCTGCGCGCCGGGACGAGGCCGCGGCGCACCCGGGGTGATGGGGCGCGGACGCGGCGGCAGGTGCCCGGCCGCCGGCGGGAGGGGCGAGGCCGGACGCGGCGGCGTGGGAGCCGCCGGCGCCGGAGGAGCGGCCGGCGTGGCCGCAGCGGCCGGACGCTCGCGCTCCGCCGGAGGCGTCGGCGCCTGGGGCGCCGGGGCGGACGACGGGGGCGTGGCGGGAGCCGGTGCGGCCGGGGGAGGCGCGGGACGAGCCGCCGTCGGGACCGGGGTCGGCGCCGGGGCCGGTGCGGCCGGCTCCGCCGGCGGCGCTTCCGGTGCCGGTGCCGGGGCGGGCGCTTCGCGAGCCGGCGCCGTGGCGACCGGCGCCTCCGCGGCAGCCGGCGGCGCGGCCGGTTCGGCCGTCGGACGCACCTCGGGCTCGGCGTGAGGCTCGGGCTCGGGGAGATCCGCGCGCTTCCGCCGACGAACGACCCCGGCCTCGCCGGAGGGCGCCGCCGCCGGGGCGGGCTCGGGGGCCGCAGCGCCGCGGCGCCGACGGGCCGTCGGCTGCGCCGGCGCCGCAGCGCGCTCGACGCGGGCTCGCTTCTCGCGCTCCCAACGCGCGCGGACGCGGGCGACCTGGTCGTCCGTGAGGATCGTCATGTGGCTGCGCACCGGGACATCCATCTGGCGAAGGAGGCTCATCACCTCGTCCGCCGGGATCCCGAACTCGCTGGCCATGTCACTCACGCGAAGCTTGCTCAAACCGTCTCCTCCCTGCGAGCTCCGCCGGAGCCCGATTCCACGATCTTTCGAATGCCGCGTGCGAGATGCGGATCCACGACGCCGATGACCGCCGTCGTCTCCCGCCCCGCCAACGCCCCGAGCACACTCGCGCTCGGGCCCTCGATGTACCTGATGCGGCGCGCCTCGAGCAGCGGCACCACCTTGTCCACACTATGCCGGGATGCGTCGGGCGCCAGCACCGCGAAGCGCAGCTCGCCGCGCTTCGCGGCATCGCGCACCCGATCCACCCCGACCACCGCCCCCCGCGAACGGACGCCAAGTCCGAGCAAGCCCGCCACTTTGCGCCAGGTCGCGTCGTCCACTCAGCCCTCGTCGCCCTCGGACCCGTCGTCACCCGCCTCGGTCAGCTCGTTGACCAGCGCCATGACGTAGTCCGCCTGCTGCGGCTCGAGCCCCGGCAGCCGGAGCAGATCCTCGCGCTCGAGGTCGATGATGTCGTTGAGGGTGCGATAGCCCCCCTGCTCGAGGAGCGCGATGAGCTCCGGCGTCATCCCCTCGAGCTCCGTGAGCGGGACGTCCGCCATCTCCTCTCCCTCGCCGGGGAGCGGCGCGAAGAGGCGCTGGTCCCCGCCCTTCTCGAGCCACTCACGGCTCGAGTAAAGATCGATCTTCCAGCCGGTGAGCTCCGAGGCGAGGCGCACGTTCTGGCCGTTCCGGCCGATCGCCAGCGAGAGCTGGTCCTCGTCCACGACGGCCTGGATCGTCCGCGCGGCCGGGTCGCTGAACACGCGCGCGACCTTGGCCGGCGCGAGCGCGAGCTTGGCGAAGCGCTCGGGGTCGGGCGACCAGGGGACGATGTCGATGCGCTCGCCGCCCAGCTCGTTGACCACCGCCTGGACGCGGGCGCCCTTGAGCCCGACGCACGCCCCCACCGGGTCGATCGAGTCGTCGCGCGAGAAGACGGCGATCTTCGTCCGGCTGCCGACCTCGCGCGCCGCGGCGCGGATCTCGACGATCCCCTGCTGGATCTCGGGGACCTCGAGCTTGAAGAGCGCCTGGACGAAGAGCGGATCGGCGCGGCTGAAGATGAGCCGCGGCCCCTTGGGGGTCTCCTCGACGCGCTTGAGCACGGCGCGGATCGGCTCGCCCTGGTGGAAGTGCTCGCGGTGGTTCTGCTCGCGATACGGGATGATCGCCTCCGCTTCGCGGAAGCGGTTCAGCATCAGCACGAGCTTGCCGCGCTCGATCTGCTGGATCTCGCCGGAGAGGAGCTCGCCCACCTTGGTCGTGAACTCGTCGCGGATCTTCGTCCGCTCGCCCTCGCGCACGCGCTGGATGATGCGCTGCTTGGCGGCCTGGATGGCGGCGCGCCCGAAGGCGGCGATGTCGATCGGCTCCTCGAGCACGTCACCGACCTCGAACCCTTCGTCGAAGGAGCGGGCCTCGTCGAGGGAGATCTCGCGGCTGGCGTCCTGCACGACGTCGACGACGGTCTTGAGGAGGACGATGCGGATCTCGCCCTTCGTGTCGTCGATCGTGACCTCGGCCTGGACATTCGGGCCGTACTTCTTGGCGAGCGCCGCCATGAAGCCATCCTGGAGCAGCTCGTGCAACTCGGAGCGCTCGATCTGCTTCAGGTTGGACAACTCGCGAACCGCCGCCAAGATCTCTGCCGAACCGACCATCCAAGTCCTCTCGGTGTTCTGCCGGAGGCGACGCGCGCCACCCCCGCCCGTTCTGTCAGATACGAAATGCCAGCCGCGCCTCCTTGACGTCAGCCAGCGGCACACGCCGCGGCTCGCCTTTGCCCAGCCGCAGCAGCAGCACCTCCGCGCCCTCCTCGCCCTCGATTCCGACGACCTCCGCCTCGAAGCGCCCGCCATGCTCCGGGGCAAGCACGTTCGCATACCGGCCCACGAACCGCCGCCATTCCTCGGCGGTCCGGAGCGGCCGATCCCCAGGCGACGACACCTGGAGCACGTACCGCTCCGCCAGCACGTCCCCCGCGTCGAGCCGCGCCTCGATCGCCCGCGACGCCGTGGCACAGTCGTCCACCGTCACCGGCTCTCCGTTCGCCCGCTCGATCCGCACCTCGACCAGCGGCCGCGCCCTCGACCCGCCGCGCCGGAGCTCGACGAGCGTGAACCCCAGCGCTTCAAGCTCTTCATTCACAAGGCGTTCCAGCGCGTCGCTCACGTGCAGTCGAGGTCAGGCCCGAGAACAAAAAAATGTGGGGGTCTCCCCACATTCAACGCGCGGCGCGCCCGCCGAGCGACAACGTTCAATAGTAGAGCGCCGAGGAGGGGGAGTCAACTGCGGGGACGGCCATCGGCCCTCGGCCAGGGGCCATCGGCCCCTGGAATCGATCCGATGGCCCTCGGCCGAGGGACGCCTCCGGCCGCGGGCCGAGCGCCGAGCGCTGATGGCCGCCGACTCAGCCGTCGGCGACGATCACGCCCAGCTGACGCCCCTCGTCGCCCGCGCGATGCGAGAAGAGGCGATCGTTGTCGCAACGCGTGCAGAGCGGGCTGGTCGAGATCCGTCGAACGCCGAGGGCGCGCGCGTGGCCGGCGATGAGCGCGCGCAGGTCGACGGGACGCGGGGCGGAGACCGGCGTGCCGGTGAGCTGCGCGTGGACGTCGGCGCTCACCTCGTAGCAGCGGCCGCAGATCGCCGGCCCGAGATGCAGCAGCAGCTCCGCGGGCGGGCATCCACGCCGGGCGAGCGCGTCGATGCCGACGGCGACGATCCGGGCCGCGGTCCCCCGCCAGCCGGAGTGCAGGATCGCCGTCGCGCCGGACGGGTGCGCGAGGAAGACGGGCACGCAGTCGGCGACGGTGACCGCCATCGCCGTCCCGCGCTCCGGGCTCAGATGACCGTCGGCGTCGTCGACGCGCAGCCACCCCGTCCACCCCGCCTCGTGCTCGGCGACGCGCGCGCCGTGCACCTGCCCCGCCGTGGCGAGGCGCGCCGCCGGCCGCAGCTGGCGCCGCAGCGCCGCCCACCGCTCGATCACGTCGGCGACCGGCTCGCGGGAGTGGAACCCGAAGGAGCCGGCGGCGCGCCCCGTGGTGAACGCCCGCACCCCGATCGCGGCGAAATCGTCGAGCGTTTCCACCGCGAGCGTCGACGGCGGGGTCACTTCGCGCGCCGGTCGTCCACGCGGTCGATGCGGGCGCCGAGCGCGCGCAGGCGCTCGTCGATCCGCTCGTAGCCCCGCTCGATCTGGTGCACGTTGTTGATCGTGCTCTCCCCCTCCGCGCACAGCGCCGCGATCAGCAGCGCCATACCGGCCCGGATGTCCGGGGACTCGAGCGAGGTCCCGCGCAGCTTCGAGGGACCGATGATCACCGCCCGATGCGGATCGCACAGCACGATGCGCGCGCCCATCCCGACCAGCTTGTCGACGAAGAACATCCGCGACTCGAACATCTTCTCGTGCATGAGGATCACGCCGTCGCACTGCGTGGCCGTGACCAGCGCGATCGACATCGTGTCCGCCGGGAACTGGGGCCAGGGCTGCGTCTCGAGCTTCGGGATGTAGCCTCCGAGGTCGCTCTGGATGCGTCGCTCCTGGTCCTTGGGGATCACGAGGTCGCTCCCGTCGACCGTGCAGACGATGCCGAGCCGCTCGAAGCCCAGGCGCGTCGAGCGCAGGTGCTCGACCCCCGCGTCGGCGATGCGGATCTCCGAGTTGGTGACCGCGGCCAGCCCGATGAACGAGCCGACCTCGATGTGGTCCGGCCCGATGTGGTGCGTCACGGGCCCGAGGGGATGCCCCCCCTCGATGTGCACCACGTTCGTGCCGATCCCCTCGATCCGGGCGCCCATGGCGACCAGGAACTTCGCGAGGTCCTGCACGTGGGGCTCGCTCGCCGCGTTGCGGAGGACGGTGATCCCCTTCGCCGCCACCGCCGCCATCAGCGCGTTCTCGGTGCCGGTGACGCTCGGCTCGTCCAGGAAGATGTCCGCGCCGTGAAGCGACCGCGCACGGATGCTGAAGCTGTCGTCGAGCGTGAACTCGGCGCCCAGCGCCTCGAGCGCCAGGAAGTGCGTGTCGAGCCGCCGGCGTCCGATCACGTCGCCCCCCGGCGGGGGGAGGATCACCTCGCCGCAGCGCGCGAGGAGCGGTCCGGCGAGGAGGATGGAGGCACGGATGCGGCGACAGAGCACCGGATCGAGGTCCGCCGGCCGGATGGACCTGGCGTGGATCTCGAGGGTGTTCGGCCCCGCCCATCGCGCCTCGGCGCCGACGGAGCGGATGAGCTCCACCAGCGCCTCGACGTCGCGGATCCGCGGGACGTTGTGCAGCGTGACGGGATGCTCGGTGAGCAGTGCCCCGGCAATGATCGGCAGCGCGGCGTTCTTGTTCCCCGACGGCCGGATGGTGCCGGAGAGGGTGTGCCCTCCCTCGACGACGAACTGCAATGCGTGCATGGAGTGGGTCGGTGTGGGCGGTCGGGAACGACGGGAGACGCCCCGCTCGTGCGGCTCGACGATCGGACGCCGCGCGCGGTGCGAAAATCGTGCGAAGGATCGCCGATGCATGGCGCAAGCGTCAAGCGCACCGCCTCCGTTCGTCGGCCGACGGCGTCGCGCGTGCGCCGATCGACTTGACGCGCCGCGCGACGTCCGACTACGATTGCCGCCAACGACCCTGGCCCTGGCCTTGCACACGGTCTGGCTTGCCACACTGCCGCGCGCCACCTCCGGCGAGCGGACTCACGGGCACCGCACGACTCTCCATGTTCGACTTCGTCACGGGGCTCGGCGCCCTGCTGCAGGTCGCCGCGGCACCGCTGCCTGGGCTACCGGACACGCTGGTCATGCGGCAGGTCGATCCCGGCTGGTTCGAGCGCGTCGCCGGGATCGCCAGCGGGCTGATGTCCATCGCGCTGCTGGTGTTGACGGTGGCGCTGGTCCCCGCGGCGTGGAACTTTCGAAAGACGTACGCGCGATGGAACCAGCTGCTGGAGCGCACGAGCGGCGACCTCAAGCCGCTCCTGCACCATGCGGCCATCGCGGCGGACAACGTGGACTACATCACGACCGCGCTGCGCGCCGACGTGCATCGCGTGAACGCGACGGTCACCGACGCGACCGAGCGGCTGCAGGCGGCAGTGCAGCAGATGGAGCGGCGCGTGCAGGCCTTCAGCGCGCTGCTCGACGTGGCCCAGCAGGAATCGGAGCGCGCGTTCGTGGCCACCGCCTCGACCGTGCGCGGCGTCCAGACGTCGGCCACGCTGCTGCGCGACAGCCTGGAGGCGGCGCTCGATCCGGCGGCGCTCGACGCGATGGAGGCGGAGCTCGAGCCGACGGACGACCCGTCGGACGACATCGATGACGAGGAGACCCGACATGGCAACCACGACCTCGACGCGGCGCGGGGCGGCGCGCGGCCCGCGCGTCCGCGTGTCCGACGCCAGCCGCCGCGCTGAGCGACGTCCGCTCTCGGACCCGGAGCAGCAGTACGACCTCCTGACGGCGGCGCTGCTCGGCGCGGTCATCGGCGCGGGGACGACGCTCCTCCTCCGCCCCAAGCGTCGCCGGGTCCTGCTTCCCGACGCGGGGATGACCCGGGCCGCCTCCCGTGCCGCGACGGCGGCCGGCAAGGCCGGCACGCGCGGTGCGCGCTGGCTCCGGAAGCGCGGCCATGCGGTGGACGACGCCCTCCAGGGCTTCCTCGGCTCGGCCAAGGAGCGCATCGACGACGTCGTGAGTGCGGAGCTGCGTGATCTCCGTCGGGCGCTCCGCCGGCAGCGGCGGCGCCTGGGCCTCTGAGTGGGGACCGCGCATCGCGCGCGCGGACGGCGATGACGCGCGTCGCGCTCCGCGCGTTGCTGATCCTCCTCGCGCTCGCGCTCCTCCCCGACGTCGCCTGGGCGTGGACCCCGGGCACGCACGTGTTCATCGGCGAGGCGGTGATGCGGTCGCTCCCCCTCCTGCCGCTGAACGTGGCGGAGCTGTTGCAGGCGTTCCCGTTCGACTTCCTCTACGGCTCGATCGCCGCCGACACCAGCATCGCCAAGAAGTACGCCCCCGCCGGGCGGCACTGCCACTCCTGGGACGTGGGGCTCGACGTGCTCGATGCATCGCGCCGCGACGAGCCGCTCCGGGCCTTCGCGCTCGGCTACCTGTCGCACCTCGCCGCCGATGCGGTCGCGCACAACTACTTCGTCCCGAAACAGCTCACGCTCACGAGCAGCAGCTCGGGGCTGGGGCACAGCTACTGGGAGAGCCGCTACGAGATGCACCTCGGGTCGGACGCGGCCCGGCGCGCGCGCGAGCTGATCCTGCTCGACCACTCGCGCGCCGACGCCATGCTCGACCGCGTGCTCAGCCCCACGATCTTCAGCACGACGACCAACCGGCGGATCTTCCGCGGAATGGTGGTGGCGGCGGACAGCGAGAGCTGGCAGCGCATCTTCACGCTGATGCTCGAGCGCAGCCGCTGGGACCTCTCCGACGACGACGTGGGCGCCTATCTCCGCCGCTCCTACGACTTCGTGATGGACTTCCTGCTCCGGCTCGACCGCTCGGAGCCGTTCCGCCTCGATCCGTCCGGCGAGGAGCGACTGGCGCTCGCCAAGCGCCTCCGACGCCAGGTGCTGCGCGAGGGCGGCGAGTCGCTGCTCATCGACCGCGCGGTCCGGGAGTTCGGGATGCCGACCTCCGAGCTGGAGTTCGCGCGGCGATTCGAGTCGCTCGGCCGGCCGCTCTACGAACCGATGCGGGCGGCCAGCAACTGATTCACCCGGCGCGGGTCGGCGCGACCCCCGGACTTCTTCATCACCGCGCCGACCAGCACGCCGACCAGCTTCCGCTCGCCCGCGATCAGTCGGCGCGCCTCCTCCGCGCGCTCGACGAGCACCTCCTCGATCCACGCGTGCAGGAGGCGGTCGTCCGACACCTGGGCGAGCCCCTCGCGCTCGACGATGGCGCGAGCCGGCTCGCCGCTCGCCAGCATCCGCGCGAACACCTGCTTCGCGGCGGTCCCGCTCACCGTCCCGTCCCGGACGAGATCGAGCAGCTCGCCGAGCGCGGGCGGCCGGATGGGGAAGGCGTCGATCTCCGTCCCGTTCGCCTTGAGCGTCGCGAGCACCTCCCCCATCACGAAGTTCGCGGCGGCCTTCGCCTCCCCGTGGATCCGCGCCAGCTCCTCGAAATAGTCGGCGAGGGGAACGGACGCGGTGAGCACCTCCACGTCGTACGCGGGGAGCCCGTACGCCTGCGCCATGCGCGCGCGCCGCGCGGCCGGCAGCTCGGGGAGGCTCGCGCGCGCCTCGTCGATCCACGCCGGATCGAGCACCAGCGGCGGGAGATCGGGATCGGGGAAGTACCGGTAGTCGTGACTCTCCTCCTTGGAGCGCGCCGGGCGCACCGTCTGCGACCGCTCGTCCCAGAGGAGCGTCTGCTGGACGACCGCCTCTCCGGCGGCGACGAGGGCGACCTGCCGCGCGAACTCGACGTCGATCGCGCGCTCCACCGCGGAGAAGGAGTTGAGGTTCTTCACCTCGGTCTTCGTGCCGAGGGCCGTCTCGCCGCGCCGCCGCACGCTCACGTTCGCGTCCACGCGCAGGCTTCCCTTCTCCATCGACACGTCGCTCACCCGCGCGTACTCGAGCGTCTGCTTGAGGAGGCGCAGGTAGGCGCCCGCCTCGGCGGCGGTGCGGATGTCGGGCTCGCTCACGATCTCGACGAGCGGCACGCCGGCGCGATTCAGATCGATCGCGCTCCAGCCGGCGAAGCGATCGTGCAGCGACTTCCCGGCATCCTCCTCCATGTGCACGCGCGTGATGCGGATCCACCGGCTGCCGCCGTCGCCCGACGCGACCTCCAGCCCGCCCGCGAGCGCGAGGGGGCGATCGAACTGCGAGATCTGGTAGCCCTTCGGCAGATCGGGATAGAAGTAGTTCTTGCGCGCGAACACCGATTCCGGCTGCACCTCGCATCCCAGCGCGAGCGACGCGCGCATGGCGAGCCACACCGCCTCGTGGTTGAGGACGGGGAGCGCGCCGGGGAGCCCGAGGCACACCGGGCAGGTATTCGCGTTCGGCGGGCGACCGAAGTCGGTCGAGCAGGGGCAGAAGATCTTGGTCGCCGTGGCGAGCTGCACGTGCACCTCGAGGCCGACGACCAGCTCGTAGCCGTCCAGCCGGACCTGGATCGCGGAGGCGGCGCTCATGCGTGCGCTCCGGAGCCCAGCGCGCGCTCGAGCGCCGCGGCGACGCCGAACATCGTGCGCTCGCCGAAGTGCGGCGCGATCAGCTGCCCGCCCACGGGGAGGCCGGCGAGCCGGCCGATCGGCAGCGAGAGGGCGGGCACGCCCGCGAGGTTCGCGGTGCAGGTGAAGATGTCGCCGAGATACATCTCGTACGGGTCCGCGCTGCGCGAGCCCGCGGGAAAGGCGGGCGTCGGCGTCGTCGGGGTGAAGAGCAGATCGACGCCGCTGCGGAACACGTTCGCGAAGTCCGCGGCGATGAGCGACCGCACCGCCTGCCCGGTGCGATAGTAAGCGTCGTAGTAGCCGTGCGAGAGCACGTAGGTCCCGAGCAGGATGCGGCGCGTGACTTCCGGCCCGAAGCCGCGGGTGCGGGTCGCTTCGTACATCCCCTGCAATCCCGTCCCCTCGACGCGCATCCCGTAGCGCACGCCGTCGAAGCGGGCGAGGTTGCTCGAGGCCTCCGCCGGCGCGAGCACGTAGTAGCACGGGACGGCGAGCTCGGTGTGCGGCAGCGACACGTCGCGAATCTCGGCGCCGAGCGCGCGGAGTTGCTCGAGCGCATCGTCGCAGCGTGCGCGCATCCCCGCGTCGAGCGCCGCGGGGAAGTACTCGCGCGGCCGCCCGATCACGAAGCCGTCGAGCCGGTCGGGGCGCGCATCGGCATACCGTTCGCGCGGACGCCGCGCGCAGGTCGCGTCCCGCTCGTCGGGACCGACGATCGCCTCGAGCCCGCGCGCGGCGTCCTCCACGGTCGCTCCGAAGACGCCGATCTGGTCGAGCGAGGACGCGAAGGCCACGAGCCCGTAGCGGCTCACGCGCCCGTAGGTGGGCTTCGCGCCGACGATGCCGCAGAACGCGGCCGGCTGGCGCACGGAGCCTCCGGTCTCCGAGCCGAGCGCGATCCGCACGATGCCGGCGGCGACGGCGGCGGCCGAACCGCCGGAGGAGCCGCCCGGTACGACCGTCGGGTTC
>Ga0182741_1004870_pt1 | contig 12846 bp, 11 predicted proteins | sample eDN5th37CBELigOP_FD_128874 | JGI IMG/M metagenome (GOLD analysis project Ga0182741, IMG submission 128874) | Enriched Organic Plus compost microbial communities from Emeryville, California, USA - eDNA 5th pass 37_C BE-Lig OP (version 2) (version 2) ...
CAGCCACCCGATCCGTCATGGTCTCCGTCACCCTCGCTCTCCTCGCGACGCTCGCCGTCGCCGCGCCGCGCGCCACCGACCCGCGCGCGGCCGCCATCCTCGATTCCGCCATCGCGCGCCTCGGCGGCGCCGACGCGCTGCGCCGGGTGCAGCGCGTGCGTCTCGACGCGATCACGCAGTGGCAGCGCACGAGCTTCGAGACGCGCCCGTACGCCGACCAGCCGTCGTACGAGATGCACACCGACCTGCGCGACTACGCGGCGCGCGCGTGGCGCAACACGCGCCGCTTCCCGGTCGGCAGCCGCTGGCGCGAGATCACCGACGTCGTGCTCGACACCGTCGCCGTGCGCCGCGTCGGCGACGGGCCGTTCGCGCCGCTCAGCATCGCGTACGTGGACGAGCGGCGCGAGCTGTTCGCCTTCGCGCCGGAGCGCGTGCTCCTGCTCGCGCGCGCGGCCGCCGATCTGCGCGCGCTCGCCGACACGACGATCGGCGGCGTGCCGCACGCGCGCGTCGCCGCGACCGTCGACGGGTATGGCGCGACGCTATTCGTGCGCCGCAGCGACGGATTTCCGGCCATGGTGCGGTGGCGCGCCGCGCAGCCCAACGACTTCGGCCTCGCGCCGTGGGGGATGATGGAGGTCGAGCTCTGGTACTCGCGCTGGGTCACGCTGCCGCCGGGAGTCGCCTATCCGATGCAGTGGGACGTCAAGCGCGTCGGCCGTCCCTACAAGCGCGTGACGATGCTCGCCGCCTCGCTCGACGCCGTGGCGCCCGCGGACTCGTTCGCCGTGAGCGACTCGCTGCGTGCCGCGTACCTCGCGACCGCCGTCAAGCCGATGCACGATCTCCCGATCGACTCGGTGCGTCAGCTCGCGCCGCGGCTCGTGAGCTTCGGCGGCGTCGCCGGCGCGCCCGTCGGCGCGGTGCAGCTCGGGCGCCGCTGGGTGCTGCTCGAGGCGGGGCAGGCGGGTTTCAACGCGGAGCGCGCGCTCGCCGCGCTGCGCCGCGCGCATCCGGGCGCGGCGCTGTCGGCCGCCGTCATCTCCCTCCCGATGCCGGGGAACGGTGGCGTGACGTGGCTCGCGTCGCAGCGGGTGCCGCTCTCCGTCGCACCGGGGGCGGCGCCGTTCGTGGCGACGATGCTGAAGCATGCCGGGCGCACCGCGACGACGACCATCGAGTCGCGCGGGCGGTGGATGCGCGTCGACGGCGATTCGATGTGGGTCGAGCCGATCAGCCTGCCGGACGCGCCTGGCGCGCTCATCGTCTGGGTGCCCTCGCTGCGGTGGGCGTACGCGGGCGTCGCGTCCTCGCCGTTGCACGCCGAGCTCGCTCTCGCGCATGCGCGTCGGCGCGGATGGGATGTCGAGCGCGTCGGTCACGCGCGCGCGCTCGCGCCCTGAGCACGTCGATGGACCCAACGGCAGATGGACGCGCCGGGATGAAGTAGTTAGGGAAATCACGCACCGGCGGTACCTCTCTTGCCTTTCCCCTCCTGCCGCGACGGGCGCGGCGACGCAGTGAACGCTGACCGATCGCGCCCGCATCTGGGGATTGACGCACCGTAGCCGCTTTGGAGGTACCGATGAGGATCCGTAGTTTCGCTCTTTCTGCGCTCGCACCGCTCGCACTCGTCGCCTGCGACACCGTCGAACTGACGAATGCCGGCACGGGCGGCAGCAACGACATCGCGACCGTGCGCTTCGTGAACGCGACCGGTACGAATCTCGACATCGCCGAGAATGGTGTCGTGGCGTCGGGCAACGGCTCGATCGCGTTCGGCCGGTCGACCAGCTGCTTCACCGTCGACGCGAGCTCGCCCGGGCTGTCCGTGCGCACCGCCGGCACGTCCACCGCGCTCCCGGGGCTGAGCGCCAACCTGGTGAACGGTGGCAACTACACGATCCTCGCCTATCCGGGATCGAACGGCTCGACGCAGTTCACCGTGCTCTCGAATGCCAACGCGCCGGCCTCGGGGCAGGCGGGGCTGCGCGTCTTCAACGCCTCGGGGAGCGGGCCGTTCGACGTGTACACCGCGGCGTCTGGCGGCTCGTTCGTGACGCCGAGTGCGACGAGCATCGCGAGCGGGTCGGCGTCCACCTTCTTCGATGTCGCGCCGGGGACGGGGGCGATGGTGCGCCTGAGCAACGCCGGGACGACGACGGATGCGCTCACGATCGACGATCTCACCTGGACGGCCGGCCAGTCGCAGACGCTCGTGATCGCGCCGCCCGCCGCGGGGTCGACGGACCTGCGCACCTTCCTGGTGAGCGGCTGCTGAGCGACGGCGTCGTTCGCTGAAGGGGAGGGAACGAGTCGCGGGGGCGGGAGGCGGGGTGCGCGATCACGGTCGCGCCTCCCGCGTCCCGTCTCCCGCGCTCCCCGTTCGCCTCTCGCAGTGACTGGCGGTCGAGCGTGCGCGCCGCTCAATTGTCCGCCATGCCTTCCCGCCGACTCTTCCTCGCCGATCTCACGAAGCTCGCGGCGCTCGCCGCCGTGGTCCCCAACGACTGGCGTGTCACGCGGCGCCCGCGCTACGTCGACCACCCGTTCTCCCTCGGCGTCGCCTCCGGCGATCCGACCGCCACGGGGGTGATGCTGTGGACGCGGCTCGCGCCGCGCCCCTTCGAGCCCGACGGCGGGATGAACGGCGAGCGTGTCGCCGTGGACTGGGAGGTCGCGGAAGACGACGCCTTCACGCGCGTCGTGCAGCGGGGGCGCGCGACCGCGGCGCCGGAGCTCGGCTTCAGCGTGCACGTGGACGTGCGGGGACTCCGCCCCGACCGCTGGTACGTCTACCGCTTCAGGGCGGGAGAGGCGACGAGCCCCGTCGGCCGCACGCGCACCGCGCCCGACGCGAGCGCCGAGACGCCGCTCCGCTTCGCCGTCGCCTCCTGTCAGCACTGGGAACAGGGGCTCTTCACCGCCTACGACCACATGGCGCGCGAGGAGCTCGACCTCGTCACGCACCTCGGCGACTACATCTACGAGACCGCCGGCGTCGGCGACCGCGTGCGGCGCCATCAGGGGCTCGAGGTCCGGACGCTCGACGACTACCGCCGCCGGTACGCGCAGTACAAGAACGACCCCTCGCTCCAGGCGGCGCACGCGCGCTGTCCGTGGGTCGTCACGTGGGACGACCACGAGGTGGACAACAACTACGCCGGCTCGGTCGGCGAGAACGGCTTCGAGAGCGAGGAGCAGATGCTCGCGCGCCGCGCCGCCGCGTACCAGGCGTGGTGGGAGCATCAGCCGGTGCGCGTCTCGCGCGCCCGCAGCTGGGCGGATCTCGCGATCACGCGCACCGTGGACTGGGGGCGTCTCGCGCGCTTCTGGGTGCTCGACACGCGCCAGTACCGCACCCCCCAGCCGTGCGGCGGCGGCACGCGCGTCGTCCCCTGCGACGGGCACGGCGATCCCGCACAGACGATGCTCGGCGCCCGCCAGGAGCGCTGGCTCGAGGAGGGACTGCGCACCTCCGACGCGGCGTGGCAGGTGCTCGCGCAGCAGGTGATGGTCGCCCCCTTCGACAGCCGCGCGGGCGAGGAGGTCCAGCTGTCGATGGACCAGTGGAGCGGCTATCCCGCCGCACGCGAGCGACTGCTGTCGATGCTCGCGCAGCGTGCGCGGCATCGCACCGTCGTGCTCACCGGCGACATCCACTCGAGCTGGGTGAACGAGCTGCGCTCCACCTACCTCCGTCCGGACGCGCCGGCGATCGGCGCCGAGTTCGTGGGGACGAGCATCACGAGCGGCGGCGACGGCGCCGACCAGTACCGCCCCTACCTCGCCGCCGCCGCCGACAACCCGCACATCCGCTGGCAGAGCTCCCGGCGCGGCTACGTCACCTGCGCCGTCGACGCCGAACGCTGGCGCGCCGAGTACCGCATCCTCCCCTACGTCAGCAAGCCCGACGCACCGATCCACACGGCGAGCCGCTGGCAGGTGACGCGAGGGCGTGCGGGGGTGGAGGCGGTTTGACAGTTTGACGGTTCGACAGTTTGACAGTTTGCAAGAAGTGAGAAGAGGCGTCGTCAGGAGGGAACTCCTCTGGCGACGCCGTTCGCTTGCTCCTGGCATGCTGTCGAGCTGTCGAGCTGTCAACAGCAGCTCCCCCGCCTGCGCTCGGGACGACAGCCGTTGCCGTCAAACGGTCAAACGGTCAAACCGCCGATCTGCCGCTCACCGCCAGCCGCACCATCCGGTGATGGTGTTGCAGCGCCTGCATCGGTGCGCGAAGGCTGTCGCGCGACAGGCGTGCGAAGAGCTGCGCTTCCTCGCGCACCGGCCGCGGGAGGCGGAGCGCCGCCGGTGTGGCGAGGAGCGCGCGGATGGCGATCGGCTCGTGCGCGATCATCGCCTCGAGGATCGCGCGGGCGAAGGCGACGTCACCGCGCAGCCGCCGCTGCGCCTCGGCCAGCAGCGGATCGAGCGTGAGTTGTGCCGGATCGCTGCTCTCGACGCGCGCGACGTCCGCGTCGACACGGCTCGCGTGCGGATCGTCGGGCCACCGCCGCGCGGCGGCGACGTCGTGCACGATCGCGATGTCGGTCGTTGCGTCGTTGCTGAACGCCATGGCGGGAGAGGCGGGGTGAATCGCGCCGAGCGTGCCGCGTCGCGAGCCAGGAATCACGCGACGGACGGCCGCAGCTCCGCACACCACGCGTCGTGGACGGCGAAATCCCCGCCACGTGGCCGGCGACGCTCGAGCGCGCGTGCGAGCGCTGCATGCATGAGACCAGGCGCATGTCCACGCGATGTCCACATCGGCGTGGATGTGGGAATGGGGAGAGCGGTCGCTCGTCGCGCGAACGACTGCGAACGCCTCTCGCCCCACGCCTCCCTGCCCAGAAACCGTGCACTCGCTCCGCGCGCGCGCGCGCGCCTCTCCACGTGCGTAAGTGCTGTCGTCTCGCTCGGATCGGAGGTTTTCCACGCGCCGTCCACATGAGCTATCCACAAGAATGTCAACAACTTACGCGACATTCTGTCTCTTGCTGCAATGGGAGGGGCGGCCTACAATGCCTTCGCGTCGGCGACGTGCGCATCCAGTGCGGTGTGCGATCGCGAGACCGTGTGCCCGCCGGGTGTCCCCGGTGCACGTCGTCGGCGCAGCCCCACCGCTCCGCGGTCGCCGCACGCGCGCGCGTGCCGCGCCTCGTGGACTCCGAACCGATCGTCCTTCCAGGAGCCGTCATGAAGCTCATCCCCTGCGCCGCGCCGCGCGGGCCGTTGAACGCGGCACCCCTCACCGACCTCGTGACGCCGGTGATGCGGCAGCTCGAAGCGTGGGATGCGTTCTGGGGAGCGGACGACATGTACTACGCGCGCCTGACGAGCAGCGACGCGTCGGCGCGGTGGTTTCGCGTGGCGCCGGACGCGGGGACGCCGGCCTTCGGGATGCCGGTGGTCGGGGCGGCGCCGATCGAGGTGACGCCGAGCGATCCGCTCACGCCGCCGGCACGTACGACGGCGGCGCGTGGCGTCGTGCTCTACGCGCGCGTGTCGCGCGCGTCCACCGCCGTCGGGATGCACGGCAAGCTGGCATGGAGCGTCGCGATGCGAGGGGCGCGCGGGCGCGCGGCCGCGCAGCTCTCGACGTCGTCATCGAGCGAGTCGTCGCGCTGAACGTCGTCGCGCGCGGACGAGCGTCATCATGTTCGACGACAGCACGCGCCGCGCGCACGCGGCGGGTGTCGGCGACCGGTCAGGCGAGGAGCCCCGGCAGCGGGATCTGCATCCCCTGACGCGCGGCGACGAGCTCCGATGCCACGTGCAGCCACGGCACGAGGCGATCGAGCTCGCCGACGGCGCTCTGCCGCAGCCGCGTGAAGTCGTGGGCGAGGCGCGGGAGCGTCTCGTCGAAGGGCCCGCGCCGCGCGTGCACGACGAGCGTCGCCGCCGCGTTCGCGAGCGTGTACAGCACGACGAGCGCGTGCCGGCCGTACTCGGCGTCGGCGGTCGGCAGCTCCGACAGATACTCGTTCTCCCTGGCGTCGCGCAGCTCGCGCAGCGCGCCGAGGACCTCGAACGCCTCCTCGATCGCCTCGCCGCTGCCGGATCGCTCGAGCAGATCGAGGAAGACCCGCGTCACGGCGCGGCGCATCGTGGCGTCCCACGGCAGCGACGGCGGCGTCTCCAGCGGCAGGCGCGCGCCCGACGTGCTGCGCCAGCGCGAGAACGCCGCCGGCTGCTCGGCGACGATCGCCATCGCGGCGAGCCGCAGCGCGTGCCACGCCGCAGCGGCCTCGTCGTCGGGGAGGGGAAGCACGCGGCGCAGCCGGAACGTCTGCGCGGCGGCGAGGCGCAGCTCGGCGCGCAGCTCGTCGCGCGCGGGCACCGTCGCGCCGAGCAGCGTGTCGAGCCGCTCGAGCGCCGCGCGCTCGTACGCATCGGCGGCGCGCAGCACGAGCTCGCGCTCGGCGGCGGCGAGGCGGCGTGCGAGCGGCGTCGCATCGGCGTGCTCGAGATCGAGCGCTTCCCACGCGCGTTCGGCGGCGGTGAGCGCACGCGCGCGCTCCTCGCCCGGCAGCGCGGCGACGGCCCAGTGCCGTTCGACCGCCTCGCGGCTCTCCCGCGAGTCTCGCGTCGCACGCTGTCCGGTTGTGTTTCGTCGCATGGCAGCTCCTGGTGGCGACATCGCGCTCGCATCGATCGGACGACTTGCATGTCGTGCACGACACGCAGAAGTGGCAGTCATCCGTGCGTCAAAATCGGGAGTAGCGCGTCGAACCACTCGCGTTATATTCCCTCCCCCGCTCACTGCCCCATCACGATCTCGTGCTCGTCGATCACGCGTTCGTCACGAGGTGACGACGCTCGATTCGGTTCGATCACGCACATCGCGACGATGCGACGAGCGGTTCCATCGCCGACCGGCGATCGGAGCTGATCGATGGGTTACGAGTCCTCCGCCTGCGCGGCGCGACGGCTGCGGCTCTTCGCCGATGCGACGCGCGACACCGCGCTCCGGGCCGAGCTGCTCGCACTCCTCGAGACGCCGATCGATCCGACGGCGATCACCGACGGCACTCCGGCGTGCACGCCCTCCGTTCCTCTCGCCTCTCGTACGACTGCGATGCATACCCCTGCTCTCGCGAGCGCTCCGTCGTCCGGTCCGACGCTCAACGAGCGCGTGGTGAGCGAAGCCAGTTCCAGCGTCGGCGAGCGGCTCGCCGACGTTCCCCTCTCGTCGCGCCTCCCGGTCGAACACCTCGAGCGCGCGATCGCCGGCGGGGAGCTGGTGCGCGAGCTCATGGCGTGCATCGCCACGCAGGCCCGGGCGATCGCGCTCGTGCGTGAAGCGCACGCGATCGGGGCGATCTCGATGCCGACGGAAGTCGCCGCGACGCTCGCCGCCGCCGCCGCCACGCTCCCCGCCGTGCTGCGTGGTGGATCGCTCCCCGTAGCCTGACGACCTGCTCTCCCCGGCGGCTCCCACCGACGCCCGCGGCGGATTCCGATCCTGTCGCGGGCGTTGTTTGTTTGGGCGCCAAGATGTGACGGGACGCCGAGATGCGCAACGTCCAGCTTGCTCACCTCCGTGCTCGTCGCGCGCCATCGCGTCCCCGGCCGTGGGCGTCCGGAGCGCGGATGCCGGCCGCCGGCATGCCGTTCGCCGCATGGCGGAAACGAGCCAGGGCACCGTCGGCCGGACGCTGACGGTGCCCTGGTCGTGTCGCGGGATCGTGCGGTCAGCCGGCGCGGCGCGAGAGGAAATGCGTGGCGGCGCAGCTGGGGCACATGCCGTGTGACACCGTCGCGTCGGCGGGGATGCTGGCGGCGACGTCGGCGCGAACCCAGCGCTCACCGTCCCAGCGATCCGTGCACCAGGCGCAGACGAGCACCAGCGGGATGTCCGATCCCGGGGAGTCGGAGGGCTCGATCTGCGGTGTCATGTTCGTACGCGCTCGCACAAAACGAGCCATGCACCGGACCGGCACGACCGCTCACGGCTTGGCGGGTGGCAACTCCTTGCGGGGATCGACTTTGTACTCGATCGCGCGGTCGTACTCGAGGGTGTCGCGACCGGCCCGTGTCGTGGCGCCGGTTCGCGACGTGCTGTTGCGTGGCGCGGGGGTCGATCGACCTCCGGCCTTCGCCTGGACCGTCTCCGGCATCGTCGGCGCCGGAGCCGCGCCGGCGGTGGCGCCCACCGGCGGCGGGACCGGCGTCCCCGCCTGATCGGGCGACGAGTCGGCGCGCGGCAGGTCGCGCTCCGGCGCACACGCGGCGGCGGTCAGGAAGGACGCGGTCGCGAGGAGCAGGCGGACGGCGATCCGGCCGCGCGGACGGGAGTGGCTCATCGGACCCGGGCGCCGCTCACCGGAGCGACCTCCCCCGACGGCGAGATGGTGGAGGTCGGGCGCACGACCGCCTCCCACGCGGACGCCGGCTCGCCCCCCGCCCGCAGCGCCATGAGCGCGCTTCCGGCAGGGACGGTGTAGGGATCGGCGGCGGCGGTGTTGACCACGTACCCCAGGTCGGCGAGCGCGCCGATCGTCATGAGGCTGAGCGGCATCGGGCCGCTGTTCTCGGCGAATCCGGTCATCAGCTCCGTGTCGAAGGTGCTCTCGCGCCAGTGGCCGTCGCGCGTCCCCGGCTCGCCGGTGTTCTCCACCGGGACGTTCGAGGCGCAGGGGGCGCTCCCACCCATCTGGATGCAGGCGGCGCGCGCCTGCTGGCCGGTGTAGTGCACCGTCTGGAGCCCCTTGTCCACGATCAGCCCCCGCGCGTCCCAGAGGGTGCCGATGCCGATGACGTGCAGCATCTCGTGCGTGATCACGTCCTGCAGGCGTCCGCCGGTCGCGAGGTTGTTGAGGTCCGCGATGTCGAAGCTCATCACGCCGACCACGGTGAGGCGCAGGTTCGCCGCGTCGCGCACGAGGCAGGGGCCGGCCTGCGCGAGGATCTTCCCGGGGCCGTCGATCGCCTGCACGGCGGCGTAGATGATCACGTCGTCGATCTGGCCGACGGGGAGGGTGGGGAGGCCGGCGATGCCGCAGTCGGTGGCGAGATCGCGCGATTCGCCCACGGCGACGTTGATGACGTCCCCGGTGATGATCCCCCGCAGCCGTGCCGCCGCGTTGGTGAAGAGCGCCTGGTGCTCGGCGGACATGGGGTCGCCGAAGAAGCGCACGTCGATCGCGTAGGCGCTGCTGACCTGCGCGGAGACCTCGGTCGTGACCGCGCCGACGGTGGCGGTGATCTTCTGGGGGATCGCGCTCTTGCCGAGCGTCCAGGCGGGGACGGTGACGATCCCGTCGGCGTTGCTCACCGCCGTGGCGGAGGCCAGCGATCCGCCGCCGGCGACGACGGTGAAGGTCACCGTCTGCCCGGGGACGCCGCGCGCGCCGGCGTCGAGGACCTTGAGGGTGATCGGCGCCGTGATCGCCGTCCCCGCGTTGGCGGTCGGCACGGCGGTGGACGTCGGTGCGATCGAGGTCGGCGGGCCGGGGCGCTCGGGTTCCGACGGCCCGTCCGAGCAGGCGGCGAGCACGGCGAGGAGCAGCGGCAGTCGGAACGAACGCATCGAATCGGATCCAGAGAATGGGGAACGGATGGGAGCAACCAATATAGGACTGACGCAGAGGCGACGAGTCACCGCGCTGGACTCCGGCCGTCCCCCCGCCGGAGCGACAACACCCATCGGGCCGCGCTCCCTCCACCGCCACGCTGTACCCCGCTCGATGCGCGAAGAGTCACACGGCCACGAGATTGCTAGATTCCCGGGCGCGGCGCATGCTGGCGCCCGCTTCGAACCGCGCTGACGTCCCATGGCCACCGACGACAACGGCAACGTCCTTTCCGACATCGCACCCGGCTCCGTGCGCCGCATCCACCTCGTGGGCGTGGCGGGGACGGGGATGGGCTCCTTCGCCGGGCTGCTGAAGGCGGCGGGGTACGAGGTCACGGGGAGCGACCAGAACGTCTATCCCCCCATGAGCGACATGCTGCGTGCGTGGGGGATCGAGACGATGACGCCGTACGCGGCGGAGAACCTCGATCGCGCGAAGCCGGACCTCGTGATCATCGGGAACGTGCTGCGCCGGGTGAACCCGGAGGCGACCGCCGTCCGCGAGCGCCGCGTCCCGCAGATGAGCTTCCCGGCCGCGTTCGGGTCGCTGATGATCGGGGACCGGCACAGCGTCGTCGTCGCCGGGACGCACGGGAAGACGACGACGTCGGCGTTGATGGCGCACGTGCTCACCGCCGCGGGGACCGATCCCACCTTCCTCGTCGGCGGCGTCATGCTCAACTACCAGAGCAACTTCCGCTACGGGCGCGGCGACCTGGTGGTGGTGGAAGGGGACGAGTACGACACCGCCTACTTCGACAAGGGGCCGAAGTTCCTGCACTACCGCGCGCGCACGGCGCTGCTGACGAGCGTCGAGTTCGACCACGCGGACATCTACGACGACATGGCGCACTACGAGCGCGCCTACGCGCGGTTCGCGGCGACGCTGCCGGAGGACGGGCTCCTCGCGGTGAGCGCCGTCTATCCGAACGCCGTCGCCCTCGCCCGCCGTGCCGCGCGCTCGCGCGTCGTGACGTATGCGGGGAAGGGCGAGGCGGACTACGCCGCGCGCGACGTGCGCTTCGGCCCCGAGGGGGCGCGCTTCTCGATCGTGGGCCCCGAGGGCGAGTCCGGGGAGCTGCTCCTCCCGATGAGCGGGCACCACAACGTCGAGAACGCGGTCGGCGTGTACGCGGCCGCGCGCGCGGTCGGGCTCACCGCCGAGCAGGTGCGGGCGGGGTTCGCGTCGTTCCAGGGGGTGAAGCGGCGGCAGGAGATCCGCGGCGAGCCCGCCGGGGTGCTGGTGATCGACGACTTCGCGCACCATCCGACGGCGGTGCGGGAGACGATCGACGCGATCCGCCTGCGCTATCCCGACCGACGATTGTGGGCGGTGTTCGAGCCGCGATCGAACACGAGCCGGCGCAACATCCATCAGGAGGAGTACGCGCACGCCTTCGACGGCGCGGCGCGCGCGACGATCCGCGTCCCCGAGCCGCACGACAAGGTGCCGGCGGACGAGCAGCTCGACATCGGACGCGTGGTGGCCGCGCTGCGCGCGCGCGGGATCGACGCCGACGCCGACCGCGACGTGGACGTGCTGGTGTCGCGGATCGTGCAGGAGGCGCGGGCGGGCGACGTGCTGCTCGTGATGAGCAACGGTTCGTTCGAGGGGCTGATCCCGAAGGTGATGGAAGGGCTCGGGGGCCGGGGTGGGGTCGGAGTGGGGTCAGAGTGGGGTCAGACCCCCTCCCCGTAAGTCGTTGATTTTCCGTCGGCAACGTCTCGCCGCGCCGACATGGGCGCGCGTACCGCGTCTCCACCCCTCGCGCGGCTGGGAGCTCCGCGGAACACGGCGGATGAACGCGGATTCCGGCCCGCTCGGGCGGCGAGTCCAGCGCACCGGGCGGGATCCGCGGGCATCGCCGTTCACATCCGCGGGAATCCCCTCCCCGTGAGGCTGACCCTGCGTACGCCACTCCAGGCGGGCGACGTGGCGCGAATCATTCGCTCACGCGTCGTCACCGTCACGTCGCGCGCCATTCGTGCGCGGGACGCACGATGCCCGTGACGATGGTCACGGCGACGCGTCTCCGGCGACGGTATCTCAGGCGCGTGCCGGTCGCAGGGATGACCGCGGTCCGGCGCCTCGCACTCCGTGGAGGTCCGACGTGTTCGTCTCTCTCAAGCCCTTCTCCGTTCACCGTCGCGGTACCACGTCGCCGGCCGCGCTCGTCGCGCTGCTCGCCGCCGGCTCGATCGCGGTGGCGTTGCCGCGGTTCGAGGAGCGCGAGCGCGATGCGGTCGACGACGCACTGAGCCTCTCCGCCCAGCAGGTCGTGACCTCGCAGCGCGCCTACGCCGCGCGGACCGGCGCCTTCTTCGCGACGCGGCAGTGGCTGGGCGAAGGGCAGCACGACGACCTCGTGCTCCCGCTCGCGACCCAGCACCGGGTGCTCACCTACTACAGCCAGGGGCAGCGCGGCCTCGTCGTGATCGTCGGCGACGTCGAGACGCAGCGCACCTGCTCGGCGGTCGTGCGGATGCACGCGGACGATCGGCCGACGCGACTGGTGTGCGGCGACGAGCCGGTGCCGAACTGAGAAGGGGATAGGGGCTCGGTGCTCGGGACTGCACGTCCGAGTGCCGGAAAACGAGGCGAGGGGTCTACTCCGGCTGGAGTGGGCCCCTCGCTCTGCTCGGGAGGCGTCCCGAGGGTGTTCCCCAGCCCCTGGCCCCTAGCCTCTATCCCCCCGCCCTCCCGTGACCCCCGTCACGGCAGGTTCTTCCCCTGTGGCCGATGGTGCAGCTGCCCGCTCCAGCGAGGACTACGCATGCACTCGACCCCGCAGGAGGCGTTCGCTGCGGCGCAGGCGTCGATCGCGCGCCGGGATTGGCGTGGGTTCTATGCCTGCTTCGATCGGGGCGATCTCTTTCGCGCCGCGGAAGAGGTGATCCCGGTGTACGTGGTGGTGTTCGGACGGGATGCGTGGTTCGTCCAGCACTGCGCGGCGCGCGACGTGTCGCTCGCGGCGCTCGATGTCTGGGAGCAGACGCGGCGCACGATGGAGCGGGCGGGGATGCCCGCATGGCGTCGGTCGGGGGGGATCGCGCGCGAGCAGGCGACGACGGGGCTCTGGCTCAGCGAGCGGCAGCGGCGACTGGTGCAGGAGACCCAGGAGGCGATGCGCGAGGCGCTGGCGCTCGTCGCGGATCTCGACGGGTTCATCGCGGAGCTGGTCGCGCGGGTGCAGGGATCCGGGCGCGCGGCTGGGCTCCCCTCGACGCTCTTCCTCGGCGAGACGCTGGAGCAGGTGATCGTGGAC
>Ga0182741_1004871_pt1 | contig 12840 bp, 8 predicted proteins | sample eDN5th37CBELigOP_FD_128874 | JGI IMG/M metagenome (GOLD analysis project Ga0182741, IMG submission 128874) | Enriched Organic Plus compost microbial communities from Emeryville, California, USA - eDNA 5th pass 37_C BE-Lig OP (version 2) (version 2) ...
CTGCACCGGGATTCGTGGCTCGTGCCGTCACCGTCGGACGACGATGCCGAGCCGTCGTCCGATGAGGAGAAGACGGTGCTGCCGACGGTGCTGGTCGATCTCGTCCTGCACGCGGCGCACCATGTCGGTCTCGGCCACGTCGCCGAACTCACCGTGCACCGTCCGCTCCTGCTCGCGCCGTCGGGGCAGGCGTCGATCCGTGTGCACGTGTCGGCGCCCGCCAGTGACGGCAGTCGCACGGTCACGATCTCGTCCACCCCGAACGAGACCGAGGGTGCGGACACCTGGATGCGGAACGCCTCGGCGACGATCGACGATGTCGCCGCACCCGGTGGGGCACCTCGCGTCGCGGTCGACGCCGACACCGAGGTGCAGCTCGACACCGACACCGAGGTGCACCTCGACGACGGCACCGACACGGACGGTTTCGGCATCCATCCGGAGCTCCTGCAGGCGGCGCTCGCACCGCTGCTCGGCGAGGGCGACACGCCGCTGGTCTGGTCGGGGATCCGATTGCACAGCGTCGGCGCGGAGGCATTGTCGGTGAGCGTCGACGCCTTCGGGAACGGCCGGTATCGCGTACTCGCCGTCGACACCGCCGGTGCGCCGGTCCTGACCGTCGACGCACTGCAGGTCGGGACACCGGCCGGCAGGCCGGGGGCAGCACACGCGGCGGCGCGGCGACTGCATCGGCTGTCCTGGGTGCCGGTCGAGACCTCCGCGGCGGACGAGCGGACGCGGACGGTGCTCGTCGAGTGCCGTCCGGCCGGTGGGCCCGGGCCCGACGCCACCCATGAGCTGTGCACCCGGGTGCTGCGCGTGTTGCAGGAGTGGCTCGACGACGAGGACGCGGACGGAACGCTCGTGCTCGTGACCCGCCACGCGACGGTCACCGGCACCGAGCCGGACGGCGCGACGGACATCGATCCGGCGGCCGCGGCGGTGTGGGGGCTCGTGGGCTCCGCGCAGAGCGAGAATCCGGGCCGATTCGTGCTGGTCGACCTCGACGACGCGGCGGACCCCGAAACCGCGATCGCGGTCGCGCTGGCGAGCGGGGAACCGCAGTCGGCGGTCCGCAACGGCACCGTGCTCGCGCCGCGGGTGCGGCCGCTGCGGGTCGTCGACGAGTCCGGTTCACCCTTCGATCCCGACGGCACCGTCCTGATCACCGGCGGTACCGGCACGCTGGGGGCGCTGCTCGCGCGGCACCTGGTGACCGCCCACGGGGCACGGCACCTGCTGTTGACGAGCCGCCGCGGACCGGCCGCCGAGGGATGCGACCGGTTGCTGCGCGAACTGGGCGATCTGGGGGCCGAGGTGCGGGCGGTGGCCTGCGACACGACCGACGAGATCGCGCTCGCCGAGGTACTGGACGGGATACCGCCGGCGCATCCGCTGACGGCCGTCGTCCACGCGGCCGGCGTGATCGACGACGCCACCCTGACCTCGCTCACCCCCGGACGCCTCGACGCGGTACTGCGGCCGAAGGTCGACGCGGCCTGGCATCTGCACCGGCTGACCGCGACCTCCGACCTGCGGGCGTTCGTCGTGTTCTCGTCCCTCGCCGGCATTCTCGGGTCGCCCGGGCAGGCGAACTATGCCGCGGCGAACATGTTCCTCGATGCGCTCGCCCGGCACCGTCGTGCCCTCGGTCTGCCCGCGCTCTCGATCGCGTGGGGCATGTGGGCGTCGCCGAGCGCGATGACCGGCGAACTCGGCACGATCGATCTTGTCCGGTCCCGCCGTAGCGGCATGGTGCCGCTGACCGCGGACGACGGCCTGGCCCTCTTCGACCGCGCGGTGGCGGCCGGGGTGCCCACCGTGGTGGCCGCCCGGTTCGACCACGCCGGCGCAGCCGCACCCTTCGTGCCGGCGCCGCTGCGCGGCCTGATCCGGGAATCCCGTCCGCGGGCCGCGGGCCCCGCGGCGACCGGATCCACCGGTGCCGGGTCGTCGGAGTGGGCGCAGCGTCTTGCCGAGCGGTCGGTGCCCGAGCAGCGGCATCTGATGCTCGAGCTGGTCCGGGGCGCGGCAGCCACGGTCCTCGGCTACGACAACCCGGACGCGGTCGACCCGGAGCAGGCGTTCAAGGAACTCGGGTTCGACTCCCTGGCCGCGGTGACACTGCGCAATCAGCTCGGGGCCGCCACCGGGCTGCGGTTGCCGCCGACGCTGGTGTTCGATCACCCGAATCCGCGGGCAGTCGCCGAGTTCCTGCGCGCGGAACTGGTTCCGGATCCGATGTCGGTCGTCTGTGCCGACATCGACCGGCTCCGGCTGGACCTCGCCGAGGTCGGGGAGGACAGGCAGGCGCGGTCCGCGATCGCGGAGCGGCTGGAACACCTACTGGCCGAGATCCGGGCCGACGGCAAGGCCGGTGCCGAGGCGGTCGATCGGATTCGCGCGGCGACCGGCGAGGAGATCCTGAACCTGATCGACCGTGATCTGGGACCCGGCAACGGGCGCGATCCGTCCGGCAACGGGTGAGTGCCGAGCACGCTCCGCCGAACCCGGACCCTGTCGATTCGATCGGGGACATCTCACTGATCGGCATCGTCCGTGCTCGGCTCCGCCTGTTCGTCCGTGGACGCCCGCTCGTCCCTCGTCCGCTCCTCGCCCGAGTCCGCGAACGCCGTCCCGGAGACCATCCCGTTCGTCCCCGGCACGGTTGTGGTCTCCCGCGCGCCGGGTTCGTACATCCGGTCCATCTCCTCGGCCTTCTCCCGCGCCCGCTGCCTGGTCTCCTCGTCGAGGTCGGCCCATTCGGCGCGGTGGTGGCTCTCGCTCATGATCGGCTCCGTTCCGGTCGCAGATTCCGGCTGCACCCCAGGCACACGGCCGGTCGAGAATTCCCCGTCTCCCAGGGTCCTCCCGAGCGCCGCTCCGGGCCCTGCGAACCGACGAGGAAGTTCTGCGGAACCGTCCTGGCGAGCGCGTGGGCGAGTACCGTCGGAGCGTATGACATCGTGGCTGCGCCGAGCACGGAATCCGTGACGTCGTGGTGCAACTCGTGCTCGGTCCCCTGCTCAGGCACGTAGGTACCACGGACGCCACGATCTGGGTCGAGACGTCCGAGCCGTGCACCGTGCGGGTGCTCGACCGTGCGGAACGGACGTGGACGGTCGCCGGGCATCACTACGCCGTCGTTCCCGTCGAGGATCTGGAACCCGGCACGATCTCGCCCTATCGCGTCGTTCTGGACGGGGAGGTCGCCTGGCCGGCGGCCGGGGAGGATCCGCCGCTGCTCCGGACCCGCGCGACCGGCACGTCCGAGTTCGTCCTGGCGTTCGGATCGTGCCGGGTGGCGTCGACCTCGGACGACGAGGAACCCACGGAGATCTTCGGAACCGATGCTCTCCTCGCCTACGGCCGGCGTATGCGTTCCCGACCTCCCGGCGACTGGCCGGACGCCCTTTTGCTGCTCGGTGACCAGGTGTACGCCGACGAGCTCTCCCCGGAGATGAAGCGGCGGGTCGGCGAACGGCACGATCTGTCGGAGCCTCCGGGTGCGCAGGTCCGAAACTTCGAGGAGTACACCTGGCTCTACGCCCGGTCGTGGTCGGAACGCACCGTGCGGTGGCTGCTGTCGAACGTGCCGACGTCGATGATCTTCGACGACCACGACGTGCACGACGACTGGAACACCTCGTATTCGTGGCGGGCCGAGATGGAGGCCTCCCCGTGGTGGGAGAAACGCATCGTGGGCGCTCTTATGTCGTACTGGATCTATCAGCATCTCGGGAACCTCTCTCCGGGCGACCTCGCCGGCGACCGGCTCTACCAGCAGGTGCGGAACAGCACCGGTGACGCCGAGCCGATCCTCCGCGCCTTCGCCTCGGGCGCGGACGAGGAGGCGGACGGCGCCCCGGGCGCACGATGGTCCTATCGACGGGACTTCGGGCCGGCGCGAATGCTGGTGATCGATTCGCGGTGCGGGCGTCTGCTCACATCCGACCGGCGGGAGATGGTGACCGATCCCGAGTTCGACTGGATCGAGGAGCAGACCGTCGGCGACTACGACCATTTGCTGATCGGGACGTCACTGCCCTGGTTGCTTCCCCGGGCGATGCACGACATCGAAGTCTGGGACGAGAAGCTCACTTCCGGTGCCCGCGGGCGGCGGTGGGCACTGTGGTCCGAGAAGCTCCGGCGCGCAGCTGATCTCGAGCACTGGTCGGCCTTCGGGGTCTCCTTCGAGCGGTTCACGCGGTTGCTGGCCGAGGTGGGTCGTGGTGGCCGTACCGGCCCGTCCGGTCGCGCCCCCGCGACGGTGTGTGTCCTGTCGGGGGACGTCCACCACGCATATGTGGCGCGGGCCCGGTTCGACGCACCTGTGCGGGCCGCGGTCTACCAGCTGACCTGTTCGCCCCTGCACAATCGTGTTCCTGCGGCGATCCGGGTGGCGTTCCGGGTCGCGTGGAGCCGGACGGCGGAGCGATGGGCGCGCGCCGTCCTCGGTGTGGTGACGGCGGTTCCACCGGTTTCCGTGTCGTGGCGCCGGGTCGCCGGTCCCACCTTCGGCAATCAGATCGCGACCCTCCGGATCCTGGGGCGCGCCGCCGACCTGGTGATCGAGCGCACCACACACGCCGGCAGCCTCTTCGAAATCGTGGCCGAGCTGAGCCTTTCGGTCCCCGACGAGCCCTGAGTCTCCGGGTGGGGGTGTTGTGGGCACCCGAGCAAGAGGGGTTTCGGAAATCCTCGTATTCCGTGCGGTCCGTAATCCTTCCGGATCGGCGCATATTCCGGTATCGCCGGGGGTACCTGTGTCAGGGTTCGGAAAACGGAAGCCGACCACGGGAGGAAGCACATGCTCGTTCGGAGAATCGCGCGGCCCATGCTCGCGTCCATATTCATCGCCGGGGGCGTCGACGCCCTGCGCAAACCCGAGCCGAAGGCGGGTGCCGCGCAGCCCGGCCTCGATCAGGCGTTGAGCGCCCTGCCCGCCTCGGTCACCGACCGGCTGCCCAGCAGCCCCGAGACGCTCGTGCAGATCAACGCCGCGGTGCAGATCGGCGCCGGCGCGCTGCTCGCCCTCGGCAAGGCCCCGCGGCTCTCCGCGCTGGCCCTGGCCGGCACCCTCGTGCCGACCACCCTCGCCGGCCACGACTTCTGGAACGCCGACGACCCGGCCACCCGCGCGCAGCAACGCACCCAGTTCATCAAGAACGTCAGCCTCCTCGGTGGTCTGCTCATCGCCTCGGTGGACACCGAGGGCAAACCGTCGCTGGGCTGGCGTGGCCGCCGCGCCGCGCGCCGCGCGCAGCAGTCGGTCGCCGCGGTGCTGCCGGGCTCGTCGCCGGACCATCGGAGTGAGGCCCTGACGGAGGGTCTGCACACCGTCGCCGAGCGGGTGAAGGTCCTCGCCGACGAAGCCGGTGAGCAGGGCGGGCATCTGCTCGATGTGGCGAAGGAACGCGGACCCGAGCTGGCCGAGGTGGCCCGCGAGCGTGGCAGCGGTCTGCTGGAGGTCGCGCGGGATCGCGCGCCGGTCCTCGCCGAGCGGGCGCGGGAACGCGGCTCGGAGATCCTCGAGCTGGCCCGTGATCGCGCGCCGGAGCTCGCCGACGAGGCCCGCGGCCGCGGCACCGAGCTGCTCGGTCTCGCCCGCGAACGCACCCCCGAACTCGCCGAGGTGGCCCGCGAGCGCGGCGCGAAGCTGTGGGACACCACCCTCGACCGCAGCGAGGAGTGGGCGAAGCTGGCCGAGGAGCGGTCCGCGCTCCTGAACGCGAAGGCGCTCGCCGCGGCGGAGAAGGCCCGGGCCCGCGCCGAGGAGGCCCGCAAGCAGGCCGAGAAGGCGGAGAAGAAGCTCGCCGCCAAGCTGGCGAAGCTGGAGAAGAAGAAGTAGCCGCCGGGCTCGTTCGCTACAAGGATGGCTGTTCGCTACAGGAATTTACCTGTTGCGAACAGCCATCGTCGTAGCGGATGGGTCGCTGCGATGGTTCCGACCAGCCCTTCTGCGCGCACCCGGCCGGGGCGACTAGACTTCTCGGGCACTTTCTCGGACGCACCGCTCGTGCGTCACGACCCCGATCTCGTTCAGCCCTACCCGAGGAGTTCATGTGCCGCTCGATGGCGCGTCCCATCCGGAGCTCGACCAGGAACAGGCCTACGTGTCGATGCTCTACACGCACCTCGACGGTCTGCGCGAGTACGCGAAGACCCGGCTGTCCCGCGTGCTGCGCGAGACCGGAGGGACGCCGCAGGCCCGCAGCGAACGCGAGTCGTACACCCACATGTACACCGAGGACATCGCCAAGTACGACGCCGCCGAGCATGGCCTGTGCTTCGGGCGCATCGACGTACAGGGCGGCGAGGACGGCAAGCACGCCGACGGTGAGGACGTCCGCTACATCGGCCGGCTCGGAATCCTCGACGAGAAGAACGACTACGAGTCGTTGCTGCTGGACTGGCGCGCCCCGCAGGCCCGGCCCTTCTATCTCGCGACCCCCGCAGCCCCGGACGGGGTGGTGCGGCGCAGGCACATCCGCAGCCGCGGCCGGACGGTGACGGCGCTGCACGACGAGTACCTCGATCTCGACGCGGCGCTCGAGCACGGCGACACCCCCTCGGCGGGCGGGGTGGCCGGGGAGTCGGCGTTGCTGGCCGCGCTCAACGCCGCGCGCACGGGACAGATGCACGACATCGTGGCGACCATCCAGGCCGAGCAGGACGCGGTGATCCGGTCTGAGCACCGCAGCGTGCTGGTGGTGCAGGGCGGTCCGGGGACGGGCAAGACGGCGGTGGCGCTGCACCGCGCCGCCTACCTGCTCTACACCTACCGCAAGCAGCTCGCGAAGAGCGGTGTGCTCATCGTCGGCCCGAACTCACGGTTCCTCGACTACATCGGGCAGGTGCTGCCCTCGCTCGGTGAGACCGGTGTGCTGCTGTCCACCGTCGGCGAGCTGTATCCGGGGGTATCCCCCACCGTCGAGGACTCCCCGGAGGCCGGGGAGATCAAGGGTTCGCTCGACATGGTGAAGGTACTGACGAAGGCGGTGCGCGACCGGCAGGAGGTGCCGCGCACCCCGATCCGGTTGAGCTTCGACACCTACGCGCTGAGCCTGGACCGCAAGATCGCGACGAAGGCGCGGGGGCGGGCACGGTCGTCGCGCCGGCCGCACAATCTGGCGCGGCCGATCTTCGTCAGCGGCGTGATCGAGGCGCTCGCCGATCAGCTGGCGGAGATCATCGGGTCGAATCCGCTCGGTGGCGCGAACCTGCTGAGCCGCGACGACCTCCACGACATCCGCTCGGAGATGCGCGCGGATCCGGGTATCGTCGCGGCGATCGACTCGCTGTGGCCGGAGCTGACCCCGCAGCAGGTGCTGTCGGATCTGCTCGCCTCCGAGGAGCGGCTCGCGTCGGCGGGACTGTCGGCGGAGGAGGTCGCGGCGCTGTACCGGCCCGACGCGTACGGGCAGTTCAGTGCGGCGGACGCTCCCCTGCTCGACGAGCTGGCCGAGCTGCTCGGTGTCGACGACGCGGCGGAGCGGGAACGCGCGAAGCGGCGGTGGCGCAAGCAGATCGCCGACGCGCAGGGGGCGCTCGACATCCTCACCGGCTCGGCGCCGCAGGATCTCGAGGACGATCTCGATCCGGAACTGCTCATGGCGTACGACCTGATCGACGCGACGCAGCTGGCCGAGCGGCAGAACCACCGCCGGCACGAGACCACCGCCGAGCGTGCCGCCGGGGACCGCACCTGGACCTACGGTCACGTGATCGTCGACGAGGCGCAGGAGCTGTCGGCGATGGCCTGGAGGACGATCATGCGGCGCATCCCGAACCGGTGGATGACCCTGGTGGGCGACACCGCGCAGACCGGGGATCCGGCGGGCACCGAGTCGTGGCAGGAGATCCTCGAGCCGTACGTCGCGAACCGGTGGCGGCGCACCGAGTTGACGGTGAACTACCGCACCCCCGCGGAGATCATGCGGATCGCGCACGCGGTGCTGGCGGAGATCGATCCCGAGCAGGTGCCGCCGCAGTCGGTGCGCGAGTCGGGTTTCGAGCCGTGGGCGCGGCAGGTGGACGAGGACGCGGTGCTCGAGGCGGTGCGGACCGCTCTCGACGACGAGGACGGGCCGGGCACGACGGCGGTGCTGGCGCCGGCGCGGCTGGTGGCCGAGTGGGAGCACCTGGCGTCGCCGTCGGTGACGGTGGCGACCGTCAAGGACGTCAAGGGCCTGGAGTTCGACGCGGTGCTGCTCGTCGAACCGGCGGAGATCCTCGCCGATTCGTCCCGCGGCATGAACGACCTGTACGTGGCGTTGACCCGCGCGACGCAGCGTCTCGGTGTGGTGCACTCGGCGCCGCTACCGGAGGTGCTGTCGGGCCTGCCCTCGGCGACGCACTGCTAGCCGGGCACCGCGGGAACGACGACGGCCGCCGCATCGCGGGGTGCGGTGCGGCGGCCGTGGGTCCGTCGGTGGACGGTCAGCGCACGGTGTGCACGACCAGCACGTCGCAGGTGGCCTTGCGGGCGACATCCGAGGGCACGGAGCCGAGCAGGCGGCCGGTGAGGGTGTTCAGGCCCCGGTTGCCGGTGACGAGCAGGTCGGCGCCGACCTCCTCGACGAGGGTGAGCAGCGACTCGACGGGGGCACCGACGATGGGTCGTTCGGAGATCTTCTTGGCACCGGCGACGAGAGCCTTCTCCCGCGCGGTGCGCAGGATCTCGTAGGTGGGGGCGGAACCGGTGACCTGGTACGCCTCGTCCCGCAGCACGTCTGCGGCCTGCGCGGTCTCCTTGGGATCGGCGGGATAGTAGGCGCACGCGATCACCAGTTCGGCGCCGGCGTCACCGGCGAGAGCAGCAGCCTTCTCCACGGCCCGATACGACGATTCGGAACCGTCGGTTCCGACGACTATGGTCCGGTAGGCGCTCATTCATCCTCCATCGTGTGTGTGGTCCATCGGCGGCGCGTGCCGTCGAGGCTGCGACGGAGGACCTGTACCCTCCCCCGCCCTGCACTGGCGTAGACAGTAGCGGCAGGACCGGCCCACGTGGGACGTTTGGGTCTCATCCCACAAACCGGTTGTTTGTTACCGTGCGTCACCGTAACGCGAGCCGAAGAGCCCGGCGGGGAACACCCCGGCATCGACGACGGCGTCCCGCCACGGAACCGCCAGGTCGAGCAGCCGTTCCACCCCATTGTCGCCGAGCGCCCGCCACGGCGCGGCGGCCAGGTCGTCGGTGAGATCCTCGACGAGTTCGCGGACCTCGAATCCTTCGCCGGTGAGCTCGCCCCGCTTGTTCAGCAGGCCGCGTTCGCGCAGGCCCTGCTCGGCCGCCGCCCAGTCGTCCCGCGACCAGCCGCGCAGCTTCCGCGCCGGTTCGGCGGCGAAGCCGATGCCGGTGGCGGTGTGGGTGATCAGGGCGTCGAGGCCGAAGAGCCCGGCGGTCTGCAGGGCGGCGATGTGCCCGTCGCCGCGGTACTCGCGCAGCAGGGTCAGGGCGTGCCACAGCCGCAGGTGGGCCTCCTCCGGCCAGGGCAGGTCGGCGTAGGCGGCGTAGAGGGGCCGCCCCTCCGGTCCGGGGATCGCGCGGGCGGCGGTGGCGGCGAGATCCGCGGCCTCGCCCATCTCGGCGGAGTCGACGACCTCCGGGCCGAGCACGCGCCGATAGACGGCGTCGATGCCGCGCAGCCGGGCCGCGGTGATCTCCGCCGGGCCGGCCTGCTCCCAGACGACCGGGACCGCGGAGGCGATCAGCCGCGGCGCGAAGTTGTAGAAGGTCGCGGTGACGACGCCGGGGCCGACGGGACCGAGCGGCGCCGAGCGCGCCCCGAAGTACTGGGCGGCCGGGCCGTCCACGCCGATCGCCGCGAGTTCCCGGGGGATCTCGGGTGCGAAGTAGGCCACCGAGTGCAGCAGTTCGAGTGCGCGGGCGGCACGCCCGGCCGATGAGGGCTCCATGGGAGGGGACCCTACCGACTTCCCTCGCCCGAGTCTGCGGCGCCGCCCGGGGCGAGCGGCTACTTCAGGCCGGCGGCGTCCATGCCGCGCAGTTCCTTCTTCAGGTCGGAGATCTCGTCGCGCAGGCGGGCGGCGAGCTCGAACTGCAGGTCGCGGGCGGCCTGCATCATCTGGTCGGTGAGCTGCTGCACCAGATCGGCGAGTTCGGCGCGCGGCATGGTGGAGGTGTCGCGGCCCTCGACGACGCCGGAGCTGACCGCACGTCCGGATTCGCCCTGGGCGCGGCGCCCGCGCGAGGCGTTGCGCCCGGAGCCGCCGACCTCGACGGTCTCGGTGTCCTCGGCCTCCTGGTAGACCTGGTCGAGGATGTCGGCGATCTTCTTGCGCAGCGGCTGCGGGTCGATGCCGTGCTCGGTGTTGTAGGCGATCTGCTTCTCGCGGCGCCGCTCGGTCTCCTCGATGGCCCGCGCCATCGAGTCGGTGATCTTGTCGGCGTACATGTGCACCTCGCCGGAGACGTTGCGGGCCGCGCGGCCGATCGTCTGGATCAGCGAGGTGGTCGAGCGCAGGAAACCTTCCTTGTCGGCGTCGAGGATCGCCACGAGCGACACCTCGGGCAGGTCGAGGCCCTCGCGGAGCAGGTTGATGCCGATGAGCACGTCGTACTCGCCGAGGCGCAGCTGCCGCAGCAGTTCGACGCGGCGCAGGGTGTCGATGTCGGAGTGCAGGTAGCGCACCCGGATGCCGAGTTCGAGCAGGTAGTCGGTGAGGTCCTCGGCCATCTTCTTGGTGAGGGTGGTGACGAGGACGCGTTCGTCGCGGTCGGCGCGTTCGCGGATCTCGTGCACGAGATCGTCGATCTGCCCCTTGGTGGGCTTGACGACGACCTTCGGGTCGACGAGGCCGGTGGGGCGGATGACCTGCTCGACGAACTCGCCTCCGGTCCGCCCGAGTTCGTAGGGGCCGGGGGTGGCCGACAGGTAGACCGTCTGCCCGATGCGGGCGACGAACTCCTCCCAGGTCAGGGGCCGGTTGTCGACGGCCGACGGGAGCCGGAACCCGAAGTCGACGAGGTTGCGCTTGCGCGACATGTCGCCCTCGTACATCGCGCCGATCTGCGGCACGGTGACGTGCGACTCGTCGATGACGAGGAGGAAGTCCTCGGGGAAGTAGTCGATGAGCGTCGCGGGCGCGGAGCCGGCGGGGCGTCCGTCGATGTGGCGGGAGTAGTTCTCGATGCCGGAACAGAAGCCGACCTGCCGGATCATCTCGATGTCGTACTGGGTGCGCATGCGCAGCCGCTGCGCCTCGAGCAGTTTGCCGCGGTTCTCCAGGTCGGCCAGGCGTTCCTCGAGTTCGGCCTCGATGCTCGCGACGGCGCGTTCCATGCGTTCGGGACCGGCGACGTAGTGGGTGGCCGGGAAGATGCGCAGGGAGTCGACCTTGCGGACGACGTCGCCGGTGAGCGGGTGCAGGTAGTACAGGGCGTCGATCTCGTCGCCGAAGAACTCGATGCGCACGGCGAGTTCCTCGTAGGCGGGGATGATGTCGACGGTGTCGCCCTTGACGCGGAACGATCCGCGGGTGAACGCCGTGTCGTTGCGGGTGTACTGGACGTCGACGAGCAGACGCAGCAGCGCGTCGCGGGGCACCTCCACGCCGACCTCGAGCTGGATGGACCGGTCGAGATAGGACTGCGGCGTGCCGAGGCCGTAGATGCACGAGACGGAGGCGACGACCACCACGTCGCGGCGCGAGAGCAGCGACGAGGTGGCCGAGTGCCGCAGCCGTTCGACGTCGTCGTTGATCGACGAGTCCTTCTCGATGTAGGTGTCGGTCTGCGCGATGTACGCCTCGGGCTGGTAGTAGTCGTAGTACGAGACGAAGTACTCGACGGCGTTGTGCGGCAACATCTCCCGCAGCTCGTTGGCGAGCTGGGCAGCGAGGGTCTTGTTGGGGGCCATCACCAGGGTGGGCCGCTGCATCCGCTCGATGAGCCAGGCGGTGGTCGCGGACTTGCCGGTGCCGGTGGCGCCGAGCAGGACGACGTCCTTCTCCCCCGCCTTCAGCCGGCGTTCGAGCTCGTCGATCGCGGCGGGCTGGTCGCCGGCCGGCTCGTACTCGCTGACGACCTCGAAGCGACCTTCGGTGCGCTCGATATCGCCCACCGGGCGGAACTCCGAGTGGGCGACGACTGGATGTTCACTTGCGAACGCCATGCACCCCAGGGTAGGCGCTCCCACCGACACGGACGCGGGCGCCGCCTCCGGCGCGCTCCGGCCCGCTAGCGTGCAGGCATGCCTGCCGTCCCGCATCACGTGAAGACCGAGACGTTCGACGTCGCGGCGCGAACCAATACCGACCCGAAGGGTTTCGTCCGGCCGGTGGACGTCTACCGCGTCGAGCCGTGGGGCCTGTACATGGCGCGACCGTCGGATCATCCGCAGTTCCACTATCTGGAGTCGTGGCTGCTGCCGGAGCTGGGCCTGCGGGTGTCGATCTTCCACTTCACACCGGGCAACGAACGCGACCAGGACCGCTACGTCGACGTCGGGCGGTTCTGGCGCGAGGGCGAGCTGTGGCATTCGCGCGACCATTTCCTCGACCTGGTGGTGCGCACCGGGCGCGAGACGCTCGTCGAGGACGTCGACGAGTTGTTCGCGGCGGTGGGCGCCGGGCTGCTGGACGCGGACGCGGCGGAGGCGGCGGTGCACACCGCGCTGCGCACCGTCGACGGGATCGCCGCCCACGGCTACGACCTCGATGCGTGGCTGCACGCGCAGGGTGCGCCGGTCTCCTGGCGGTGACCCCGCGGGGCCACCGCCGGGTGCGCGGTCAGCGTCCGTCCGCCCCACGCGCGCCGGAGCGACCTGCCGGTGCGGCGATCCGGCGCCCTGGGCGGCGAGGCCGGCGTGC
>Ga0182741_1004872_pt1 | contig 12839 bp, 6 predicted proteins | sample eDN5th37CBELigOP_FD_128874 | JGI IMG/M metagenome (GOLD analysis project Ga0182741, IMG submission 128874) | Enriched Organic Plus compost microbial communities from Emeryville, California, USA - eDNA 5th pass 37_C BE-Lig OP (version 2) (version 2) ...
ACGGAGGCACAACTCTCACCGCGAACTCGATTTCAATCACGACCTCAGTGGTTTCAGACCATGTGGCTCAGTATTTGCACTTAGCAAGTTCACAAGGGCCCATGATTACCACATCCGATGCGAATGTCAAGTTATCAACGTTCCGAGTCGCCTATGCAGGCGTGATGGCTGTACTCAGCAAGCGAACGTCTGGACCACGATCAAGTCGCTCAGGAGGAGAGTCAGATGACGCCCTTGGAGAGTTTGTTGGCTCGTTACAAGGACCAGTCGAACACTTGTTGTTCGACAATCTTTATCTTGCCTTTGGTGCCATGTGCTTCGACGAAAACGGGAAATGTCTCGGACCTCGTAGCCAGGCTATTGCCCGAGAGTACCTGCTAAACTACAAAGAGCAATATGAGCAAGGCAAGGTGAATAGCATCAATGAGATGAAATCATTACTGACATTCATGACCGAGGCGATGTAGTGAGGAGCTAACCAGTACCTGTGAGAGTTTGAACGTCGAGTTTATGGTACAATATATACAATTCATCGCGAAATACAGGAACGCCAACTTGTCGGGTCTTGGTCACTTGTTCACATTATCATCAGGATCGCGGGCTGAAGTTGACTCAATTACCATGCCATCAACCCTGGGTACTCGTCTCATCCTTTCCCTGAGACACACTTAGCCCCGCTAACTCCATTTGTAGATACGCCACGGTTGTGTCCTCTTTCGACTACGCAGTGGATTTGTTTTCCGATGCCACTGACTCACTGGTCGCAACACACCTATCTGAGCCGCTCGGCCGAGCAGCCGTATCAATACATTGATCGATTACGCTTGAGTAAAACACCCTCGCATCTGTGAAGTGCTTGTTCAGCCAATATGGTCTAATGTCGCTTCCCTCACGATCGGGGAGCTTGATCGACTTGGTTCCACTCCACTCGTCCAGCATTGAGTGAACACTTGCGCGCCACTCTGGCTTTTGCAAGGTCGGGATCCAGAATTTGATTAGAGAATCACTGCATCCCTTGACAGCCCCTGACCTCACTTCTGCCGCCAAACGCTCCACAAAGGGAAGTGCGTAGGGTCCAAGGCCAAGCTCTTGCAGACTGCGGATGCAGCGAGTGATACGGAGCAGATTGTGGCTACCTTCCCAGTTCCGATATCGCGTGAGGTAGTCCTTGGTCCTCAGGACGTGTCCAGTTACAAGATTCAGCTGCATCCCCCAGAAATCCAGCATCATGATGTAGCTCTTGAGCAACCTGCACTGGATCCTCGAATCAGACTGCATCAAGCGCCTCTCAGTTTCGTTCAGAGCGAGGCAGTAGGGATTAATTGGTGAACCCTCGGTCGTTGGGAAGATCCACTGGATATACCCATGATGGGCTTCAAGCTTTCGGTAGTTCCCGAACCAGTTCTTGTGGATGTTGTCGATGTAGTCGCCGTCTGGCTTCGATCTGCGGGGGTGAGATACAGTCATACATGCATGCCAGGTTTGAGAAACGTGGTCTTCAAATCAAGCGTATACAGAGTAAAGCAGCACTCCACAAGAAATGAGAACTTGGCTGGTCTCGGACAAAGGTGTGATATGGGCCCATGCTCAAATACTTACCTTAGTCTGTTGCTGTAGAACTCGTAGTTGACATTCGAAACGCTTGAGGTCGCGATTTTCCGTACTGCTTGAGCACGCAGTCGTGACATCTCGAAGAGTAGGAAATGTGCCAACCCAGCTGAATTCCAGGTACTGAGTGGCTTGGAGATCGTGGGTAGTTGATACCGACATAGGTGTGATTGAGACCTGGAATTATCCTTGCTGGCTGTTGTGGACAATCCTTGCGTAGTAGAGTGCTAAGAGTATATGCGTTGTATGATACTCGTTTGGAGCGTCTTGAGGCGCCAACTGATCCACCTTGTATTGCAACGAAGTTCAGTGGTGGTTCGCTGGGTATGTATGCAAAAAATAAATAATAAGCGAAGTTCACTAACGTCACGCATTTCACTGGCATGGTAGTTAGCTCTAGCATCATACGCCTGCCCTCGCTATAGCGGGATGTTGGTGTTTGGGACAGCCTTTCGCAGCTGAGCCGACCGAGAGTCCTCCTCGGTTTTGTGAGCTGGTGGCTTAATAATCTTAATCCGCTTATTCGACATAAAGGACTTCCAGTCGTTTACACGCGTGTCTCTTGCTTGCTCCCACTGTTTGGTCTCACGAGACTGTTGCTCAGCTTCGGCGCGTTTTCTCTCCTGTTCCTCTCGAAGCTCGTTCGTCTGTTTAGCGTGCTCTGAAATGAGCTTGCGCTTGATCCACTCCCTCTCAATCAGCATCTCTGTCAGGCGTGCAAGCACTGCATCATCAAATGCAGGGTCCAGTGTGATATCACGCTGAGGGTTTGGTTCACTCGGCGGGATGCTTGCTGCCAATCCGCCTATCCTCGACTCCTCAGTTCGCTTTGACTTCCACTCCTCCATGACCTGAGATCGCGCTGCGAGAATGAGCTCCGTAAACTCAGTGCGCTTCTCTTCGTCTAGCAGTTCATCTCGCGCGGTATTTAATTTGGCGAATGCAATCTTGGCTCTCTCCACGAACTCCACTGCGCAGCGGTCAGGATGGATCATCATCGATAGGTTTTTGTACGCAGCCTTGATATCCATAGAGGTTGCGTCGCTGCGGACCTTGAGAATAAGGAACGGATTGACTGCGAGCGCGGAGTTAATGCGCTCAACTTCCCGCAGTCGCTGTAGCTGTTGCTCGCTTAGGTTGGAGGTAGAGACATTGGTCGCACTGGAGTTGGCACTAGGGTTGTTCTGTTTGCTATTTTGTGGCTCAGAGTTGGAGGATGGCAATGGTGTCGTCCCAGAGACCGTACCGGTAGTTGAGCCATTGCCTACAGTCGGAGTGGTGCCTACACTCGTGCCTCCACTCACACTCACACCTCCACCTCCCTGTGATGTACTAGAGCTTGCCTCGACAGCAGGCTTCGTGCTGGCATTAGGTGCCGTAGAAGGGGGCACAGCTGCGGGAACGGGTGTTGAGGAGGGTGCTGGTGTGGTTGCCCCAAGGCTTTCTGACATGTCTCGGTTGTGTGTGCGTAACGTGTGATTGTCCTCTCGGATGCTCCGTCAAGCGAGGATCTTACCTTTGGATTTCGCGATATTCTACGGGTATTCTCAGGCGTTCAGACTGTTTTCGTGGTCTTGCTAAAGGTATAAATCGATTACGTAACTCAGATCGATTATACCACTGCGCTGATCCCAACTTTCACAGTACCTAACGTTGGCGTTGAATCGAATAATTTTTAGCCTGATCAGGCCAAAATCGTCCCCTCTTCGGACTGAGGCCGCGCGCGCGCGACGAGGCAGCAGATGAATCCACACTCACTTGGAGCATAGCCCTACGCTTGGTAGCGCAGATGTGGTGCGGAACTGCACGGACAGGCTCCTAGAGACGGCGCGTTCGGATGTCCCACCGGTGAGGGGTGGATGATATCACTTTGAAAACGCTGAATGCTCCATTCCAAGACGAGTGTTTGTCCATATTACAGTGTATGTCACTGGGTTTACTCTGTATTGTTTGATCTTCACTGCGTTGATATACTTGAATATTTATTCTTTTCTCGGACCATCCATAGTCTTACGCCAAATTTCAGGTCGACAATGATGACCAGCTGAAGCAGCTCACTGCAAACATCTATGATGAACTTGAAAAGCATATACCATGCGCTCACTGACCTGGGTGCATATGATTAACTTGTATAGACCGTGGAGTAATGGAGCGTGAATACGACTCCGACGCGGAGAACGTTCAGCCTGAGGTGAAAACGCCCGCGCAGACTCCCAAGGAAAATGATCCATCTTGGAAACTCGCTCTCGGACAGAAGCGCAGGCAGAGACTGAGATCGATTTTCCAAAGTACTTCACCCAACACCGTCAAATTGCTCTCCAGTGCGATTCCACCCCTGCCTCGAGCAAGCTGCAAGTCTGATGTCAAAAGTGAGGAAGCGGCTGAGACGACCGAGTGCTCTACAACACCAGTTGAAGGAGTCGTAGCGCCAGCCACCCTACCACTGTCCGCTCTGCAAGCCCAACAACCGGCGCCGCAAGAGTGCGACAGGAGTGACAGCCCCCCGGCGGAAGACTCTCCGGCTGAGTCAGAGCCGCAAACTGAAGAGCAGCACCAAACGTCTCCAAGCGCCTCCGCAGACATAGAGTCTTGCATGACGCATCGCCCAGATGATCACACTGCTCAGGGTCTAACCGAACCTGCGGTATCCTCAGCGTTGCCTAACTCGGACCAGCAGTCTCAACACACAACGGATATCCCCTCCTCCGTTGTGAATGAACCAGCTCCGCCCCTGGAGGGAACTTCGGCGAGAGAGTCGCAACAGACCGTGGTGGAGAGTTTGGTGGCTTTCCAAGGCGAAAACTCAATGGGAGTGGTTGCAGGTCCACGTCCTCCCTCTCCACCGGCAGATTGTACTGACACTTGCCCGCCTGCCTTGGAAACCACTCCAGACGAAGACCGCGAAGAGAAAACGGTTGAGACGGTCAACGTGATCAAGTCGTTGCCCGACGAATCAGTTGGAGGGAAATTAAAGGATAGTGAAATGAATGCCACCACCGCACACCCAACACATGAGAATAAGGGCGTTCTCGCCCCAACTCCCGTGTCTCCTTCAATCGCGCGACCAACGTCACCTGCCAGTGAACACGAGTCATCTCTGCGTTCTAATGCGAAACAGCCTAAGCAAACCAGTCTGCCAAGTGTAAAAGAGCCAAAGCCGCTGCCGCTGCAGCTCCAACAAATGCTGGTTTCCCATTTTGCTGATGAGATCGATGAGGAAGTGCATCGCCGTACGGCTGAGCTAGCCGAGACAAAACAAGCCCTAAACCAGGTGACCGCGATTCGAGGAGCCCTTTCGATCCAAGTTCAATCACTGCGAAAGGAGCTTACCCAAGTGCGCACGCGTCTGACAGAAAGCGAGAACGCCAATCGATTGAAGGCCCAGCAGATTCATGACCTCAAGGCCCAACATGCCAAACAAGTGGCTCAGCTTGAAAATGAGCTGCACCAAGTTCGGTCGCTGGTTGAAACGGCCAACGCAAGAGAAGTGCAATATCGAAAAGAAGCTGAGCGAGCGACAAACTCTCTGAATGCAGCAACGATCCGCCTGCGAACCCTTGAAAAAGAGCTTGAGGAGTCCAAGTCAACGCTCAAGAAGCGCGAGGATGCACTGCTGAGAATTGTTTCTGCACTTGAGGCGCAATTCGAGTGCGAGGCTGAAAACAACGTTGAGACAGAGGCACAGGGCGAGCCTCCTACCAAGCGTGTGCAGCTGGATTCCGAGCTCACCATCGCCGATTCGATCTTGGAAAATTTCGATCTTTAACCAAGAACGACTCATTACCACATTAGATTCCTGCACTCGAAGCTGTGCCCCTGTACATAAACCGCTTACGTATCATTTTTTTGGTAGAACAACACTTGGGACTATGTATTTGACTATGGATGCATTTATCGACACAATGTTCAGGTACTCCTCGTCCATGTCTAGCATCACTGTCGATGCAATGTAATGCACTTAGAAGCCAGCCTGGCGCTTCTCCTCTTCAAGCTCCTTGACGTTGGCAGCAATGCGAGCCTTGCACTCCTCGGACAGGGGGAGGCTCTGAACGATCTGGACAACACCGTGGTTGCTGACACAGGGGAAGGAGAAGACGAGACCCTTGGGCACCCCGTAAGAACCATCCGAAGGAAGGGACATGGCGACCCACTCACCCTTAGGAGTACCAAGGGCCCAGTCGCGAATGTGGTCGACAGCAGCCTTGGCGGCGGAAGCAGCCGAGGACTTGCCACGAGCCTTGATGATGGCACCACCACGGAGAGCAACAGTCTCGACGAAGGTCTTCTGGAGCCATGCGTCGTCATTGATTGCAGAACGGATGGAGGTGACGTGGCCCTTAGAAGGATAGTCAACGACAACGCCATGAGCGACATCGGGGAACATGGTGTTGGAGTGGTTACCCCAGATGATAGCGTTCTTGACACGGTCGGGGCTAACCTTGAGCTTGGCAGCGAGCTGTGCGGTGGCGCGGTTGTGGTCAAGGCGAGTCATGGCGTGGAACTGCTGAGGAGGAATATTGGGAGCATTGCGCATCGCGATGTAAGCGTTGGTGTTCGCGGGGTTACCGACGACAAGCACCTTGATGGACTTCTTAGCATAGTCGTTGATGGCCTTACCCTGACCAGTGAAGATGGCAGCGTTGGCCTTGAGGAGGTCAGCGCGGTCCATACCAGGGCCACGGGGCTTCGCACCGATGAGCAGTGCAACGTCAGCATCGGAGAAGGCGGTCTTGTAGTCAGTGGTGCAGACGATCTTGGAGATGAGGGGGTAGGCGCAATCAACAATCTCCATAGCAACACCCTCGAGGTTGTTGGCCATCTGGGGGATATCCAGAAGGCGGAGCTCGATAGGCTGGTCAGCACCCAGCATCTCACCCTGAGCAATCATGAAGATGATGGAGTATGCGATGTTACCGCAGGCACCAGTGACGACAACAACAGCAGGATTCTTCGTGCTGGCAGTGTAGTGAGGATTGGCAAACTCACGGGCGTAGGGCTTTGCCAACAAACCCGCCTGGCCAGCGAATCGTTCGAGTCGAAGCTCAGCAGCAGCGATGGACATGTGTCTTGGATGCTAGACTCAGGGTGGGTTTCGAGACGGGTGTGTGTGAGGTTGCGTGAATCACAGCGCAGGATGGGAGATCCTAGGGAGTAAATGAATATATCTGGGAACTAGCGCACACCACCGTGCAACCACGTTGGATCAACATGAAAACATATCAAAATCCGAGTCGCATTCCCACGTGGATTCTGGCAAGGGGCTAAGAAATTAGGATAGATACGCAGTCGATGGGATATATAATACGGCCAGAATGTAAGGCGGACCTGCACGCATGCAAGCAAATTATTCCAGAGGCGCCACCACACACGCGTGCCGAGAAACACGCCTCGAAAACCCCTGCTCGCCCGGGTCCAAATCCCCAGAGTAACGACGTCACCGGCGAGCGAATCGTCCGGGGCCGGGTGGATGGGAATGCCTCGCTGGCGTCTCTCGCGGAGTGATATATGCACGCGTGAACCCGGGACCGGAAAAATTCGCAACAATTCCACAAAGTTGATAGCTACTGCTGTCGTGTCATCCACACACCGTTTCCACTCGATTTATCCACCCAATGCCCCGCTGTCACACCGAATATACTTTTCTCCGAACAAAACTGCGTGGCTTGGGAGTGATTTTCGGGGTTGTGAAATAGCGCGAGTGGTAAGTGTATAGTTGAAATGAATACGTGGGTTGAGTATATGACAGCTGCGTGCGCTGCATACGTCTTTTGTGGTAGTCTTTAACGTCCCATATCACCCGCAAACGAGCACAAAGCGCTAGAACCGAGTTGACTGACACTCCGATGCAGGGCATCGAGCACTCCGGAGCGGGTACCCGGCATCCAGCAAGCGACTGCGCACCCATGAACAACTGCCTCACCTTCATTCCTTCCCACGCACTTACGCATATCACCGTACGTCAAGTGAACTGGCGCGATCAGGGCCCGAAAAGATACCCGGCACGAAAACCGCTCGACGTGTGGATATCTAAACAGGCACCAGCGAGCACGCAAGCACAACGAAACCAGAAAACCCCCGTCAAAATGTCCATCGAAGTCGTTAGCGCCAAGTTCATCCAGGCGCTGGGTGAGAAACTGGCCGGCTCCGGTCAGCTCGGCACTCCCTCCCAATTCCGCTCACATATCGAACAGGTGTTCAAGGACGTGCGTCATGAGAAGCTCCGCGCTCACTTGATTGCTGGCATTGATAAGTACGCCGATGAGTTGTACCGAATTGTCGAAAGTAAGCTTCCAAAGCAGCAAATTGCGCGCCCAACTCCAAGATCGCGAGTTCCCCCGCAGGATCCTTTCATGGAAGCCGCAAAGGCGACTGGATATTGGAACCCTGAGTCCTTCAAAGATGCTCAGGCTGCATCGCTGCCTGCCGTGTTCAGGATGTCGACACTTGCGCACGCCCCGCTTCACGTTCAAAAGACGTTCGAATCGCAAATCCTCAAATCTGCTGAGGACATGAAGACTGCAACTCCGGCCACGATCCAGAATGTAATTCGACTCCTGATCAGCCGCATCGCCTTGACTAGTCCCGAAAGCGCCGCAGCAACTGGGAATCACTACGGTGCTGTCAAGTCGGTGCTGTCGGCCTTCAGCGCATGCAACAACTATCTGTCGCAAATTCCTGGACACGAGATCCCCCAGCATCTTAGCGCCTCACTTGCTAACCTGCTGATCACCACTTACAATGCGCATCTGACTGGTTTCAAGGGCAATCCACGCGACAAGGCATCGCTTTTGCGTAACAAACGTTTCGTTGTTTCACTCGTCCTTAACTTCGCAATAGTTGAGCTCCGCTCTTTGCGGCTGTCGGACCCATCATCAACCAGCTTTGTCAACGCCTACTTGTCCTCGCTTTCAACCACGCTGAGTCGACTGGAGGGTGTCTCGCTTGCTAATGCAAGCGCCGACTTCATCGAACTGCTCTTGAAGCCATTCACGGAGCCTGTGACAGAGTCGCGCTATCCCATAGTACTCAAGGAGATCATCGTCCGTGCGCCTGCGGTCCTCGACCAATTGTTCACTATGCTTACTGCCAACATTGCGATCTCCGGTCCATCAGCGTCACACTTAACCACACGCAATCCGCTCGTTGCACTCAAGATTGCAAAGGCACTCCGTGTGTTCGAGTCGTTGGCACCGGTTCTGAAGCGTATCACGAATGAGTCTGCAGTCGTTAAGCATGAGACTGTTTTGAGTGCTAAGACCCCCACCGAGCCTAGTTTGGATCTCGTGCGAAGCGCAATCATCACCACTGGTAAGCTCTTACAAACCTATGCCAAGTCGATTTCGTCGCAGCCACTGCCCCCTGCATTGACTCTTGCACTCGAACGTCACTTCCAGCTGAGCAAAGTGCTGACAGGGCACTTGGATGCCGTAGCCAAGGACGCCGAACAACAAATCTCGGACCAGTTTCAGCTTAAGGCTCCAAAGGACGCGCTAAATGAGGAGCTTCAGGCAAAATTGTATAGCGCTGCCAAACATGCTGCTGAGCAATTCAAGAGTTTTGCTTCCCTCCTCAAAAGCACTTTCGATTCCTCGCTGGGTACAGCTTTGCAGCTACTTCGTGTCCAGCAGCTCCATGCAGATATAGCTTTCGCCCGTGCGCAAGCATCTAAAATCACCAAGCATGCTCAAAAGAAGCGCAAGGCTGGGGACTCAAAGACTAAAACTCGCACGCCCTTAACTGCCCAAGCCTGGCTCAAGCTTGCCGAGGAATACGAGGCTAAGGCCAATGCCGAGCTTGAAGCCTCCCCTGAACAAGTCGCAGTTGGGCCAGCCATTGAAGCCATCTTGACTGCTCTTACTGAAATGATCGAGGGCCCAGCACCTGGCACAAAGCGATGGTACGACGAGTTGCGTAAGAAGAAGGACCAATACGTTGAGCTTGCAAAGTTGCGATTCACGGATTTGTTTGAGAAGGTCGACAAGTACAAGGCTTTGATTTTGGGCAGAGCACTCTCTGAGGATGAAGCGAGCACGATCCGCGATCTTGATCTTGAGAAGGATGACCAGGCGCTTCCTGCTCTCCTTCAATTTATGCAATCAACTGTTGATGAAGTGGAAGGGAATGCAGATGAGGATTTCCAAACCACACTGCAATTGGCTGAGTCTAGCGAGTTGTTCTCCCTGGATGCACCTGGTGAGGGCCTCGTATCGGAGGTCCAATCAGGCTCTGCAGCAGACGAGTTGAACAATCTAATTCAGGATTTGAGAAACTCAGGCGAGAGCATTGCAGAAGCTGAGTTCCTTCATCAAAAGCTAGTTGAGAGGACGAAATTCAATCAGATCAAATCGCTCAAGCGAAAGGCAAAGGAAGAGGCATTGAAGCTGGCGCAGCAAGAGGCTGCAGCAGCTGCAGCAGCCGCAGCGCTAGCAGACCACGAGGATGAAGAGGCTACAATGGATTTGGGAGAGGAACAAGAAGAGCACGAGCTCGCTGGTGAATTGCCAAGTGAGGACGACTCCGAAGAAGTGAGAAACCATGTAGAGAAGCTTTCGCAAATTGCTGCCGAGTCCGAATCAAACGCTGTCGCTGATACTTTTGACTCACAATTCTCATCCGCACTCCGCTCGCTGTCCGTCGAGGGTGACTCTGACGCAGAAAACGACGATGATTCCCTTGTTAAGGCAAAGGATGAGGAAGAAAGCGAGGATCAGGATTCAGAGGACGACACATCGACTGAAGCAATTATGTTGTCTCGAAAAACCACACGCGCAACTCGCCTCTCAAGCGCGAAGCAATTGAAAAAGCCTGTCAAGAACACGTCAACCGCCAAGGCCAAGGCCAAGGCCAAGGCCAAAGCCAACGGAAAGAAATTGTAGGTAGGACGCAAGCACTCTCGTGAAACTTTCTTACTAGAGGCCGTGAGCTGTATTCATTAACATTGTTGGCTATACATAAAGTGCAACAGTGAGGACTGGTAAAGGAGACAGACTTAATCATCGTTGTCCTGCTTCTTTGTGTTCGCAGGTGGATCGTGACTGGAGCATAGGTGTTGGATTGAAGTAGCCTGACCAACGGGAAAGTACGACGTTGAGTTGGTTCGTATGCACGATAGGATATAGCTTTCTGTGCCTGTCAACTCCGTTGGCAACAATCTGCTCTTCATCTCTAGATAGTACCGGAACGCAACGTAAGCCCACATATTGTGTTCAACTCGCACGTGTCGCTTGAAACCCCCTTGGTTCACTGCAAACTGACCTCGATCGAGTCGACAGATGAAGCATTTCGATGACACCTCCGTTGTAACTTGGCTTTGCGTCTCACGGAGCTCAGAGAAGCCATCAATAATTATACCGGTCATTACGATGACTAGGATGGAACTGAAGAACCAGAAAATAAATGAATATAATTGTGACAGAACTGGAACTGCGGAATCCTCCACCCAGACGGGGACATTTCGGAAGCCCATATCAATGTGTTTCATCAAACAATCACCAAATGTGTGATTACAGTCATAAACGCGATCGTCATCGGGTCCGAAGTCGTACTTTCCGAGCTGGCCTGCAAAGAGCGTGAAGGCAGCGATGGTGAAGATCAGAAGCACCACCAGGAAGAACAGAATCGTGATGAAGATAGGTTTGATGCCCACGGCGGCGGCTTTCCCTATTGTACGAACGGAGTTTTGCTTAAAGAATGCAACGAAAAACCCGACAAAGATGAAGTAACGCGACCAAGAGAGTGCGAGAACATGTGCAATCAGAACGACAATTCGAGACAGCAATGAAGAATTGAGTAAGCTTCTTGACCGGAATGGAATACTATCAACCTCAAGCAGCATGTCCCGCAAAGTCTTTCCCGCTGCAGCAAAGAAGCCCGTTGAATCACCATATATCGTCCTCAGACCATGATCAATTGTAAAGCGATACCAGTCAGAGAAGTAACGCTGCGCAGAGATGCGACCTGCGTTCATCCAATCTTTCCACCAGCTACCAGATCGACCAAGCGATTTGATGGACTTGGAACGCCGTTTGGGTAGCGGTAGCAAGTATTGCTGCAATGGCTCTTCTAGTGACTTCCTCGTATCTGCCACGGTAGAAAGACGACTAGTTGGTTCCGTAAGATGCTGTTGGCTAGTACTATTGATCCTCTGAAGCTCCAGCTCCCCTCCTACTGGTGGTAGTTGATTCATATTAAGAGAAGAAATAGCCATTGAGTTGGTCGCCATCGTTGTTGTCTTGAGTTCCGACTCTCCACACAGGGTTTGACTCTTCCTCACGCACGAGTTATGATTAAGCTCAACACCACTGTCCGTTGGTCGCTTGTGTTGCTGAGGCTCGAGAGAGTCAAACATCCATGGCCGCATCGAGACGTTTTTGTGATGTGTGGGCAATGGAAATTCATAGAATCGCCTGCGTGCAAGCAAATATCCCCGGGGCGCTAGATACTCAACAAATATGATGATATATACCACGAGTGCGAGGACTGAGAGAACGTATGTGAGAGGATCGGCGAAGGAACTCATCATCATTCTACCGTCCTTGAAAGCCAGAGAGTCAAATAGTCTGGGCTGCCCATATACCGTGTCGACGAAGACAAAGAGAATGCACAAAAGAAGGAATGTGTGCACCCACACCCACCCATCCCATCTTACAATCGCCCGTAGAGTATGCGGAAGCGAAGTGAGAGAGCGTCCGTAGTACGCTGCAGCGATTTCGAAATTGCGCGACTCGCGCATGAACTTTGTTAGTCTCTCCGATGCATCAGTTGTGATAGCCGAGGCATTCACGATCTCGGTTTGCATATGATTGATCCAATGAACGCTTGAGGGGTCGAAATGGAAGATGGGATCAACTGGGAAGTATACCTTCTGAAGTTTTCCGGCCTTGGTCACGATCTCGACCTGTCCGATTTCTTTGTCAATTCGCACCAAACAGTAGTCGCGAAGGACAGACTCATCGGGCCAACGCATAGGTGGGAAGAGTCGTCGTCGATCCTGGGGCCCTGTTCTAGCTGCTCGTTGTGAGGGTATTGCGAGGCATTGAGGTATGTTTTCGATGTCCGAGATTGAAGATAAGTGAAGCCGCAGTCGCCGACGTTGCTGTGCGATATACTGTGGCCCTGCGATTTCGACTACTGTTCTAAAGCCCAGTGGCTCATGCGGTGAGAACTCTTGGCGGGTCCGAATTTGATGATATAGCCTACATCGTCGCAGACTAGCCCTGAGGTGTCGACGA
>Ga0182741_1004875_pt1 | contig 12829 bp, 11 predicted proteins | sample eDN5th37CBELigOP_FD_128874 | JGI IMG/M metagenome (GOLD analysis project Ga0182741, IMG submission 128874) | Enriched Organic Plus compost microbial communities from Emeryville, California, USA - eDNA 5th pass 37_C BE-Lig OP (version 2) (version 2) ...
ATGGCCGCGTGGCTGGCGAACCGCCTCGTCTACGAGCTCCCACGCTTCGAGCGCAAAGTGCTGTTCCTCGACGAGAACAAGTACCTCGAACAGACCGGCGCCGGCCGCACCCTGAACCTGCGCATCGCCCGCGACTCCCGCAAGTACAAAGTCCGCGCACTGGTGTGCTCGCAACTACCGGATGACTATCTCGGCGTCGATGGCAGCGACGACAAGTCCGCACTGACCTACGAGGTGATCATCGGCGATCTCGGCGGCAACACCCACGCCATCGACGGCGCCTTGAAGCTGCTGAACCTACCGGCCGGGGAAGGCTACGAGGCGTTGCTGGCCGATCTCGGCGGCGGCGGAGAAGACACTCTCGATGAGGACACCGACACCGACCATCTCGATCAGGCACGCAGGTTCATCGTGAAGATGGCTGACGACATCGAACTGATCCGCTCGGACTGGACCCATTTCGTCCACCTCGCCCACGTGTTCGCGGCACTCGATTCCCGCGCGACCCGCACCGCGATGGGCAGCCCCGCATGAGATCGCTACTACGGCTGCGGCCACGGCCCGTCCCCGCCGGGTCTTTTCCTCGGCCCGGGCGGCGTATGTGGCGGTTGGCCCGCGTCCTGCCCGTGCTGATGCTCGCTGCAGTGTCGCTGGTCGGGCTCGGCACCGGGGTGGCGGCAGCGAGCGGCTTCGACTGCAAGGACGTCCCGTCCCCGGAGTTTCCCAACGAGGTCGTCGAGACGACCTTCGACTCGTCCAGCGCCAACCGAACACCCCTAGAAAACGGGAGCGGCACGGGCTATGAGAGCTACGGCTGGGCCGGATTGAAATGGCACACCTACGATCTCGGCTGTGGCGAGGACCTGATACGCGCACCCGGCGCAGTCAATGACACCACACTGGGCAACGCCTTCCTGACGATCGGCAAGTCCCTCGCAGCCGCGGCATTTTGGCTCGACGACCAAACCAAAACCGGCCGCGACGCAGCCGAAGCCGGTGTCACCTCGGCGCTCGAACAGTTCGACCGGATCGTCTACTCGATCAGCGACGGCATGCGCAGCGTCTACGGACAGTGGCTGGGAATCGCCCTGACCATCGTCGCGGTGATCGTGCTGTGGAAGTCGCTGAAAGCGGACACCGCCGCCGTCACCCGAACATCAGCCATCGCCGCAGCCGGACTCATGCTCGGAGCACTGATGGTCGGAGCTCCACAAAAAGCGGTCCAGGTCGCCGACGACACGTTCGGCTCACTGATCACCGACACCCAAGACCAGATCTTCTCGGTCCAGTTCGGAGGCGGACCCGACGGCGGCACACTCGTCGGTGGACCGACCGACCCCCGCAACGTACTGATCGACCGGATCTTTCTACCGGATTGGCGCACAGGGTGGTTCGGCACCAACTACGACCCCGCGGACACAGCCAAACTCGGCCCGAAACTACGCGATTCCCTGGCCTTCTCCTACGAAGAACAGCAGCGCGTCAAGAACGACCCGGACGCCCAGGCCGAGCTCGCCGAGCAGAAAGCCAACACGTTCCGCGAGATCGTCTCATCGCTCGAATCCGACCATCAGCTCTCCTACTACCAGTTCCAGGGCAAAGACTCCGGCCGCACCTCGACCGGGTTCATCGGCATGGTCAAACTGGCCCTGCCCTCGATGCTGTGGATCGGCGCCTCGATCCTGAAGATCACCGCACTGCTCGCCATCCGGTTCGCGATCCTGTTCGCGCCGCTGTGGGTGCCGTTCGCGATGATCGGCGGTGGGTGGCTGGCCCGCATCCTGCGCATGCTCGCCACCGCCTACCTCTGGGGCGTGGCCGGCGCGGTCATCGTCGCGCTGTATCTGATGGCGCTCGTGCAGCTCTACGTCGACGACAGTGGACAGGTCGACGGGTCCTGGCGGTTGTGGTTCATGGTGCTGCTCACCGTAGTGTGCTGGGCGATCATGCGCCCATTCAAACGAGTAGGCCAGACGTTCACGCAGAACAGCTCGAGCATGATCAACCGCAAAACCCGCGAGGCGAAGCGGTCCCTCAAAACCAAGGCATTCACCGCAGCAGGCGCAGCCCTCGGCGGCCCGGGCGGAGCGATCGCGGCCAAAGCCGGCGATCGCATGACACGACGAAGCCGCGGGGACGACGAGCTCGAGACGAAGGCCGCTATCGGCGCCCGACCGGAAGGCCGCGGCCTCAACAATCGCCGGCAACAGGCACTCACGCAGGCACAAGCAGAGGCACGCACGAGCAGAACCGAGCGTCTGGGCCGCGGAGCGGACCGCGCCGCCGACCGTGACGCGCGCATCGCCGGTATCGCGGCGATCGCCGGCCGCGATCTGGAGCGGGGCGAAAACCCACTGGGCGACAAGGGTACCGAGCGGGCCGTCGCTTCTGGTGCGGCCGCATGGAAGCGGTTGGACAAAGACGAGGCAGAAAGCCGTCGGCAGGAACGACATGCCCGCAAGGAGCCGCTGCACACCAGTGTCGGTCAGCGCTGGGACGGCGGGGACCGCTCCGCCATCGCACCGATGCAGGTTTACACCCCGACCCGTCACCGAGAGTCGGCACACGCCACTCGTGGGTCACGGCACGGCGTACTCCGCGGTGACCGTTCGACGGCGATCCCGCCCTCTCGACCACGGGTATGGGACGCGCCCATCCCTGCCGCCCCGGCTCCCCGGGACAGGTAGCTCTGATGCCTCGGTCCGGACCCAATCCCGTCCTCGCCCCGATCCGCCGGTGGGTGCTCTACTCACGCACGAACCTGATGATCTCGACCGTCGGTGTGGTGGCCGTGCTGTCGCTCGCCGGCATGTTGTTCGAGGAAAATCCGCAGACGCACGCCGCAGAGGAGACGGCCGTGGCAGCGACCGGACCTCCGGTGGTGCCGTCATCGGCGGCGGACGTAATCAGCTACGAGCTCGAGGAGGTGACAGAATTCCAGCTGGTGGCCGCGACGGCGGCCCAGGTCGCAGCCAGTGCCCCGGCCACCGCGATGGCTTACGCGCACACCTTCGTCGACACCACCCTCTCCGATACGCAGTGGACCACCGCGCTCGACCGCTACACCGTCTCCGGCCCCGGACAGAACACCGTGGCGGCACGGCCGCGCACTCCGGTGGTCATCACCGGCCCCACGGTGAGCACTCCGGTCGCCGCCCCCACAGGGACGCAGAGGGCACGAGTCGTCGTCCCGACGCACGCCGGAGAGATGACGGTCGCTGTCGTGGTCGAGAAGCACTCCGACGGGAGGCAACGGTGGGTGGTCGACACTCCCCTGCCGACCCTCGACCTGTCCGACGTGGAGGATCGCGCACCGCAGACCACTGCACCCGCCGCTTCTACAACTTCAGCCGAGTCGACGACGCCCCCACCGACGGCGATCCCGGCGCCCGCAGCAACCTCTGAACCGGTAGCCGATCCCACCGAGTCCGAGCGGCAGCCCACACCGAGCCGACGCGTCGACCCTGCCCCAGTGCCGGTGCCGGGGCCCATTCCGATTCCCGACCTTGACACCCCGATCCCGGGGCAGCTATGAGCATCGGTGGCGTCGGAAAGACGCTGCTGCTCAGCGGTGCAGCCGCCATCACCATCGGCCTAACCGCCTGCATGACAGGAACTCCGGTGATCCCCCGCGATCCGTGCCGCACCCTCCCCACCGACAGCGGCAACTCGACGGGGACACCGGATTCACACTTGCGTATCTCGGGCCCGATCCGGTTACCGGTGCATCCCGGCACCACGACCCACACATCCGGGTTCGGTCCACGCTGGGGAACACACCATTCCGGCGATGATCTGGCCGGGCCGGTCGGAACGCCGATTCTTGCCGCGTTGGACGGGGTTGTGGTCGCCGCGGGGTCCACGGGCGAAGGACCCGGCGTCGGGTTCGAGAACTGGATCATCATCGACTCGAACGTCGACGGCTCCCCCGTCAGCACCGTCTACGGCCACATGTTCGCCACCGGCATCCACGTCACCCCTGGTCAACAGGTCACCGCAGGTGATCACATCGCCGACATCGGCAACGCTGGAAGCAGTACCGGACCACACCTGCATTTCGAGTACTGGCAGGGCGGCAGGCTGCAGGGCGGCACCCCCATCGACCCGGTGACCGTTCTGCCCGAAATCGCTCAGCAGAACCACAGCGCACCGCCGTCCGCCGACGACCAGGACAACGATGTGCGGCTCGTCGCCGCATCCCGCTCGACTGCCCACTGCTCGGGATTCGGCATGGCCGGCGGCGGCAGCCTTGCCTTTGGGACCGTACCGGCCGAGTTCGAGCAGTGGCTGCGCCGCGCGGGCGGGGTGTGCCCGGAGATCGACTCGCCTCTCCTGGCTGCGCAGCTTCAGCAGGAGAACAACTTCCGCTACGGTTCGAACGCCCCCGTCTCTCCGGCCGGCGCGATCGGACCGGCACAGTTCATGCCCTCCACCTGGGCCACCTGGGGCAAGGACCACGACGGGGACGGAACAGCGGACCCGAACTCGATCGGCGACGCTGTGATCTCGCAGGCGCATTTCATGTGCGCGCTCCACCACGATGTTTCCGCAATCCCGGGCGATCCGATCGAACTGACGCTCGCGGCCTACAACGCCGGCCCCGGCGCCGTGCTGCTGCACCGCGGCATCCCGCCCTACGCCGAAACACAGAACTACATCGCCAACATCACCGCAGCCCGCGCAGCTTTCACCAACCCGAACTCGAGGGGCCGGTTCATGCCCAGCGCCACCAGTGACAACAGCCAGATCGTCACGGTCGCACGCGAATACCTCGGCACCCCATACGTCTGGGGTGGTGGCGGTATCGCAGGCCCCTCCGGCGGAGGCTTCGACTGCTCCGGCCTCACCTCATTCGCCGTCCACGCCGCCAGCGCCGGCACGGTCACACTTCCCCGCACGTCCGAGCAACAGTGGACCACCGGAGTCGAGATCCCCATCGAGCAAGCACAGCCCGGCGATCTCGTCTTCGGCAACTGGCGACCGAACGGACCCGGCCACGTCGGGATCTACTCGGGCGACAACCAGATGATCCACGCACCCACGACCGGCGACGTCGTCACCGAAGCACCGCTCCAAGCAGGGATGAAAGCCCGCCGGGTGATGTGAGTGAAACGTATCGTTCGTGCTGGCCATCAGGCATTTTCATGTGAATTGGAGGACCTTGTGAAGGGCAGGAAGCTTGCCGTGGGAATACTGGCCGCCCTGGTCGTCAGTTATGGCACGCATTCGTGGCTATCACCCCAGAACGACGTCGAAGGACCGGAACCCGCCGACTCGGAGCCCTCGATCTCACCGACACGGGTTGCACCCACCACGACAGTGGACTCGCCTCCCGCGACTGCGGAGGCCACAGCTCCGTCTCCGACAACTCGAGCAGCCGAAGACACGGCACGACAGGCCCTGACCGTGGCGTTCACCTGGTACCCGGCCACTGACAGTACCCAGAACGATGCCTATGGACGCGCACGTGACTGGCTGACCGACTCCCTTGCCCAACGCATGATCGTCGACGCCCGCACCGAACGCGGGCCGAGCGTCCAGTGGGCTCATTGGGCCGAGCAGCAGGCGAAGGTCATCGCCGACGTCAGCATCGAGTGCTCCGGCTGCCCCGCGGACACCGACACCGTCGTCCACCGCGTCGCCACCATCACACAGACAGCGATATCCGACAACGACACCGATCCCGTCGAGCCCGACACCACGGTGTGGGTGACGATCGTACGAAACGGCGACCGCTGGCTCGTCGACGAAATCCGTTACTGACCTGGAGGACCTATGAAATTGAAGAACCTTGTCATTGCTATGAGCACCGGAATACTTGCAGCAGGCCTGGTTTCGTGCGGTAGCGACGAGCCAGTCGCGCCTGCGCCGAGTACGACAGCAATACCGGCAACCGTGTCAGCGTTCGGCGAGGACACCACTGACCTGGCGTACAAGATCAACAGACAGAATGCGACCGCAATAGTCGAGGCCGTGGAGGAACGCGGGGGTACACCGGAGCAGGCAGTCGCAGCTCTTCTTGCAGGGCAAGCCGAAACGGGCTGGACCTCCGGGTTGTCCCTGCCTGCGCCGGCCACCGCGATCGCGGACATCTACGGGTGGCGGTTCGCATACAACCTCGGTGCCGATTCCACGGATGCCGTGCGCGTCGCGACATACACGTTCATGGACAACGCTGCGGGCGTGGACGTCGACCCGGGGGATCCGGTGGCGTACGCGCTGGCGGTGCAACAGGCCGACACGCGCGAGTACGTCGAGGACAAGCGCTTTTTCAAGAACGGTGAGACTGCCGCATCGGAGTACGCAAGCGCCCAACCGATCGCCGAAGTCGCGTATGCAGAACTGCGTAACGAGTAGTAGCTGGGTACGTCGCAGCAGGTCAGATGCCCACATTGAACCTTCTTGACGTGGGACGCTGCCTTCCCTGTACTGATAATCGAACCTTTGCTCGGAAGCAAGGTGACTGCTCGCGCTTCGGGAGGTCGGCGAAGCCGAGCGTCCTGCTGAGGTATCAGCGTTGGTCGTCTGCCGGAGTAACCTGGATGAGTGTCAGTTCCGCGTGTGCCGGGCGGCCGTCGAGCTGGAACGGACGCATAGTCACCAGAGACTTAACCCATTCGCCTTCGCCGCGGTGCAACTGCACTAGATCCACTGTGTGTTGAACCTCCCCCAGGCTGAGCCTCTGCGCGCTGGTCTGCAAGGCGGGCAGATCGTCCGGGTGTACGACAGGACCTGTCAGGTGCGCGTACTGCCATTCGATCCATTCCGGCGCTCGACCGATCCACAGTGTGATTGAGCCGCGCCGTGCCTCGAACAACGCGACGTGCACATTGGACCCGTCAAGTCCTTCGGTGAGTCCGAGCTCCGCGAGCGTGGGCATCGACGGTGGATAGACGTCGGAGAAGTCGTGATAGAGCACCCGCACGCCCGACCCGTCCGGTGCGGGCCGCAAAATCACCTGCCACTGCATGGCGTGGCCATGGTCGTGACGGACTGAAAACCACGTGCTCAGCGCCATATCAGGCGTGGGCGCCAAAGTGATCTCCAGAAACGCCTGCTCCTTCTCCATGTGGATCGCTCGGCTGATGTAATCCGATGACTGGGCTGTAGGCACCCAGTCTTCGAGTAACGTTCCCGACATCGCGCCGGACTCCCAAGTCTGGTAGATCAGCCAATCGGTAGTCGACCAGAACACCCCGGATGTCAACCGGCGTGGTGTCATCTCCTCCTTCGGATCGCCGACCCAGATCTGAATGCCGTGCACGTCGCCGAAAGGCCCGATGATGGGCCACGCGTAGAACCGCCATGCACGATTCAATCGTTTCGAGTGCAGTACCTGGTCGAACGGTTCACGCGATTGACGTACGTGCTCGATGATCGGCTCGACGAGGATGTCTGCCGCTGGCGAGATGCTTCGCCGGGTGGAGACCAGTTCTTTGGCTTCATCGCCTGAAGCCACCAACGTCGCGACGCCCTCCGTCAGCGTCTCGATCAAATGCCATCTGCCCACAAGGCCCCCGCCCATTGCAATTCAATATCGATCAACCGAGGAGTGTAACGGTTGGTCGGCATCGAGCGATTGGTGGCGTTGCCGCGCTAGCGGCGTGGTCGAACCACCAGACGAAGGTTCTCGGGGCGAATTGTCAGAAGTTCTTCGACTTTCAGCTCATAGCCCGGAGTCGCGATGAGGTCGAAGCGCGCAAGGACCTGGGACAGTGCGAGCACCGCCTCGTGTAGCGCAAACTGACGGCCGATACACGCGCGTGCGCCTACCCCGAACGGTTTGTATGCGTGCGCCGGCCGAGCTCGGACGGCCGCAGGCATGAATCGGTCCGGATCGAACCGCTCGACGTCGTCACCCCACAATTTCGGGTCACGGTGTAGCGCGAGCAACACAACCAGGATCGTCTCACTCTTACGTATCGGATAGCCGGCGAGAGTGGTTTCCTCCCGAGCCTTACGGAAGAAGGCAGGTCCGGATGGCCACAGCCGGAGTGTCTCGTCAACAATGCGTCGCACATACCGCAGCTTGGCGACCTGCTCGAAGTGCACCGGCGAGCCGTCCTCACCGAGAACGTGGGCGATTTCCCTACGCGCCTTTTCCACCACGTCAGGATTCAGAGAGAGGTAGTGCAGCGCGAATGACAATAGCCCCGCGGTGGTCTCGTGACCGGCGATCAGGAATGTCAAGACCTGGTTGCGGATGCTCTGGTCAGACATCATCTCCCCTGTCTCGGGATCCGGGTTCTCGAGCATCCGTTGCAACAGGTCGTCTTGGCGCGACGTTTCACCACCGCGACGAGCGGCGATGACCTCGTCCACGGTGGTCTTCATCAGCGCAATATCCTTTGGGTTCTGGCGCATCGCCTTCCACCCCAGAATTTCTCGGATAACCGGAACGTCGTTCGCCGTCTGCGAGACGTAGGACATTGCTCTGGTCATCGACTCGACGAATGGATGGCGGCCAGGAGCAAAGGAGTCGAAACTGTAACCAAACCCCGTGCGGCCGATGACCTCTAAGGTCAACCGGTTCATGTCTGAGCAGACGTTGACCGGCCCGCGGATGGCTGACTCCGCCCAGTAGGTGCACAGCTGATCGACACATTCGACCATTGCGTTGTGGTAGCTCCGCATCGCTGTTTGGCCGAAAGCAGGCATCAGCACGTTGTGGGCCTGCGCCCAGGCCGGTTCACTGTTGAACGCGGTGAACAGTCCGTCACCCGCCAACTCACGCAGATTGCTCACCGGTGGTACAACGGCCTTGGCAAAACGGCTCTCGTCGAAGACTTCTGCCGCTGCATCGCCACCGCCAACCACAACCACCTTGCGGCCCAAGATGCTGATTTCGAAGACATCGCCCAGTTCCCGCACGAACTGGGATTCACGCTGTACCGGTCGTCGTGGATCGAGGCGCAGCACATCGCCGAGCAACGGCAACCGCCACGACGGCCGAGGCATGTTTCGTTCTTTGACGTCCGTTCGCTCCCCCTCGCCGGCCGATGCGCTCTCTCCTGAACTTGCACCCCTCACAAAAGTCATTGCCCGAGTGTGCCGCACCTCCACCACGCCCGCAGAACCCCTCCCGCCGGAGCAGGCCCCGAGCAGAAGCCATCAGAAAGCCATGCCTGATCTGCCCAGAACGCCCGGCGTTACAGTGATCTACCGCACACGCTTTGCGTCATCTGTGCCGCCTAGGTAAGTTCCCTTTTGCTCGAGGAGTACCTCCTCGAGCTCGCGCCGGTCGGTGAGCGATTCCCGCCTGGAAGCAGAGAGGCCCACGAAATTCGTGAGGCCTGCTTCCAGCTACCCGGAATCGGAGGACGACTTGCCCAGCGCGTACACGAGCACCGAGAGACGCATTACGTCCCGTGGGCCACAAGGACTACGACGGCTCGCCCAGCGGCCTATTTCGAGCGCGTTCGTGCGCGGCCCGCAGTTCGCTTTCCGAAATCCCCAGTGCAGCAGACAGCTTTTCGCAGACATTGTCGGAGAGCGAGATCACCCCACGCTCCACACAGCTCACGATTTGAGTAGTGATGCCGGCTTTGGCGCCGAGTTGCGGCTGCGTCAGACCCAACAACACGCGCCAGTCGCCCGGGTAGCGCTCGGATTCAGGCACCTGGACCACATCCGCAATCGTCACGCCCAGCACCTCGACAACCTGCGCGAGCAGGTCGACCTGCGGAGACGATTCACCCTGTTCCCAGCGGCGGACAGTTCCTGCCCCCACCTTCGCGACGCGCGCGATCTCCGTCTGCGAATACCCAGCGTCGAGACGCGCTTGGCGCAGAGCATCGGGACTGAACCCACGCATTACCCGTCGGCTCACTGTCCGAGGCCTCCTCTTGAAGTCGTCATCGCTAGACACTGTGCAACTACCTCGATACGATGCGCGCATATCGATTCGAATAGAACGTTTGAATAGATGGAACCAGGAAGGAGTGGGAGGTCCATCGAAAGCGAGCGGTCCCCCAGCTGTTAGCAGCAGCTGGAGGACCGTCGAAGTAGCAAGTCGACTGTTACCAGCAGTCGAACAAGCCCGAGGTCCACGGGTTAGCGGCCCGCAACCTCGATTGCAGATATGGAGCCTGCGATGAACAGGTTAGTTGGCGCTGGGCAGCTACGCCTAGTGACAGAGATCCCTACTCCCCACGAGGAGGCTCGGAACACGGCCTCTGCTCGCGCAGATCCTCACCGTGTTCTCGCGCAGCACCTGCCGAATCCGGATGGCACTGCATGCACGATGTGCCACTTCGGCTACTCCAAGGACCGTCCACTGTGCCCGCCCGCTGCGCAGGCGCTACGCACGCTGACCTCACGGGCACATACCCGGTCCTTCGGCGACTATTCGGTGGATCAACTCCGTGCGATGGAGCGGGAGCACTGCGGCACCGGCCGGTGCCGTCGGTGCGGATTCGTCTACACCCCGAGCGTGCGTCTGTGCCCCGCCGCGCGCCGCATCGCCGTCGAGCTCGAGTCTCGGTTCAAGGCGCCGATGAGCGAAGTCCGGGCGGGGCAGGGTCTGTGCTCCGGCAAAGGTCAGGTGTGGACGGTCAGCGGTAACAAGTCCGCGCCGTGGCGCCAAGCCGTCGCCGCTTGTGCACAGTGCCCATTGCTCGCCCCGTGCGCGGAGGAGCTCGAGCGCAGGTTGGCCGGTGGAGAGAAGATTCGGGATCAGATCCTGGCCGGACGGTTGTTCTCCGGTAAGGGAGACGAGGTCGCTCTCGAAAAGTTCGATGCCTATGCCGACCGGTGCGGCGCCAAAACCAAACGCCGGAACGCGAAACCGCGTCACCGACCGAGTCGACGCACGACAGCCTCCTCGGCAGTGACTACTGCCGCTCCCCCGCAGGGTGTTCCGGGTCCGACCGCTGGTGAAGAATCCGCACTCTCAGAGTCGGTTGTGGCATGAAGCCCAGCCCGCATCTGACCCTGTTCGAGGCCCTCGCCCACGGCGTGATCGAGACGCCAGCCGGTGACGACCACCCAGCGGCAGATCGTTGGCACTGGCTCGCCGACCTGTACAGTAACCGTGTTTGGGGATTGGTCGCTACCGTCGACGGGTTCCCACGTTTGGCGGCCGATCAGATCGCCGCCGCATGCCGGGACACCGCCACCGCTACCGCGACGCTCGAGCAATGGCAGGCCATCGCCGGAATCGCTCGCACAGCCCGCGCCACCGCCCCCTCCCCTGGTCTCGACATGGCGTGGAGCGCGGTAGCCGATACCTGCACGGACGCGTGCGATCATCTCGCCGGCCGCACCTTCGGCGGTCTCGAAGCCGTCCTCGGCGCGCTCGACGCGATCGGTCATGAGCACGAGTCCCAGGTTGCGATGAGTTTCGTTCGCGCCGCGTACGCCGCCTGGGAACACCGCATAGCCCCACCTGTCCGCAGTGATCGGAATGTCGCATGAACCACCCGATCGCTGTCGACCGGGACGGCCGCAGATGGGCGATCCTCGCCCTCGACGGCGGACTCAAAGCCCGACTCGTCCACGGGATTGTCGCCCCTGCGGTCATGGACCTCGACGAGCTCGTCGACATGCACGGTCCGCTGATCCTGTCCCCCACGCGTCCCACGTCTGCTGGTGGGCTCGAGGCGCTCGTCGACACTGTCGGTCTCGTTGCATCTGATCCGGAAACGGCCTCGATCGAGCAGATCAGACAGGTCGCCACGTTCGCCCAGTCCATCGTCCTTCCGCACTGTCCGTGAACTACCTACCGGGCCCCGGGACTCCGTATCCCTTCCACGCGTAGCTCATCCATCACGAGCTACACGCCCGCCGATACGGATTCCCCACGCGCGCTAAACACGGAGGAGACGCATTCATGACCACGTAACCCCGAACTCATCAACGCCACAACTCAACAGCGCAGTGACTCAACGCAAAAGAGAAACCCACCCCAGAAAAAAGGGGTGGGCTTCACGAGGACATCCACAGAAGGACCTGAAAGACCCTTCACCACTCGAGAGAGACCGTCTGGCCGGACGATCACGCTCTTCGGTGAGTCTCCGAAGTTCGCAGCTTCGAAAACTCGTGAGTTACTGCTTCCCCGAAGGGACTTACCATGCCAGGTACGTCTCAGGGTAGCGCACACCCTGAAACCCACCCAACCACCTGCATTTCCCCCACCTCCGTCGCGTCGATCGACACCGACGATTCCGATCTTCCGCTCCCCCAGCCGTTCACTGACGCCGAGTGGGACGCGATCGTTGCAGAGGCGATAGCGAACGTCGCCGCGCTCGAAGCTGCCCACGCACAGGACGCCCCTGACGAGGCAGCTGTCTGGGACCTGCTCGACGCTCAACCCGACGGCACCGGCGCCGCTCTCTCGTTGCCTGTCCCTGCAGGCGCCTGCGCCCGAGTCCCGACCTGGCACAGCGGACGCTACTGGCTGACGCTGTGCGAGTGGATCGTTACCCATACCGAGCGCGGACGCACAGCCCTCACGCGTCACGGCATCGCCGCACACACCTTCCTGCGGGTTTGCACTGCACACGCCGCCTACGCCGAATCGAGTACCGGCCGCCACGTCTCCGCATCCCTGAACACCCTCGCCGACAAAGACAGCCTCTCGGTCGACCAACTCAAACGCGGCCGCCGCGTCCTCAAAACACTCGACCTCGGCGTCGAACTCGCCCGCGGCAAAAAACTCAACGCCACCGAACGCGAAGCAGCCGCACGACTCCACACCCACGCCCACGGACAATCCCCCGCACGACCCCAGACCGGCGCGGCCAGCGTGTGGGCACTCTCTGCACCCGCCTGGGCCGTCGACGCCATGCCCGCACCCGAGAAGCCGCAGAAACCACCGCGGCGACGGCCG
>Ga0182741_1004880_pt1 | contig 12818 bp, 12 predicted proteins | sample eDN5th37CBELigOP_FD_128874 | JGI IMG/M metagenome (GOLD analysis project Ga0182741, IMG submission 128874) | Enriched Organic Plus compost microbial communities from Emeryville, California, USA - eDNA 5th pass 37_C BE-Lig OP (version 2) (version 2) ...
AGGAGGCGCTGCGCCTGCCGACCGAGCACGAATACGGCAACGGCGTCGCGATCTATACCCGTGACGGCGACGCGGCCCGCGACTTCGCCGCGAAGGTCGATGTGGGCATGGTCGGCATCAACGTGCCGATCCCGGTTCCGCTGGCCTATTACACCTTCGGCGGCTGGAAGCGCTCCGGCTTCGGCGACCTCAACCAGCACGGCCCCGACGCGATCCGCTTCTACACCAAGACCAAGACGGTTACGTCCCGCTGGCCGTCCGGCACCAAGGAAGGCGCCGAATTCGCCATTCCGACGATGCAATAACCAAGGCGCGTGGTGAGTTACCCGGCCACGCAAGGCAAGCACCTTCCGCTCAGGAAGGTGCTTGCGCTTTTCTCAAAGGTACTGCTTTGGACCTTCATCGCGGCTCTCGTTACACTGCTGGTTTTCTTTATCGTCGAGTTAAATCCTCGAGCACGACGCCTCGTCTACGGGCCGGATTACCTCGCGAATGCTCTGATCGAGCCTGAGAAGGTTAGGATTAGCATCGAACTAACTAACACCAGTCCTATTGGTAAAGCCGAATTCGACCGCCGCCTTATCGTGACCCACCCTGACGGCACGACTGCAGTCACCGAGATTTTCTCGGACCATGGTGGATTTACGGACGCAAACCTGTACAGAACGGTCGATGGAAAACTCGTTCTGGCTGATGCTTTTGATGCGGAACTTATTACACTGTCACCGCTAAGCGTTTCCTCATACCGCACAAGTTATCTCGCTAACCGTGACAAGGGACTGTACGGAGCAGTCGATCTGCGAGATCATGCCTTTAGGAAAGAGCATCCAAAACGCCTAGGTAACCTAACAGAGTCTCATTACTTTGATGACCTGTTTTATTTGGGAGCTTTCACTTTCAGAGATTCTCGCTCTGATGATCAATCTCGGATCTGGAATTGGACTTTTGTACCAGCCTCAGAGCGTGAAGAATTTATCAGGGATCCAGGCGGTTAGCTCTAAAACTGAGACGCTGAGAGGTGATACATGAATGTCCCGATCCTAGATCGAAAGTCATGCTTGCCCGGACGCCACTTGGTATGACGATTGCGCCATGACCCAGTTCTCTCTCACTGACGATCAGATCGCCGTCCGCGACATGGCTCTCGCATTCGCGGCGGACAACCTCGCGCCCCATGCCCTCGAATGGGACGAGAAGAAGCATTTTCCCGTCGACGTGATGCGCGAGGCAGCCGCCCTTGGTATGGCGGCGATCTATACCCGCGACGATGTGGGTGGGTCCGGCATGACGCGGCTCGATGCGGCGTTGATCTTCGAGGCGCTCGCCACCGGCTGCCCGGCCATTTCGGCCTATCTGTCGATCCACAACATGGCGACTTGGATGATCGACCGCTACGGCTCCGAGGAGCAGCGCCAGCGGTACATCCCCCGCCTCGCCTCCATGGAGCTCGTCGCCAGTTATTGCCTGACCGAGCCGGGCTCCGGCTCGGATGCGGCGGCCCTCAAGACGAAGGCAGTGCGCGACGGCGAACATTACGTGGTCAATGGCGTCAAGCAGTTCATTTCCGGCGCGGGCGTTTCGGACATCTACGTCACCATGGTGCGCACCGGCGCGGAAGGCCCGTCCGGCATCTCGACCCTCGTGATCGAGAAGGACATGCCCGGCGTCTCGTTCGGAGCGCAGGAAAGAAAAATGGGCTGGAACGCCCAACCTACCGCCGCCGTGATCTTCGAGGATGTGCGCGTGCCGGTCGCCAACCGTCTCTCGGACGAGGGGATGGGCTTCAAGATCGCCATGTCGGGGCTCGATGGCGGGCGCCTCAATATCGGCGCCTGCTCGCTGGGTGGCGCGCAGGCCGCCCTCGACAAGGCACTCGCTTACGCGAACGACCGCAAGGCCTTCGGCAAGCGCATCGCCGACCTGCAGGCGCTCCAGTTCAAGCTCGCCGACATGGCGACCGAGCTCGAAGCCGCGCGCACCTTCCTCTGGCGCGCCGCCGCCGCCCTCGACGCGAAGACGCTGGATGCCACGAAGCTGTGCGCCATGGCCAAGCGCCTCGCCACCGATACGGGTTTCGAGGTGGCGAACGAGGCACTCCAGATCCACGGGGGCTACGGCTACCTGGCCGACTATGGCATCGAGAAAATCGTGCGCGACCTGCGCGTCCATCAGATCCTCGAGGGCACCAACGAGATCATGCGGCTCATCGTGGCGCGGGACCTCGTCGGGCGCGGCAACCGGTAGGAGAAATCATGACCGACATCGCCTTCATCGGCCTCGGCAACATGGGCGGCCCGATGGCCGCCAACCTCGTCAAGGCCGGGCACAATGTCACCGGCTTTGACCTCATGCCCGCCTCCTGCGACCAGGCGCGGGCCGACGGCATCGCGGTGGCGGGCTCGGCGCAGGAGAGCGTGCGGGATGCCGCCATCGTCATCACGATGCTGCCCGCCGGGAAGCATGTGCTCTCGGTCTGGAACGACATTCTGCCCGCCGTGAAGCCCGGCACTCTCGTGATCGATTGCTCGACCGTCGATGTGGACAGCGCCCGCAAGGCCCATGCCCTGGCGAAGGAGAAGGGCCTCCCCTCTCTCGATGCCCCGGTTTCGGGCGGTGTCGGCGGCGCCAAGGGTGCGACGCTTACCTTCATGGCGGGCGGTACGGCGGAGGCCTTTGCCCGGGCCGAGCCGATTCTGGCCCAGATGGGCAAGAAGGTCGTCCATTGCGGCGAGGCGGGCGCGGGTCAGGCTGCAAAGATCTGCAACAACATGATCCTGGGCATCTCGATGATCGGCGTGGCGGAAGCCTTCGTGCTGGCCGAGAAGCTCGGTCTCTCGCACCGGGCTTTGTTCGACGTGGCCTCGACCTCGTCCGGGCAGTGCTGGTCGCTGACCACCTATTGCCCCGTACCGGGCCCCGTTCCCACCTCCCCGGCCAATAACGGCTACAAGCCGGGCTTCGCGGCGGCGCTGATGCTCAAGGATCTGAAGCTCGCTCAGGAAGCGGCCCTGGCCTCGGGGGCCACGACGCCTCTCGGAGCCGAGGCCGCTCAGCTCTACGCCCTGTTCAACAATGCGGGCCATGAAGGCGATGACTTTTCGGGCATCATCAACTTCATCCGCGGGCAAAAGGGCTGACCCCTGCGCTGATCCCCGGCGAACCCCGGTTCGGCCATGACCTAAGGTGAGGCTGCTGGGCGAGAAAGCCCGCACAGGTGTTGCACAGTACCTACAGCTTTCGGCTGCAGGCTCCATTAGGCTCGGCGCCGAACAGAACTCAACCCTTGATTGCCGAGCCCGCTATGGCCCGTTCGCCTGCCCTCACGGCTGATCCGTCTACCGATGCCGCCGCCATGCTGCGCCGCCTCGGGTTTGCGCTTCTGTTCTTCGCCATCCCGATCGCGGCTCTCCTCACCCGGCGCGCCGTAGTGGTTCTTGCGCCCATGGCGGTGATCCTGCTGGTTCTTGCGGCCGTCATCGACGACGGCTCGCGCGGGACCCGCGGCAGGCTCCTGACCGTGTTGACGGCTCCGGCCGGCATGGCCGGCATGGTCCTGCTGCTGTGGACTGCCCTGTCCCTGATCTGGACCCCCTTCGTCGAGGAAGCCTCCGAGCGCCTGTTCAACATCTTCGGCATGGCCCTGCTCGGGCTCGCCGGCTACCTGTCGCTGCCGGACCGCATGCGCTCGGCGAACCTCTACATTCTTCCCGTTGGTGTCGCGCTCTCGGCGCTTCTGGGCATGCTGATCGCCTTTCATGGGGATTTCGGCTTCGACCCGGACGGGCAGAGCCTCGAGCGCGGCATGATCGTCCTGGCGCTGTTCGTCTGGCCGGCGGTCACCTGGCTTCATTCCCGCGGGCGGAGCCTGGAGGCGCTGCTCCTTGCCGTCCTCGTCGCCCTCGAGGCCCTCGTAGCGCAGGAGCCCCTCGCGCTCCAGTGCCTCGCGGTTGGTGCTCTGGGTTTCGCCGTCACGGCCATCAGCCCGCGAGGCGGAATCCGCCTGATCGCCCTGGTCATGGCCGGGCTGCTCCTCTTCGCGCCATTCCTGCCGTTCGTCCTGAAGCCCCTGGCGGTCGCGGCCACGGGCGCTGCCTCGCCCCTGACCGCCAGCCTCGATGTGTGGCGTCACGTGGTCCTGGGCGAGCCGCTCCGCCTGGTCACCGGCCACGGCCTCGAAACCGCCCTGCGCGGCCGCTTCTTCGGGCTTCTGCCCGTGAACGCACCCTCCACGGTGCTCTTCGAGATCTGGTACGAGCTCGGCCTCGTCGGCGCGGTGGCGGGGGCCGTCCTCCTCTATTCCGCCATCATGAAATCCGGCGAGCAGCGCCCGATCCTGGCGCCCGGAATCATGGCGACCTTCGCGACCGCCTATGCGTTCGGGTGCTTCGGAATCGGCACCGCCCAGGTCTGGTGGTTCACGGCGCTCGTGCTCGTGGTGCTCATCTTCGTCGCCATCGAGCGCGGGCAGTTCCGCACCAAGCGCCCCAAGGCGGTGTTACACCGTTCCCGTTGATGGAAGGCGGCGTTTCGGCCACCCTTGGTGATTGACGGAGCGGGCCTTCCTCTGCTTGGCTTGCCTCCTGCCCATTCTCAGCAAGGGTCTTCCATGCCGATCATCAACCGCATCGCCGATCTCGCCGACGAAATCGCCACGTGGCGCAAGGACTTTCACGAACATCCGGAGCTTCTCTTCGATGTGCACCGGACGGCGGGCATCGTCGCCGACAAGCTCAAGGCCTTCGGTTGCGACGAGGTGGTGACGGGAATCGGCCAGACGGGCGTCGTCGGCGTCATCAAGGGTCGCACCAACACCTCCGGCAAAGTGATCGGCCTGCGTGCCGACATGGACGCGCTCCCCATCGAGGAAGCGACCGACCTGCCCTACAAGTCCAAGACCGCCGGAAAGATGCATGCCTGTGGGCATGACGGCCACACGGCCATGCTGCTCGGTGCCGCGAAATATCTCTCCGAGACCCGCAATTTCGACGGGACCGCGATCATGATCTTCCAGCCCGCTGAGGAAGGCGGCGGCGGTGGCGATGCCATGGTGAAGGACGGCGTCATGGAGCGCTTCGGCGTGCAGGAAGTCTACGGCATGCACAATATGCCCGGGCTGCCGGTCGGCCATTTCGCGATCCGCCCGGGCCCGATCATGGCCGCGGCCGACCGTTTCAGCGTGACGATCGAAGGCAAGGGCGCCCACGCGGCACGTCCTCATGACGGCATCGACACGATCCTGGTGGCAAGCCATGTAGTGACTGCCCTGCAATCCATCGCGTCGCGCAATGTCGATCCGTTGGAATCGGTGGTGGTTTCCGTCTGCGCCATCAAGGCGGGCGAGACCTTCAACGTCATTCCGCAGACGGCAGAACTGCTCGGGACCGTGCGCACCCTGTCGCCCGCCGTTCAGGACCTGGCGGAGAGCCGCATCCGCGCCCTCGTCGACAGCGTCTGCGCCGCCTTCGGCGCCAAGGCGACCGTGACCTACTGGCGCGGCTATCCGGTGACCGTCAACGACACGGAGAAGACCTCCTTCGTCGTGGATGTGGCGAAGCAGGTCGCCGGCGACGGCGCCGTGGATAATGCCGTCGCGCCGATGATGGGCTCGGAGGATTTCTCCTTCATGCTGAACGAGCGCCCCGGCGCCTATATCTTCGTCGGCAACGGCAACACCGCCGGGCTGCACCACCCGGCCTACAACTTCGATGACGAGGCGGCGCCCTATGGCGTGTCGCTGTGGGCCAAGATCGTCGAATCCGGCATGCCGGCTCGCTAAGCGCAGGCTCGAATGAACGACACACGCCGCCGGCTCGCACCGGCGGCGTTTTGATGTGTGGCAGGTGAAGAGATGGGCGTGTCGAAGGCCGCCCGTCAGTCCTTGCAGGACGAGGCCAGCAGGCCCTCGATGTCGATGTAATGCCCGGCGCGGTCGCGCTTAGAGGCCAGATAGCTGACGTTCTCGGCGGTCGGGCGCCCGAGCACGCGGTGGTCCGAAACCACGTCGAGACCGGCCTTCTTAAGGGCTGCGATCTTCTCGGGGTTGTTGGTCAGCACCCGCACGGCCGAGACACCGAGCTTATGCAGCATGACGGCCGCGAAGGCGAAACCGCGCTGGTCGGCATCGAACCCCAGGACCTCATCCGCATCGTAGGTGTCATAGCCCTGGGACTGGAGCTTGTAGGCGCGGATCTTGTTGGCGATCCCGTTCCCCCGCCCCTCCTGGTCGAGATAGAGCAGGATGCCGCCTTCGTTCTGCGCCATGAAACGGACCGTCTCCCGCAACTGGTCGCCGCAATCGCATTTGAGGCTGCCGAACAGGTCGCCCGTCAGGCAGGCCGAATGCAGGCGCACCGTCACGGGCTTGGACAGATCGGGAGAACCGACAATGACGGCCACCTGGTCGCGCAGTCCCTCGCCGCCGCGGAACACCACGAACTCGCTGGCCGGCGCGCCCTCGAGGGGCACGGGCGCACGGCTCACGATCTTGAGATCGGCGGCCTTCACTTGGCGATGGTTGCGGATATCGGCACCTGCCACGCGGGCGAGGAGCGGATCGATCTCGATTCCGGGACCGAGCGGCACCACGATCACGGCCGGCAGGAGGAGGGCGAGGCGGGCGAGTTCGAGGGCCTCTTCGTCGGACGGGCCCGCGGCCCGGACCGGCGCGTCGATGCGTCCGTCGGTCTTGAGGGCGAGCATCTCGATCCGTGCCCGGTCGACGGACGGCAGCGCCACGGACCCCGCACTGTCCCGCTCGAGCCCGAGCCGGCGCAGACGGGCCGGCGGCAAGACGAGATGGGCATGGCCGGCGGCCGCAGCCTCGATGCGCTCTGCCATAGCCTCGTCCAGATCCTCGATGGCGAGCGCCAGCACGTTTCCACCGGCGCCCTCGATCACGACGGGGCGCGCGCTGCGAAATTCCGCGATGGCCCGCTCCACCGCCATGACGGCCGGATCGTCGGACAGGCTCAAAACAAGACGCATCATCCGTTGAACTCGAAGCAGCCGGGCTGCCCTGGCAAAAAGCCGATGCTCCCTGGCGGGAGAAGGCCATTTTCAGCCGGACCTTAGCATGCCCCCTGTGAAGTCCCTAATGCGGCAGATGGGGAGCCTGCCATGCAGGTTCAACAGGCCTGCCTTTCAGGCGGACGAGGATAAGCGGGACGCGCGCAGGCCCGACAGGAGCCGCCCGTCGATGAGGATCAGGCCGGCCCCGATCAGGCCCATGCCGGCGAAATGCCGGAGCTCGAGCCGCTCCCCGAGGATCAGGCCGCCGAACAGGATGGCGCTGACCGGGATCAGGAACGTGACGAGCCCCACATTCGTGGCGCCGGCCCGGGCGAGAAGGCGGAAGAACAGGATATACGCGAAGGCCGTGGACAGGAAGGCGAGTCCCCCCACGGACAGGAGCGCACCGGCGCTCGGCGACGGCAGGCTCCAGGGGCGGTCCACCAGCAGCGCCAGGGGCAGGAGGAGGACGCTCGATGCGGTCACCTGCCCGGCCGCGGTCGGCAGGGGTGCCAGGCCCATGGCCTTGAAGCGGCGTCCGAAGACGCCCGCGAACGCATAGGACAGGGCCGCCCCCAGGACCGCGGCCTGCGCCGGAACGCTGGCATCGCGAACCTCGAAAGCAGTCGCCCCGATCATGAGGGCGACGCCCGCAAATCCCACGACGACGCCTGCCATGCGCTGGCCCGTCAGCCGCTCGTCGGTCGTAAGGGCATGGGCGACCACGACCGTGAAGAGAGGCGTCGTGGCATTGAGGATGGACGCGAGCCCGCTGGCGATATGGCTTTGTCCCCAGACGATGAGGGTGAACGGGACGGCGTTGTTGAGGATGCCCATGCCGAGGAAGGCCAGCCAGACGCTTCGCTCCCGGGGCAGGCCCATGCCCATGACCGCCAGGACGAGCCTCAGGACGATGGCGGCCAGGACGACCTGAAGTGCCACGATCGTGAGGGGCGGCAATTCCTTCACGGCAATCCCGACGAACAGGAACGACCCGCCCCAAACCACGGACAGGAGAATCAGCAGCGCCCAGTCGGATGCCGCCATGGTCTTTTGAACGGGTAAGGAATTCATCTCGCCTGCCTTTCGCGCAGGCCCTCGATGGCACGGCACGGGGCGGAGGCTCGACCCGTTTCCTGTGGTCAGGACAGATCGTACCACTCGCCGCCCTGCCGGCAGGCGATCATGGCGCCTTTGCGGGTGCCTTCCGGTCCCTTCCATTCCTGGTTCACGAGGCGGCAGACGAAATCGCCAGGCGTGTCGCCCTTCGGCAGGTCCTTGATGCTCACCTTGCCCGACGCACCGGTTTCGGGGTTGCGCCAGGTGGTGCTGCGCCCGCCGGGGCCGTCGATCACGTTCAGGATGGCCTGAGCCTCGATGGGGCGATCCGCCTGGGGAACAACCCGTGTGGCCTCCCGCTCGGCTTCCGCCTGGGCCATGGCGCTCTGAGCCCGCTCGCGGGCGGCGGCCAGCTGGGCCGTCATCGCGCCCGCGGATGCCGCCTGCATGGCGATGCTCGGCGCCGCCGCCAGAAGCCCGATTCCGCCCGACATCGCACCGCTCACCGCAGCCCCGGCGATGGTGGAGGCAAGGGCCATGCCTTGCGTGGCCATGGCCTGGTTCATCTGGCTGTCCAGGGCGCCCGTCAGGCTCGGGCGTTCCATATGGCCTGCCGCCACATCCTGGAGCCGCACCGCGAACTGGCTGAGGCGGATGCTGCTCGACGTGCCGTCTTCGGTTTCCGGCGCGACACTCTGGGCAATGCCGACGGCCGAGCTCGCAATGCCTGTCGGGTCGAGGCGCGCCACCGTGCTTGCGACCTGCGCGCCCGTCGTCTGGTTGCAGGCCGAGAGGGCCAGTGTCAGGACCAGGAGCGGCCCGCGGGTAAGAGTTTTCGACATGGATGCCCTCGTGCGAAGCGAGAGCGTCCTATCATAACGTTATGCCATTCGAGAAGGGCCACACCACAACGTTGCGACATGGGTGGGCCGGAAAGAAACGGTTTACGACGATGACGGGTTCGCGGCCGGCTTTACTCCCCGTTCACTCCTCCGGCGCGAGTGTGGGGCATGACCTGCTCCTCGAACGCCGCGATCATCATGAGCCTGGATTCCTACCCCGACCGATCGTTCCCGGCCTCCGGCCTCGCCGTCCGGCAGCGCGATTCGGGGGATTCGGGCCGCGCCCGCCCGGCCGTCGCCCCGGCGCGACACCGCAGCTTCATTCTCGGGCGCTCCGACGCCAGATTGCGCACCCTGGTCAACCAGGAGGAACGCGACCGCCTGCATTGCTGGTCCATGGTCGTCGCCCTGACCTCCTCGGCAGCCGGACTGGCGCTGCTTCTGACCGCCGCCCTTCAGTAATCTCGACTTCCGCAGAACTCGCAAAAAACCCGGCCTCGGCCGGGTTTTTCGTTCGTCAGGCGACGGGACCGGGATTGGGCGGACTGCCGGGATCGGGGACAGTCGGCTCCGCCGGAGGAAGATCGGGATCGGTAGCAGGGATCTCCGTCGGCTCCCGGACAGGCACCTCGGTTGGAGTGTGCCCGGGCGGGACAGGGTTGGGAATCGGCGTCTGCGGCTGGGGCTGCGGGTCGTAAGGGCCGGGTCCTCGGGTCATGGTGCCTCCTCTCGTCGTGTCCGACGCTAACGGATGGTCCCGGTCTCCGTTCCCTATTGCAGGGGCCAGACCAGCATGATGAGCGGAATACCGACCACGATGACGATGATCGAGAGCGGCAGGCCGAGGCGCCAGTAATCGCCGAATCGATAGCCGCCGGGCCCCATGACCAGGGTGTTGCACTGATGCCCGATGGGCGTGAGGAAATCGCAGGCTGCGCCGATGGCGACGGCCATCAGGAACGCATCCGGCCGGAACCCCAGCTGATTCGCGAAGCTCGCCGCGATGGGCGCCATGACGAGCACGGTCGCGGCGTTGTTCAGGAAAGGCGTCACGGCCATGGCCGCGACCATGATGAGCACGAGCGCGCCGGTCGGCGGCAGCATGTGGGCGGCCGCGGAAAGCCACGTGGCGATCAGGTCCGTCCCTCCGGTCGTGCGGATGGCCTCGCTGACGGGGATCAACGCCCCGAGCATGACGATGATGGGCCATTCGATGGTCTCATAGGCCTCCCGCAGGGTGATGGAGCCGAACAGGACCAGCAGGACGCCGGCGCCAAAGAACGCGATGGCGACCGGAAGGATATTGAAGGCAACGAGGGCCATCGCGCCCGCCAGAATTCCAAGCGGAAGGAGACTCCGGCGCGCATTCCCCAGGCGGATCTCCCGCTCGGCCAGCGGCAGGCAGCCCAGATCCTTGAGGGTATCGGGCAGCTTCTTGAGATTGCCCTGAAGCACAAGCACGTCGCCCGGTCGCAGGATGATGGCGCGCAGCCGCTCCTTGAACCGAACGCCGCTGCGGCTCACGGCCAGGAGGTTGACCTGGAAGCGCCTGTAGAGCGCGATGCGCTCCGCCGAGAGATCGATCAGAACCGAGTTCGGCCCGACGATGGCCTCGATGACGCCGATCTCGTCGGAATCTTCATCCGTTTCGGGGCGGCGGTGCTCGCGGCTGAGTTTCAGGCCGGCCCGGGCGACCGCGCTCTCCAGCGCGTCCGATTCGCCCTCCAGGATAAGGACGTCGTTCTCGCGGATCGTGGCGTCCGGCAGCGGGCTCGAGCTACGGGTCTCGTTGCGGATGATGGCCGCGACCTTCACTTCGCCATTGGCCATCCGGCGCAGGTCCGCCACCGTGAGCCCGACGAGTTCGGAATCGGCGGGAACGCGGGCCTCCGTGACGTAGTCCTTGATGTTGAGCGCCTCGTCCAGGGAGGCCGCACCCTTGCGGCCTTTCGGCAGAAGCCTGTAGCCGAACGCGAGGAAGATCACGCCCGCCAGCGCGATGCCGGCGCCGACCGGCGTGAAGTCGAACATCCGGAAGGGCTCGCCGAGAAGCTCCTCCCTGACCCGTGACACGATGATGTTGGGCGAGGTGCCGACCAGCGTCACGATACCCCCGAGCAGGGACCCGAACGCCATGGGCATGAGGAAGCTCGAGGGAGGCGTGCCGGTGCGCCGCGCGATCTGGAACGCCACGGGAATCATCATCGCCAGGGCGCCGATATTCTTCACGAAGGAAGACAGGAGCGTCACGATGGCCACGAGGGCGACGATCTGGATCTGGGTCGTGCGCAGATAGGGCGCGATACGGTTCAGCCCCGCCTCGAGCACACCCGATTTTGCGACGGCCGCACTCACCAGGAGCGCGCTCGCGACGATGATCACGATGTCGTCGCTGAACCCCGTAAACGCCTTGTCGGCCGGGACGATGCCGACCAGCACCGCAATCAGGAGAGACGCGGCCGCCACCACATCGTAGCGGAAGCGCCCCCAGACGAAGAGGGCCATCATCCCGGCGACGATGGCGAAGGCTAGGATTTGAGGATATGTCATGAAATGCGCAGGTTAAGGACCGAGACCTCAACGCGCAATGCCGTCCTTTGTGCCGCCTCTTATTGGCTGAGGACGAGCGCCCAGTAGCGTCCGTAACGGCTGTTCGAATCGGCCCGGGCGAGCCCGATATACCGGGCCTGCGGCATCAGGAGATTCACGTTGTGCCCGGCGGAGGCCTGCCAGCGCTTGATCGCTCCCTCGACCGAGGACGATCCCGCCGAGAGATTCTCGGCCGAGTACCCGCGGACGCCGAACCGGTCCATGCGGCCTGCGAAGTTTCCATGGCTCAGGCTTCCGGCGGAGGCCACGGCCCGGGCCTGGTATTCCGCCGCCTCGTTGAGGCGCGGATCCACCGCGACCGGGCTCAGGCCCTTGGAGACCCGGTAGGCCGAGATGAGGGATGCGGCCGCGGCCGCATCCTTCGTGGAGCTCGAGAGAACATCGCTCGTCCGCAGAGGCTCGGTGGCGCATCCGGCCAGCGCCAGGGCGCCCAGAAGGCAAAGGACGAAAGCCCGCATCGGAAAATCCCCTTGAAGTCTCTTCGGCGGCGTTCGTCGCCGCTCCTCTTGCAAAATACCATTCCGCCGGTCATGTGAACACGACCGGACGCTCGCGCTGCATGCCACGTCGCCGCCCGAGGGTCCAGAATGCCGTCCGCGTCAGCTCATCGCATGTCCCCTCCCGCCTCATCCCACCATGTCGCCGTCATCGGCGGCGGCCCGGCCGGCCTCATGGCCGCCGAAATCCTGGGCCGCGCGGGCGTCGCCGTGACGGTCTACGACCGGATGCCCTCCCTCGGGCGTAAGCTCCTCATGGCCGGGCGCGGCGGGCTGAACCTCACCCATAGCGAGGATTTTTCGTCCTTCATCGCCCGCTATGCGGAGGCCGCGCCCGCCCTGCGCCCCCTGATCGAAGCCTTCACGCCCGACGACCTGCGGGCCTGGAGCCACGGCCTGGGGCAGGAGACTTTCGTGGGATCGAGCGGACGGGTCTTTCCCAAGGCTTTCAAGGCCTCCCCGCTCCTGCGGGCCTGGCTCACGCGGCTCGACGGCCTCGGGGTGCGCTTTGCTCTGCGCCATCGCTGGGAGGGCTGGGACCCGGAGGGTCGGCTTGTCTTTTCGACGCCGGACGGCGGGCGCACCACCGTGGAGGCGGATGCCGCCATCCTGGCGCTCGGCGGCGCGAGCTGGCCGCGCCTCGGCTCCGATGGGGCATGGGCTCCGCTTCTCGAGGCGCAAGGGGTCGCAACGGCTCCCCTCCGGCCCGCCAATATGGGCTTCACGGTGGAATGGTCGGAAGCGATCCGCAGTCGGTTCGAGGGGGAGCCGTTGAAGCGGATCGCCCTCGCGTTCGGGGGCC
>Ga0182741_1004881_pt1 | contig 12817 bp, 10 predicted proteins | sample eDN5th37CBELigOP_FD_128874 | JGI IMG/M metagenome (GOLD analysis project Ga0182741, IMG submission 128874) | Enriched Organic Plus compost microbial communities from Emeryville, California, USA - eDNA 5th pass 37_C BE-Lig OP (version 2) (version 2) ...
CTCGCCGACCCCGGCCGCCGTGGCGCGGTCGATGCCGGGGAAGTGCTGGGCGCCCTCGGGCGGCCCGCCCCACATCTCGGCCTCGCTGTCGACGAAGAGGTAGCGGACCCCGAGTCGCTCGAGCGCGGCGCACACCTCCGGATCCGATGCGGCGGCGTCGAGGCGGTCGGCGAGCAGCGCGCGATCGGGATCCCAGTTGCCGGTGAAGTGCGGGAACACGGGTTCGACGCCCGCGACGACCCAGCTGAGGACGGCGCCGTCCCACGGGTCCCCGAGCAATCGCTCACCCGGCTCGGCGACGTCGCTCGCGCGCTCGAGGACGGCGACGGCGTCCAGGTCGATCGCCCCGCCGTGCTTGTCCGACTCGTCGATCGCGAAGTTCGTCGCGACCTCTCGACCGAGCGTCGCGAGCGTCGGGCCCGTCCACGTGAGCGCCGCGACGACCACCGCGATCGCGGCGGTCGCGAGCGTCGCCGTGCGCGGCGCGCGCGCGCGGAGGACGGTCGCGAGCCGGTCGGCTCCGGCGGCGAGGATCGGGATCGCGACGATGGGGATCGCGGCGACGAGCCGGTATTTGTCCTTGTACCAGAGTCCCGTCGCGAGTTTCGCGAAGTCGGCGTTCGACGTCGACGCGAGCAGGTAGAGGACCGCGAGGAGCGCGTACGCGACGACGAGCCATCGGAGGTCGCGCCGGAATGCGGCGATCACGACCGACACGGCGAGGGCGAGCGCGAGCGCGATCGCGGGCGGAAGCGGCGTTTCGCTCGGCGAGCTCACGGGGGCGACGCCGACGACGGAGAGGAGTCCCTCCCACAGGCTGAGGCGCGCGATCGCCGGCGGACCGTTGAGGCGATCGCTGATCGGGCGGTCCGCCGCACCGTAGTGGTCGAGCGTCCAGAGCACGGCCGCGACCCCGAGCGCGGCGACGACGATCCCGGCCGCGACGGTCCACGCGAGCGTCCGCCGGCGCGTGCGCGGGTCGCGGATGCGTCGGCGGAGTGCGGCGCCGAGCTGCCAGGCGAGGTACGGGAGCACGATGACGGCGAACGTGAAGAGCGATCGGGGGTGCGCGAACGCGGCCGCCGCGAGCCATCCCGCGGCGGAGGCGGCGAGGGCGGGCCACGACACCGTGCGTTCGCCTCGCATCGCCCGCACGACGAGGACGACGATCGCGAGGCCGGCCGGGGCGAGGGCGGTCGCGAGCGCCGTCGGGTAGAGCGTGCCCCAGTCGAGCAGGAGGACCGGGAACGCGGCGAACGCGCTCGCGCCGAGCGCGGCGATCGTGAGGACGAGGCCGCGGTTGGCGGGTCGGACGACGACGTCGGTCGCCCACACGATCCCGGGGAGCCAGATCGCCGCGCACATGACGACCCACAGGGCCGCGAAGGTCGTCGGCATCGTCGCGCCGGAGACCCAGGACCCGACGGCGGCGAGAATGTGCCAGGCGGCGGGGTAGAACGCGTTGCCCGCGAGCGGGTCGGTCAGGCGATACAGCTCGAACGGGCTCGCGGCGCCGCTCTCGCGGATCCAGATCGCCGCGTTCTGGTGGAAGATGCCGTCGTAGGTCTGGTTCGGCAGGGCCGGACTCGTGATCCCGCCGAAGCTCGTGAGCATCATGACGATCGCGGAGGCGATCGCGGCGCTCGCGAGCGCGACGGTCCAGCCCCGCGACAGCGACGGCGCGGCGTCGGAGCGCGTCGGGCGAGCCGAGGCGCGACCGATGAACCACGCGCCGACGCTCACCGCGGCCGTGAGCGCGAGCATCGTCCAGGGGAGCGTCCCGCGGCCCGTCACCTGGGTGAGCACGCCCGCCGCGCTCCACAGGGCGATCGATGCGACTGGGGCGAGCGCCGCGGCCGCGACCCCTCGCCAGCGCAAGAGCGCGGCGACGATGCCGCCGGGGAGCGCGACGGCGGCGAGCGCAGCGGCGAGCGGCGCGACGATCGTGAGCCACGAGGCGTCGGTGTCGAGCAGCGTCCGCCTCCTTCGCGTCCCGTGAGCGCGACCACACTACTGTGGTCGGGTGCATTCGCCTCGCGTCGCGGCGGTCGTCGTCGCATACAACCGTCGCGAATTGCTGCTCGAGTGCCTTGCCGCGGTCGCGGCGCAGACGCGACCGGTCGACGTCGTCGTCGTCGTCGACAACGCCTCGACCGATGGGTCGGCCGAGACCGTGCGATCCGCGCATCCGGATGCCGATGTGCGAGGTCTCCGAGTCAACACGGGGGGAGCGGGCGGGTTCGCCGTCGGGATCGAGCGCGCCGTCGTGGCGCACGCGGCCGACCTCGTCTGGATCATGGACGACGACACGGTGCCGCAGCCGACCGCGCTCGAGGCGCTCCTCGAGGTCCGCGGCGCCGAGCCGGGCCTCACGCTCCTCGCGTCGCGCGCGCTGTGGACGGACGGGAGCGAGCACCCGATGAACACGCCGAAGCCGCGCATCGGCGCTCGTCGCGTCGCGCGTGACCGCGCGGCCGCGCACGGGGCGATCCCGGTCCGCTCGGCCTCGTTCGTCTCCGCGCTCGTGTCGGCCGACGCGATCCGCGAGCACGGCGTGCCGATCGCCGACTACTTCATCTGGAACGACGACTTCGAGTACACGACGCGGCTCCTGCGTCGCGGCGAGGGCTGGTACGTCCCGGCGAGCGTCGTCGTCCACAAGACGAAGGCCCTCGGGTCGAGCGACGCCGACCCGGGCGAACGCTTCTACTTCGAGGTGCGGAACAAGCTCTGGCTCTTCCGGTTCGCGGCCGCGAACTTCGCGTGGTGGGAGTGGTGCCTCTACGTCGCGGCGACCGCCCGGCGCTGGTTCCGCACGTGGCTGCGGTCATCGAATCGCGCCGTGCTCGCCCGCGCCGGCCGCCGCGGGTGGCGCGACGGCTGGCGCTCGCGGCCGCGCCCGAATGCCGAGGTGCTGCGGGGCGCGCTGTCGTGACGACGCCGGAATTCACGCTCCTCCTGCCCGTGTACGGCGGGAACTCGCCCGAGCAGCTCGTCGAGGCCTTCGAGAGCTCCGTCCACGGGCAGTCGCTGCGTCCGACCGCGGTCGTCGTCGTCGTCGACGGACCGCTGCCCCCTCGGCTCGACGCCGAGCTCGCGAGGCTGGTCGCGTCGAGCCCGGTCCCCGTCGACCTGATTCGCCTGCCGGAGAATCGCGGCCTCGCGGTCGCCCTCAACGAGGGGCTCGCGGCGTGCCGCACCGAGCTCGTCGCGCGAATGGACGCCGATGACGTGAGCGCGCCGGAGCGATTCGCACGCCAGATCCCCGTCATCGCCGAGCGCGGCCTCGACGTCCTCGGCACCGGGCTCGCCGAGTTCGAGGGCGACGTGTCGAACGTCGTCGCGACTCGCATCCCGCCGGCCGGTTCGGCCGAGATCCGGCGAGCGGCGGCGTTCCGGCAGCCGTTCAACCATCCCACCGTCGTCTACCGCAAGTCCGCCGTCCTCCGCGCGGGCGGCTACCCGACCGACGTCGGTCGCTTCGAGGACTACGTGCTGTTCGCGCGCATGCTCGTCGCCGGCGCCGCCGTCGACAATCTGCCGGAACCGCTCCTCTATTACCGGCTCGAGGGCGGGGCCTACGGGCGGCGCGGCGGCTGGGCGCAGTTCCGCGCGGAGCTGCGGCTGCAGCGAGCGCTGCGGAGCGTCGGACTCACGACGCGGACGCAGCGTGTCCGGAACACCGTCGTTCGAGCGGGGTATCGCCTGGTGCCGGTGCGCCTGCGCGAGGTCGCCTATCGCCGCATGTTCGGGCGCGGCTGAGCGCGGGGTAGGGTTTCGGCGCGATGAATTCCCCACCTTCTTGGGAGCCGCTGGTCCGGATCGTCTTCGACCCAGACCGGCTCGACCGGCTGCCGCTCTATGTCGACGTGCAGGACGCGGAGATCACCGTCGAGGGACCGCGCTCGGGGACGATCCGGAGCGGGGCGGTCGCCTCGTTCGCCACGTACTTCAATGCGTTCCCCGCCTGGTACTGGTGCGAGCACACGGTCGTGTCCGATGTCGAACTCGCCCTGTCGACCGTGGGGTCGGGAACCCTGACGGTTCATGGCTCAGATGCGAACGGCGTCGCTCGCGAGATCGCAAGCGCCGACCTGAGCGGGGCGTCCGACATTCGCATGCCCATCGGACTGGAGCCGTACGCGAATGGCGGCTGGCTATGGTTCGATCTCGCCGCGGGAGCAGGAGACCTTCAGCTGATCTCGGCCGAATGGCGCGCCACCGGCGTTCCCGTTCAGACGCGGCGGGGGACGCTCTCGATCACCACCATGGACAAGCCCGACTTCTGTCTCGGCGTGCTCGAGCGCGTCGCGAGCGACGCGGCAGCCCTCGCCGCGCTCGATCAAGTGCTCGTGATCGACCAGGGACAGCGCAGGGTGCGCGACGACGAGCGATTCCCGGCCGTGGATGCGATTCTCGGCAGACGCCTTCGAGTGATCGAGCAGCCGAACCTCGGCGGTTCCGGCGGATTCTCCCGCGGGATGCTCGAAACACTCGAGTCCGGCTCCGGGTGCGTCATCCTGCTCGATGACGACGTCGAGATCGAACCCGAGTCGATCCGCCGCCTGGTGGTATTCGCTTCCCTCACGACGGAGCCGATGATCGTCGGCGGTCACATGTTCGACCTCAATCGGCCTCTCACGCTTCACGCCCTGAGCGAGGGTGTCTCGTTCGGCGAGTTCGACTGGGGACCGATCGGGCCTGCGAGACATGACTTCGGTGCGCGCTCGCTCCGAGAATCGCCGTGGATGCACCGGCCCACGCATCCCGACTACAACGGCTGGTGGTTCTGTCTCATCCCCTCCGAGGTGATTCGCACGCTGGGGTGCTCACTCCCGCTCTTCTTGAAGTGGGATGACGCCGAGTACGGATTGCGTGCGAAGGAGTTCGGAATTCGAACGGTGAGTCTTCCCGGGGCTGCGGTGTGGCACGTGAGCTGGCTCGACAAGAACGACTCCCTCGGCTGGCAGTCCTTCTATCACGCCCGAAACCGGATGGTCGCGGCGCTCGTCTCGTCTCCCGGCAGCGGGTCGCGGCTGCCCATGGCCAACCTCCTGCTCGACATCCGGTTCTTGCTGACGTCCGACTACCACGTCGTCGAGCTCCGACACCGGGCAGTGGAGTCGGTCCTGCGGGGCCCGCGCCTGCTTGCTTCGGAGCTCGGTTCACGACTCGCCGATGTGCGACGTGTCGTGCAATCGCACCCCAGCGGGCGCGTCCTCCCCTCTGCCGGGGACGCGCCGGAGATCCGGGCGGAAGCCGCGCGAGGTGGGACAGCGGAACCGACCGGACTGCGCTTGATCCTCACGACGATCGGGCGAGTCGTCGCAGTCGCGGGCACGCCTCGCCGCTCGATTCCCGACCGTCCGGAAGGGTGGCTGCCGCACCCTCTTGCCCGCTGGTGGCGAGTGAGCCGGTATCGCCACGTGCTCACGGAGGCCTCGGATTCCGGCGGCTTCCATCTGCACCGGCGCGACCCTCGGCTGATGCGTCGAATGCTCGTGCGCTCCGTTCGAGACGCGATCCGGCTCCGCTTGCGCTGGCGGGCGCTCGGCAAGCGCTATCGGCAAGCCCGTGGTGATCTCGTCTCGATCGAAACGTGGCGCGCCCTGCTCCACGGTTCGTGAGCCTTCTGGGCGCTGCTGCGAGGACCTTGTATGGGAGGATTGGCAACCATGATCGAGGCTGGAGGTCGTGAGCGCCCGCTGCTCACACTGGTGTTCCCGGCCTACGATGAGATCGATAACGTTCCCGGAATGCTGGCGTTCGTTCGAGAGATCCGTGACGCATTCCCGGAATGCGACTTCGAGATGCTCGTCGTCGATGACGGATCCGCGGACGGCACAGCGGCTGAGCTGAATCGACTGGCGACTGCGGAAGACCGACTTCGGATCGTGCGCTTGTCGCGCAATTTCGGATCGCATGCCGCGATCAGCGCGGGGTACGCGTTCGCCCGCGGGGACGCCGCCCTGACGCTGAGCGCGGACCGTCAGGAGCCGCTCTCCGCGGTCGGCGAGTTCATCCGCGAGTGGCGTGACGGCGCGGACATCGTGTGGGGGCTGCGGTCGATCCGGGCGGCGAAGAAGGGAATGTACGACAGGTTCGCGACGGGATTCTCTCGCGTGTATCAAGCAACGTCTGACGTGCCGACCTACCCGCAGGAGGGCCCCTCGCAGATCCTCGTCTCCCGGGCCGTCATGGATGTGCTCAATGCGATGCCCGAGCTCAATCGCAACGTCCTTGCGATGGCCGCATGGACAGGCTTCGATCAGCGGCGGATCTACTTCGAGCAGCTTCCGCGCCCGCATGGCGTGAGCAAGTGGACTTCGAGGAAGAAGCGGAAGCTCGTTATCGACTCGTTCGTCGAATTCTCGCACGCCCCCCTCCAGTGGCTAGCCGGCCTCGGCGTCGTATTCGGTGGGTTGGGTGCTGTGCTCGTGATCGTCTCGATCGTCCAGGCGTTCACCCCGGCCGCGCCCTCCGCATTCGTTCCGCTGCTCGCGGGACTCGTGCTCGGCACGGGAGGCGTCGTACTCGGTGCGTTGAGCGTGCTGGGTGAGTACGTCTGGAGAACCGGCGACGACGCAAGGCGCCGCCCGCTCTACATCGTGCGCGACGTCCGCGACCTCGGTTGACAGCGTCTCGGCCGGAGCCGATCACGCGAGGCGGCCACGTAGACTGGGATCGGTCGCAGGCAGGAAAGGGCGGATCAGTCGCATGCGTGTAGCGCTCGGGCAGCCGACGGTCGGTCAAGAGGAACTCGACGCGATCCGCGATGTCTTCGAGTCCGGCTGGCTGTCCGGAGCGGGCCCGGCTTGCGCCGCCCTCGAACTGGAGTTCGCCTCGGTCTCGGGCGTGGAGCACAACCTCGCCACGAGCAATTGCGGATCCGCGCTCCACCTCGCGCAGCGCGCCCTCGGGGTTCGGCCGGGCGATGAAGTCGTCGTCGCCGACTACACGTTCCCCGCAACAGGGCATTCCGTGCTCTGGTCGGGAGCGACGCCGGTGTTCGTAGACGTCCGCCCGGACATCTGGTCGATCGACGTGGAGCAGGTCGAAGCCGCGATCACCCCGAGGACGGTCGGCATCATCGCGGTCGATCCCTTCGGTCAGCCAGCGGACTACGACGAGCTTCTCGCGATCGCGAATCGACACGGGCTGTGGGTCATCGAGGACGCCGCGTGTGCTTCGGGAGCGACCTATCGCGGTCGCCGCGTGGGGGAGATCGCGGACATGACGGCGTACAGCTTCCACGGCCGCAAGGGCATCACTTCCGGTGAGGGAGGCGCGCTCTCGAGCCCGCGTGCGGATCTCATCGCGCACGCGCGGAAGCTCCACACGTACGGCATCGCGCCGGCACTGACTCGGGAGGGCATCGATGATCTTCCCGTCCCGAGCTTCGATGAAGCGGGGTTCAACTATCGGCTCTCCGACGTGCAGGCCGCGATCATGCGCGTCCAGGTGCGACGCCTGCGGGAGCTGCTCGCGGCTCGTTCGCGAGTCGCGGAACGCTATCGCGAACTGCTCGGCGACGTCGAGCATGTCGAGTTGCCTGTGGCGCTCGACGATCGAACGCACGCCTGGCAGTCGTACGTCGTCGCGATCGATGCTTCACTCGATCGAGGGTCGGTCGCCGTTGCCTTGCGAGCCCGAGGTGTGGGCTGCAACTTCGGTACGTACGCGAGCCACCTCCAGCCGGTGTACGGAGCGCAGCGGTCGCTTCCGGTCTCGGCCGACTTGTTCGCGCGTCACATCGCGATCCCCATGCATGCGAATCTCAAGGATGACGAGATTGAGTACGTCGCCGATGTGCTCCGCGAGGTTGTCGCGGACCCGGTCCACCGGGCGCGAACGTGAACGACGAGAGGATTGCTAGATGACTGAGAAGCGCGTGGTGTTCGTCACTGGGGGTGCCGGCTTTATCGGGCTCCATGTCGTCGAGCAGCTGCTCGAGCGTGATTGGCGCGTGCGCATATTCGACAACATGACCCGCGGTGACCGCGACCGCGCGAATGCGCTCGCGAACTCGGCCGACGTCGAGGTCGTCGACCAGGACGTGCGCTCCGGGGGCGCGGTCGCTGCGGCGATGCGCGGCGCGTCGCACGTGATTCACCTCGCGGCGGACTCGATCAACAAGTCGGTCGCGGACAGCTACAGCTCGGTCGACGTCAACGTCGTCGGATCCCACAACGTGTTCGCTGCGGCAGCGGAGCAAGGCGTCGAGCGGGTCGTGTTCGCGTCCAGTGCTTCGGTGTACGGGGACCCGGAGAAGCTGCCGATGCACGAGGACGACAAGCTCAGTCCCCTTACGCCGTACTGCATCGGAAAGCGCACGGGCGAGGATCTGCTGCGCTACTACGAGCGGAAGTCCGGGCTCTCGTGGATCGCGTTGCGGTTCTTCAACGTCTACGGCCCCGGCCAGAAGACGACCGCGTACTACACGTCCGTGATCAACCACTTCGTCAACCGACTTCGCAACGGCCAAGCGCCGATCATCGACGGGCGGGGCGAGCAGTCGATGGACTTCATCCACGTCAAGGACATCGCCCGAGCTGTTGTCCTCGCGACCGAGGCTCCTCGAGGCAACGTGCCGATCAACGTCGGGACCGGCATCGACACGAGTGTCGCCGAGCTCGCGCGCATCCTGATCGATGCCGTCGGCGTCGACGTCGAGCCTCAGTTCAACGCGCGCGATGTGCTCGTCTCCCGTCGCGCGGCCGACACCTCGCGCGCGAAGGAGTACCTGGGATTCGAGTACTCCATCCCCGTGCGCGAGGGCATGACGGACCTCATCCGATTCGAGACTGAAGTCGCGCGACAGGCGTGACGATGAGCGCGTCGCTTCCCGAGAATCCGTATAACGACCACGCGTGGATCGTCGGCGAGCCGGCGATCGGGGCAGGAACCTGGATCGGGGCTTTTACCGTCATCGACGGCTCGGGCGGCCTCACGATCGGGGAGGGTTGCGACGTCTCGTCCGGTGTCCACATCTACACGCATTCCTCGGCGAAGCGATGCGTCTCGGGTCGCGCCTACCCGATCGTCGACCGGGCGCCCGTCACGATCGGAGATCGCGTCTTCATCGGTGCTAACGCGGTCATCAACATGGGAGTCACGATCGGTGACGAAGCGGTGATCGCCGCCGGGGCGGTTGTCACGCGAGACGTGCCTCCCCGGACTGTCGTCGCAGGCGTGCCCGCTCGCGTCATCGGGCGCGTCGAGTTCGACGGCCACGAGCCCGCGTTCGTGATCGAGTGATCGTCACACTGCGGCACTGAGCGTCTTCGCTCGTGTCGCCGCCTCGATGATCCGATGCGCGGGCAGGATCGACACACGCTCCTCGTCCGCGTCGACGGTGCCGTCGACGAGGTCGAGGAATCGGTCGAGCTGCGAGGAAAGCGGCTCACGGCCAGTGACTTCCGGCACTTCCATCTCGGTCACCTGGCGGAATCCAGCACCGCCCGGCACGTCCTCGTTGATCGTCGTGTGGCGGTAGAGCGTCACGCCTCGGCGCAAGAGGTCGATCTCGACCATCGCGTCGAGCATCTGGACGGTCATCGCGCGGAGCTTGCGTTGACCGAGCCGGCTCGCTGAGGCCGTGCCGACGCCGTTCGCGAAACGCATCCCCACTTCCGCAACGTCCTCGGCGTCCGCTGCGGAACCGGGGTGAAAGAACCCCAGATCCGCGCGGACGCTCTGCGGGTCGACGCCGCCGAACAGCTGCGTGATGAGGTCGACATCGTGGACCAGAAGGTCCCATGCGACGCCCGTCTTGATCCGCGGCGCATACGGCGAGTGACGATCGGCTCGAATGTAGAGGGGGTCCCGGATCATTCGCCTCGCCGTGAGCACAGCCGGATTGAATCGCTCAAGGAGTCCGCACATGATCGGAACGCCGCCGCGTTCGGCGGCGGAAAGCACTTCGGCCGTCTGCTCGAGCGACGGGCACACCGGCTTCTCCACCAGGAGCGGCTTGCCTGCGCGAATGACGTGCATCGCGATGCCGTAGTGGTGCTCCGTCGACGCCGCGATGACAACGGCATCGACGTCATCGAGTTCGTCCAGATCGGGCCGCCACGGCGCGATGTGCTGGTCGGCCAACGCCTTGCCGACCTGCTCGACCGGATCGACGACAACGGCGAGTTGCGCTCGGTCGCTCTCGGAGATGACTCTCGCGTGATTCCGGCCCATCGAGCCCGCTCCGACGAGTGCGAGCCGCAGTTGCGACCTCATCCTTCGATCGTCTCGATGACGGCGGCGGCGATCGTCTCGATGTCGCCTCGGCTGAGGTGGGCGTGCACGGGGAGCGAGACGCAACGGGACGCGACGTCCGCGGCGATGGGCGTCTCCTCGATGACAACCCGCGGATCGGACCGGTACGTGTCGTAGTCGTGGACCAGACGGGGGTAGTAGATGCCGGATCCGACGCCCTTCTCGGCGAGTCGAGCGACGAATTCGTCGCGACCGACCCCTTCCGGCAGCAGCACGGTGTACTGATGCCACACATGGGTGCGATTCGCCAGCTCCCTCGGAAGCTGGAGGCCCTCGACGTCGCCCAGCAGCTCTGTGAGTTGCGCGGCGTTCGCGCGGCGCGCCGCGAGCTGCTCGTCATACTGCTCGAGTTGCGGCAGCACGATCGCCGCAGCCAGATCCGTGAGCCGATAGTTGTGACCCGCCATCACGTACTCATAGCGAGCGCGCATCCCTTGATTGCGCAGGATGCGCAAGCGCTCCGCGAGGTCATCGTCGTCCGTCGTGATGATGCCGCCTTCGCCGGTCGTCAGGTTCTTCGTCGCGTAGAACGAGAAGCATCCGAGCGTGCCGAAGCTGCCGACCGGGGTCCCGCGATACGTCGCCCCGTGCGCTTGCGCCGCGTCCTCGACAATGGCAATGCCGTTCTGCTGCGCGAGGTCGACGATCGGCGCCATGTCGGCGGACTGCCCGTAGAGGTGGACGGGGAGGATCGCCCGAGTCCGCTCGGTGACACGAGTCCGGACCGATTCCGGGTCGACGCAGAAGTCGTCGGACCGGATATCCGCGAATCGCACGGTCGCTCCGGCTTGGAGGATCGCGTTGAGCGTCGCCGCGAAGGTGAAGGGGGATGTCACGACCTCGTCGCCCGGAGCGATGTCGAGCACGGCGAGTGCGGCGACGAGCGCGGTCGTTCCGTTGTTCACGGCGATCGCGTGCTTCGTGCCCGAGAGGCGCGCGAACAGCGACTCGAACTCGGCGACGACAGGACCTTGCGCGATGACGCCGGAGCGAATCACCGCGAGGACGCGCTCTTCGACGCGCTCGTCGAGTTTCACGGTAGAAATCGGAATCAACGCGTCTCCCATCGAGCGACAACCTGGCCCATCGGATTCTAGGCGCTGGCACGGAGCAGTGCGGCGCTCACCGAGCCGCGATCGAGTCCAGACCCTCCGACAGGGGCGGGCTAGGCTGAAGTGCATGGGTTCGCCTACGTCTGCGGTCGTGCATTCGACCGCCGTACTCGGCGAACGAGTGGAACTCGGCGAGGGCGTCTCGATCGGCCCCTTCGCGGTCGTGCTCGGTCCTGCTCGGGTGGGCGACCGCGCGAGCATCGGCGCGGGCGCGAAGATCGGCGCCCCACCGGAGATGTCGTCGCTCGAGCAGCGCCGGGGCTGGGCTGGAGACGACGGCTACGCCGGGGTGGAAATCGGGGAGGACGTCGTCATCCGCGAGAACGTCGTCATCCACCAGGGCAGTCATCGCGCGACGACCGTCGGGAGCGGCTCGTGGATCCTCAATTCCGCGTACCTCGCTCATGACGTCGTCGTCGGCGAGCGCGCGACGATCTCGGCGGGCGTCTCCATCGGCGGACATGCCGAAGTCGGTTCGCGAGTGAACATCGGAATGAACGCCGCTGTCCACCAGCGACGCGTGATCGGCGCCGGAGCGATGATCGGCATGGGGACTCCGATCACGGGCGACGTTCCGCCATTCGCGAAGGTGTACGGCAGTCCCCCGCGACTGCACGGCGTCAACCGGTACGTTCTCGATCGGCTCGGGCTATCCGCCTCGGCGATCGACGCGCTCGAGCGGGCCTATGCGCTCGACCCCGACCGAATCCGGGACGTGCTCGACCTTGAGGTCTGGCTCGCGCATCGGCACCTGCTCGAGGCCTGGTGCGAGCGGCTCGATTCGTTGCGGCCGGTTCGACCCGAGGCGGCCGGCGCGTGATCAACCATGCGGAGCGCGCGGGGGAGAGCGGCGGCGATTCAACTCGGCCGCCTCGGAGGGTCAAGCTCGTCGATGTAGTCCGCTGGGTGCTGATCGTGCTCGTGCTCGCGGCCACCGCCTGGCAGATCGTCGTGAACTGGCAGCAAGTGGTCGACACGGTCACGCAGATGCAATGGCACCGCGTTGCCCTGGCGTTCGTCGCACTCCTGTTCGGAATCGCGAGTTCAACCGCGAGTTGGAGCGTGCTGGTCGACGAGTTGGGAAATCGAGTCGGCCCGGAACGAAGTGCGGAAGTGTTTCTCGTCGGGGCGCTCGGAAAGTACCTCCCCGGCTCAGTGTGGGCGTATGTCCTGCAACTCGAACTCGGGCACCGATCGGGAATCGCCCGGGCTCGAGTCTTCACGGCGACCGTGTTCAACCTTGCCGTCATTCTCGTCGCGGCGCTCGTCGCGGGGGGTGCCGCGCTGCCGGCGCTCATGCATTCGCAACCTGAACTCTCGTGGCTCCCTTGGCTGTACCTCGTGCTCCCGCCTGCGCTCGTGATGCTCCATCCTCGGATTCTCACGGCGATCACGAATGTCGGGTTCCGTCTGCTCAAGCGACCGCTGCCGGA
>Ga0182741_1004882_pt1 | contig 12810 bp, 12 predicted proteins | sample eDN5th37CBELigOP_FD_128874 | JGI IMG/M metagenome (GOLD analysis project Ga0182741, IMG submission 128874) | Enriched Organic Plus compost microbial communities from Emeryville, California, USA - eDNA 5th pass 37_C BE-Lig OP (version 2) (version 2) ...
GTCTTCTGCTTCTGGCACATCTACCTCGACGCGCACCACGAGAACAAGCCGCTGGTGAACCTGCCGTCGTTCTACTTCATCCTCGGCTCGGTGGTGCTCGAGCAGGTGGGCGCGGGGATACTCGGTTTCACCATGACCTTCGCGCTCACCAACGTATGGTCGCACGGCACGTGGATCACGCCGAGCCACGCGCACCTGGCGCTCTTCGGCACCTTCGGGATGCTGGGGATCGGCGCGGCGTACTTCGCGATTCCCGCGCTGCGCGGCGCGCGCGACTTCGACCAGCGGCTGGGGAAGCTGGCCTTCTGGCTGGTGTTCACCGGGATGCTGGGGATGACCTTCGCCTTCGCGCTCGGCGGCACCGTGCAGATCTTCCTCTACCGCGTGCTCGGGCTCGACTGGTTCGGCGGCGACATCTTCCCGGCGATGACGCTCTACAGGATCCTCGTCCCGGTCTTCGGGCTCATCTTCACGGTGGGGGCGGGGCTCGTTGCGTTCGACCTCTTCACGCTCGGCGCGAGGAGGCGGGTCGCCGGAGAGAGCGGGCACGAGCATCATCACGACCATCACGATCACGCCCATCACGAGTTGGCTCCCGTGCATGCACCAGCCACCGGCTGGGCGCGGCCGCTCACCGGCTTCGAGGCCGGGGTCTGGCTCATGGGGATGTGGATCTTCGGCACCGTGATCACGCTCGGGCTTCTGAGCTTCAACCTGAACATGGTGCGCATGGGTGACCCTCACCTTCCCTACGTGATGGCCGGGGTCGGCTACCCGGGCCTCCTCCTCGTCACGCTCCTCTTCGTCTCACGCTTCCTCACGTCGCTCGAGGCCCGGGGTCCGGCGCCGGCCGAGCTGTACCGGGAGCCACCAGGGGTTCCGGCACCGTCGTACGTGCCCGGAGCCGAGATCGCCACGACCACCGGCCGCTGACCGCGCCACGCGTGGCAGCCGTCATTCACGCGGAGGGCGGGGGATCCATTACGCCATCCGTCATCCCCGCGAGAGCGGGGATCCATGTTACCCGGCCTAACATGGGTCCCCGCTTTCGCGGGGATGACGGTCATGGCTCTCACGGGGACGGCGGTCATGGCTCTCGCGGGGATGACGGTTCCCGTTTCCGCGGAGATGACCCTTACTCGTGTGTGACCCCCCTCCCCTCCGCCCTGAACTTTCCCGGCCGGAACGGTTATTATTCATGCACATGCGCGCCACTGGCGCGCCGGTCGTCGAGAGAGGCCCATCGCGCGCGATGGGCCAAGGCGTTGCCCAACCGGCCCCTCGACCGAGCATCCACCATTACCAATGGGAGCCAGCCATGACACCACCATTACCAAGTTCGGCGCCCTGCACCGATAGCTGATGCCGCCCGCGGTTCGGCGGCTCAGGACGCGCTTCCTCGTGATCGGCAGCGGGGTGGCGGGGCTGCATACGGCATGGCGCGCCGCGCAGCACGGCGAGGTAGTGGTGCTCACCAAGCGCTCGCTCTTCGACAGCGCCACCGCGTATGCCCAGGGTGGGATAGCCGCGGCGCTCGGTGCCGGTGACTCGCCCGAGCTGCACCGGCAGGACACGCTCGCCGCCGGCGCGGCGCTCTGCGACAGCGCGGCGGTGGACGTGCTCGTCACCGAGGGCCCGGCGCGCGTCCGCGAGTTGCGCGCTGCCGGCGCGCACTTCGATCTCGAGCCCGACGGTGACTTCACCCTCGGCCGCGAGGCGGCGCACTCGGAGCGCAGGATCGTTCACGCCAACGGCGACCGCACCGGCGCCGAGGTGGTGCGGTCGCTGGTGGAGCGAGTACGCGAGAGCGAGGCGATCACCGTTCTCGAGAGAGCGCGCGCGCTGGACCTGGTCGTGCACGATGGAGAATGCACCGGCGCGCGCGTGAGCCATCGCGGCACCGCGCTCGAGATCACCGCCGATGCCACCGTCCTCGCCACCGGCGGTGCCGGCCAGGTCTTCCGCTACACCACCAACCCGCCCGTGGCCACCGGCGACGGCTTCGCGCTCGCGCACCGCGCCGGCGCGCAACTCGCCGACATGGAGTTCATCCAGTTCCACCCCACCGCGCTCGACACGCCCGAGACGCCGCTGGCGCTCATCTCCGAGGCGGTGCGCGGCGAGGGAGCAGTGCTGCTCGACGGCAACGGCCACCGCTTCATGCCGGAGCGCCACGAGCTCGCGGAGCTCGCGCCGCGCGACGTGGTGGCGCGCGAGGTATTCCGCGAGCAGCGCGCCACGGGGCGCGTCTGGCTCGACGCCACGGCGCTCGGCGACCGCTTCGAGCAGCGCTTCCCCGGGATCTTCGCGCTGTGCACGGCGCGCGGCATAGACCCGCGGCGCGAGCCCATCCCGGTCACGCCCGCCGCGCACTACACCATGGGCGGCGTCACCACCGACCTGGGAGGACGTTCGAGCATCCCACGCCTCTACGCCTGCGGCGAGGTGGCGCGCACGGGAGTGCACGGCGCCAACCGGCTGGCGTCGAACTCCATCCTGGAAGGGCTGGTCTTCGCCGAGCGCGTGGCGCGCGACATGGCCTCCGCGGCGCCGCTGCCGGCGCTTCCGCCCCGGGACGAATGGCTCGTTCCGCCGCTGCACGACCGCGGCGCGGCGCAGGTGGCGGCCAACACCATCCGCGCGGCGATGTGGGAGCACGCCGGGATCGTGCGCTCCGCCGACGGACTGCGCACCTGTCTCTCCATTCTCGATGACCTTCAGGCGCGCCTCCAGCCCGGCGCGACCGAAGAGATGAATCTCCTGGATACCGGGCGCCTCATCACGCGCTCGGCGCTCCTGCGCGAGGAATCGCGCGGCGGGCACTTCCGCTCCGACTTCCCGTGCGAGAGCGCGGCGTGGGAGCGCAAACACATCTACTGGGATCACGCCGCCACACGCGTGGCTTCCTGAACAGGACCTGTAACGATGACCAGCCAGAACGGCACCTCCCGCAACGGCGCTTCCTCGCCCGACCAGTACGCCGACATCACCGCCCGGATCCGAGAGCTAGCGCGCGAGCGCAACGCCGTCATCCTCGCGCACAACTACCAGCGCCCCGAAGTCCAGGATGTCGCCGACGTGGTTGGCGATTCGCTCGGCCTCGCGCGCGAGGCCGCGGCCACCGATGCCGACGTGATCGTGTTCTGCGGCGTGCACTTCATGGCCGAGACGGCCGCGATCCTCTCGCCCGAGAAGACCGTCCTCCTCCCCGACCTCGGCGCCGGCTGCTCGCTGGCGGATACGATCGACGCCGACCAGCTCCGCGCGTGGAAGGCGGAGCATCCAGGCGCGGTGGTGGTGAGCTACGTCAACACCTCGGCGGAGGTGAAGGCGGAAACCGACTACTGCTGCACTTCCGGCAACGCCATCGAGGTGGTGGAATCCATCCCCGCCGGCCAGGAGATCCTCTTCCTCCCCGACATGTTCCTGGGCGCGCACGTGCGGCGCGTGACTGGACGCGAGAACATGCACGTCTGGATGGGCGAGTGTCACGTGCACGCGGGGATCACGCCGAAGCGCGTGGCCGAGCAGCGCGCGGCACACCCAGAGGCGGAGTTCCTGGTGCACCCCGAGTGCGGCTGCTCCACGAGCCTGCTGGAGGCGCTCTCCGCTGGTGACATAGACCCCGCGGGAGTGCAGGTTCTCTCCACCGAGGGGATGATCCGCCGGCCGCGCGAGAGCGACGCCAACGAGTTCATCGTGGCCACCGAGGTCGGCATCCTCCACCGGCTCCGCCGCGCCTATCCCGAGAAGCGTTTCCAGGCGGCCGACGACCGCGCATCGTGCCAGTACATGAAGCTCACCACCCTTCCCAAGCTCCTCGATTCGCTGGAGAAGATGCAGCACCACATCACCGTACCCGAGCACATCGCGAAGAAGGCGCTACTCTCCATCGAGCGGATGGTGTCGATCGGGGCGAAGCCGCGTTCCCTCGCCACACCAGGGGTACCCGCATCGATGATCGGCGAATGAGCGACGAGACCACCATGAGCGCCGCAGCGGAGCCGGAGCGCGCGGCCAGCGAAGCACGCGGTGCCGACCGCGACGTGGACTTCCCGCTCGGGCGCGAGGAGACCGAGGCGCTGGTGCGCGCGGCGCTCGAGGAGGATCGCGCCTTCGAGGACGTGACCACCCTCGCCACGGTCCCGGAAGACTCGCGCGCCGCCGCCCGGATGGTGGCGCGCGCCGAAGGCGTGATCGCCGGGCTCCCGCTCGCGGTCGTCGCCTTTCACCTCCTGAGCCCGGAGGTGGAGGTGCACGTGGCCGCCTGGGACGGCTCGCGCGTGGCGCGCGGCGATGTGGTGCTCGAGCTGGAAGGCCCGGCGCGCGCGCTCCTCTCGGCCGAGCGCATCGCGTTGAATTTCGTGCAGCGACTCTCCGGGATAGCCACGCTCACCGCGCGCTACGTCGACGCGGTACGCGGCACGCGCGCGCAGATCCTCGACACGCGCAAGACGACTCCCACCCTGCGCGCGGTCGAGAAGTACGCCGTGCGCTGCGGCGGTGGCGTGAACCACCGGATGGATCTGGCGAGCGCGGTGCTCATCAAGGACAACCACCTCGCCGCCGTGGGCGGCGACATCGCGGAGGCCGTGCGGCGCTCGCGCGCCCTGGCACCCGAGGGGATCTGCGTCGAGGTGGAGTGCGACGACGCCGTGCAGGTGGCCGCGGCCGCCGACGCGGGTGCGGACGTCATCCTCCTCGACAACATGACGCCCGCCGAGATGCGCGAGTGCGTGAAGACCGTGGCCGGACGCGCGCTCACCGAGGCATCGGGCGGGATCACCCTGGCGGCCGCGCGGGCCGTGGCGGATGCGGGCGTGGATCGCATCTCCGTGGGCGCGCTGACGCACTCGGCGCCGGCGCTCGACGTGGCGCTCGATTTCACGGAGTGACGGGGAACAAATCGGGTGCATCCGTGTTGATTGACTTTGAGGCAGGTGGGGCTAGCTTAGCCCTCGAGAGCGGGGCGCCGGCGAGTCGGGCACGGCCGCGCATCTCCACGCCTCGAGCGTCACGCACGACGCCGGGAAACGTGCGACTCCGGTCAGGCCCCGAAGGAGTACCGATGCGGATATCGAAGCTCTCGAAGCAACGCGCCCAGACCGGCCACGCATCGTGCGGAGGCCGGTCGGCCGCGTGCCGCCGGATCGGCGTGCACGTCGCGAAGCCGCGTGCGCGGGGGAGAGTGGCGGTGGAGGGCTCGCGGAGCACGCGGGTGTCCGACATGCGCATCGCGCGGCGCGCCGTTGCCCGCCAGCTCCGCAACTGTACGGGGAAGCTGGCCGGCACGACGTGCCGCACCACGCTGCGCGGGACTCCGTCGAGACTCCGCTACCCCCTCTGACCCGGTAGCACGCTTCGACGAAACGCGGCACCTTCGCCGCCCCTCCCGCACTCCACGGCGGAAGGGGCTTTTTTCTTTTCCCCCCGCCCGCCATCGCCACACCGAACGAGGATGCGACAATGACCTTGACGGCATACGGTAGAGATGACGGAGGATATCTCCTCCATGGGAACCAGCTTCCGATCGGCTGGGTGGAAGGGCGCGCGGTCGGGTTCCGGGGCTTCGCCACGAGAGATCACGCGCTGGAGGCGGCGCGAGTGGGGCACCGGGCATTGAGAGCATGGCTCGCGCGCGAGCGTCATGCGCCGGCGGCCGACGACGCCGATGGCGCGCTGCGTACGCGGCGCGACGGCCGGCTCCACTGGATCACGGTGGACGGCAGTCCGATCGGCCGCCTGGTGGATCCCGACACGCACGCACCGGTGGGGCCGAGCACCTTCGGCTTCGAGCTGCTGCTTCCGCCCTCGGTGAACGCGGTGGGCGGGATAAGCGCCGCGCAGGTCATCTGGCACGCGATGAAGCAGAGCGACGGCGGCGATACGCTCGCGCGGCTCTTTTCGAGCGGCGGCTCCGGGTCGGCCGCGGGAGTGCAGTGAGGACAGCGTGCAACTGAGCCGCGTGCTCGTGGGGATCGACTTCAGCGCGCCGTCGCTCGCGGCGGCGCGCTGGGCGGCGGAGAGCTTCGCGCCCCGCGCCGAGCTGGTGCTCATCCACGTGATCCCCGAGCCGCGGACGCCTCCGTACCTAGCGCGGCTGCGTCCGGGTGCGCACCCGGACGTGGCGGCCACCGAGCGCGGCTCGTCGCTGCTCGGCGGGCTCATGGCGCTGGCGGCGAGCATCGGCGGCCCGCGCGCCACCGCCGACGTGCGCATCGGCGAGCCCGCCGCGCAGCTTTCGCGCGCCGCGAAGGAGCTGGGCGTGGACGTGATAGTCACCGGCCGCGCCGGCCAGCGCGCGGCAGCGGGGATCGGACGGCAGCTCGGCACCACCGCGGACCGGCTCGTGCGCAACGCGAGCGTCCCGGTACTCGTGGCCGCGCGCGCGCCATCCGGCGCGCCGCGCACAGTGTTCACCGCGGTAGACGAGAGCGAGACGAGCGAGAGCGTGCTGGCGTGGGGCGTGTACCTCGCGCGCAAGCTCGACACGCGGCTCACCGCTCTGCACGTGGTGGATCGCGACGATCACATCGCGCGCGCGGCCGCTGCCCGACCGGCGGGCGATGACGGCGAAGATACCAGAGCCCGCGCCCGCGCCGTCGCGCGCGAACACGCCATCCGCGACGCGGCAGACTCCTGGCTGCGCTCGCGCGTGCGCGAGGTGGGCTACAATCCGTCGCTGGCCGACATCGCCGTCGCGGTGGGCGATCCGCGCCACGAGCTGCTCGCCGCCGCTGGCTGCCTGGAGGCGGGACTCATCGTCATCGGCCGCCAGGGCGCCGACGGGAGCGAGCGCTCGGGTCTGGGAAGTCTCACGCGCGCCGCGCTGCGCCCATCGGCGCGCCCGGTGCTGGTGATTCCGCCGCCCGAGCCGTCGCCGATATTGCACGGCCCATTCCGCGGCAGGAGATCGCGGGTGCTGCGGCTGCCCGATCGCGGTGCGACACGCAACAGCATCGTGGAAGCTCCCGCCCGGCCGCCGGCAGCGAGAACCGCGTGAGCGCGGCGATCAGCTCTCCGCCGTTGGCACGGCTTCGAGCGCGGCACGGGTACGCGGCCGCGTGGCGAGCGTGACCACGCCCAACACCACGACGTTCACCACCAGCGCCACGACTCCGACGTTGAGGTCGCGCACCACCGCCGGCCAGCTCGGGAAGAGCGTTGTCATGGTGGCGCCGCCGATGGTGAGCCAGGCCACCGTGGCCTCGCCGGCCAGGATGCCGGCGAAGGCGCCCTGCCTCGTGGCGAAGGGAGTGCGCCCCAGGCTGAGCACGAGCGCGGGGAAGAGCTGCGTGACGAAGTTGTAGCCCATGAGCAGGAGCATCACCAGCGTCTCGCCGCCGCGCAGCGCGAAGAACACGGAGACCAGCGTGATGAACGGCACGAGCGCCTTCGCCAGGCGAGCGATCGTACGGTCGCTCGCCGAAGGCGCGAGCTTCCCATAGACATTCTTGGCGAGGATCGTGGCCGCCGATACGAGCAGCATCGACCCCGGAACGAGCGCGGTCAGCACGCCCGCGGCGCCGATCGTTCCCACGGCCCAGGGAGCAAAGGTCGCCTTCGATACCTTGAGCAGCGCGAGATCGGCCTGCTTCCCCTCGAGGCCGGGGACCGCGAGGATCGCGGCGAAGCCCGTGAAGAGGACGAAGAGCAGCACGAGCTGGTAGAGCGGCATCACCACGGCATTCTTGCGGAAGACGTTCTCGTCGCGCGCCGTGTACGCCGAGCCGAAGGTGTGCGGCCACATGTAGAAGCCGAGCGCGGTGAGGATCACGGTGGATACGAACCAGCTGGGGCTCATCCCCGTGGCGGGGAGGGTGAGGAAGCCGGGACGCGCCTGGTCGATCGCCTCGAACATCTGCTGGAAGCCGCCGTAATGGTGGATCGGCAGGTACGCTCCGAGCGCCACCGCCACCACCAGGATCATGATGTCCTTGAGGACCGCGGTCCACGCCGAGCCGTGTACGCCCGAGATCACGACGTACACCACCAGGGCGATGCTGCTCATCCAGATCGCGGTGCTCGAGGAGATGGTCCCATAGGACGTCTCGGAAACGATTATGCCGAGCCCCTCGAGCTGCAGCACGAGATACGGGATCATCGCCACCACGCTCACCAGCGAGACCAGGATCCCGAGCGGCTCGCTCTCGTACTTGCTCACGAAGAAGTCCGCCTGCGACACCAGGTCGTGCTCCTTGGCGTAGCGCCAGACGACCGGCAGGAGGAAGTACGAGATTATGTACGCTATCGCGCAGTAGCCGAGGATGTAGAACGCCGGAGCGCCTTTGCCGTAGGCCCACCCGCTTCCGCCGAGGAAGGTGAAGGTGGTGTAGATCTCGCCGGCCATTAGGAGGAAGACGAAGATCGTACCGAAGCCGCGGCCGCCCACGCTCCACTGCTCGAGGCTCATGGTACGCCCACGGCGGGCGCGGACTCCGAGGAAGAGCGCGATGGCGAGCGTGCCGACGATGATGCCGAGCGCTGAGCTCAAGCGGCGGGTTCTCCCCGGGCAGGATGATCCGCGTGCGCCATTCCGGTGCCGGAACGGGCCGGGGCGGATCCCGGCCCATCATCGCGCCTAGCGGCGTGATCGAGGACGTATACGATGCCCATCACCGCCGAGGTGGCGAGCACCCAGACCACGATCCAGAAGAGAAGGAACGGGAGCCCGAGCACGTATGGTTCCACGCGATTAGCGAACGGAACGCCGGCCAGCATCCCGATGGCCGGCAGAAGCGCCAGCCATCGATGCGCCTTCACTGCGCGCGCTCTCCGCTCAGGTAGTCGAGCGCCGCCGTGATGAAGATCGCGACACCGCTCTCCAGGGCGCGCTCGTCGATGTCGAAGCGCTCGTGGTGGTGCGGGTGGACGACCCCGCGCTCTTCGTCGCGCGCGCCGATGAAGAAGAAGGAGCCGGGTGCGCGCTGCTGGAAAGCGGAGAAGTCCTCGCCGCCCATGCACGGCCGGGCCTCGACCAGCGCGTCCTCACCCACGGCTTCCACCACTACGCGGCGCATGAACTCGGTCGCCTTCTCGTCGTTCACCACCGGGCGGTAGCTGCGCTGGAAGGTCAACTCGTACGTGGCGCCGTGCGCCTCCGTCACTCCGCGGACGATCCGATCCATGAGCTCCGCTATCCGCGAGCGCCACGGATCGCCGAAGGTGCGCACGGTGCCCGTGAGCTCGGCGCTCCCCGGGATCACGTTCTCGGCGGTACCGGAGATGAAGCGCGTCACCGATACCACCGCGTGGTCGAGCGGGTCCACGTTTCGCGCGACGATGTGCTGCAGATTGGTCACCACCTGCGCGGCCACGGCGATGCTGTCCACGGTCTCGTGCGGCAGGGCAGCGTGGCCGCCGGCGCCGCGGATCACCAGGCGGAACACGTCGGGCGAAGCCATCAGCGCGCCCGCGCGGACTCCCACCTGCCCTACCGGCATCGGCAGCCAGAGGTGGGCGCCGATCACCAGGTCCACGCCGTCCATCACGCCCGCGTCCACCATCTCCTGCGCGCCGCCCGGGAAGAGCTCCTCGGCGTGCTGGAAGATGAAGCGCACCTCGCCGTGCAGCCGTTCGCGGAGGCCGGCGAGCACCGTGGCGGCTCCGAGGAGCATCGAGGTGTGGCCGTCGTGCCCGCAGGCGTGCATGACGCCCGGGTTGCGCGAGACGTACTCCACTTCGTTGAGCTCCGTGATCGGGAGCGCGTCCATGTCGGCGCGCATGGCGATCACCGGGCCGGGTCGAAGGCCGACCAGGCGCGCGACGACGCTCGTTCGGGTGGGTCGCGAGACCTCGAGCCCGTCCAGCTCGGAGAGCCTGTCGTACACGAACTGGGCGGTGCGCTCCTCGTGGAAGGAGAGCTCCGGATTCTGGTGGAGGTAGCGCCGCCAACCGATCACGGTGTCGCGCAGCTTCGCTGCTTCCCGGGCGGGCGAGATCTCTGTAGTGGGGATGCTGCTCGTCATCGTTCGCTCCTGGAGACGGCCTGGCCTATACGCCGAATGTGGCGAGGTGGCAGGGGGAATTCCAGTGGTGTGGAGCGAGACGCTCTCGGGTCTGGCGGGTCCTCCGGCCTACCTCCGTCCTAGAAGATCCCGCGGTACAGCGCGCACGACCGGCACACCTCGGGCGGCTCATCGGAGGAGAGACGCTCGCGGAACGCTTCGTATTCCGCGCCGTTCCACGTGGCTTCCACGCCCCGCTCGGTGATCTTGCCGAAGTTGAGGCGGTCGGGTGTGGAGATCATGCAGCAGGGCATGGCGTAGCCCTGGTAGCTGATGTAGGCGCCGTCCCACGGCCAGCCGCAGCGCTGGCGACCCGGGGTGCCGTGCGGGTGCGGACGCGGATCGGTACGCGGAAGTCTGAGGTCGACACCCAGTCCGGCGGCGGCCGCGCGCGCCTCGCCGAAGTAGCGCTCCACGCGCGCGGGATCCTCCTCGAGCAGCGTCTCCTCCTCCACGAAGTCGCGCATCGGCCGGTAGTGCTGCGGGAGCGACGACTCGGCGAAGTCGTGGCAGAGGTGCTGGACGAACACCTTCCCCACGCCCAGCTCGTGCGCGAGACGCACCAGATCGGGAAGCTCGTGCAGGTTCTGGCGCATTATCACCAGCACTATTCGCACCTCGGGAAGCTCGCTCCCCAGCCGCGCCTTCGTCTGCACGAGCCGCTCGAGGTTGCGCACCACGCGATCGAAGTGCGCCCTCTCGCGGATCCGCTCGTAGGTCTCGGCGGTGGCGCCGTCGAGCGATACGTGGATGCCGTGCAGCCCGCTCGTGACGCAGCGCTCGGCGCGCTCGGAGGTCATCAGCGTCATGTTGGTGTTGGTGCTCACCTGGATGCCGCGAGCCACCGCGTACTCCACCATCTCGAAGAAGCGCGGGTGCATGGTGGGCTCGCCCAGCCCCTGCAGGTGCAGCTCGCGCAGGCCGTGGAACTCGTCTATGAGCCGGGTGAAGTCGGCGAAGTCCATGAACGCGGGCGGCCCGTGCGGCGGGCCGTCCTGCCGGAATTGTATGGAGCACATCCGGCAGCGGAGGTTGCACTGCCCCACCGGTTCCATCTGCACGTACTGCGGAAGCTGTTCCATCTCATACCTGCCATGCGCGGCTCAGAAGAACATCACTCTGAAGCGCACCGCGCCGCGCAGCCGCCAGTAGACGGCGAGCGGCGGGATGAGCATCGACGTCACGATCATCTCGGTCACATGTCCCCGCGCTCGCGATGTGCCGCGCAAACGGCGAGCGCAGAACGATGCGGTGAGCAGCGCCCACGCGCCGAGCAGCGCGAGAGCCAGCCAGCCGAGCGAGAAGGCGGCCGCCAGCGGCGCACCGAGCAGAGATGCCACCATGGCGTAGTAGTTCCATGGGGGCGACGCCTGCACGCGCGCGCGGTAGAGCGACGGGTGCTTCTTGTACAACAGCGCGTTGAACATGCTCTTGCGCTGCTGCCGGATGCTCACTCCCCACCCGGCGGGGCGCACGGGGTGCACCACGAGCGCATCGCGCGCGAAGCCGAGCCGCCGTCCCCGCTCCAGGAGTGCCAGAAAAAGATCGCTGTCCTCGCGCCACGCCGAGGTGAAGCGCTCGTCGAAGCCGCCCACGTCCTCCAGCGCGCGGCGCGTGTAGAAGCAGTTCGCCGTGGCGAACTCCGCGTGCTCCAGGCCGGCGGCGTCGCGCTCGTAGTCCGTGGGCTCATCGGGAAGCGGCACGCTGATCCGGCCATACGCGCCGTCCACGCCGCCCGACGTCACCATGGCGGCGAGGCCCGCGCGCAGCCAGCGAGGGGTCGGGATGCAGTCGTCGTCGGTGAAGGCGATGATCCCTCCGCGCGCGGCGCGCCAGCCCACGTTGCGCGCGTGCGCGGGGCCGGTGAGCGCCCCCGCGCGTACGCAGCGGGCGCTCGCGGTCGCCTCGTTCGCGAAGCGCTCCACCACTGGCGCCGCCGCGCCATCCGCCGAGTCATCCACTACCAGGACCTCGTACATCTCGCGCGGGATATCCTGCTGCTCGAGCGCCGCGAGGCAGCGTTCGAGCAGCTCCACGCGCCCGCAGGTGGGCACCACCACCGACACCAGCGCGGTCGTCCGGCGGCTACGGTCCGCCGTCAACGAGCCGCGCTCGGCGAGCGTGCTCATCGCCCGCCGCCCTGGCCGGCGGCGGCGGCGCGTCCGTCGGAAGCCGCGGCCCCGCCAGCCTCCTTCTCGAGCACGAAGCTCCCGATCACCAGGGCGTCGAGCGGCGAGGCGTGGAAGCACTCCACCGCGTCGCGCGGCGTGCACACCACCGGCTCGCCTCGGGTGTTGAAGGAAGTGTTGATCACCACCGGCACTCCCGTACGCCGTCCGAAGGCCGCTATCACATCGTGGTAGAGCGGATTCTGCGCGCGTTCCACCGTCTGCACGCGCGCGGTGCCGTCGGTGTGACGCACGGCGGGAATCCGCGAGGCCATCTCGGGACGCACGTCCACCACGAACAGCATGAACGGGGATGGCCGCATCGCGCCCGCGGCGTTCTTTCCGCCCTCCACGAACCAGCGGTCCGCCGCCTCCTCCACCACGGCGGGCGCCACCGGCCGGAAGTCCTCACGGTCCTTGATCTCGTTGAGCTTCGCCTGCATTTCGGCGTCGATCGGCGAGGCGAGGATCGAGCGCGCGCCGAGCGCGCGCGGGCCGAATTCCATCCTTCCCTGGAACCAGCCGATGATCTTTCCCGCTGCAAGGAGCGCAGCGCTCTCCTCGGCGACATCGTGCATCCGGCGATACGACTGCTTCGACCAGCGCAGGAACTCCTCTATCTCGTCGTCGCCGTA